>Ga0310123_10000134_pt1 | contig 64152 bp, 46 predicted proteins | sample CB6_AW_1057_MG_FD_203505 | JGI IMG/M metagenome (GOLD analysis project Ga0310123, IMG submission 203505) | Marine microbial communities from Western Arctic Ocean, Canada - CB6_AW_1057 | ecosystem: Environmental > Aquatic > Marine > Oceanic | place: Canada: Western Arctic Ocean | collected... | reverse complement strand
TGGCGAGACTAGTTACTGCGGTGTCGGATGGCCGACAATGGACCGAGTAGCCGGTTTGAGGCTGGGGGTGTTCCAAGATGGAATCGGTACAGAGTGCCAGCGAGGTGTTTGACGAGGTGTACCTCGACCTGCGGGCTGGATTGCTGGTGCTGGCTGCGTCGCTGGATCGGATCGACCGTTGCGAGGGATCCGAGCGGATCGGCGAGGATTTGCGTCGTGAGCGGATCGGGCAGTGCCTTGAGATCCTGGCCACACCGGGCCTGAACCGCGCCGAACAGATCCAGGTCCTCTTCAGCGACCCCTACACGCCCGGTTGGAACTTGACCGATCCGGCCGATCCGGCCGACACGTCTGCTTCACCCGGCGACGACACCTGATCCTGACGGAGGAGACCGATGTACTTCTTCGACCCTCACGTGCACATGATTTCGCGAGTCACCGACGACTACGAGCGGATGGCTCGGATGGGTTGCGTGGCTGTCAGCGAGCCGGCCTTCTGGGCGGGTTTCGACCGCGGCAGCGTCGACGGGTTCCGCGACTACTTCCGCCAGCTCACCGAATTCGAACCGACGCGGGCGGGATGGTCGGGCGTGCAGCATTACTCGTGGCTGTGCATCAACGCCAAGGAGGCCGAGAACGTCGAGTTGTCGCGGGAGGTGATTGCGATGATCCCCGAGTTCCTGGACAAGCCGGGGGTGCTGGGGATCGGCGAGATCGGGTTGAACAAGAACACTCCCAACGAGTGCACGATTTTTCGGGAGCACGTCGAATTGGCGATGCGGACCAACGAGTTGATCCTGATCCACACTCCGCACCTCGACGACAAGTACAAGGGCACGCGGATGATCGTGGACATGCTGCTCGAGGACGACCGGGTCGATCCGGGACGGGTCCTGATAGATCATGTCGAGGAGCACACGGTGGGGTTGGCCCGCGAGGAGGGGTTCTGGTGTGCGATGACATTGTACCCGGTGACCAAGTGCACTCCGTCGCGGGCCGCGGACATCATCGAGATGTACGGTGACGACCGGATCATGGTCAATTCGGCGGGCGACTGGGGTCCATCGAACCCGACGGCCGTGCCCGACTTCATCATGGAACTGCGTCGCCGCGGCTATGCCGAGTCTCAGATCAAGAAGATTGTCTATGACAATCCGATCGAGTTCTTCAGCGGGAGCGAGCGGTTCGAGTTCACTCCACCGGACGTCTTTCGCTTTCGCGAGAACGCCCCGGCCGGTATGGACGCCCAGTAGCCAGACGAGCTCCCGACGAGCCCCCGCCGATGACTCGCCCGCTGGTCGTCCTGGACATCGTCGGCCTGACTCCTTCGATGCTCGGCCAACACACGCCCCGCCTGTCGGGCCTGGCCGGGAAGGGATTTGCCTGTCCGCTGGGCACGGTGCTGCCGGCTGTGACCTGTACGGTTCAGTCCACCCTGCTGACGGGGCTGCTGCCACGCGATCACGGCGTGGTGGCCAACGGCTGGTACGATCGGGACCTGGCCGAGATCCTGTTCTGGCGGCAGTCGAACCGGCTGGTGGGTGGAGAGCGGATCTACCAGGCTGCCGGGGATCGCGATGCCGGGTACACCACCGCCAAGCTCTTCTGGTGGTACAACATGTACGCGCCGGTGCAGTGGTCGGTTACGCCCCGGCCGAGTTACCCGGCCGACGGCCGCAAGGTGATGGACAGCTACAGCCAGCCGGCGGACTTGAAGGACCGGTTGCAGTCGGAATTAGGCGTATTTCCGTTGATGAGGTTCTGGGGTCCGGGAGCCAACATCGCCAGCAGCCGCTGGATTGCCGACGCCACGATCCGGATCCTCGAGTGGCATCGCCCGTCGCTGACGCTGGCCTACCTGCCGCACCTGGACTACAACCTTCAGCGATTGGGCCCGGATGATCCGGCGATCGCAGGGGATCTCACCCAGGTCGATGCCGAGGCGGGGCGTGTGATCGACGCCGCCGAAGAACTCGGGGCCGACGTGGTGGTGCTCTCCGAATACGGTATCACCCCCGTCGATCGCCCGGTCGCCTTGAACCGGGTGCTTCGCGAGGCGGGTCTGTTGAGCGTGCGTCGAGAGCCGTTGGGCTGGGAAACACTCGATCCGGGCGGCTCGAGGGCCTTCGCCGTGGCCGATCACCAGGTGGCCCACGTCTACGTCAATGACTCCGCCGACGTGCCCCGCGTCCGTGAGTTGCTCGAGCGGACCGAGGGTGTCGAGAGGGTGCTGGAAGGGCAGGCACTGGCCGAAGCGGGGCTCGACCATTCCCGCAGCGGGGAACTGGTCGCGGTGGCCGATGCGGGTGCCTGGTTCAGCTACTACTTCTGGCTCGACGACGACCTGGCGCCCGATTACGCCCGCACGGTCGACATCCACCGCAAGCCGGGCTACGACCCGGTCGAGTTGTTCTTCGATCCGCAGTTGCGGTGGCCGGCGATGCGGGTGGCGGGGCGGCTGCTGAAGAAGATGCTGGGCATGCGGTACTACATGGACGTGATCGGACTGGACGCTTCGATCGTCAAGGGCAGCCACGGCCGGCTGCCGACACCGGGCCGGGAGTCGCAAGAGGGTCCGGTGCTGATCGGGTCGTCGACATCGATCGCGCGAGACTCGGTCGAGATGACCGAGGTCAAGCAATTGCTGCTGGATCTGCAGTTCGGCTCGTCGTCGAGCTGAGGCCGGATCACTTCAGCGGCTTGACCCTCAGCTTGCGGTAGTACGTGACACTCTTGGGGTCATGAGCCTGCAGCGCGAAGCAGCCCGAGCTGATCTTGCGACCGCCGGTGGTCCCGGCCGGTTCGGTGTAGTCGAGCACGGTCTTGCCGTCGATTTTCACGACCACGTTCTTGCCACGCACGATGATGTGCTGTTCCCACCACTTGTTGTCCTTGGCCGGCGTCTCGTACAGCTTGACGACTCCGTAGAGGCTGCCGGTCTTGACCGGGTCGCCCTGGGACACGTTGACCTGGGTTTCATGACCGGTGCTGGGGAACCCGACTGCCTGGTACTTGGTGTGGAAGTAGATCCCCGAGTTGCTGCCCGGCGTGGTCATCACCTCGGCCTTGAACTCGAAGTTCTTGAACTCCTTGATCGTGAACAGGTGTGACCTGGGTCCATTGGCGACGATCGACCCTTTCTCGACTTTCCACTTACCCTGTTTGGCGTCGCCGATTTTCCAGCCATCGAGGTTCTTGCCATTGAACAGCGAGATCCACCCGTCCTTGTCCTTGTCCGCGTCCTTGTCCTGGGCCACTCCGGCGGCGGGGGCCAGCAGCAGGGCGGTGGCGACGAGCAGCAGCGAGGTGATACGGGTCAACATGTTGGTGTCTCTCCGGTGTGCGAGTCTCAGGTGAAATGCCCGGTCGTGCCGGGTCGAGTGTCACTGTATCGGTCGGTTGCGTGTCGGGCAACCGGCGGCGGTGGCGGTCACTTGCCGCTGGACTTTTGCTGTGGCCGGAGGCTCCTGATCCAGGCCACCACGTCTCTGAGTGCCTTGGGGGGCAGTTCTTTTTCGAGACCCTCGGGCATCAGCGACTTGCCATTTGAGGCGAGGATGTCGATGCGGTTTCGAGGCACGACGTCCTGTTTGCCTTCGGCGCGAATCAGTGTGACGCTGGCAGCGGTCTCGGCGGCGACCATCCCGGTCAGCACACGCCCCTCGACGGTGACCAGCGTGTAGGTCATGAAGTTGGGCTGAGCTTCACGGTTGGGGTCGAGGATATTGACGAGCAGATCTCGGGGCGACTTGTTACTGACGCTGGAGAGATCGGGTCCGAGCTTGTGGCCGAGCGTGCCGACCTTGTGGCAGGCGGCGCAGAGTTTCTTGAAGACGGCGGCACCGGCCTTCGCGTCGCCGGGCGTATCCAGGGCACTCCGATAGCGGCTGATCACCTTGGCCCGGTCAGGTGCCGTGGTACCGGCCAGCAGCTTGGCGGATCGATCTCGGAGCCTGGGGTCCCGGTTGTTGACGAGCAGCTGGCGTTTTTCGAGCGTGAGGTCTGTGGGCAGCACCCGCCCGGCGGCGACGGCATCCAGCAGCAGGTGTGCCGAGGCAGGCCGCTGAACGAGCAGGTCGACGATGTCGGCTCGCAGCGTCGGAGCGTGGCCCTTCCATCGCTGCAACAACGCGGTCCAGGTCGCCGCCGCGGGGTGGCGACCCAGCGATGCGACGGCCGCCCGCTGCAGCGCCGGCGGTTGGCTGGGAACCAGCCGACTGGCCAGGACCGGCACCGCCTGCTCTGCGGGCGCAAAGCCGAGCAGTTGGGCCGAGGAGACACGAGTTGCGGCCGGGGCCGTGTTACTGGTGACCTGCGAGGCGGCGTCGCGGAAGACCTTCGCGGCTGCCGCACGGATGCCCTCGGGAGTCGTCTTGTCGGCCAGGACGGCGGAGACCGATTGGCCACGGCGTGCCAGGCCGTTGCCCAATGCGGTGAGCAGTTGGGCTTGCCGAGCGGGTGTCTGTTTGCCTTGAAGTGCCAACTGCAGCACCGCGACGGCTTCGGCGGATCGGGGATTGCCGCCGGCCAGCCGGGCGCAGTCGAGGAGCCAGCTGGCCGCGGCTGTCGTGGCCAGAAACTCCTTGTCCTGCAGCAGCTCGCCCAGCAGTTGTGCTTCGAGTCCCAGGCTGGAACTCATCACCGCGAACCTCAGGTGCGAGTCCGCCGGTGACTGCCTGGCGAGGTGCGAGAGCGGCCCTCGGCGGCGGATGGCGTCGAGGCCTCCGAGGCTGAACGCGAGCTGGTAGCGGACTCGCGGGTCGGAGTCACCGGCGAGCCGTTCGATCAGAGGCTGGAATAGGGCCCGGTCGAATCGATCTTCGGCCAGCACGATCGCCTGCTCGCGGACTCGCGGCGAGGCATCCGCCAGGGCGGTGGCCAGCAGCGTGTCTTGCAGCTCACCCATCCCGTCGAGGATCCACAGCGAATGGGCTCGGGCCAGTGCCAACTCGGAGTGTTCGGCCGTTTCCTCCAGCGAGGGGATCGCCTCGCGATCAGCTCGTTCCCAGAGCAGCCGCTGTGCGGTCATTCTCGTCCAGCCGTTGCCCGATTCGAGCGACTGGATCAGTTTCTGGCTGCTGGCTGTTGCCAGCCTGGGAGGCTCGGGTTGTTCCCAGTCCGGCGGCAGCAGCCGGTAGATCCGGCCCCGGTTGTCGCCACTCTCGAGCCGCAGGTGCTTCTTGATGTCCTCGGGGATCGAGTACGGGTGCTCGATCGTCTCGCGGTACATGTCGATCACATACAGCGTGCCGTCGGGTGCGTTGACGAAGTTGACCGGGCGGAACCAGTTGTCCGTCGACGCGATGAACTCGACCTTCTGGTCGGCCCTACGGGCGACGAACGAGGGTCCATCGGGAGTCATGGTCTTTCGGTGGACCAGGTTGCCACCCACGTCTCCGATGAACGCGTTGCCGCGGAAGGCGTCGGGGTAGGCGTCTCCGGTATAGATCGTGACGCTGGTGGCGGAGGTGAAGAAACCGATGGCGAACTGTTCGGTCCGTGGCAGGCGGGCCTTGGTCTTGGGATCGGAGACACGTCGGCGTGTACGGACGATCCGCCACGGCTCGGCACGGCTCCTGCGATAGACCGGCGCGGCTGCTCCGAGTGCGGCGATCGAGCGGATCGAGGCGGGGGGGCTGAGTCCGGGGTGCCGCGACAGGTAGCGGCGGGGCAGCAGCACGTGCTGGATGTGGTTGCTGTTGCTGCACACGAACCGGTTGCCCCAGGGGTCGAAGCTGTTGCCGAATTGCACTCCGCCGGTCAGGGCCCGGACATCGAGCGTCCTGGGATCGAAGCTCAGGTCCTTGCCGCCGAGCGTGAGCACGGGTTTCTTGCCCTGGAGCAGTTGGCCTGGGTTGCGTCCGGCAGCCAGGGTGATGCGGTTGTCGAGTCCCCACTTGAGGTTATTGGCGACGCTCTGGACGTTGTCGCGGCCGAATCCCGAGAAGACGACGCGGTGGACGTCGGCCACTGAGTCACCGGTGGTGTCCTTGAAGTAGTGCAGTGCGGGAGGCGCGAGCACAAACACGCCGCCGTCGTAGCAGCAGACCGAAGTCGGCCAGCGGATCCCCGTGGCAAACTTCACGCTGCGGTCGAATTTCCCGTCGCCGTCGGTGTCCTCGAGCAGCCGCACGACACCCGCATCGGGCTTCCCGCCTCCCTTGGGGTTCAGCCGGGTCGCTTCCTGTGAGAACGGGTAGCCGTGCATCTGTGCCACGTAGAGTCGGCCGTCGGCGTCGAAGCAGGCATCGACCGGATCGGCCACCAGGGGTTCGCTGGCGACCAGTTCGAGTCGAAAGCCGTGTTGCACGGTGAACGTGGCGGATGCCCGGTCGGCTTCAACCGCCTTGATCCTGGGCAGTTCTGCGGCCAGCGACTTGGGCTGGGCCGCATCCCTGGGCGGTTCGGCGGCCGCCGCGGTGTCCCCTGGAGCTACCAGCAGCAGCGAGGCCAGGGCGGCCAGCAGGATCGAGTGGGTCTGGGAGTTCATGAGGATCACCAGTGCAGTTGTTCGGCTCGGAAGACCGGTCCCTCGACGCAGGTCCGGCGGTAGTCCCACTGGCCATCGCCGACGCGGACGCGGGTAACGCAGCTGAAGCAGATGCCGAATCCGCAGGCCATCGGAGTTTCCAGCGAGGCCCAGCAGGGGGTTTTGTGCTGGGCGGCCACCCTGGCGACTGCTGCCATCATCGGCTCGGGACCACAGGTGTAGATCGCGGTCGGTTTCGTGCCGTCCCGGTAGAGGTCCTCGAGCAGTTGGGTTACCAGCCCGTGGTGCCCGTGGCTGCCGTCGTCTGTCGAGATCCGCATCTGGAGTCCCGGATCCGAAAAGTCGTCGACACCGGCCAGGTAATCGACCGAGCGGACTCCGTAGCACATCGTCAGTCGCGGGGGTGGCGACGGGACGACTCGCGTTTGGTCTCCGTACTGCCGATGCCCCAGTGCCTCGCGGGTGACGGCGAGGAAGGGAGTCTGGCCGATGCCACCGGCGACCATCACCAGGTGACCCTCGGGGGGTTCGGGGAACCCGTTGCCCAGCGGTCCCCAGATCTCGACGGGGTCGTCGGGCTTCCAGTCGGTCATCCGTCCGGTCAGCTTGCCGATGACGACGTATCCGAAGTCGATCCCGGTGGGTTCGCCGTTGCTGTCGTGCACGGTGTCATAGAGTGCGAAGGGTCTTCCCAGCAGCGGGTCGTTGCAGCCGGGTTCTCTGACCATGAAGAACTGTCCCGGGACGATCCGCCGTGCCAGTTCGGGGCACTCGAGTCTCAGGCGGTAGGTATCGCGTGCCATGCGGACCTGTTCCACGACGCGGGCCGTCTGCTGGGAGGCGTCGGGAACCAGTCCGGGGAGCTTGAGGTCAGCGGCCGCATCCATGGGCGGGGTCATCCCGGGTGTGGGCCGGTGCCGGGCAGGGCAGCGGCGGCGATCGATCAGCGGCGTCGCTGCGAGCGGTGGCCGCCTCGGCGTTTCCTGCCGACCACCTTACCGGATCGTCGCCTTGATTTCTTGCGATCGCTTTGCGTGCTCGCCTCGCCGCCGATCAGCTCACGCAGCGAATCGAGCTCACCGGGTCGCAGCCTGCGGTGCTGGCCGATCTTGAGCCGACCCAATTGCAATGGGCCAAACGCCGTCCGTTCGAGGCTGATCACCTTGTGCCCGATCCGCGCCATCATCCTGCGAATTTCGCGGTTGCGGCCCTGACGCAGTTCCAGCAACAGGAACGTGCTCTTGCCCTTGGTCTTGAGTTTCCTGGCCGTGTGGACCCGGAAGTAGCCGTCGGAGAACTTGAGCCCGTCTCTGAGTGCCTTGAGTCCGTCGCGATTGGGAACTCCGGCGACCTGCACGCGATAGAACCTGGGGACCTGGTAGCGGGGGTGGATCAGCTGGTGGGCCAGTTCTCCGTCGTTGGTGACCATCAACAGACCCTGGCTGTGTTCGTCGAGTCGTCCGACGGTGAACAGCCTCGTAGTGACTCCGGGAAACAGGTCGATCACCCGCGGTCGGCCGCGGGGATCGTGGTTGGTGCAGAGGTATCCTCGAGGCTTGTTCAGCAGGTAGTACTCGGCCCGCTCGGTCGTGATCCTCTCGCCGTCCACGACGATGTCCTGTGTGGCGGGGTTGACGCGTGTGCCGAGTTGGTCGGCGGCCTTGCCGTCGACTCGGACTCGCCCTGCGAGGATCAGAGCTTCGCAGGCGCGTCGCGAGCCCAGTCCGGCTCGTGCCAGGACCTTCTGCAATCGGATCGTGTCCGATTCGCCCTCGCTGTCGGATCGACTCATCAGCGGGGTTCCTTGCGGCTTGGGTCCCGAGGCCTGAGACGTTTGCCGGCGAGCGATTCGTAGTAGCGTCGCACCAGCTCGGTGTAGCGGGCTGGCGTCCGTTCGCGGCCGGATTGAGAGATCCGCCGTCGCAGTTCTGGAGGCAGGTTGCCCCAGGGTGCCTGTCTGAGTGCTTTGAGTCGCACCTCGCCGGCCACTTCACTGACGCGGGTTCCAGTCCCGCTTCCGGGCTGGCCGGCGGGGCGGGAACCGGGGTTGTTCACCGCGCCGGTGGGGTCCATCGGCGAAACGCCCGGCGTGGCGGGCCGGGTCTTGGCTGTGCCGGTCATGGAGGACGCGGCTGCCGAGCCGTCGCGGGGCCCGGTGGTCCGGGTCTGGCTGAGCCAGCGGTCGAGTTGCGCCAGGGCCTGTTGCTGGGGCTGTTGGGCCTGGGGGCCGGTCTGTCGCTGCTTGAGCGAGTCGGCGGCGAGTTGCATCTTCAGGGAGATCGAATCGAGGACTCGCTGTGCGTCGTTGTCCTCGGCAACGGGCCACTGCACCCGGCGGGTGTCTTCGACGACGGACTCCTGTCTTTGCAGCAGTTGACCGAGTCGCTTCAGCAGCGGTCGCGTCCAGCGTCCGGTGTCGTTGCGGTCCGCTTCGAGCCTCCGGGTGTGCTGGGCCAGTTGGTCCTGTCGGGTGCGGAGTCGCGAGAGGTCTTGCCAGGCCCTGCGTGATTGTTCGGCGGTCAGGGTGGCCGAGGTGTTCGCCTGCTGTTCGGCGAGCATCCTGTGCAGCGACTCGAATCTCTCGATCGCGGTGGCCTGAGCCGAGGGTGCTGCGGTCGAATCGGATTGTCCCAGTGCCTGGGCGGCGCGATTCATCGCGTCGGCAGCACCCTGGGCGGTGGCCTGGGCCTTTGTCAATTCGAGTTGCCGGGCTGCATCGACGACCTGTTGTGCGTCTCGTCTGAGTCGTGACTGGCGTGTCTTGAGCTGTGATCGCCGGGATCGGGATGCGGATCCCGGCAGGGCGCGTCGGGTCTGGGCCCGCAGCGTTGCCTGGGCGGCGGCCAGCTGCTGGACCCGTGCGAGCAGCCCCTCGAGACGAGCCAGGTCGGTTTGGTCTTCGGAGGTCACGTGGTCCTGGAGCGATCGTTCGAGCAGGGCCAGTTGCTCGAGGATCGACTGCTGCGTCTGCTGTGCTTCGCCGAGGTGATTCCGCCCGATGTCGTCGGCGGCTGCTCTCATCGCCGCATGGGTCCCCGCATCACGCAGGGCGGCGGGTGGGGCGGGCGAGTTGGTGTTGGCGGGGTCTTCGGCACTGTGTCGGGAGAGTCGTTGGAGCCGATCCGCGAGGTCCGCCTGCTGACGTGCCATCCGCCGCAGGTTGGCCTGCTGCTGCGTGGTGAGTTGCCGGGTGGGTCGATCGAGGGTCTGTTCGGGTTGCGAGGCGGTGTCGTTGAGCAGTTGCTGCTGCTGTTCGATGATCCGACGTGCTTCACCCAGTCGTTCCCGCCGGTCCTGTGCAGGAGCGAGGTCTTCGGTGATCGATCCCAGGACGGTGATAACGCGATCCTGTTGGTCTCGGATCGACGTGAGGATCTGCAGCGGGTTGGCGGCGGGGGTCGAATCGAGGAACCGTCGAGCGAGTGCGAGGGCTGCTTCGAGTTCGGGGAGCTCACGGTTGCCGAGGCTCTCGAGGTCACCGGCAATCCTCTTGAGATCCGTGGTGGCGGTGGGGTCGTCGATGCGGTTGGCGTCTCGTTCTGCCAGCAGCCGCCGGGCGCGCTGTGCCAGGCCGCTGTCCGGGGCGGCCAATTGCGCATCGAGCAGTTGCTGATTGACTTCGGCGGCCAGCAGGATTTCGCGATCTCCGGTCCGCAACCGCCCGGCCGCCTCGCACTGGACGATCAGCACGCTGGTTTGTGCTGATGCGTTGCGTTGTTTGCGGAGGATCTCGCCGAGTTGCCTGAGCAGCGCCGCTTGCCTGGCGTCGAGCTGGTCGCGTTTTTGCGAGGGGGTGACGACGGAAATGGTCCGAGTCGCCGAGCGTCCGACGCGTGGTGGATCGAGATCACAGGCATCGGTGGCCTCGACGTGCACGTCGAATTCCATTCCCGGCTTCAGCGACCCCTCGGTTGAAGGCCAGGTGTGCTCGATCAGTAGCAGGCCTTCGCCGGGATGTTCGCCATGCAGCCGCAGCCGTGTTTCGGCTGCCTGGGCCGCGTTGATGGGTCGCATGACCAGGTGCACATCGGCCAGGCCCACATCGTCGTGTGCGCTGATTGAAAACGGCAGGCGTGCCCGGGGCGTGACCTGGATGTTGCCCGCTGGTTCGACCAATTCGACATCGGGCACTCGATCGACGAGTCCTCGGAGTTCGAACTGTTCGGGTCGTTCGGCTCTCAGCCCGTTGCGATCGACCAGTGCCAGGAACCAGTGTGAGACTCCGGCGGTCTCGACGATGAAGTCGGCCGTGAGTGTGCGGCCGTCGTCTGAGATCGAGACTGCCAGCGGAACTTGATCGCCACGGACGAGGCTTGCGGTGCGGATCGGCTGGTTGATCACGGCGGTGATTTCGGCTCGGGTCCCGATCCACGCCTCGATGTCGCCATGTCCCTCGGGCAGTCGTCTAAGGGGTTGTCCGGTGTAGGCGGGCGGAATCAGCACGACGCCGAGCGATTCGAGCAACGGGGGCGGGATCATCGACAGCGGGATCCACTCCGTCGCGTCATCTCCCCCTCGAGCCCGGAACTCGAGCTTCTCGAACCCCTCGGGGGGAACCAGCAGCGAGGTGCCCACGTCTCGCAGCCGATCGGCCGAGCCGCGTTGGGTCGACTGTTCCAGCGATTGCACCGCCAGTATCCGGCGGGTTCGGACCGGGCCGTCGGCGTGACGCAGTTCGATGACCGATTCCGGTGGCAGGTCTCCGCGGGTGTTGACGACCTGCAGTTCGATCGATTCCCCCGCCGGAAGTCTCACGCCGTGCCGTCCATCCCAGGGAGACGGCGCGAGCGTGGAGTCGAGGAACTGGAGGTCGACTGTGCGGGGCCATTGTTCGGAGGAGAGCAGGTAGAGTCGGCCGAGCCCGGTGCCGGCTTCGAGTGGCCGGAAGGCGACCAGCGCGAGCCCGACTGCCACCAGCCCGGTGGCCACCAGGGCTGCACGTCGAGCGGTTCGTGGTTCGATGACCGTATCGATGTCGATATGTTGCATCGCCTCGATCGCCGAGTCGATCACGCCTCGCTTCAAGTCCCGCGAACCGACTCGCGGGTCGTCCAGATCGCGGGCAAACTGCAGTCCGCTGGCGAGCCGGTCCTGGAGTTCAGGGAATCTCTGTTCGATGCGGGCCGCCAGGGCCAGGTCGCTCAGCGGAGCCAACAGCGGAGCGATGAGCCAGTGCCAGGTGGCTGCGATGTGGACCAGCACCAGGCCACAGAGCATCGCTCCGCGGTGAGTGCTGTTGTCGAGGTGCAGCAGCCAGTCGAAACCGACAGCCAGCGCGGTGCCGGCCACGCCCGTCGCCAGGCACAGTCCCGCTCCGCGGACCAGCAGCACACGTCGTACCTGACGTCGGAGCTGTTCGAGAGGTTCCCGCAACGGTGAACTCATGGTCGGGCCAAGCTGAAGACATGTGAGCTTGAGGTGATCATACCAATCGGGATCGCCTTCGCCAGAGCCACTCGGCGCAGAGTGCCGCTGCGAAAACCAGCAGCAGCTCCGGGCGATTCCAGAGCCGGATCGGCTCATCGACGGCCAGCGGGACCGGGTCACCGGCTGGCAGCAGCCGATCGAGCCGCCCGGCCTGGTCGACCGCGACGGCGAGACCATGGGTCTCACGTGCGGCCTGTTGGAGTTCATCGATGGCCACGGCTCTGAGCCGAAATTCCCGGTCAGCGGCCACCACGCGGTAGTCGGCCGTGGGGGGAGCCTCGCTGAAACCCGGCGAGCGGACCCAGGCGTGGTAGCTGCCTGGTCCCGGGTTGGTCACGGTAGCCGAGTAGAGTCCGACGCTGCCCGCGACCGGTTCCAACGCGACATCCCGGGCGGACCCGGCCCGATTTTCGATGCGGATCAGCGGAGACTCGTCAGCCGGCGGGACATCCGCCGTCGAAAAGAACCTCAACCGCAGCGTCGTCGGTTCACCGGGAGCGTACTCGGTGCGTTCGGCGGTCAATTCGGCGGTACGGGTCTGTCCGAGCAACCGGGCGCGTCCGAGCAGTCTGATGGCCTGCAGCCAGTAGCGGGCGTGCAGCGACTGTCCGTCTCGCAGCCGCCAGCGCCAGATCTCGTCGGTCGCGTGAAACAGCACGCTGCCTGCTCCATAGCGTTGCAGGATCACCGCCGGGTGGTGGCGGTCGTCGGCGGAGCCATCGGAGCATTCCATCAGGACGACGGCTCCGGGCCTGAGCCGAGGAATCTCGAGCAACCAGTGCAACGGCGGCAGCTCCCGGACTCGGGAACCCACCCGGTCCCGTTCGCTGCGCGAACCGAACAGTGACGTGGATTCGATCGCGGCGGCGGTCAGGCGAGGGTGCCACGGGCCCGACGATTCGGCCGGGTCGGGGACTCTCAGCGTCGCCAGATCGGCCGGCACCAGGTCCTCCAGCGGTGTGCCGCGGTAGGCCACGGGGTTGAAGCGGGTCCCCGCAACCAGGATCAGTCCGCCTCGTGCGTTTCGCACAAAGTCCCGCAGGTTCTGCTGTGTGCCGGTGCTGAGGAACCCCGGATCGACGTCGCCCAGGATCACCACGTCGTATTCAAACAGCTCGTCCCGGTCGACCGGGAAGTACTCACGAGCGGAGGGGTCGTCGGTGACCGATTCGGGATCGGCATCCTGCAGGACGCTGGTCAGGGCGATACCGCGGTCGCGGGCGAGCAGTCCCTTGAGGTAGCGGAACTCCCAGCGGGGTGTCCCATCGGCCAGCAGCACCCGGATGCGTTCCTGTCGGACCCGGACCAGCCGTTCGTGCCGGTTGTTGTCGCGGTCGGTTTCGTTGTCCAGCGGCACCGCCTCGATCCTCAAGACCTGGTCCCCTTCGCGGCGGGGCACCCAGCTGAGGTCGACCGATTGGCGTTGCCCGTCGTCGCCCAGCACCAGGGTTTCTTCGGCGACCGGTTCGTCGTCGCCTTCGAGTGTCAGGCGGATGGTGGCGGATTGTCCACTGAGGCCGTAGGCCTGCACGTCGGCTCGGACCACGATCGGATTGTCGACCAGGGCGATGTCGTCGAGCTGAGGTTCGAGCAAGTGGAGGTCTCGAGCGGGCAGCCGGCTGCCGACGGCGACCGCGACCAGCGGCACCATCGCGCGCAGAGCCGCGGGTACGGCTGCGACGAGTCCGTCATCAGGCGAGGTGCTGGGGATGCCGTCGGTGATCAGGATGATGGCCGCGGGAGGCTCACCGCGAAATTCTTCGAGCACCTCTTTGACCGCGGGCCCGGGCCGGGTGTCGCTGCCCACAGCCTCCAGGCTCTCGATCCGCTCGGCCATCTGCTTCGCAGTCTCATCGGGCGGCCCCAGCGGTCGCAGCTGCGAGTCGAAGGCATAGAGCCGGACCTGGAACCGAGAGGAGATCGCCTCGAGCAGCCTCGCGTCGTCGCCGACCATCAGGCTCTTGGCCAGGTTCAGCCGAGTCGCTCGGCGGCCCCCGGCCAGGCGATCGATGCGGCGAGCCTGCTCGGGATCGGCGTAGCGGTCTTCGAGTCCCATGCTGGCGGAGGTGTCCACGAGAATCGCGACCCGCGGCGACCCGGTTCGCTGGATCAGGATCGCGGCATTGGTCAGGCACAGCAGCACGCAGCCGGTGGCCAGCAGCCGGGTTCCGATCAGTCCCAGCCGGGTCCAGGCCCCAAGCCGGCGGGCATCTTTGAGGTAGACCCAGACGATGGCCCCCAGCAGGCAGGCTCCGGCGAGTCCGACGACCGCGGCAGACCACGAACCAGGCCAGGGGGGCTCGTAGGACCATTGCCAACGAGTCTCCTGCCCGGGGATTGCCGGGGGTATGTCCAGGTACCATTCGAGGAACTGCTTCATGGAACTCCCGGCAGATCACGTCCACGGCCCAGGTGGTCACCGGGTCATTATACGGCTGGCGGGGGGTGGCGTTGGAGTCAGAATCGCTCTTGCTGGCCGAGTCGACCTGGACTACAGTCCTGCTCGTTCGAGCAGCTGCGAACCAGCGGGGGCCATGGACTACCATCTCAAACCGGTCGCCAAGACCTGCGCGCACGGCGGCGAACGACTCGAACCCAACACCGTTTGCGTGTCGGTGCTGGTTGAACGAGAGGGCGAGCTGGTGCGGTTGGACTACTGCGAAGCCGACTGGCCGGGGCCTCCCGCGGGTGCGATCGGCCTGTGGCGGTGTACGGTGCCCGAGCCCAGGATTTCGGCGAACAGGCCGCTCGATCCCGACGGCCTGATGCGCTACTTCGAGCAGCTCAGCGAAGGACTGGGCAAGCTGCCCGGCGGGCAGTTTTCCAGAGACACCAAAGACATCGAAGACGCCGACCCGCTGCAGCAGAAGCTGCGGTATGTGATTGCGTTGCTGCTGTTGCAGAAGCGTCGCCTGAAGCTGGACGGGTCGCGGATGGAGGGTGAGCGGGAGATGCTGGAATTCACGGGGGCGCGTGGGGAGGGTCAGTTCGACGTGCCCGACTGCAAGTTGGCCGATGAGGAAATCGAGGGTCTGCAGGATCAGCTCAATGAGCAGATGCGGTATGAATGGAGCTAGTGGTGGCCGCCTGAGGCTGCTGCTGTTGGTGAGTGTGACGGTGTGGTCGTCGGGGGGGTGTCGTGCGTTGTGCAAGCAGGTCCGCTGGTGCCCGTATTGTCCGCCGGAGTGCCAACTCTCGGCCGACTCGACTCCCCAGCAGGTCATCGCTCACCTGAACGCCAACGCCGATCGGGTGTATTCGTGGAGGTCGACATCGGCGAGCATCCGTGCTCGAGCCGAGAGCGGGTTGCCGGTGACACTCTCGGCCAACATCGCGGTCGCACGTCCGCGTCAGTTCCGTCTGAGGGCCACATTGCTGGGTGCCAACGAGGTCGACCTGGGCTCCAACGCCGAGCGGTTCTGGTTCTGGATCCGTCGCAGCGAGCAGCCCTACGTGATCACCGTCGGCCACGATGACCTCGAACGAGTCCGCAAACAGCTCTCGTTGCCGTTCGAACCGGACTGGTTGATCGAGGCCTTGGGAGTTTCGCCTCTGGCCGAGGGGGAATGGAGCGTGGCGAGTTCGCGGCCGGGCCAGCACCGGTTGACCCTGGTTGCCGAGAGGCGATCGCCTCGGGGCGAACTGGTGCGGCGTCGGCTGGTGGTGGACACCTGCCTGGGAGTCGTGATCGAGCAGTCGCTGTACAACGAGGCCGGCCGGCAGATCGCCGTGGCCAAGCTGTCGGATCACCGAGCGGATGCCGAGACAGGGATTGTCGTTCCGCGGCGGATCGAGCTCAAGTGGCCCGAGGCCGAGTTGTCGTTGCTGATCCGACTCAAGGAGGTCGAGATCAACCCGTCACCGATCCCGGCGTCGACGTGGGAGGTGCCACGCGGCCTGGGCTCGGGTGCGATCGACCTGGTGACCCGCCAACCGCTTCGCTAGCCCGCCTGCGGCGGGTTGAAAAACACAGGTTCGGCGACCCGACGGGGTCAGACGCCGCCTACAGAAAGTCCCGCTCCACCCAGAACGGCACGCAGGCGGGGCCTGACCCCTTCTCAACCAGCACTCGCTGCAACTCGAAGAAGGGGTCAGGCCCCGCCTGTGAAATGCGACAGGTGGAGCAAACCCCGTTGTGGGCGGCGTCTGACCCCGTCGGGTCGCCGAACCTGTGTTCTTCGAACGGGCTACTAGGGCGTGCCGCTGCGACAAAGGTCCTGCGCGGCGATGAGCGTATTCTGCAGCAGCATGGCGATGGTCATCGGTCCGACTCCGCCTGGGACCGGAGTGATCGCACCGGCGATCTGTGCAACCGGTTCGAAGTCGACATCTCCGACCAGCTGGTCATCGACCCGGTTGATGCCCACGTCGATCACGACCGCACCGGGCTTGACCATCTCGGCGGTCACAAAGCGGGGCCGACCGATGGCGGCGACCAGGATGTCGGCGGTGGCCGCGATCTCGGGCAGGTTGCGGGTCCGGCTGTGGCAGGTTGTCACGGTCGAGTCGGCTCCCGGGGCCTTCTGCACCATCAGCAGTCCCAGTGGCTTGCCGACGATGTCGCTGCGTCCGAGCACGACGACGTGAGCCCCGGAAGTCTCGACGCCGGTCCGGATCAGCAATTGCTGGATCCCGTGTGGAGTACAGGGCAGGAAGCGGGGTCGTCCCTGGGCGATGCGTCCGACGTTGTCCGGGTGAAAGCAGTCGACATCCTTGTCGGGCGAGACGGCGTCGAGCACCAGCTGTTCGTCGATTTGGTCCGGCAGCGGGAGCTGGCAGAGGATGCCGTGGATCTCGGGGTCGTGATTGAGTTCTGCAACGAGCCTCAGCAGCTCCTCGGAGGTTGTCTTGGTGTCGAGCCGGTGCAGGGTGCTGGCGATGCCGGTCTTTTCGCAGGCTCGCTGCTTGTTGCGGACGTAGACCGCGCTGGCCGGGTCGTCGCCGATCAGGATTGCGGCCAGGTGGGGAGTGACCCCGGATTCGGCGTGGAAGGCCGAGACCCGGACTGCGAGTTCTTCGCGGATGGTGGCCGCGATGGCCTTGCCGTCGATGATCGTCGCCGCCACAACCGTCTCCTCGGTATCAGTCCCCGGGCATTCCTTCCTCGGCGCAACCCCGGCGAGGCTGCGGGCAGTTAACCAAACGGCGTCTGCGGCAACAAGTCCCCCGCGACGGCCAGTCGCGTAAAGGCCTGTTGCCCGCCCCACAGCACCAATCCCGCGTAGACGGCCGCGGCCAGGTCGTCGGCCACAATGCCGGTCCCCTCGGGCAGCCGTTCGAACTGGCGGACCGGAGGGGGTTTGACAATGTCGAAGAGTCGAAACAGCAGGAACCCCCCGAGCAGGCTGGGCGGGTCCATCGGCAACAGCCCGCAGCCGAAGACCAGCGGCACGGCGACGATCTCGTCGAGCACGACCTGGCCGGGGTCCTTGTCGCCCAGCAGGCGGCAGGCCCGGGTGCAGACCGGGACCGCGGCGGCCGCCGCGAGCAGGGTCACCAGCAGGGGGACCCAGATCGGGCCGGGAATCGCTGCCACGGCCAGGGCCCAGCCCAGACCCAGCACGCTGCCGACGGTGCCCGGTGCCAGGGGGGAATACCCGGTGCCCAGACCACGTGCCAGCAGCAGGATCAGCTTCGAGGTGGCCGTCGTGGCCGGGTCGGTGTCGCCGTTGCTCAACTGTTCAGTCCTTTCGGCGCCGAGTATACTCGCGTGCTGAGGCCCACGCTGCTCCCGATTCCTCCAGAAACGATGACCGATGCCTGACGAGGTGAAGCTCGACAAGACCGAATTCGTCAAGCAGGAGAGCCGCCAGCTGCGCGGCACGATTGCCGAGGAGCTTCTCGAGGAGGACGTGGATCATTTCAGCAAGGACAACGCCGGCCTGCTGAAGCACCACGGGTTGTACCAGCAGGACAATCGCGATGCACGCAAGCTGAAGAACGAGGATGGGACCCGCAAGGGCAAGGCGTTCATGTTCATGGTCCGAACGCGGATCCCCGGCGGGCGGGTGCCCTGCGACGCGTTGCTGGCCGAGCTGGACCTGTGCGAGCGGTTTGGCAACGGCACGTTGAGAATCACCAGCCGCCAGGGGCTGCAGCTGCACGGGATCATCAAGGACGACCTGCAGCAGACGATCCGGGAGATCCACCGGACGCAGTTGACCACGTTTGGCGCCTGCGGCGACATCGAACGCAACGTGATGTGTTGCCCGGCCCCCTTGCGGCACGACTCGGTCCACGACCAGCTGCAGCAGGCCGCCGACGCGATCGCCGAGGAGCTCAGGCCGCGGACCACCGCCTACACCGAGATCTGGCTCCAGGACGGCGAGGGGAACCGTGAGGACGTGTCTGAGTTCGTCCCGATCGATGAGCCGATCTACGGAGCCGCCTACCTGCCCCGCAAGTTCAAGACCGGCGTGGCGTTGCCCGAGGACAACTGCGTCGATCTCTTGACCTACGATCTCGGGCTGCTGGGGATCGTCGAGAATTCCGAGCTCGTCGGCTACAACGTGTTCCTCGGAGGTGGCCAGGGCGTGACGCCCAGCGCCGAGAAGACCTTTCCGACGATCGCCCAGAAGATGGCCTTGATCGGGACCGACGAGGTGGTGGATGTCGCACGGGCGGTGGTCGAGGTCTTCCGCGACCACGGCAACCGCAGTGACCGCAAAACCGCTCGGCTGAAGTACCTGTTGGCCGGCTGGGGCATGGAGCGGATGAAGGGGACGGTCGAGGAGTACCTCGGGCGCCCGTTGCCCGAGCCTCATCCGGCCGAAGTGACCGGTGTCGAGGATCACTTGGGCTGGACGGCCCAGGGAGACGGGCGGGATTTCCTGGGGATCTATGTCGAGAACGGACGGATCCAGGACACCGAGAGTGAACGGACCAAGTCGGCGCTGCGTCGGATCGTGGAGACCTACCGGATGCCGACCCGGATGACCGCTCAGCAGAACATCCTCTTGTGCGACATCGAGCCGTCTCAGCGGGGCGAGATCGACAGTATCCTCGCCGATCACGGCGTGATCCCCGCCGAAGAGCGGTCATTGATCAGGCGGCTGTCGATGGCCTGCCCGGCGTTGCCCACCTGTGGGCTTTCGATCACCGAAAGCGAGCGGGTGATGCCCGATCTGCTCGATCAGCTCGAGTCCGAATTGGCTCGCCAGAAACTCTCGGACGAACGGATCACGATTCACATGACCGGCTGTCCCAACGGGTGTGCCCGACCGTATTCGCCCGACATCGGCCTGGTCGGTAAGACCCTGGGCAAGTACACGGTGTTCCTGGGAGGAAACTCGCTGGGTACTCGCCTGGCCTTCATCTTCCAGGACCTGGTTCCGTTCGAGGAGATCGTCCCCACGCTGTCCGGGGTGCTGTCGTATTTCCGTCAGGAGCGATCCAACGGGGAGTCATTTGGCGACTTCTGTGACCGCAAGGGGCGTGAGGACCTGGTGGCACGACTTGATCTGGCGAAAGACGGGGAGTGAACCGAGTGCAACTGTCCGGTGAGGTGGTGGCAGCGCTGATTGACCATGCGGTACTGGGTCAGGCACAGGGATCGGCCGATCTGGATGCGGGCTGCGCGGTGGCCCTGGAGCTGGGGACTGCCAGCGTCTGTTGCAAGCCGGCGTGGCTTTCTCGCTGTGCCGAGTTGCTGGAGGGATCGGTGGTGTTGCCGAGCACCGTGATCGGGTTTCCTCACGGATCTCATTCCACGGCCGTCAAGTTGGCCGAGGCGCGGCAGGCACTGTCCGACGGCGGCGCGGAACTCGACATGGTCGTCAACGTCGGGCGAGTTCGAGACGGTGCCTGGGAGGAGGTGACCGAGGAGATCCGTAGCATACTCGAGGTGACTCGAACCGCCGGTGCGGCTTTGAAGGTGATCTTCGAGACCTGTTTCCTGGACCGGGATCAGATCCGCAGGCTGTGCGGGATCTGCAGCGAGTTGGAAGTCGATTTTGTCAAGACGTCGACGGGTTTCGGGACAGCCGGTGCCACGGTTGAGCACGTGGGATTGATGCGGAGCGAGTGTCCCGAGCGAGTGGGGGTCAAGGCCTCCGGCGGCATCCGCGACCTGGACACGTTGTTGGCGATGGTCGAGGCGGGAGCCACGCGGATCGGTGCCAGTGGTTCCGCCGCCCTGGTCAGTGCCGCTCACGAACGGTTCAGCACCTCGACAGTTGACTGAGGAGATTGCCCACTGATGGCTCATTGCCTGGTCACCGGAGGTGCCGGTTTCATCGGCAGTCATCTGGTCGAGCGGCTGCTTGGCCGGGGCGATCGTGTTCGCGTGGTCGACGACTTCTCGACCGGGACTTCGGCCAACCTGGCCACGGTGGCCGACCATCCCGAGCTCGAGATCCGGGACGGTTCGATCACCGATCCGGCGTTTCTGGAGGCATCGATTGCCGACGTGGACGTGGTGTTTCACCTGGCCGCGGCGGTGGGCGTGAAGCTGGTGGCCGAGAACCCGGTGCGAACGATCCACACCAACATCTATCCGACCGAGTCGTTGTTGCGATTGGCCAGCGAGGAGGGTTTGCCGTTCTTTCTGGCATCGACGAGCGAGGTGTACGGAAAGAACCCGAAGGAGACCTGGTGCGAGGAGGATGACCTGCATTTGGGCCCGACCTCGCGGCCGCGCTGGGCCTATGGCTGTTCGAAGGCGATCGACGAGTTCCTGGGCCTGGCCTATCACCGGCAGCGGTCCTTGCCGGTGGTGGTGGGTCGCTTCTTCAACGTGGTCGGTCCGCGTCAGGTGGGGGCCTACGGGATGGTGATCCCGCGGTTTGTCGAGCAGGCACTGGGAGGCGGGCCGGTCATCGTCTACGACGACGGCAGCCAGGTCCGCTGTTTCGCTCATGTGCAGGAGGTCATCTCGAGTGTCCTGGGCCTGATGGATCAACCGGCCGCGGCCGGGGGCGTGTTCAACATCGGCAGCGATCAGCCGGTCTCGGTGCGTCAGCTTGCCGAGCGGGTGGTCGCCAAGGTGGGTGGTGAGATTGCGATCGAGCACATTGCCTACAGCGAGGCGTACGGTGATGACTTCGAGGACATCCAGCGGCGGGTCCCGGTCGTGGACAAGCTACAGCAGGCGATCGGTACCAAGCCCGTCATGACGCTCGACCAGATCCTGGATGACATCATCGCCTGGAAGCGATCCTCTATAGACGAGAACGGCGGGGATCCTCCCGAGCAGTCCTGAGTGGAGCAGCCCTCGTGGTCAGTCTGGACGACTCGCGGTTGACCGAGCTGGCGGCCGAGCCCCCGGAGCGGTTGTTGCCGGTTCTGGATCGTGCCGCGGCGATGGCACCGCTGGTGGTGCTGATGGCGGTGTTGCCGGGCCTGACTGCCCTGGTGGTCGTGCCTCCGGAAAGTCCGGTGGTCGGAACGGCGGCCGCAGAAATTACCTCGCCCTGGGGCCTCTGGCTGGCCGAGCAGCCGTGGCGGGGCTGGTTGGCAGAGGACGAGTTGAGCGTGCCCTGGTTGCCGGTGGTTCCGGCCTATCTCTCATCAGTCATCCTGGTCTGGATGGTCTGGCATGCTGCCGGCGGTCTGTTCGGGGCCCGCACGGGTGTGCTGGCCGCATTGATGATGTGCTGTCACACTCCGGTGGTGATGCTGGGCCGATCCTCAGAGCCTCTGGCGCTCTCGGCCGTTGTGGCCACCGCCAGCGTGACCGGATTCCTTGCTCACCTGCAACGCCGGCGGAGCTCGTTTTCGTTGCCGTTACTGGTTGCGATGCTCGGGCTGGCGACGACGATGCTGCTGGCATCGTCGTTGGCGTGGTTGGTACTGGTGCTGATGATCGTCGCGGTGGTCTGTCACCCCACGGGAGAGCTCGGGTTGTGGGGCAACGGCTCGGCGGCCTCGAGAACGCGAATCGGTGAACGCTGGCACGGACCGGTCTCCGGCCTGGTGGTGATCGGCGGTGCGGGTCTGCTGGTGGGTGCCTGGATCTACGTCTCCGGCGATCGCGAGTCGGGACCAAGACTCTTGGCATCAGCCGGACGGGTGTTCTCGGGCTGGCCCACGGCGCTGCAGCGGCTCGGCTGGCCGGGCTGGCCGGGCTGGCTGGGCTGGCTGGGCTGGCTGAGTGGCCCGGTTCTTCTGGGCGGCATCGACGTGGTTCGAGGCGTGGTGGGAGGAGACCGCTCGGCGCGGCCGGTGGCGGTGCTGGCAGCAGCCTGGGCGCTGTTGGTGCCGTTGTCTGTCGGGTTGGCCGAGGACAACTACCCGCTTCGGTTGGCCGAGGCGTTCGTGGTGATCCCGTTGGGGATACTGGCGGCCCGGGGAATCGAGTCGATCTGCGAGCGGCGAGTGGGAGTGGTAGCGGTCGTCGCCGCGACATGGATCAGCGGCTGCCTGGGCACCTATCGCCTGTTTGAGACGCTCACGGGCGGGCCGATCATCGATCCCTGGCTGCGGCTGTGCCTGGTGCTTGCCGTGGCTCTGGTCGCCGGCCTGGGTGTGGCGATGGCGTGTCGGGGAGCCGAATTGTATCAACGGCGAGTGCTGCTGGGCTGCATCGTGCTGCTGCTGGTGGCGCAGCTAATCAGCGGCTGGTTGAACGTGGTCGTTTGAACTGACCTTGGCAGTCCGAAATGGGGTCTTCAGGCTATTTCGTGGGTGAGATGGGGTCTTTGAGTGCTGTGGCGAGCGTTTGAGGCTCGGCTGAGGGCGTGTCGGGCATGTTCGGCAGTAGCTGATCGAGTGCTTTTTGCGAGGGACCAGCGGTCGGGTATGCTGCGGTTTTCTCTTCCGGGAGCCAGCAGCATGCAGGACAGTCGGTTGTACGAGCAGATTCTTGGCATCGAGTCGCCCTGGTCGGTGGAACGGGTGGAACTTGAACTGGAGGCGGGAGAGGTGCACGTGCATCTGTTGCACCACAAGAACGCGACTTGGCCGTGTCCGGAATGCGGTACGGCCTGTCCGTTGCACGAACACGAGCCGACCAAGACGTGGCGGCATCTGGATACCTGCCAGTACCGCACGCTGCTTCATGCCTCGGTGCCGCGGACCAAGTGCGCCGAACATGGGGTGAAGGTCGTGAAAGTGTTCTGGGCCGAACCACACAGCCGGTTCACGATGCTGTTCGAGCGGCTGGCGATCGCCTGGATGCAGGAGGCGGGACGATCGGCGGTCGCGCGGCGGATGAACATGTCGTGGGACCAGGCCGATCGCATCATGCGGCAAGCCGTTGAGCGGGGGCTGGCGCGACGTGGGCAGGAGATCCACCGACACATTGGTGTCGATGAGAAGTCGTTTACAGGTCGACCGCATCGAGCTGTTTGTCCGCCACGAGTTGTCGGAACTGGAAGCGCACGAGATTGCCAGTCTTCTGGCGACCTTTCGGCCGTGGTTTGACGCGTATCGCCGAGTGCTCGGCGAGATCTCCGACTGACGTCGCCCGGCTGTGTCGGTCGTTACGGAGTCTCGGGTGGCAGTCCAGCCAGAGTCGGCTGCGGGATTGACCTTAGCCACTCCCGTTGTACCAATAGAAATGAGAGAATCACCCGGATTTGACCCTCTCCCCAACCGTGATCACGTGGCCATGCTGCCGCATCAAGGCGAGCGTCAGGTTTCTTCTCGATACCGGGTCAGTTGTTCGCGGTCCAACTCGACTCCCAGCCCGGGGCCGGTTGGCACGGTGGCGACTTCGGGGCCTAGATCCAAGGGCGTTGTGATCAGGTCGGCCTGGTGGTACAGCGGCCCGATTAGGTCGGCCGGGTAGTGCTCGCTGTCGATGGTCGGGTCGGCCATCGCCAGGTGCAGCATCGCCGCGGTGGCGATGCCAAGTTCCAGGTTGCTTCCCATCCCGCAGACGATCCCCGCCTCACGGGCCACCTGCGTGATCCGACGTGTCTCGGTCAACCCGCCGTGCTTGCCCGGGTAGACGGCCAGGATATCGGCGGCATCGTGACGAGTCAGCTGGGTGGCGTCGGACACCGTGAAACAACTCTCGTCGGCCATGATCGGGATGTCGGTCTGCTGCCTGAGGGGTGGCCAACGCCTGGGGGTCACCGGCGGGAAGGCTCACGACCGGCTCAACGGTCAGCACGGGGACGACACCCTGCGTGGCGGGGAATTGACGAGACTCTACTTGACGTGTTTTGGCGAAAGACCTACTGTCCCGCTGCCCATACGGGAAGCTAATCGCTCCCGGGAGCAGTTCGAGTCCTTCGCCCCCCTGGGACCGTCTGTTCCCGGGAATTTTCTTGCGCGGCACGGAGGTCGAGTCGGCGGTGATGAGTGATTCCATCAGTCCCAGCGTACGAAATGCGGTGGCGATCGAGAGGTTGCTGTGGTGTGGCCTGGCGATCTTCGCCGCAGGTTGCACGGACTCTGTGACCGAGGACACCGCTCCGCTGCCGCGATCGGGACAACTGGCCGGCCTGGGGCCGGCCCCGAAGGACGTGCTGCTCGAAGCTCTTGTGCCTGCCGGTGGGAACGTGCTGGAGGCCTTGCAGTTACTCGAGGCCGACGCGGTCCGTCGCCGCGAGGGCCGCCCCCCTCGACTCGACACCGACTTGCCGGTCATACGTATTGTCGAGGGGTCTGGGGGGACGGTTCGCGAGTTGTACCTGCAGGGGATCTACATCACCGACGAGGGGCTGCCGAAGCTGGCCGGAGTCAACGGTCTGCAGCGGCTGCACCTGCACAAGGTTCCGATCAGCGACGCGGGCCTCGAGCGTCTGGCCAGTTTCCCCGACCTCACCGGCCTGAGTCTCGGACGACTCGACGTGACCGACCGCGGGTTGGCTCACCTGGCCCGGTTCAAGTCGCTGAAGCGGCTGGTGGTCGAGGGGCCTCGGATCAGCACCGAGGGGGTCAGGCGGATCGCGAGCCTGAAGCAGCTCGAGGGCCTGGGACTCTCGGGGCTGGGCATCACCGACGCGGCGATCGAGCCGATCGCGGGCCTTTTGGGCCTGCGGCTGTTGAGTCTTTCGGGGACCGCCGTGGGCGACGCCGGACTGGTCCACCTCGCGAAGCTCCCGCGGCTGAATGTCCTGAATCTCTCGAAGACCCGGATCAGCGACGCGGGGCTCCCGGCTCTCGAGGAGCTCAAGACACTCAGACTCCTGCGGCTGGACGGCACCCGGGTCACCGCCGAGGGGGTGGCCCGGTTGCGACGCGCGTTGCCCGATTGCAAGATCGCCGAGCGGTTGGTTCAGTCTCCCTCGGGGGGCTGATCTGAGAGGATGGTTGCGTCGAGAACGACCAGCGTCGCGTCACCGGTCGGGATCAACTCGGCGGGCATTCCGGCGGGGATACCGAAGTGGTCGTGAGCTTCGACGGCCCGTTCGATGCCCGCGATCCGCACCCGGCCGCTGCCTCGAGCGATCGACACGATCCGGTATCGCACATCGTCGAAGACCAGTCGTTGGGGACCGACTCGGGACGCGGCCAGTTCGAGTCCGCCGGTGCCGTCCCGATCGGTAACGCCATGAGCGATCAGGACATCCCGCGTGGTGTCGCCGGGTTGTGCGAGTCGATCAAGTTCACGTTCGAGGTAGATCATCTCGGAGAATCCGGGTCCCTCTCGCGGGACCAGCTCGAGTGTCGCGACCGGTTCGGTGCGGGCTTCGACGTCGAGGAAGACTCCCCAGCCGCCGTGGTCCAGCGACCCGAAGATGAAGGGGACGTGATGCGGGTCCTCGCTGGTGTTGACCCAGCCGTGGCGGGTCTGGGGCGGGATCGGCATCGCGTACCCGTCGTCACAGCGGCAGCGGACGTCACCGAGCACGGTTTCTCCGCCGATCGGTTCGTAGCCGAGGTGGATTTCGACACCTCGCTGGTGCTGGTGAGTGGGCACATTGCGCTGGTCGCCGCCGAGCCAGGCGAGATTCCATGAGTGAAAGTCGCCATAGACCAGCGGTACGATCGAGATTCCCAGGCTGGGCACGACGAAGCTGGCCTGTTCGGGGGCATGCGTGTCCTGGGCACAGGGCAGTCCGCCGCAGTTGCTGATCGTCTCGATCGTCGTTTGAAACAGCGAGGCGATTCTCGCGAGGTGCACGTTGGGAGCGATGGCGGATTCGTGTTCGAGGCTTTCGAGGGTACGACGGACTCCGGTGTGATAATGGTGCAGGGTGGAGATGACGGCTCGATAATCGTGGGGGATCGGGTCCATGGCCAGGTCGGCGAGATCGGCCAGGGCCTCGTTGGCCCTTTGTCTCCATGCGGCGGCTTCACCGGCCTCGGGGGCGTGTTCTTCGAGTGCCACGCGGGTGGCGTTGAAGGTGCCGATCACCTGGCCCCGGTAGCCGTAGCAGTACAGCCTCGCGCGGGCGATGTCGGTCGCTCGGATGCCGCTGGGATTCCGGTTGGCCACGTGCGAGCGAGCTGCCCGGTCAACCAGTTCCGCATAGGTGACGTCCATCCGCATCGCCATCAAGCGAGTTCCTCGAGGAAGTCATCGGCCAGGCTGTCGAGATCGAAGCGGGGGGCCCAGCCCCAGTCGCTCCTTGCGGCTGTATCGTCAAACCGCACCGGCCAACTCTCGATCAACTGCACCGTCTCGGGGTCGGGATCGAAATCCAGTTCTGCTTCTGGCACGCGTCGGGAGATTGCAGAAGAGATCTCTGCGGCGGTCGGCGAGAGTGCCTGGAGGTTGTAGACTCGGCGGGTGAGCTCTTCGGAGGGGGCTTCGATCAGCCGCCGCACTGCCGCGATCACGTCCTTGACGTAGATCAGCGCCGGCCGCGTTTCGGGGCGGACTCGAAAGGTGAACTGGTGCGTGGTGGCGGCCTCGACAAAACACCTCGAGGCGTAGGCACTGGCGGCACCTGGTGGAGCGAACCGTGACACGACCACCGGCAACCGCAGGCAGCGGAAGTCGAGCCCGAACCTCTGGTGGTAATAGACCCCCAGCCGTTCGACGCAGGTCTTGGTGACTCCGTAGAGGCCGCTGGGCCATTGCGGCTGATCCAGCGGCACGATCTCCGGCAGCGGGCTGCCGTAGGCGGCGACCGAGCTGGGGAAGAAGATCGAGCCGACGTCGGTGGCCAGTGCGGCTTCGAAGAGCCCGAAGGCACCGTCGACGTTGACCCTCCAGGCCCGGGTCCGATCGTCTTCGGAGCCGCCCGAGAGCAGGCTGGCGAAGTGCAGCACCCGGTCGGGCCGGACCTCGGCCAGGATCGACTCGATCCGCTCGCGATCCCCGATGTCGGCAACGTGGTACTCGTGAGGCGATTCCGGATCGGCCGGCGGCAGGTCGACCAGCACGATGCGGTGTCCGGCCGCGGCCAGCTCGTCGGTCAACTGACGAGCCAGGTTGCCGGCTCCGCCGGTGATCAGGATCGTTTCTTGGGACACCGCACCGACCCTCCTGGTCGTTTCAACCCCGTGGCGGTTCCGTCCCGCCGACTCTGTGCTCAGTCGTTCTCCAATGCCGGCAGCACCTCGTGGGCGAACAGGTCGAGGCTGTGCAGCCAATCGGCCTTGTCGTCGAAGTCGTGAGCCACCAGCACCAGCGTGCCAAATTCCCCGATCTCGCTCCGCAGGTTCTTCAACTGCAAGGTCACCGAGGCGGGATCACCTGCGATGATCACCTCGTCGAGGAAGTAGTCAAGTGTCAATTCGTGATCCGGCTGATCGGGTGTACGTTTCCAGAGGTCCAGTGCGTCCCCGCGTCGAGTCAACTCGACGATGTACTCGATGCAGCGTCCCATCGAATTGACTCGAGCCCGTGCCAGGGCTTCCTCGGTCGTGTCGGCGACATAGATATTCCTGGAGACGCACCAGTGGGCCGGGTCGGGTTCGAGGCCCCCGTCACGGCAGCCCTGCGAGTAGGTCTCCCAGTGGTTCTTCAACACGTCGATGCCGATCATGTGGTGGCTGATCGGGCGGAAGCCTCGAGCGGCCGCCTTGCGGAGTCCGATCGAGTCGCGGCTGATGCAGGGTGTGAAGATCGGCGGGTGGGGGGTTTGCAGTGGAGGGTGGATGCCGGCGAGGCCCATTTCGGGGTCGAGATTCTCGGCGAGCTGAATTGACCAGAATTCGCCGTTGATGTCATACGGCGGTGTGCTGGTCCAGATCTCCAGAATGATGTTGATGGCCTCGACGACCCGTCGCCCCGCCTCCTTGGGATCGACGCCGAACATCTCCATGTCGGTCGGGATCGCCCCGGGACCGAAGCAGACGTTGAGTCGACCGTGTGAGAGGTGATCGAGGAACGCGAGTCGGCTGGCGACGTGGGCGGGGTGGTGGTACTGCAGGCAGACCGGTGCCGGGCCGATGCGGATCCTCGAGGTTTCTCCCAGCACGCGTGCCAGGAAGATCTCGGGCATCGCGATATTCTCGTAGGTCGACGAGTGGTGCTCGCCGACCCAGAAGTCATCGAAGCCGAGTTCTTCGCACTTGACCGCCAGTTCGAGGTCTTCGTCGAAACACTGTGCCAGCGGCTTGTCCGGATCGTGGACGGGCATGACAAACATGCCCAGTTTCATTCTCTGGTCGGTCATCGTGGAGGTCTCAGGTCCGGGACCCGCGCAGCATAACCGGCTGTGCACCCGAGTGCGAATCCAGCGATCGGGAGGGAAATGCGGTGCGAGCCCCAGACCGGGTCGGTCATCTCCTATACTCGAGATTCCCCACGATTCCGTCACTCGACTCGTCAGCTGCCCGGCCACTCAACCGGCTGCAGCCGCGAGGCCGTCACGATGCACTCACCCCCTGCTCGCGGATTGCCCGGCTCGATCGCCTGCGGCCTGGCCGCGGTGGTGATCGTGGTCTACCTGCCGGCGCTTTGGTGCGAGTTCATCTACGACGACTACCTGGTGGTTCATTCACGGAGTGTGCCGACGGGTTTTGGCGAGTGGATTGCGATTTTCACGACCCGCCAGGCTGAGAACCTGCCGTACTACCGTCCTTTGACCTGGTTGACCATCGACGTGCAGACTGCGTTGCACGGTCATTCGGCGGCGGCGTTTCATGCGGTCAATGTGCTGCTGGCCGCCGGCTTTGCGGTGTCGGTGTTCTGGCTGTTGTTGTCGAGTTGTTTCCGATTGAGTTGGCCGTCGGCGGCTGTGGGTGCGATGGCCGCGGCCGTCCATCCGGTGGCTGCCTGTACGGTCTATCCGGTGTCATCGGGACGTGAGACTCTGATGGCGGCCGTGGCGATCACGCTGGCGGTCGCCGCATGGCTCCGCAGCGGCGGGCCGGAGGGCCGCCGTTTTGTGGTGCTGGCCTGGGGGTTCTTCGCGGTGGGTCTGTTGTGCCGCGAGCAGGCGGTGGTGGTGCCGCTGCTGTTGATTGGTGCCGACCTGCTGGGCCTGGCCGGCGGGAGGCCCGATTCCGCTCGGGCCTGGATCCGCCGACACGCTGCAGCGGCGCTGCTGTTGGCCGGATACCTGGCGATCCGCTGGACTCTGTTTTCCGGAACGGGCGAGCATCGGCTGGCGGTTCTGGAGAATCCGTTGGGTCCGCTGCAGTCGATTGCCTACACGCTGCAGACCCTGCTTGCTCCGGGCTGGTCGCTTGTCTATGAACCCGATCTCTCGATGTGGTGGCACCCGTTGCGGGGTCCGGCGGCATTTCTGATCCTGGCTGTGATCGGCTGTGGGGTGTGGTGGCGGTGTTCCTCGAGCCAGGGTGGTCCCGGGCGGGTGGTCGTGTTCTGGGTGGGTTGGTTTGTGCTGGTGCTCGCACCGACGGCCAACCTGCTTGGGCAGCAGACCCCGCTGGCCGAACGCTACGGGTTCCTGGCGACGGTCCCGCTGGTGGGCTTGGTGTTGCTGGCGTTGGGAGGTGACGAGGTCCAGGCCGTCGGTCGTCGTCGCGGCCTGGTCGGTGTCGTTGCGGTGGCGATCGTCTGCGGCCTGGCGGTGGTGGGCTGGTCTCGGGGCACGGCCTATCGCAGCCACGATGGCTTTTTGAGACACTGGGTGGCGGCGGTGCCGACCTCGGCCCAGGCACACCTCAGCCTGGCCGGCGTGCTGCTCGAGGACGGAGACGACCCGGGTGCCGAATTGCACCTCGACCGTGCGCTTGAACTGCAACCGGAGTACTCCGAGGCCCATGACGGGAAGGGGCGGATCTTGTTTCATCGCGGTGAGCTGGTGGCGGCCGAGGCGTCGTTCCGAAAGGCCGTGGACGCCCGGCCGTCGTTTGCCGAAGCCTGGAACCACCTGGGTTTCGTGGTCGCTCGCCAGGGCCGGCTCGATGCGGCCGCCGAGGCCTGTGGCCGTGCCCTGGAACTCGATCCGCGACTCGCCGAAGCCCACAACAACCTGGGCATGATCCGCGCTGAGCAGGGGCGAATTCAGGACGCGGCCGGCCACTTCGAGGCAGCCGTGGGGCTGTCGCCGGGCTACGCCGAGGCGTGGACCAACCTCGGGCTGGCCTACCTGGACCTGGACCGGCCCACCAAGGCGGCCGATGCGTGGCGGCAGGCTCTGGCGGTCGACCCCGATGCCCGGGCTGCCAAACTGAACCTCGGACGGCTCGAACGGGATGCAGGTAACAGGTCAGGCGCAGGAGCGGGTCGATGAGTGAACCGGCTGGCGTGACCGTGGTGGTTCCGGCGTTCCAGGAACGCGAGGGCCTGGGCATGGTGCTGTCGGAACTGCAGGCGATGGCAGAGGGCTGGGATCGTCCGGTCGAGATCGTGGTTGTCGACGACGCCTCGGACGATGGCACGGCCGAGGTGGTGGCCGAGTCCGCTGTGTCGGGAGTCCGGCTGGTGCGGCACGACCGCAACCTCGGCTACGGGGCGTCTCTGAAGACAGGCATCCAGGCGGCCCGCTTCGAGACGATTGCGATCATTGACGCCGACGGCACGTACCCGGCCGAGGCGATTCCGGGCATGGTCGAGTCCCTGGCGGGGGTCGACATGGTGGTCGGTGACCGTTCGGGTCACCCCTCGGCGATCCCGCTGATCCGGCGACCGGCGAAGGCGTTGTTGCGTGGACTGGCCAGGTACGTCACCGGCATCTCGATTCCCGATCTCAATTCTGGGCTGCGGGTCTTTCGGAAATCTCTTGTAGCCCAATACCTGCCGATCCTCTCGGAGCGATTTAGCTTCACCACCACTCTGACCATCGCCTCGTTGTGCGACGGGCTGGCGGTGGTCTACTGCCCGATCGAGTACGGCCAGCGGGTGGGTCATTCGAAGCTTGTTGCCTGGGACTTCTTCGGGTTCCTGTCCCTGGTCACTCGGCTCTCGATCCTGTTCCGGCCGTTGCGGGTGTTTGCACCGATGGCGCTGGTCAGCTTCTTCCTCGGGGGAGTCAAGCTGGCGTGGGACGTCAGCGTGGCAGCCGGCAAGGAGGGGGCGGGGGATCTGGGTGCTCTGCTCGAGACCGAGACGGTTTCGACCTCGGCGGTCGTCCTGTTTCTGGTGGCGGTGCAGATGCTGCTGATGGGGATGATGGCCGAGAGCATGGCACGGCGGGACAGTCGGCGGGGATGGGGCTACATTCCGGCCCGTCTGCGGACCGATCAGACGGATTCCGAGTCGGGCGAGGTCTGAATCGACGATGTGCGGATTGGCAGGAGTCGTCATCGGGCGAGGGACGAGTCGGGACGGATGGGATCCGACCGAGGTACTCGAGCGGATGTCGGCCCGACTGGTCCACCGCGGACCCGACGATGAGGGCCTGACCTGGGACGGTCGCTGCGGGTTGGCTCATCGTCGCCTGAGTGTGATTGATCTCTCGACGGCCGGACGCCAGCCGATGCAGAGTCCCTCGGGCGCCACGACTCTGGCCTGGAACGGCGAACTGTACAACTTCCGGGAACTGAAGCGGGAGCGGAACCTCGAGCGGGAGGTCGGGGCGTTTCGGTCGCGGACTGACACCGAGGTGGTGCTGCACCTGCTCGAGCAATCCGGCCACACGGTTCTCGACGACTTCGACGGGATGTTTGCCCTGGCCGCCTGGGACAAGCGGACTCAGAGGCTGCTGCTGGCGCGTGATCGGTTCGGCATCAAGCCGCTGTTTCTGCTCGAGCACGACGGGTGCTTCTGGTTTGCATCGGAGATCAAGGCGTTGCTGGAGGTGCCGGGTTTTCGGCCCGAGATCGATCTCGAGTCGCTGCACCACTTCTTCGGCCTGAACTACATTCCCGGTTCGCGTACGGCGTTTGCCGGGATCCGGGAACTGGCCCCCGGGGCGTGGTTGGAGGTTGGCCCGGAGGCCCGGGTGTTGGGCGAAGGAGAGTTTGGTCGGCTGGCTGCCGGAGACGGTGAGGCCGACGAGTCGATCGAGCAGGCGGCGGTGGAGTCGACCGAGTTGTTGCGTGCCGCGGTCGAGCGACAGCTCGTCTCGGACGTACCCGTCGGAGTGATGCTCTCGGGTGGCCTCGACTCGAGTGCCTTGGCTGCGCTGTACGCCGAGATCCGAGGCGACGGCGGGTTCCACACGTTCTCGCTGGGTTTCGACGACCCGAGCTTCGACGAATCGTCTGCAGCCCGGCAAGTTGCCGGGTGTCTGGGCACCGAGCACCACGAGATCACGGTGCGACCCGAGCGAGTGATCGAGGTACTGCGGTCGGCGGTTTCGGCGATCGACGAGCCGTATGCCGACGGGTCGGCGGTTCCGACCTGGTTGCTGGCCGAGTCGGCTCGAGAGCATGTGACGGTGTTGCTGTCGGGTGAGGCTGGTGACGAGTTGCACGCTGGGTACGACACTCACGCGGCGTGCCGTGCCCGGCTGAGGATGCGGCGTGTCCCCGGCGTGCTGCGTCGCCGGCTGATTCGCCCGCTGGTCGACCTGTTGCCGGTCTCGCACCGCAAGTTGAGTTTCGAGTTCAGGGCGAAGCGGTTCATCCGCGGTGTCGAGTTGGGGGTTCCCGAGTCGCACAATTTCTGGCGAGAGGTATTGAGCGAGGATGCTCGCCGCGAGCTGATCACGGCGGGTACTCCGGTGGCCACGACCGCCTCGCTGTTCCGGTCGCTCTACGAATCCTCGAGTGCGGTCGACCCGCTCGACGGCCTGATGGAGATTGACCGCAGGATGTTTCTGCCTGACGACCTGATGGTCAAGAACGACCGGATGACGATGGCTCATTCCCTGGAGGCCCGGGTGCCGTTTACCGACATCGCGCTGGCCCGCCGATTGGTGGCCTGGCCGACTTCGCTGAAGCTGCGAGGTCTTTGCGGGAAGCAGTTGCTGCGTCGCGGCCTGGTCGGACGTCTTCCCGAGGAGATCCTGTCACGGAAGAAGGTGGGGCTGGAGATGCCATATTCGCGATGGTTGACGGCCGAGTTGAAGGAGTGGGCGGGTGAGATTCTGTTGAGCGAGTCTGCGACGGCCGGAGGGGTCTTGAATGGGGACTCGATCGGGAAGCTCTGGGAGCAGCACCAGTCGGGCCGCTTCGACCATGGTCGGCCTCTGTGGGGCCTGTTGAATTTCCTGACCTGGCATGACCTCTACCTGGGTCCGGGCGACCCGGTGTCAGAGATGCCCGCGGTCCGGTCGCCTCGATACGGGGAGTTGCAGTCATGACGCTGCGGGTGGCGATCCTGGGTGGAGGACCTGCGGGAGTCGGGCTGGCTCGGCAGATCGTGACTGGCCATCCGGCGGGGTCGATCGAGGTCGAGCTCTTTGAAGCCAACGCGGCCGTCGGAGGCCTGGCGGCCAGTTTTTCGCTCGAGGGAGTCGTCTTCGATCACGGCAGCCACCGTTTGCATCCGAGTATCGATCCGGAGATCCTGGCGGTGCTCGAGGAGCTGATGCCCGGCGTGCTGCACCGTCGTCGGAGACACGGTCGGATTGTGCTGGGCGGCCGCTTCATCGGTTTTCCACTGCGGCCGCTGGATGCCGTGCTGGGCCTGCCCTGGCGGATCACGTGCGGGCTGCTGCGTGACATGTTTGTGCGGCCGCGTCACCAGGCAGCCGACTCGTTTGCCGCGACGCTCGAGAGTCAACTGGGGCCGACATTGTGTCGCGAGTTCTACTTTCCGATGGCTCGAAAGTTGTGGGGTCGCGAGCCGGGTGAGATCGATGCCGAACAGGCTCGTCGCCGTGTCTCGGTCCGATCGCCCTGGCAGATCATCGGTCGCATGGCTCGGCAAGTCTGGTTCGGTGGAGGAAGCCGTCGGGGTGCATCCTTCTATTACCCCAACGGGGGGTTTGGACGGATTGCCGAGTCATTTGCTGAGGACTTCGTCGGACGTGGCGGTCGATTGTCGACCTCAACACCGGTCACCGGATTGCGGCAGGTCGATTCGGGGTGGCGGGTCGAGATCTCTGGGGGCCATCGCGAATTCGAGAGGGTGTTTTCGACGATCCCGATTTCTCGATTGATCGGGCTGCTCGATCCTGCGGCACCGTCGGAGGTGATCGATGCGGCGGAGGGACTGCGCAGCCGGGCCGCTGTGCTGGTCTGTGTGGTACTGGAGTCGGCCCACTGGACTCCATTTGATGCCCACTACGTGCCGGATCAGCAGGTGGGGTTGTCGCGGACGTCCGAGCCGACTCATTACTCGGCCGAGAGATCTTCTGCCGATCGGACGGGCGTGTGTATCGAGTTGCCCTGCGACGTGGGCGATGCGACCTGGGGACTCTCTGACGAGGACCTCGTGCGGCGGGTGCAGGCGGAGGTGATTGGGATCGGGCTGCCGCCGCTCGAGCCGTTGTTGGCGTCGGAGGTGCGACGGGTCGGGGGTGTGTACCCGGTCTACGATCACGGCTACGACGACCGTTTGGCTGCCGCGTTGGCCCACGTCGATCAGCGCGAAGGGCTGGTGACCCTGGGCCGCCAGGGCCTGTTTGCTCACGACAACACGCACCACGCCCTGGCGATGTCGTTTGCCGCGGCGAGGTGCCTCTCGGGCGACGGGGCCTTTGACCAGTTGGCCTGGGAGTCCGCGTGTGCGGGTTTTGCCGAGCACGTGGTCGAGGACTAGTTGCTGCGATCGAAGCGGACGATGGTCCGTCCCACGTGCTCTCCGGCCCGCATCTGTTGAATCGAGTCGTCGAGTTCCTCGAGGGTGATTTCGTTTGTGAATTGATCGAGCCCCTCGAAGGCCCAGCTGTCGGCCAACCGGTCCCACAGGTCGACTCTCAGCGGGCCGGGGCAACCGGCCGAGTCGATCCCGGCCAGCGTGACGCCTCGGAGCAGGAACGGGTAGACCGACGTCGCAATCTCGGTGCCCCCGACCAGTCCACAGGCGGCGACGGTTCCCTGGGGCATTGTGCCGGCGATGATCGCCCCCAGCGTGTCGCCGCCCACCACGTCGACCGCGTTGGCCCAGCGTGTCGAGGCCAGCGGCCGGTCGGATTCGGCAAGCACCTCGTCCCGTCCGATCACCTCCGCGGCACCCATCGCTTCGAGCAACCCGTGCTGATTGGGTTTGCCGGTCGAGGCGACGACGTGGTAGCCGAGGTGTGCCAGCAGTCCGACTGCCAGCAGGCCGACGCCTCCGGTGGCTCCGGTGACCAGGACCGGCCCGGACTCCGGATCGCCCTGTCCCCGCGAGATCGCCTCGACCGCCATCGCGGCCGTCAGACCCGCGGTTCCCAGTTGCATGGCTCGCCGCGCATCGATTCCCTCGGGCCGCACCAGCACCCACTCGGCCGGCACCCGGATCCGCTCGCACCAGCCCCCCCAGTGCGGAGCCCCCAATCCGTAACCGGTCACCAGCACCTCTGTACCGTCACCGACGACCGTACCGGCGGCGTCGATCCCGGGAACATGCGGCAGTTCGCCGGCGACGCGGCGGTTGCCGGCTGCGGCCAACGTGTCCTTGAAGTTCAGCGACGACCACTCGACCGCGATCTCGACCTCCCCGTCGGGGAGATCTTCGTAGCGGATCGTGCCGGGTCCGGCGTGAAGCTGGCCGTCGACTTCACTAACCAGGTAGGCCTGCAGCGATGTGTCGGAGGAATCGGAGGCATCGGGCATGGTGGGGCCTTGTGGCGGCGGGTGGACCGGACGGGCGATGGGTCATTTGGTATCGTGACAGCGAGCGGGATTCAAGACGAGGGGCAGGAGGCGGGACAGATGACCGAGCTGGAGATTGGTGGAGTGGTGCTGGCGGTCGATTTTCGTCGCACCGGCGACGACCGGGGACCGTCGGTGAAGGTGTTGGGTGAGATCGACGGCGAGCAGGTGCAGTTGCTGCGGTTTGATTGTTTCGATGACGATCCGCATTACCACTATGCACCCAACGGGGTGAACCGAATGTTCCATCTCGACCGTCTGACCATGGGCTGTCCCGTGGCCTTCACGCTCGAACAGCTTGGCCGCAACGCGAAGTCGATGATCGCGGCGGCGGGGTTCGAGTCGTTTGCCGAGGGGGTGGATCAGTCGGAGCTGAGTGCGGGTGTGAGCGAGGTCGCGGCTGCGTTGGAGGCCGAGGCGGCGGCGGACTAACTCGCGAGTGTCTCATCGAGCAGCACGGCGACCTTCTCGACTGCTGCCATCGGGATGGTGTGCTCGCCGGAGAACTCGAGGAAGTCGACATCGAGACCCGATTCGACGAGCAGGTCGCGCAACCACTGTGCCGCGGCAAAGGGCAGCAGCGGGTCGCTGCGTCCGTGGCTCTGGAAGACGCGTAGAGCTCCGCGCTGCTGGGCGAGTTCCTGCCAGGTGTCCTGGCACAGCAGCGTTCCCGACCAGATGCACAGCGCCGAGGGTGCCTTGGGCATGCGGAGCGCGACATCGGTAGCGATCATCGAACCCTGAGAGAATCCACCCAGCACGAGTTGCTCGGGATCGAGTTGCCATTGGTCCTGGATGTCGGTGACCAGTTCGCCGAGTTGTTCTCGGGCCTGCTCGAGGCCATCGGGGGTGGTCAGTCTCTGGTCACGAAACGCGCCCTGCTCGATTGCCTGGTTGAGTGCATCGAGGTCGAGGTGCCACCAGGCTCGGGCACCGGGCATCCCGAGTTCATCGAGAGCCAGCGGTGCAGCGGGAAACACGAACCGCGTGCGTCCGACCAGGCCGGGTGCGAGCCGGCAGAATTCGGTTGCGAGTCCGACGAGGTCGGTGCCGGGTGCACCGAACCCGTGGCAGAGCACGACGGCCAGTTCGGCGGGCTGGTCTTCGGGGACCGTGTCGACGACGACAGAGTGCAGGGGTCCGAGGGTCTGTTCGAAGGACTGCATCGTGTCGAGTATCCTCGAGGTTCCGCCCGAGTCTACACGCTGTCGAGCAAGGCGCGAACCGACGCGTCGATGGTGAATACGTCGTAGATTTCGCTGGCCAGGCCGATCATTTGGTTGCTGCCTTCACCACCACAGAGCGTATCGAAGAGGCCTCCCTGGCCGAAGACCCGGTCGTTGCCATCCTCGCCCAGGACGATGTCGTTGCCGGATCCGCCGAAGAGCGTGTCGTTGCCGTCTCCGCCGACGATCGTATCGTCGCTGGCGCCGGCGTTGATGTGGTCGTCGCCGTCTCCGCCGTTGATCAGGTCGGCTCCGCTGTCGCCGGTGATGGAATCATTTCCGTCACCACCACCGATCAGGTCGTCGCCGTCGTGTCCGTGGAGTTCGTCGTCGCCGTCATCTCCGCGCATCGTATCGTCGCCGTCGTTGCCGAGCATGCGGTCGTCGTTGAGTCCGCCGTCGAGCAGGTCATCTCCGCTGCCGCCGGTCAGCGTGTCGGCACCGATGCCTCCGTACAGCTCGTCGTTGCCCCGCTGTCCGTTGAGCTTGTCGTCGCCTTCGCCGCCGTAGAGCGAATCGTGGTCGCTGCCGCCGATCAGTGAATCGTCGCCGGAGCCACCCCGCAGCAAGTCGTTGCCCGTGTTGCCCTCGATGGTGTCGTTGCCGTCCTCGCCATCGAGTACATCATTTCCGGCGTTGCCGTAGAGCAGGTCATCGCCGAGTCCGGCCTCGATGGTGTCGTCGCCGTCTCCTCCGAGGAGCAAGTCGTTGCCGTCGCCTCCGTAGAGCGAGTCGTCGCCGTCGCTGCCTGTGATCGTGTCGTTACCGTCTCCGCCATCGAGCAGCATTCGGACGGTTCCCACCCTCGAGTCGACCGCCGTGAGCGTGTCGTTTCCACCCTCGCCGTAGATCGCCAACAGCGTACCGGTGACGCCCCTGAGGTCTTCGATGTTGACGGTGTCGTTGCCGTCCCCCAGGGTCAGTGTGACGACCTCGATCGAGGTACCCAGAGTCAGCCTGTGGCTGCCATCGGTGATCTGGATTTTGGCTCCGCCGCCTGCGGTCTTGGTAATCGTATAGGAGTCGTCGCCGCTGCTGCCTTCGATTTCGAGCGTATCGAACCCGGCCCCGCCGCTGGGCGTGTCGTTGGCCTCACCCGGGCTCCAGACCAGGTGGTCGTCTCCGGGACCGCCGGTGATGAGGTCGTTGCCGGTGTTGCCGTGGATCTCGTCGTCGCCCTCGCCGCCATCGATCGTGTCGCGGCCGCCCTGTCCGAGGATCGTGTCGTCGCCTCCGCCGCCGTAGATCAGGTCCCTGGCAAGGCCGCCGCGGATGATGTCGGCCATTTCGCTGCCCAGCAGCGTGTCATTGCCGTTACCGCCGTTGAGCGTATCGCCCTGGTCCTGTGGTTCGGAGACCGGCGGCGGCGTCGGCGGCGGGGAAGGGGGTGGCGGGGGAGGTGAGGGGGGTGCGACGTCGGAGGGGGCTCCCGAGCCGAACAGCGTGTGAGTGGTGTACTCGGTGGAGGCACCCGGTGCGAGGTTGAAGGTGTTCCGCAGTCCCAGTTCGATGTCGTACTCGTCGCCAGGGTCGACGAACGAGTCGCCGTCGCCGTCCTGAAAGATGGAGTCCGTCAGCGCGCTGCCGCCGAGAATGGTGCCGGTCAGGCTGGGATACTCGTCCAGCTCCCAGCGATTGGACGATGGTTCGGTGCCGCCGACGGAGGTGATTCCGACGAAGGTGGTGTCGGTCGTGCCGCTGCCTCCGCTGTCGGTTTCGAAGAGGATTTCCACTCCGCCGGGCGTGACGATGCGACCGCCGCCATCGATCAGGGATCCGTCGAAGTAGAGGTCACCGTCGAGGTAGCGAACCAGCTCGAAGTCGGCATTGGACGCGGCGGGGGGGTTGGTTACCGTCAGCGTCTGGGCCAACAGGGCTCCCTGCAGGGTCCCCTGGGCGTCCAGCAGCGGACGCACCTGCTGGCAGAGCTGCATGTCGAGACCATCCTGGGTGAAGTTGGTTTCGACCTGCGTGATGTCTCCGATCATCTGGGCCGTGCCGGCGTTGAGTGTCACGCGGGTGCCGCTGGTGCCGCGGCGGTAGGCGATGTAGGAGCGGAAGATCGTATCGGCGGCGGCGATGCTGCCGATGGGGTCGTAAACGCCATCGGTCGTGGAGCCATCGGCGGTGATGGCGGAGATCGACAGCGAAGCATCTCCGCTTCCGATCGCCAGTGGTGCGGTGGTCCCGATCACGGTGCCTCCGGTACAGACAGCGGGGCCGAAACCGGCCGGCGGTGGGTCGTCGTCGTCGACGATGCGTGCTTCCCCGAGGTCATCGTGGAGGATTGCTCTGACGGGGTTGGCGAGGTTGACGAAGAAGTTCTCTTCGTCGGACTCATCGATCGTGTCACCGAGGACGGCCACGGTGATGGTCCGGTCGCCGGGCGCGTCCCACACCAGCGTCCCGCTGTTCGCGGTGTAGTCTTCTCCCGCGGTTGCGGTGCCGTCTCCGGTGGTGTAGTCGACGGTCACGGAGCTGATCACGCCATAGACATCGAGTGCTTCGCCGTGGAGTGTGACGGTGAAGGTGGCCAATTGCTGACCGCTGTCGCCCTCGGGGTCAATCCTGATGTCGTCGATGGAGATGATCAACGGCTGGAGCTGGGTGGCATCGAGCAGGTCGCGGCCGGAATCGCCCTGGAGGTAGTCGTTTCCGGATCGGCCGATGATGGTGTCGTTGCCGCCTTGTCCCTTGAGCCGGTCGTCGTCCTGGTTGCCGCGGAGGTAATCGCTGCCGTGGCCTCCGAGGATGGTGTCGTCGCCGGTGCCACCTTCCATCGAGTCGTTGTGGCGTTGCCCGTTGAGCTTGTCGTCGCCCGCGTCGCCGAGGATCGTGTCTCGGTCGTAGCCACCGACGAGCAGATCGTCGCCGGTCCCGCCCTCGAGTCGATCGTTGCCGTCGTTACCCAGGGCCGTGTCATCGCCGCTGCCTCCCAGCAGCGTGTCGGCCTGGAGGCCTCCGGTGAGGCTGTCGTCGCCGGAGCCGCCGGAGATGGAGTCGCGGCCGTCGTTGCCGTGCAGCGTGTCGGATCCCGCCCCGCCGTAGATCTCGTCGTTGCCGTTTCCCCCTTCGATACTGTCGTCGCCGGAGTTTCCGAACAGGCTGTCGTGACCGTTGCCACCGGTGAGCGTGTCCTCGCCGTCCTCGCCGTGCAGCGTGTCGTCGCCGTCCTCGCCGTGCAGCGTGTCGTCGCCGCCACCGCCGGTGAGCTGATCGTTGCCGTCGCCGCCGTCGAGTTGGTTGCTGCCGGCGCCGCCGTTGATCACGTCGTCACCGTCGTCACCGATGAGCAGATCATCGAGATCGAAGCTGCCGGTGATCGTGTCGTGGCCGTCGCCTCCGTTGACCACGATCGGCATCGTCGCGCCGCTGATCGGATCGACGAAGCTGAACAGCGTCGCGCGGACGTCGATGAGATTGATGACGTTGTCGCCGTCGCCTCCGGTGATCTCGATCCGCTCGACCAGGGTGGCTTGCACCTCCGGCAGGCTGCTGTCGATGACGCCGTCGATCTTGACCCGGACGTTGGAGCTCGAGTCGGTGGTGACGGTGATGGCTTCGCCGGTCGTGGCCGTGATGATCAGGCTGCCGTTGGCCCACAGGGTGGTGGCCGAGAGCAGGGTCCGATCTTCGAGCCGTTCGGCCTGGCCGGATGCGGTGCGGCGTCGGCGGCGCGGGGCTGTGTTGTTGAGTTTGCGGCGAAGCGAATCGATCCAGGAAGTCAGTCGCATAATGGCTCCTCGCCCGCGGGGGGCGAATGGTCCGTACTCTCTTTCGCAGACAGCCCAACCGGTTCGGTCGCTGCTGCCTGCCAGGATGCTCCATCGTAGGGAGACCTCGAGACCGTTCGCAATCAGATTCCCACCCCCACCCCCCTCGCTTTTGGTGGATTGGGCCTCGGGGGTTCTCATAACTGGAACGAAATGCACCGCCGGTCCCAATCGGCACAATCGCGCGGAAAAAAGCGGCTCCAGAGAAGTGGTCTTCCTTTTGGTCCCCCTTCCCGGCCTAGATTTAAGGGACATCATGATTCCTTGCCCGGACCCCCAAGTCCGGGCTCTGCGGCCCAGTGTACCGGGCCCTTGGGAGTGAGAGACGTGCGAATCACATCCTGGATCGACAGCCTGACAACTCGTTGGCAGCGGACTCGGAGTTTCCGTCGAGCCCAGCGGCCCAGCCCAGCCGCTCACAGGCCGCGTCAGGCACCCGCCGCCGCAGCCGAACGGCTCGAGGACCGGACGCTGCTCTCGGTCACCTCGTTGTTCTTCAATGGCGACCTGACGGTGGTCTCGGACGCCGACGACGCGATCGTGATCCGTGAGGATCCGGTGCAGGCGGGTCGTGTGGAAATCCTGGTCGGCAACCCGGTGGGTGGCACGATCAACTACGTGGCCGACACCAGCGTCGGAGCACTCGATGCTGACACCGTTCAGACGATCCTGGTCCGTGGCGGCGACGACGGCAACACGATCGACCTGGGTGACGCCCAGGGTCTGGGCGGCGTGGACAGCGCGGTCTACACGAGCCTGACGTCGGTCGTGATCGAGGGTGGCAACGGCGACGACACGATCACTGGTACGATCAACTTCACCGACGTGATCTCAGGCGGCGACGGCGACGACGTGATCACCGTCGGTGCCGGCTCGGCGACGGTCGACGGTGGTGATGGCAACGACGCGATCACCGGAGGTCCGGCCTCGGACGTGATTTCAGGCGGTGACGGCAACGACACGATCTCGGGCCTGGCCGGAGCCGATACGATCGATGCCGGCAACGGTCACGACGAGGTTGATGGTGGCGACGAGCTGGCGGGTCCCGGCGACCGGATCATCGGCGGCCATGGCCACGACACACTGCGTGGTGGAGGCGGCAACGACTGGATCAACGGCAACAGTGGAAATGACGAGATCTACGGCGGGGCGGGATCCGACACGATGCACGGCGGTTCGGGCAGCGACCTGATGCAGGGCGGAGCCGACGACGACACGATCAACGGCCAGGGCTACGACGACACGATCCAGGGCAACGGCGGTTCGGACCGGATCAACGGCCACTGGGGTCACGACTACATCGACGGCGACGACGACAGTGGCAGTGCCACCGCGGGCAACGATACCCTGCTGGGCGGAGCCGGTCGCGACACGCTGCTGGGCAACCTCGGCGACGACAACCTGAAGGGCCAGGGCGGCAGTGACACGCTGATCGGCGGCCCGGGCCTCGACAAGCTCAACGGAGGCGGCAGCCACGACCTGTTGCGCGGCTTCCAGCAGCAGATTGTGCGATTGGACTTTGACAGCCAGACCGATCCCCTGGCCGAGCACATCTACACGGCGGCCGAACGAACGTCCATCCAGTCGCGGCTCGAGTCCGATTTTGCCGCCTTCGACATCAGCTTCACCGAGTCGGTCCCCAACACCAAGGATCTCTACCTGCAAAACGGTGCCTACATCACGGTCGTCTTCAACATGGCTCCGCTGGGGATTGGCCCGGGCCTGGGTGGAGCGGGCGAGGCCAGCGCGTACGACTTCCGCAACGTCGATCTCGGCGGCAGCGTCTCAGTCGACGTTTTGGGCTCCAACGGCCTGCTCGACGGGACCGGCCAGCCGACTTCAACGAGTGCCAACATCATTGCCGCGAGTGCTTACGCGACGGCGCACGGACTGGGTAGCCTGTTCGGTCTCCGCGACGTCGATTCGTTTGGTCCGATCTCGGGCACCGTCGGCATCCTCGATCCTCCCGGAGCGGCGTCCTTCAGCCCGGCCTTCCCCGGTCCGATGAATGCCACCGAGACGGTCAATCACCTGATGGCTTCGGCAGGGCTGCTGGGTGCGGGCAACTTCGACGTCACCGCCGACCTGTTCCTCAGTGAACGTTCGGCGATCAAGCTGGCCTTCAACGAGACCGGGCGGCTCGTCGTCGAGCAGGCCGCCTGGCATGGGTCCCTGACGCCGTCGGGGTCTCAACCGATGACCCTGAGGGCTCTGTCGGTCCCTAACACGCTCGAATCCGGCGCCAACGCCGACCGGACACTCAACGTCGAAGCCGCTGCGATCATCGGTGGACAGGTGGGTGTCGCGGGCGAGGTCGACGTGTATTCGTTCGAGGGCACCGGTGGACAGGTGGTTTCGATCGAGGTCCTTTCGGAATGGCTGACCCGGGTCACCGCGCCCGTCGACACCCTGGTGCGGGTCTATGATTCCAGCGGCGCGATCCTGCCGTATCACAGCAGCAGCACCTCCGCGACCGACATCGCGATCAACGATGGCTTCGACGATGGCAGCGGCCAGCCGGACGGCGATCCGGTGCTGTTGAATCTCACCTTGCCGACGACCGGCAACGCGACGGACACGTATTACATCGAGGTCTCCGAGCCGGACGCCAACGGCGTGTTCGTGTTGCCCACCGACGGCAGCAACCAGATAGTCGAGCTCGACCCGGTGACCGGTGTGGAATTGAACCGGTTCGATCTGCCGACGGGTGAGACGAGTGCGGGCCAGGCCGCCCTGGCGTTCGATTCGGCCGGCGAGCGGCTGTTCTTCATGAACAACGCCAGCCGCTACCTCTATAAAATCGACGCCAACGACGGGTCGGTCATCGATTCCACCCTGATCACCTCACCGATCGCCAGCAGTCCTCAGGCCTTCGATGGCCTGGCCTATGATGCGGGGCTGGTCTACATCCTGGACATCGAGGCGGAAACGATTCCCGGCCAGGCCGAGGATCAGAACGCGAATCCTTCAATCCCGCAAATCGTCGATCCTCCCGAAATCCTCGTCTTCGACGTGTTGCTTGACGTGCTGGTTCCGTCTCAGTTCCTGAACCTTGTTGGGACTGGCGAGGGTGTGCCATTACCGGGTGCGAATCCGGCCGGCACGTTCATCGACATCACCGGTGGCCTGGCGATGATCGCCCCGGCCAGCACCACGCCGCGTCTGCTGCTGCTGGATTCGGCGGGTCAGTCGGTGCACGAGATCAACCCGGAGATGGGGGCCTCGATGGGGGCCTCGATGCTGTCCTACACTCCGCTGAGCACCATGGCGGGGAACATGGATGCGGTCGGTGCGGTGGCGGGCCAGGTCTGGCTGGGTGGTGCCCCCGGTGAAGACCGGATCGAGATCTTCGACCGTGGTGACGCGGTCATCGACCGTACGCTGGGCCTGACTCCCAACCCGCCTCCGTCGTACGGCCTGACGGCGATCGGTGCCGATGACACTTCTGTTCCGCTGGACGGCATCGGCGGTTACGAGTTGTTTGTGACCAAGGTGGACTTCAGCCCGCTGGCCACCAGCACGGCTCTGGGCGACACGCTGCTGGGTGGTTCTGGAAACGACACGATGTGGGGTGGCAGTGCCGCCGACGTACTCAAAGGTGGTTCCGGTGCCGACAGCGGCAGTGGGCTGGGAGGCGGCGACTACATCAATGCCGGCAGTGGCAACGACACGATGCGAGGCGGCCTGGATGACGACACGTTGCTGGGCGGCAGTGGCCAGGACAAGCTCTACGGCGACGCCGGCGACGATACGCTCGACGGACAGGGTGGCAGCGACACGCTCGACGGCAACGGGGGCGACGACCTGTTGCGTTGGCGGATCGGCAACGGATCTGACGTCATGGACAACTCGGCCGGTTCGGCTCGGTTCGAGGCCCTGGGCAGCGGTGCGGCCGATTCGCTTTCGGTCAGCAAGACCAGCGGCAACAGGCCGAAGTTGACCGTGCTCGACGGCATCAACACGGTGCGGGTCTCGAATACGATCTGGCGGACCGACATCCTGGCCGGCGGCGGAAACGACCAGTTGGTTATCGGATCGCTGGTGGACGTTGGCGGCACGCTGCTGGTGGTCAACGGCGAGGGCGGTCGCGACACGATCTCGGCGGCGGGCGTCCGCATCGGCGAGGTTCGATTGCGGTTGGACGGCGGCGACGACAACGACACTCTGACCGGTAGCCTCGACGGCGACACGATCTGGGGTGGCGAGGGTAACGACCGGGCCGACGGCGGCCGTGGCAACGACACGATCCTCGGCGGCGGCGGCGACGACGACCTCGACGGCCAGGACGACGACGACCTGATCTTCGGCAACGACGGCAACGACACGCTCCAGGGCGGAAACGGCCACGACAACCTCTCGGGCAACTCGGGCTTTGACACGCTCATCGGCGGGTTCGGCCGAGACACGCTTTCCGGTGGCGAACACGACGACGTCCTGACCGGCAGCCAGGACGACGACACGCTGTTCGGCAACGAGGGCCAGGACAGCCTGTATGGCGGAACCGGCGACGACTACCTCAACGGTGGTCTCAACGACGACCGTCTCTACGGCAACTACGGCGACGACACCATCGGCGGTGGCGACGGGAACGACCTGCTCGAGGCCTCGCACGGTGACGACATCCTCAACGGCGGTGACGGCGACGATACGCTCAACGGGGGCGACGGCTTCGATGGTCTTTCGGGCCACGACGGCAATGACGTGATCAACGGAGGCGGCCAGGACGACACGATTCTGGGCGGGAATGGCCACGACTCGCTCTCCGGAGGCGGTGGCCGCGACATCGTGCTCGGTGGCGATGGCAACGACACGATCAGCGGGCAGGGGGCCCAGGATACCCTGGCCGGCAACGAGGGTGCCGACGTGATCAACGGCCTCGCCAGCGAGATCAACGAGAACTTCTCGTTCTACGCGTCGTGGGTCGACTCGGTCTGATCCGTGGCTCGAAGAAGTTGTTCGCGTATTCCGGTGGCGTCGACCAGTCGCTCGATCACGAGTGCATTCGCTTGGGGGAACCGCGCGGCTTCGAGTTCGTCCAGGGGTGACCAGGCGAACGGACTCGCCGGCGGCGGCGGCTCGGCCTGGCGCGGCTGGCAGAGCCAGAAGTGCAATTCGACCCGGCCGTGGTCGTAGTCGACTGTGCGTTGTTCGAGTTGTCTGAGCGGTTCGACGGCAATCCCTGTCTCTTCGAGGCATTCCCGGAGTGCGGCCTCGCGGGGCGACTCGTGCTGCAGACACTTGCCGCCGGGAAACTCGAGCATTCCTCCCAGCGGTGCCTCACAGGGGCGGATCCCGACCAGGCAACCGGTGGCGTCGTGCGAGAGCACCACGGCGATCCCGATTCTCTGGCCCGGGGAGGTCATTGAGTTTCGCCGTCCTCGCGGGCGTCCGTCGGCGGGGCACCCATGATGTGGAAGCCCGAGTCGACATGCAGGGTTTCTCCGGTGATCCCGCTGGCCAGATCGCTGAGCAAGAACATCCCGGTCTTGCCCACCTCGGCGGCCTCGACATTGCGTCGCAATGGTGAGCATGTCTTGTAGAGGTCGAGCATCAGGTCGAAGTCACCGACGGCCGATGAGCTGAGCGTCTTGAGTGGTCCGGCCGAGAGCGCGTTGACGCGGATGCCCTCGGGCCCCAGTTCGCTGGCCAGGTACTCGGTGGTACTCTCGAGTGCCGACTTGCACAGCCCCATCACGTTGTAGCCGGGGATCACCTTTTCGCCGCCCAGGTAGGTCAGCGTCAGGATACTGCCTCCGTCGCTCAAGAGCGGTCGGGCGCGGCGGGCCAGCGTCATCAGGCTGTAGACACTGATTTCCATCGACAGCTTGAACCCGTCGCGGCTGACATTGACGACCTCGCCCTTGAGATCATCCAGGGGGGCGTAGGCGATCGAGTGCAGCATGAAGTCGATGGTGCCGTAGGTGGACGCGGCGACTTCGAAGACGTGATCGAGTTGTTCGTCGTTGGTCACGTCGCAGGCTTCGATCATCGCGGTGCCGAGCGGCTCGACGAGTTTCCTGAGTCGCCGTTCCATCCTGGGGCGTTCGGGATCCCTGTCGGGGAGGTGAGTGAACCCGATCTCGGCTCCCTCGTCATGCAGTTGCTGCGTGATGGCCCATGCGATCGAGTAGCTGTTGGCGATGCCGAAGACCAGTCCCTTCTTGCCGTCGAACAGGCCCATGCGGGTGGCTCCTTGAGAGACTCGTCAAAAGACTCAGGCGGGTTCCCGCCGGTTGTCCGGGCGGGATGGGGCGAGAATAGCGACTGGCACACCGGCCTTCAACGGCCCGAATCCGATTGCCGCTGTTCGGGGTGAGCGGCGAGGAAGGCCGAGGTCATTTCCTTGCGGATCCGCCGTCTCAGGCCGCCTCGAAGCAGGTTCATGTGGTCACGACCCTCGTGGATTTCGACCACCGCATCGCTGCCCAACTTGGCGAGCGCCTGCTTGAGCCGGATGGTGGCTCCTTCGAGGTAGAACGTGTCGATATCCCCCATGAAGACGTGCAGCTTGCCCTTGAGGCGGGGGGCCAGTGTCTTCCAGTTCCGCTGGAGCACCAGCCGGATGTCGTATTTCTCCCACGTCCTGGCCGTTTCGAGATCGACTCGGCCGGTCTTGCGGTCCCACAGCAGCCGCGGCTTGCCGTTGGCGCCTCGGGGGCTGAAGACCGCTTCGAAGCTGTGCAACTGGCCGCCATGCCCGAGCACCCACTCCATGTCGGCGAAGCCCTTGTACCACAGCAGGACCCGCCCATTGACTCGTGCCAGGGGTCGCCGTTTGCCCTGGGGGTCGACGTACATGTTTTCGCCGCTGCGATAGAGGTTGATCCGCTGAAAGTCGCGGAAGTCGACCGGGTCGGGTGAGGTACTCCAGGTGCCGCCGAAGACTTCGGGATAGGTCACCTGCAGCCACAGGCTGCTCCAGCCTCCCGAGGAGTGTCCGGTGAGGAAGCGTGCTGAGGGCTTGGGGACGGTGCGAAACTGCTTATCGAGGGCCGCGATCAACTCGGTCGTCAGTGCCGCTCCGACCGGCCCGTTGTTGGCCGAGTCGGCAAACACGTGATGTCCCAGCGGGCAGCTGGGATCGAGTGCGACTCGAAGAAATTCGACTCCGCCCTCGTTCATTTCTGCCACCGGTCGCGGCACGCTGGATCCATGGTGAGTGCCTCCGAAGCCCGGAATGGAGAAGATCACCGGGTAGCGTCGCTTGGGGTGTTTGTAGTAGCTGGCTGGCAGGATGACGGCGGCCCGTGACGCGACCGGCCGTTTGTGGAACTCGGTGAGCAGTTTCGAGGGGACCTCCAGCAGCTTGCTCCACCTGTTCTCGGTGAATCGCCTGGGCTCGACCAGCTCACCGACCCGAAACGCGACGAGGTCTTGCGAGAGGTCATTGCCGAGGGGAATGACCTGGCTGAAGCCGTTGCCCGGCCCGATGCCGATCTCGCGGTCATAAGGATTGAAGCGTGCCACGGCCTGGGCGCGGTGACCTGCGAGTTTCATGTCCGCCAGTGGTCCGGGGTAGCCGAGGATGGGTCCGGCCTTGAGTCCATCGCCGCCGCTGAGGCTGCCCGGCGACTTGGCAGAAAACTCCAGCGGGACGCCCGGCTTCCAGTTCTCGACATCACGGGCGACGAACTGTTCGGGGTTGAACCAGCCGGGACCCCGGCGGGGCTGGCGTTGCCTGCTGCTGAAGATCAGGTAGACCCGACCGGTGAACGGTTTCGAGTGCACCGACTTGGTGAACTCGACTCGAAACGTTCTCGAGTCGGCTTGCGCGAGGTTGTTGCTGTGGGGTGTGACCAGTGCGAAAAGGACGAGCAGGCCGTGCCTGAGTTGCGGGTGGAGCATGAGATGTCTCGGAGTACGACTCGGTTGCCAGTGCGGTGTCAGGGCGGTGTCAGGGCGGTGTCAGGGCGGTGTCAGGGCGGTCCATGGTAGCGACCGAGTTGCGAATTTTCGTGTGATGGCGCATCGAAGTCGCCTCGATGACGATACAATGCCGCCCGACGGGGCCAGGGAATGGCCCCTGCGACTGCCGGAGGGACGACGCCGTGACGGAACATGGCGAGGGGCGGGATGCACCGGGCGGTTTCCGCGAGACGGTGACCGACACGGCGATTTCGGACTGGAGTGATCAGTCGGTAGTCTACCGAGGCTACGACGTATTGGACCTGGTCCGGGAATCGACCTTCACCGAGGTCGCGTACCTGCTGTTGTGTGGTGACCTGCCTGAGGACCTGTACCTGGCCGATTTTCGGGCGATGCTGGCCGAGTCGTTGGACGGTGAAGCCTGGAGCGACGAGTCGGCCTGGATGAGCGACCTGCTGGATCGTCTTCCACTGAACGTGCCATTGACCGAGATCCTGTGTACCGCGATCAGCGCGGTGGCTCACTTCGATCCTCAGCCTGCCGATCGTTCGCTCGAGGCCGATCGGGCGCGTTCGATTCGCCTGCTGGGCCGTGTGCCGATGCTGGTGGCCGCTCGGGTGGCGATGATCCGTGGAGAGGAGCGGCCGTTGGCGGATCCCGAACGGAGTTTCTCGTCCCAGCTGGCAGTCCTGCTGATTGGCCGCGTCCCCTCGCCCTTGCTCGAACGAGCGTTGGACGTGTTACTGATCAGCGTGATCGACGTGGGTTTCAGTCCGGCGGTCCAGGCCGCGCGGCTGGCCGCGGCGGCTGGAGCGGATGTGCATGGAGCGGTACTGGCGGCTGCGGCGGTCGAGTCGACCTCCGAGCGAACGGGACTGGCCGAGCGGTTGGTTGAGCTGTGGGCCGAGCGACCGTGGGGGGAGGACCCCGACGGCTGGGTGCTCGAGCGGCTCGATACCGGCTTGGGAGTGCCGGGAAGCGTGTTCGGTGGCCAGGCCGTCGTGGATCCGCGTCGCGAGACGGCGGTGGCCTGGGCCGAGCAGCTGGCGTCGGAGAGCGGATCCGAGTCGACTCGGGACAGCGACCGTGCCGCCGCGGAACTCGAAGCGGCCGTCGTCGCCTGCGGGGGAGTTCCGGGTTGGGACTGGTCGACAATCCGGCTGCTGGCCGCCGGCGGTGTCGAACCGTACTTGCACCTGCCGCTGGTCGCGGTGGCACGACTGCTGGGCTGGGCGGCTCACGCGCTCGAACAATCCGGCCACCCCGTCGTCAGCGTCGCCCGGCCCCACTACGTCGGCCCGCAGCCTCGCGAAATCCCTGCCCGGCCGGTTTGGGAGTGAGGCCGGGTGGCGCGGGTTGAAAAACCTCAGTCCTCGAGGTTCAATCGAGCCGACGTGGCGACGGTCGATCGGTCTGAAACGGAAGGGATGAACATGCGTTTTTTGGCCCTGTTGCTGGCCCTGTTGTCGGCCCGGCTGCTGGTTGGGCTGCTGGTTGGGCTGGGAGCACCGGCACTGGTGCACAGTGCCGAGCCAGCCACGGTCAAGGATCCGGCTCCTCCGCGGGTCGCCGGTTCAGCCGACAAGACGACTCCGCCTGCGCTGAAGGCCTACTCGCGGGTCAAGAACCAGAAACCCGCCAAGCCGCTCTCGAAACGGGCCAGGACTCATGCCTGGACCGGGTTCCTGGGCCCGACCCGCGACGGCGTCTCGACCGAGACGCAGCTGTTGAAGAGTTGGCCCAAGTCGGGACCGGCGAAGGTGTGGGAGCTGGCGGCCGGCGACGGATACGCCTCGCCGGCGATCAGGCATCCCTACCTGGTCTATCCTCACCGTGTGGGCGACTCGGTGCTGGTCGAGTGCCTGCATGCGGAGACGGGCCAACAATTCTGGCAGCACAAGTTCGCCACCGCCTACCGCGACCGGCTGGGTTACAGCAGCGGTCCGCGGTCGACGCCGCTCATCGACGGCAACCGGGTTTACATCTACAGCGCCGAGGGGTTCCTGATTTGCCTGGAGCTGGCTACGGGTCGAGAGATCTGGAAGCGGGATCTTTCCACAGAATTCCGTGTGCCTCAGGGCTTCTTCGGGGCGGTCGGCTCGCCGCTTCTGGTCGGCGATCGGCTGGTGATCAACGTCGGCAAGGTGGGTGGTCCCTGCGTGGCGGCGTTCCACACCCTGACCGGCAGGCTGGTGTGGGTCTCGGGCAAGAAATGGGGATCGGGCTACGCCTCGCCCCGGCTGGTGACGATCCACGGCAAGCAGCGGGTGCTGGTGTTTGCCGGTGGCGAGAGTCGTCCGCCGACGGGTGGCCTGATGCTGATCGATCCGTCCAACGGAAAACTCGAGCTGGATTTCCCCTGGCGGAGCAGGAAGTACGAGAGCGTCAACGCTTCGTGCCCGCTGGTGGTCGGCGGCAACCGGATATTCGTCTCTGCCAGTTACCAGACCGGGACCGCGTTGCTCGAGGTCGGCAAGGACCTGGCTTCGCACAAGATCGTCTGGAAGATGGTCGACGCCGAACACAACACCGAGTCGAACCAGCTGGGTTTGCACTGGGGCACGCCGCTGATCCAGGACGGGTACCTGTACGGTTTCGACGGTCGCAATGAGCCGGATGCGTCGCTGGTCTGTGTCGATCTGAAGTCGGGCAAGGTGTTGTGGCGTGAGGAGCCCGAGTGGGAGCAGACGGTGACGGTGCAGGGTGTCGAACAGACTTTGACTCTCAGCACGTTGAGAGGCTCCTTCCTGGGCGCCGACGGCCAGGCCCTGGTCCTGGGCGAACTCGGCCAGTTGATGTGGATGGATCTTTCTCCCAAGGGCTACAAGATCACTCAGCGGTCGTCCCTGTTCCTGGCCCGCGAGTCGTGGTGCCCGCCGGTGATCAGCCGCGGCCTGCTTTACATCAGCCAGAACATGAGGGACCCGGTCACCCGATCGTCTCCGCGGCTGATCTGCTACGACCTCAGGCGACCGTGAATCGTCGGCCGGGTCGGGGTTCAATTCGGGTCCGCCGGCGGGACCCTGTAGAGCACGTGACGGGGCGTGGCGAAGAGCGGCTCGAACCCCTCGAGTGATTCGAGGCTGTGGCTGCGTCGCCAGAGGATGTGGGTGATTGGCTCGGTGTCGAACGCGGCGGTGGTGGTTTCCCAGGGCGGTCTGCCTCGCTCGATATCGAGCAGCCAGCGGCCGCGGAGCTGTCGACGACGGTCCCATTCGAGGATGCCGGCCGCGTCCTGGGGGCAGTCCTTGAAGACCACGAACTCGGCACGCTGGGCGTACCACTTGAACGCCCAGCTCCCCCGTGGCGTGAGTACGATCGCGTCGGCAGGCAGGTTGGTGTCGATCCATTCGCAGGTCCGGGTCCAATCGGCGAGCGCCTCGGGGGTCAGTCGACTGGGGTTGCGATCAGCGGCGGGCAGTGCGAGAGCCACGGCGAGCATCGACGCGGCGATCGCGAGCCGTTGGGCCAGGCTGCAGCAGCGAGCCAGCAGGCCGGCGACAGTGATCGAGAGCGCGGCTGGCAGCAGCACGTCGACCAGGCGATAGGGGTAGAACTTCATCAGCACGATCCGCAGCCGGTCGAGGCTCGAGTCACCGGGCGGTCGATCGAGTGCCAGTGCGGCTCCGACGACAGCCACCAGTACCGCCGAGAGCACCAGCCTTGTCCACCAGGCTTCTTCCCGAGTCCGCTTTGTCCCTCGGCGTCCCAGCAGCCAGGCCAGCAGGACCAGGCAGTAGACCGCGACGGCGGCCGGGGAAAAGCGGGCCGGGACCAGGTGATGTCCCAGCCGCGCGAAGACCTGCAGCGAGTCGGCCTTTGCCGATCCGTCTCCCAGCAGCCCCAGCACCGGGATCACCCCCGGCAACGCGCACAGCACCAGCAGCGCGGCCTGGGTCAGCCTGGCTCGGTCGATGGGCCAGGGCCGGGCCAACACCCCCAGCACCACTCCCCAGCCCCCCACGATCGGGTGCGCGCTGACGGCCAGGCCGCACAGCACCGCGGCGAGCCAGCGACGACCACCGAGCCCGTTGGCGGCCGACCAGGCGAGCAGTCCGTAGGCGAGGACCTTGGATTCCAGGCCACCGACGACCCATTCGCCCGAGAGATTCCCGAGTGAGGCGGCGAGCAGGATCGCTGCGATCGCGGCCAGGGCGGCCGGCCGATCCGGGACCAGGCGACGTGCCAGGGCCGCGAAGCCGGTGGCCAGCAGCAGCAGGCACAGGCAGCGACCGATCAGGGCCACCGACGCGAAGGGCAGCACCCGGGTCAACGGGCCGACCAGCAGGTAGAAGACCAGGTGAGGGTTGGACGATTCGAGAAAGAAGTCGCCGCTGCACCAGGCGGGGTCGACGAAGTGTCGGGCCTTGGCCAGGTAGTGGGGTTCGTTCACGCCCGGCGTGGGAGCGCGCAGCCCCGAGTGAGCCAGGCAGGCGGCCGTGGCCAGCAGCCCGACGAGCAGGTCGAGCCGGCGAGAAGGGCGAGAGTGGTCGGCGGCTACTTCTTGCCCGCAGATTTCTTGGCTGCTCTCTTTGACGCCTTCTTGGACGATGGGCTCGAAGCCTTGGCCCCGGACTTCTTCTTGCCCGTGTCGCCGAAGATCTTGTCCCAATTCTCCCAGAACTCAGGCGTCGCGCCAGTACGAACAATTGGTCCACCCATCGTTTGGTCTCTCTAGAGTCAGGAGTCAACTCGTCTGATTCTCCCTGACCCCTCCCGGCACTGTCAAGTCGCTGGGCTGGGCCGTGGTCGTCACGGCCGGGGAAGCCTATACTCGCCTCAGCCACCCGAGTCGGTGCACGCCGGGGCCGGGGACGATGTGAGACCCAATTGATGTGGATCGAGGACTTCGAAGACGTCGACGACGAGAGGCGATTCCGGGAGATCTGGGAGGCGGTGCAGATTGCCCGTACGGTGAGCTATTCGCTGTTCACTTTTGGCGAGAGCGAGTTGCCGTACTACCTGGTTTGCGACAAGCCGGCCGAGGGTGAGACGGTGAGCGTGACGCGGGGCGAGGTCCGAATCACGCGGCCGACGATCATCACCCCCGAAAACGCTCATCCGGAGTTCCACGGGTTCTTCGGCGAGCAGGAAGACGACAGCATCGTCGAATTCCTGATGGCACGCTCGGCGGGCTTTTCGAACCTCCAGATTGACAACACCAGCGGCCCCTCCGAGATCGTCAGCGATCGGGTTGAGGAGGTGGTCGAGAAGCTCAACCTGCAGCTGGACAACCTGGAAGAGGACCGCACGGCGATCCTGACGGCTCCTCACGGACTCGGCGGAGTGGCATTGTTGCGGTACGCGGCCGAGAGGATCTGGCAGAGCGGGCCGGACAACGTGCAGGAGCTGCGCGAGCGGGGGTTTCTGCCCTAGCAGGCTACCAGTCCTCTGTGGCGATGCGGCGATCCTGCCGGCTGGTGTCGCTGGTGTCTCTGCCAAAGTGCGGCGGGGTCGGTCCGGGTCGGTCCTCTGTGCGGGTCACCTGGCCACCGAGCCGATTCAGCTTTTCGTCGAGCCGCTGGTAGCCTCGATCGAGGTGATAGATACGTCGAATGGTGGTGGGCCCCTCGGCGGCCAGCCCGGCCAGCACCAGTGCCGCACTGGCTCTGAGGTCGCCGGCCATCACGTTGGCCCCGCTCAGCCGCGGCACTCCGTGGATCACCGCCGTGGGCCCCTCTCTCACGATTCTCGCCCCCAGCCTCACCAGCTCGGCCGCGTGCAGGAAGCGATCGGGAAACACCTTGTCTGTGACCACGCTGATCCCGTCGGACAGACACAGCAGTGCCATCAGCTGGGCCTGCACGTCGGTGGGGACACCCGGGTAGGGCAGAGCGGTGATCGTGGTAGGAGCGAGCACGTCGGGTGCGGTGGCGACCAGCGTGGCCAGGCCGTTGTCGTCCACCGACCGCTCGATCCGCACCCCGATCCGCTCGAGCACTTCGCAGACGGCGACCAGGTGATCGGGCCGCACCGATCCGATTTCGACGTGTCCTTTAGTGATCGCCGCAGCGATCATCAGCGTGGCGGCCTCGATCCGATCGGGGATCACGCGGTGCTCTGCGGATCCGAGCTGTTTGACGCCTTCGACTTCGATGCGAGGCGTTCCCAGCCCGGTGATTCGTGCCCCCATCGTGTTCAGGCATTGCCCCAGGTCGACCACTTCCGGTTCACACGCAGCCGCCTCGATCACCGTTCGTCCATCGGCGAGCGTGGCGGCGGTCATGACGTTGCAGGTTCCGGTGACGGTGCTACCGCAGGGTCCGCCGAGGAAGACCGAGCCGCCTGTGAGCCGCTTGGCCTGTGCGATCACGTAACCCCCTTCGACGCGGATCTCGGCTCCGAGTGCCTCGAGTCCCTTGAGGTGCAGGTCGATGGGTCGATGTCCGATATTGCAGCCGCCGGGCAGCGAGACGCAGGCGCGACCGCGGCGGGCCAGCAACGGGCCCAGCACGCAGATGCTGGCTCGCATCCGCCGGACCAGGTCGTAGTCGGCCACGTAGGGCCGGGTGTCCTGGACAACCAGCCGCAGCTGACCTTCGCTGGTCAGTTCCGAATCAACTCCGAGAGTTTCGAGCAGGTTCAGCAGCGAGTGGACATCGACCAGGTCGGGGACGGCCGAGAGCACCAGGGGTCCATCTGAGGCGAGGACGGCGGCCAGGATCGGCAGCGCGGCGTTCTTCGATCCGCTGACTTCGGCGAACCCGTGCAGACGCCGACCACCTTCGATGATGAACTTGTCCATCCCTGGACGCTTTCCTGTAACGGGCCGGCCGTTTTCGGCGGTGGGCGGTGCGGGAGAATCAGGGAACCGGCTGCAGTGACACGACGACGACGCGGGGTTTGCCCGCGAGGTCGTCGACAAACCGCGGGGTCCCGAATGCAGGCTGTTCCCCCAGCAGAGCTCCGACCGCGTCGGCCTGCTCGGGAGAAATCTCGCACAACAGGGTGCCCGCCGGGGCCAGGTGCCCGGGTGCGGAAGTGATCAGTCGGCGAATGAGGTCGAGTCCGTCGAGGCCACCGTCGAGTGCGGTGTGGGGTTCGTGGTCGCGGATGTCGGGTGCGAGTTGATCGAGTTGGGCGGTGGTGACGTAGGGCGGATTGCTGGCAATGAAGTCGAAGCGGGCCTGCGAGTCGAGTGGTTCGAAGAGGTCTCCTTCGAGGAACACGATCCGATCCGCCACCTCGTGTGTCGTGGCATTGGTTGAGGCGACGGCCAGGGCGGCGGGGCTGATGTCGGTGGCGGTCAGTTGTGCCGAGGACAGCCCGCTGGCGATGCTGATGGCGATGCAGCCGCTGCCGGTGCCGATTTCGAGGATCGATGCCGCGGCGGGGAGTTCGCGGGCGAGGTCGAGCAGTTCGACGACGAGCGTCTCGGTATCGGGGCGGGGGATCAGCGTGTCGGCGGTGACCTCGAAGTCGATCCCGAAGAACTCGCGGTGCCCCACGAGGTAGGCGACCGGTTCGCAAGCGGCCCGCCGCTTGACGAGTTCCCGCATCACGGCTCGTTGCTGTGGCGTGAGTTCCTGATCGTACTGGGTGTAGAGTTCTATGCGTTGGCAGTCGCGGGACCAAGCGAGCAGGATCTCGGCGTCGAGTCGAGGCGAGGTGCTGCCGTTGGCGGCGAGGTGCCCGGTGGTCCAGTCGAGGATGGCCTGGACACTCCAGCGTTGGGCCGGGGTCTCCGAGGGCGTGTGTCCGGCGGGTTGGGGGATGGCATTCATGCGTTGGGATCCCCGCCCAGTCGTTCCTGCCGATCGTGTTCCAGGAGCGCATCGACCATCTCGTCGAGTTGTCCCTGCATGATCTGGTCGAGCTTATAGAGCGTCAGGCCGATGCGGTGGTCGGTCAATCGGTTCTGGGGGAAGTTGTAGGTTCGGATCCTCTGGCTGCGGTCGCCGGTTCCGATCAGGCTGCGGCGCTGGTCGGCTCGTTCCTGGTGTACCTTCTGCTGCTGAGCTTCGAGCAGTCGGCTGCGAAGCACTCTCAGAGCCTTGGCCCGGTTCTTGTGCTGGCTCTTTTCGTCCTGGCACTGCACGACGGTGTTGGTCGGCAGGTGGGTGATGCGGATGGCGCTGGCCGTCTTGTTGACCTTCTGGCCTCCGGGACCACTGGCGAAGAAGGTGTCGACCCGAAGGTCATCGGGTCCGATCTCGATTTCGACCTCGGTGGCTTCGGGGAGCACGGCAACGGTGGCGGCGGAGGTGTGGATGCGTCCCTGGGTCTCGGTTTCGGGGACCCGCTGCACGCGGTGCCCGCCGCTTTCGAACTGCAATTGCAGGAATGCGTCTTCTCCGGAGATTGAAATCGTGATGTCCTTGAATCCGCCCAGTTCCGTCGGCGAGCTGTCGATGAGTTCGGCCTTCCAGCCGCGTCGTTCGACCAGCCGCTGGTACATCTCGAAGAGATCCCGTGCGAACAGCGCAGCCTCGTCGCCGCCGGTGCCCGCCCGGATTTCCATGATCAGGCTGCCGCGTGAGACGGCGTCGCCGGTAGAGACCAGGTCTTCCAGCGCGGACAGTTTCGGCACACGCTCGGCCTGCAGCGATTCGAGTTCTTCCTGGGCGTACGCCTTCGAATCGGCGTCCTCCTCCTCGGCAATCAACTCACGAGCCGTCTCGATGTTCTCCTCGAGCTCGTTGAACTCGCGGACCGGCAGAGCCACCTTGGCCAGCCCGCCATATTCGCGCTGAAAGGCGACCATCCGCTGGGTGTCGGCCAAGACCTCGGGGTCAGAGAGCAGCAGCTCGAGCTCTTCGTAGCGAGCGAGCTTGGCCTGCAGCGTGGGGAACAACATCAGCGATCATCCCTGTATCGCCGAACCTGGTGTGTGCTGAAGGTAGTTCCGATTCCGGTGATCTTGGAGATCTTGGTGATCGGGTCTCGCCGAGCAAGTTCGGCGAGTCTATTCCTTGGCGGTGGCTTTGGCAGCGGGTTCGGTTTCTGCTTCGGCCTCGGCCGGCTCCTCGGCCTTCTTGCCCCAGTTGTATTTCTTCTGGAACTTCTCGACGCGACCGGCACTGTCGACGTACTTCATCTGGCCGGTGTAGAACGGGTGGCAGGCGCTGCAGATTTCGACGACGAGTTTTTCGACGGTGCTGCGGGTGGTGAACGAGTTGCCGCAACCGCACGAGACCGCGGTGTCCATGTAATCGGGATGAATGCCCTTCTGCATGGTCTTGCCTGTCAAAAAACTCGCCTGGTGAACGCTGAACGGGCCAGTGTAGAGGGCTGGTGGGGACGGGACAAGGTTGAACCGCGGCCGCGGGTTGGCTGGTTCGGTCAGTCGGCTGCGGGATTCACTTGCCCTGTTCGGGTGCGGGAGTCCTGAGGCTGGCGAGGAAGGCGGTGAGGTCGGCGACCTGTCGCGCGGTCATGTCGCGGATCAGAAGATCGGGCATCAGGGATTTCTGCTGAGCGGCGAGCACGTCGACGTCCTTTGCGGCAATCGTGGTCAGCTTGTCCTTGGCGTCCCTGAGCACCACCTGCTTGTCGTCCTTGCTGACCAACAGCCCGGTGAAGACTCGGCCCTGTACGGTTTCGACCACGTAGCTGAGCCACTTGGGTTCGATCTTCCTGGACGGTTCCAGGATGCTCTCGAGGATCTGCGCCCGGGTAAACTTCTTGCCGACGCCGCTGAGATCGGGGCCGACCTGCTTGCCCTGCCCGGAGATCTTGTGGCAGTTCTTGCACTGCACTCCATCGGTCTTGAAGAACACGTCCCGTCCGCGTTCGATGCTGCCGGGCAGTGCGAGGATCTGTGCGGGCTTGACGGTGGTGCCCAGCCGCTTGACCCGCTTCTCCTCGGGCAGAAACGTCTCGAACAGATCTCTGACCGTGGCCGAGGTGTGCGCGGTGGCGGTGCTGATCACCTGCAGTCGGGTCGCGGGGTTCAGCTGCTTGCTGTTGGTGGCCTGCAGCAGCCGGATGGCTCCGGAGCTGCTCTGCAGCAGCGCGGTGATCTGGGTGGCTCGCCCGGTGGCGGTCTGCGAGGCCCTGAGTTTCTTGAGTGCCACGGCCGTCGCGCCTCGCGCCCGGGCGACATGGGAATCGGGCGAGGCGGCCGGGAGCGTGGCGATCCAGTCCTTGATCAGTTGCGTGCCGACGGGGTCGATCAGCGAGGATCCGATCCGCGGCATGCGTCCGGAGCCGAGCTTGGACATGCGGAAGAACATCACGCTGCGGTACGGGTCTCCTGCGGCGAGCACCTTGGCCGAGGCCATGCCGAAGGTGCCCTGGCTGGGCCTGACATTGAGTGTTCCGGTGTCGCCCAGGTCGAGCGTGGCCAGCAGTTGGAAGCGGGCGTTTCCGCCGCCCCACTTGCGGTGGCAGTGCGAGCAGTTGGCGTGCAGGTAGGATCGGGCCCGGCGGCCGAGGTCGTATTCGGTGGCACGGTAGTCGACCAGCCGGGGCAGGTCGCGGGTCGGCCTCGGCAGCGGCTTCGAGAAGCAGCCGAGCGTTTCGAGCAGCTGGACCTGATTGAGCGTTTGGCCGCCGTAGTCGTAGTCGCGGTTCATCTGGTGAGTGGTCACACCGAGCACGTACTTGGCCGCCATGTTGTGACAGACCGTGCATTCGGTCCGGCTGGGGAAGTGCCAGGTCTGCCGGCGGGTTCCCCCGGGGGCAGCCGCGTCGGCGATCTGGAACGTGCGGTCGCGGCCGCTCGAATCGAGCAGCAAGTCGGCCTCGGTCTGCTGGTCGTTCCAGACGTAGGTGTATCCCTGCCAGTACTGGTCGCCGTTGGACTCGTCGCCCGAGAGTCGCTCGTGGTGCAGGATGCGGGTCTCGAGCCGGCGGCGGCTGGCGGGGTTGCCGGTTTCCATTTCCAGGAACACGGTCTCGACGATCACCGTGCCGTTGGGGAACTTCCATCCCGGAGGCGATCCGGGAGCCGGCTGGGGGTAGGTCAGCGTTTCGAATTCCATCTTCGAATCGCCGGGCAGCGCGAGGAACCTCTGCTTGGTGGCCGTGTCGGCCCATTGCGGGGCGATCACGTCGTAGGGAATCAGTCCGGCGGCGGGGGTCAGCGTCTTGACCGAGTCGAACAGGCCGGTGGCCGAGAGTGTCTTGGGGAAGTTGCTGACTCGACCGGCGTTGGGGTTGGGTACCAGTTCGTAGATGCGGCCGCTGACGTGGTCGAGCAGGTAGAGTTCGCCCTGGCCGTCCTGTCCGAAGCCGACCAGCCGCATGCTCGAATCGACCAGCTCCGATGACGAGACCAGTTTCTCCTGCTTGCGGTCGAAGCGGAGTTGCCAGATGCGGCCGGTGTCGTAGTCGCCGTAGACGTAGGCGCCTTTGAGTTTCTTGAGTTTTGTGCCGTGGTAGACGAAGCCGCCGGTGATCGAGCGGAAGTTGGCGTGGTCGTGTTCGATGATCGGAGGGACGATCGCGGTCGGGCCACGGGGGCGTTCGGGTTCGAACGGGTGAGACCCCTCGGTGATGCTCCAGCCGTAGTTGCCGCCGCGTTCGATCCGGAAGACCATTTCCCAGAGGTCCTGGCCGATGTTGCCGGTCCAGAGGTCACCGGTGGCGGTGTCGAAGCTCATCTTCCACGGCTGCCTGAGCCCGTAGGCCCAGATCTCCGGGCGTGCGCCCTGGGTTTTCAGAAAGGGATTGTCGCGGGGCACGGTGTAGGGGAGCTTCTCACCGGGATGGTCGACGTCGATACGGAGAATGGCACCGGAGAGGTTGGTGAGGTCCTGGCCGGTGAGGTAGAGGTCGGCGATGCCACTGCTGTCACCGGTGGCGATGTAGAGATACCCGTCGGGGCCGAATTGCAGGCAGCCGCCGTTGTGTCCGCCCGAAGGCCACTCGAGCAGGATCTGCTCACTCCTGGGATCGCAGCGGGGCGGTTCGCCCGGCAGCACGCGGAACCGCGACACACGGCTCCCCCGGGGCAGTTCTTCGGTGTTGGAGGTGACGATCGTGGCGTAGGCGTAGCGGACCCTGGGGTACCTGGGGTGCAGGGCGAAGCCGTAGGCCGCGAGTGTCTTGGGCTTGGTGCGGCCGAGTACCTCGTTGGCGTCGAGCACCAGGTCGGGCTTGGCCGTCTTGCGGTCGAGTGGGACCGAGTAGATCCGGCCGTATCGCTCGACGACCAGCAGCCGGTTGATGCCGGCCGAGTAGTTCATGTCGAGCGGTTCGTCGAAGGTCAGGTTGGGGAAGGCGACCCGTGTCAGGTAGGGGCTGGGCGGATCGGGGGAACCCTTGACCCGTGAGGTGGTCCAGGCGACCCGGGCCCTGGTACTGAACGAGGCCTTGTCGGCGGCCGACGACGGTGTCGTGGCACAGAGGGGGCCCAAGACGAACAGCATCCCTACGAGCGAACGGACAAAGATCTTCACGGAAGAACTCCTGCGGAGGCAAGACTCGGGCCCTCAGCATACCGTCTCGAAATCATGACAACCACGACAACCACCCGGGTGTCCGCCTGCGGTGGCGTGTTGGCATTGAGGGTATAAAGATCAATGCACCTTGATCCGACGAATCGCCGATCAGTAGAATTGTGGGGCGTGATTCATTGAGCGATGAAAGGGTGGCATGAGGCCGAAGCGAGTGGACGAGAGCCTGTTGATGCGACGGCGCAGCTTCCTGAAATCGGGGCTGTCGGCCGGCGGCTTGACGGGGTTCGGGTTGTCGCTGCCCGAGTTGTTTTCGTCGCGGGCCCGGGCCCAGGCAGCCGACTCGGGGACCTCGGGCCGTGCCAAGTCCTGCATCCTGCTGTACATGACCGGCGGTCCGGCTCAGCAGGAGACCTTCGACATGAAGCCGAAGGCCAACCAGGGCTACCGGGGCGACTTCAACCCGATCGAGACCACCGTCGGGGGCATGCAGGTCTGTGAGCACCTGCCGATGATGGCCGGTGTGGCCGAGCACTTCTCGGTGATCCGCTCGACGTTCCACAACAGCAACACGCACGGCATCGGCGTGCACTACAACATGACCGGTCTGAAGAACGCTCCCCGCAGCCGCGGTGAGCCTCAGATGGACCGCGTCGATCCGCCGTGTGTGGGGGGTGTGATCAGGCAATTGCGAGGCGACCGCAACGGGCTGCCGGCCTCGGTGCACCTGCCGGTCCGTATTGGCGACCAGAACAACTTCCAGTGGGGTGGCCAGCACGCGGGGTTCCTGGGTCCGAACTACGATCCGCTGATGCTGATTGACGAGTCGTGGCAGCCGGGCACTCTGCCTCCGGGCTTCCGCCCTCCCAAGGGGGTTGGTGACCGACGTCAGGCGAATCGTCAGCAGTTGCTGAGCCGGGTCGAGGAGTCACGCGGCACGGTGTCGTTGGCCGAGGCCAATTACGGGCGGTTCCAGCAGCAGGCATTGGACATCCTGGGATCGAACTCGGCGTGGCGGGCGTTTACGTTCGATGATGAGTCGCCCGAGACCCTGGCCCGATATGGTGACAACAAGTTCGGCCGCAGCTGCCTGGTGGCCCGGCGGCTGGTCGAGGCGGGTGTGGGCCTGGTGACGGTGCCCTGGATGTACCTGCACTCGACGAAGAACTTCGACACGCACGACAAGCACTTCAAGGTCATGAAGGACCTGCTCTTGCCTCCGATGGACCGGGCCTTCTCGGCGTTGATCGAGGACCTCGGCCAACGGGGTCGTCTGGATGAGACGCTGATCGCCTGGACGGGCGAATTCGGCCGGACTCCCAAGGTCAACAAGAAGGCCGGCCGCGACCACTGGGGTTCGGTTTACAGCACGGTGCTGGCCGGCGGCGGCATCCGTGGCGGGCAGGTGTACGGGTCCAGCGACAAGATCGCCGGCCTCCCGGCCGACAACCCGGTGCACGTCCGCGACTTCATCGCCACGATCTACCACGCGCTGGGTTACGGCCCGGACACCCGCGTGGTCGACCCGACCGGGCGTCCGTACTTCGTCGTCGAGGGCACCCCGGTCCACTCGCTGTTCTAGCCCGCCTGCGGCGGGTTGAAGAACTCGGACCCTGGGGTCTGATCCGCCTGCGGCGGACCCACAACGGGGTTTGCTCCACCAGTCGCGTTTCACAGGCGGGGCCTGACCCCCTCTTCGAGTTGCAACGAGTGCTGGTTGAAAAGGGGTCAGGCCCCGCCTGCGTGCCGTTCTGGGTGGAGCGGGATTTTCTGTGGGCGGCGTCTGACCCCGTCCCATCCCCAAACTTGTGTTTTTCAACAGGCTGCTAGGCCCGGCGGCTCGCTTTCGCCGTGCCGCTTCCCGTGGCACAATCGGCTCTTCGACAGACCGGTTGTACGCACCGCTGGGGATCCTCGACTCATGTCACAGGTGGAACAAGATCGCCAGGCGATTTTCGACGCGAAGCAGAAGGGCGGCCTGGCCACCTTGCTGACCTTTTCCCGCCTGTCGGGTCCGGGTTGGTTGCAGGGTGCGATCACTCTGGGCGGCGGTTCCCTCGGCGGCAGTCTCTACCTGGGCATGATCGCCGGCTACGACCTGCTGTGGCTGCAGCCGTTGATGCTGATCCTGGGCATCGTGATGCTCAGTGCCATCGGCTACGTCGCGCTCTCGACAAAGCAGCGTCCGTTCGAGGCGATCAACGAGCACGTCAGTCCGGTTTTGGGCTGGGGCTGGGCGATTGCCACCCTGATGGCCAACCTGGTCTGGGCGATGCCTCAGTTCGCCCTGGGCACCGCGGCGATGCAGCAGAACCTGGGGCTGTTCAACGGCGAGAACGGTGACGTGATCTGCACCGTGATCCTGCTGGGTGTTTCGACCGTGATCGTCTTTTCCTACGACCGGGGCGGCAGCGGTCTGAAGATGTTCGAGATCATGCTCAAGGTGATGGTCGGCGTGATCGTGTTTTGCTTCTTTGGCGTGGTGGTGGCGATGGGACTCGAGGGGGCCTTGCCGTGGGGCGAGGTCCTGGGGGGGTTCGTGCCCGACATCAGCCTGTTATGGAGTGTCCCCGAATCCTACACCGTGGCTTTGGCCGATTCGGGGTCGAACCAGTCGTACTGGGAGGCCGAGATACTCCACAGCCAGCGTGGTCGGATGGTGACTGCGGCGGCCACGGCGGTGGGGATCAACATGACCTTCCTGCTGCCCTACTCGCTGCTGAAACGCAAGTGGGATCGTGACTTCCGCGGGCTGGCCGTCTTTGATCTCTCCGTCGGCCTCTTCTTCCCCTTCGTGCTGGCGACCAGCTGCGTGGTGATCGCCGCGGCCACCCAGTTCCACGGCCAGCCCGATGCGAGGCTGTTGGGTGAGGGTGACGGCACGGTGGTACCCAAGGTGGTGCAGGGCAAGTTTGAAGGCCACCTGCAGAAGCTGATGGACAGCCAGGGTGTGACGGCAAAACTCGAGTCGATGACGGCCGAGGGGAAGCGTGAACACATCTCCGGGATGCCGATCGCAGATCGGCGGCTGGCGGCGATGCTGATCGACTACGACTCGGGCGCGTTGGCGCTGTCGCTCGAGAAGCTCACCGGCAAGGGGGTCGCTCAGACGGTCTTCGGCATCGGAGTGCTGGGCATGGCCGTTT
>Ga0310123_10000133_pt1 | contig 64574 bp, 45 predicted proteins | sample CB6_AW_1057_MG_FD_203505 | JGI IMG/M metagenome (GOLD analysis project Ga0310123, IMG submission 203505) | Marine microbial communities from Western Arctic Ocean, Canada - CB6_AW_1057 | ecosystem: Environmental > Aquatic > Marine > Oceanic | place: Canada: Western Arctic Ocean | collected... | reverse complement strand
GTCGAAGATCTCGGGTGTTTCCGCGACGTACCATGACCTGGTCGATCGCATCCGCAAGGCAAAGCAGCGATTCCGGGATCGATCCAGTCCGACGGCGGGTCATCCTGAAGCGGCGAGGGTGCGACCGACTCCGATCGTCGAGAAGCCGTCGAATCTCGGGACCGCGGAATATCCCCCACCGCCCGATTCGGCAGGCACTGAAGTCGAGGAGCCCTCGATCGAGCAGGTGACCGAGCAGGCCCCCCGCCGCAGTGTCGTGCCGGCCGCCTACCACAAGCTGGTGGATCGCCTGCGGCAGGGAACTCAGACGCTCAGGGACCGGGCCTTCAGCAAGCCGAAGCCGTCGGAGGCCGAGGAGCCTGTTGAGGCGGATTCCGAGGAACCGCTCACCGATGAGGCTCCGTCGAAGATCTCGGGTGTTTCCGCGACGTACCATGACCTGGTCGATCGCATCCGCAAGGCAAAGCAGCGATTCCGGGATCGATCCAGTCCGACGGCGGGTCATCCTGAAGCGGCGAGGGTGCGACCGGCTCCGATCGTCGAGAAGCCGTCGAATCTCGGGACCGCGGAATCGAGAAGAAGGCGGCTCGTCGAGTCGATCTGGAGATCAAAGTGGCCCAGGGTGACCCGACCCGAGACGGGTTCCGCACCGGTGAGGCCTCGGATCAGGGGCGATTCCCCCACGGATGATCCGCTTGCGCCCGGTGTGGCAGACGATACGTTCCAGTTGCCCAAGTAGAGTGTGGTCTGGGCGCCTTGAGGCATGCGCGCTGTGATTCCGAGCGCAGCGAGGAATCTTCCGCGGTGTCTGATTCGGACGGTTGAGATCCTTCGCATCGCCGAGGATGGCCGGGCAACGAGCTCAGATCGAACGCAGGGACAGGCATCCGCCGCAGGCGGACCCCGCCAGAGGCGGGGCTCTGGAGCCAGTCCCGGTTTGGGGTGCCGCTGGGGGCTTTCGGGTTGCGATGAGCTATGATCATGGTGACCTGAAGTCGACACCGTTGCGGGTTTAGAAGGAGTGGTCGTGCTGAAGAATCGGCAGATGTGGGCGGTGGTGTGCCTGGGCGTGCTGATGCTGGCCATCGGTGGATGTGGTGGTGGCGAGCCGTCGGGTGATGACTCTCAGACGCAGATATCAGCCGCAAGCGGCGACGACCCCTCGGCGGTCCCGGCGGCGACTGCCAAGCCAACCCGTCGACGCGGCCCGGTGCGGTTGGGTGGTTCTTCCCCGGGCGACAGCACGGCTTTGCCCGAGGCCACCGCAGCCGAAGGTGGTCTGGACGCGGTGATGGATCGTATGAAGCCGTTGCAGATCCTGCTGGGTCAGTGGCGTGGCATCACCCGCAAGGAACAGGCTCTGGTGCCTCAGCAGTGGGTCTGGGATCTCAAGACAAACCCGTCCCAGCCTGCGCTGGTGTTGACCTCTGCTGAGAGTCCCTACTTTCGCGACGGGCGGCTGACGTGGTTGGCCAGCGAAGGGGTCTACGAGTTCAGCGGGACCAACAGCCAGGGGCAGCGGCAGGTGCTGCGTGGCACCTTCTCACAGTCACCCCGCCAGGTCCCCGGCGATGCCGATGACCAGCCGCAGATGACCTTCAAGCTGGAACTGACCGAAACGGTTGCGAGTGGGCAGGCAACCAGTTGGAGGCTGGTGTTCAACCAGCAGGAGAACAACCGGTTGCTGGTCGAGTTGTCCAGGCGTCGTGGTGCAGGGAAATTCCGGTTGCAGGACACGATCGGCAGTCAGCGGGAGGGGACGTCGTTTGCGCTCAGTGACAGCGACTACGGCGAGAAGACCTGTGTGATTTCCCAGGGCCTGGGGACGACGCCGGTCAGCTTCAAGGGCAAGACGTACTGGGTCTGTTGCAGCGGTTGCAAGGCGGCGTTCGAGGAGGAGCCTGAGAAGTGGATTGCTCGATACGAGGCGATCAAGGCGAAGGCGTCGTCACGCTAGAGGGCCTGCGACCGATTGCCGTCTTCGCCCGTTGACCCGTCTCCGAGATCGGCACTATACTCCCGCCGCATTCTGGCTCGTGGCGAGGGAGCGCGACGGGATTTCGCGCGAATGAGATGAGTTCCGAAGCGGTACGCAAGACGATCCCGGTCTCGGAAGTGGATCGGATTCGCGCGGGTCGTGAGATCCTGCGGTCCGCGGCAATCGCGTTGGACGAGACGTCAGAGCGGTTGGAGGCGGGTTTCAGCGATGCGGTGGCGTTGCTGGCGGGGTGCACCGGCCAGGTGATTGTCTGTGGAGTCGGCAAGGCGGGCCGGATCGGCCGCAAGCTGGCCGCCACGCTGTCATCGACGGGCACGCGAGCCGGTTTTCTGCATCCGGTCGAGGCTCTGCACGGGGACATCGGTTGCATTGCCGAAAATGACGTGGCGTTGCTGTTGTCCAACAGCGGAGAATCGGCCGAGGTGACGGCGGTGCTGCCGTTGCTCTCGGAGCGAAGCATCCCGATCGTGGCGATCACGTCGATTCGGGGTAGTACTCTGGGCCGGGCTGCCGACGTGGTGGTGGCGATCGGGACGCACCGCGAGGCAGGTGGCGAGGGATTGGCTCCGACGACCAGCACGACGGTGATGATGGCCGTCGGTGATGCCCTGGCCCTGGTGGCCAGCCGCGACCGCCAGTTCACTCGAAACGAATTCGCCCGCTGCCATCCCGCCGGAAGTCTCGGCCGCCGACTCGCCTCGGTCGTCGACGTGATGAGGACGGCGGCACAATTGAGGGTGACGGGGGAGCGGGCGACTGTTCGCGAGGTGCTGTCGTCGGAGGCACGGCCGGGTCGACGCACCGGAGCGGTGCTGGTGGTCGATGAAAACGGTGTGCTGGTCGGCATCTTCACCGACAGCGACCTGGCCCGGCTGCTCGAACAGCGCCAGGACCAGCAGCTAGATCAGCCGATTTCCGAGGTGATGACCGTCGATCCGCTACGAGTGGGCCACGACGATACGCTCGAGCGGGCCGTCGAATTACTGACCCGGCACAAGATCAGCGAATTGCCCGTGGTCGGTCCCGCGGGCGAGCCGATCGGGCTGGTCGACATCACCGACGTGATCGGGTTGGCTCCCCAGGATGGGGCTGCGGGTTGAGTGGCGAGGTTCGAATGATCGGGACGTGCGGTGGCTGCGGTGGCTGCGGTGTTGGTCGGGAGGTGAAGCGGCGTTGAGCAGGACTCGTCGGTTAGCTTGGACTCTGGTAAGCGGGTTGTTGTTGAGCAGCCTGGTGGGAGCCTACGTCGGGTTGATTTCGCCATGGCTGGAGGTGCCACGTCGGGCCAGGCCGTCCTCGAGTGCGGCGGCCGATCTTCCCTCGGGGCCACCTCCTGAGAACGCGATCATTGCAGGTCGGTACCTGCCCGAGTGGGCATTGTCGGCCCGCTGGCAGGGCAGGTGGGGGCAGACGTATTTCTTTGCGGGGCGTCAGGAGGCGATCGAGGAGGACGCGATGGTGCGGTTTGCTCCCTTTGCACTCGTTCATCTCCCGGCTCCCGACGCAGGTGCTCAGCCCAAGACGTCTCAACGCGAGCCCGTGGTGATCCTGGCCGATTCGGCGGTCGTCCACTTTCCCGACTCGGTCGATCTGGATGACCCCGATCCCCGCCTGGCGGTCGGCTGTCGGTTCGATGGTGCGGTCGAGGTGCGTGGTGCGGACGGGTTGACGATCCGCGGCGGGAACTTCCTGTTCGATCGCGAAGCGATGCTGGTCGCCAGCAACGACCCGGTCCAGCTGGCGTGGTCGGGGCACAGCGGTCGAGCCGATGGTGTCGAGTTGCAACTGGGTGATCCTGGGGGCGACTCTGCGGCGAGTGCGCCGTCGGGTTTGCCATCGGGTCCGGTGCGAGCGGTCCGTCTGCTGAGTCACGTCGAACTCAAGATGGCTCCGCCGCATCGCAGTGAGGGTGTCGCCCTGACGGCCCCGTCGCGGCCGTGGCGAATCGAGTGCGAGGGGCCGATGGTGGTTGATCCGGTGAGCCTGGTGGCGACGTTTTCGGATTCGGTCGAGGTGCATCGTCCGGCGGAGGCAAACAGCTGGGACAGCTTGAAGTGCCAGCAGCTTGAGTTGCGGTTCCGTCGTCGAGTCGGGGGGCCGCGGGGACGGACGGGACCGGCGGGGGGCCAGGCATTGGAATTTGTCAGGCTCGAGGCAGCCGGTGCTCCGGTCCAGGTCGGATCCTCGGCCCACGACCTCGAAGCACGAGCCGATTGGCTGGCCTACCGGGCGGATCGCGGCACGATCGAGTTACAGGGTAACGTGACGGCACGGTGGCAACGTGGCCGCCTGGTCTCTCAGCACGTGCTGTTGTCTCGAGGCTCCGACGGTCGGATCGAGCGAGCCGTGTGCCGGGGCGCGGGGACGATGAGCTGGCAGCAGCCGGGCACACCACCGGTGCCGGTCCGGGCAGACTGGTCAAAGAGAATGACGCTTTCGCCGGAGCCGGGTACCGATCAGGACCTAGTGGTGCTCGAAGGCAAGCCGCTGATTCGCTACCGGGCCCAGTCGGTACTCGGGGCCGAGTCGATCCGGATCTGGTTGGCTCGTGAAGGCGGCTCGTCGGGTCCTGGAACACCAGGCCGCTCGGCCCGGATCACCCGACTGATCGCTCGTGAGGAGGTCGGAGTGCTCACACCCACGGCCTTCGTCAAGACCTCATTGCTGGACGTGACATTCGAGTCGATCAAGTCGAGGAAGGAGCTACGAGCTGGAGTCCGGCGGCCTGGCGCCACGTCGCTGTTGCCGAAGCGGCCTCACCGCTTGCCGCCCGGCGAAGTGGCCAACCGTGTGCAGATTCGGGCCGAGTCGATTCGCGGTCGGTTGGGTGTGCCGCGGGATGGGGGCGAGTGGGTGGTGCGGGAGGTGGTGACGGAGGGTCGTGTGCGGATGAGTCGCCCGCCACGAGGAATGGATGAGGCGGTCGAGGTAACCGGTGAGCGGTTGCGGCTTGTGGAAACGGCTGATGACGGGCACGGGGTGTCGATCGTCGGACGCCCTGCGCGGCTGCGGTTGGGGCGACGGGAGATGAGTGGGTCGACGATCAAGCTGGACAGCACCAGTGGTCGAGGGTCCATCGACGGCAGCGGCACTCTGAAGATGCCCGCCGATCGATTGCTCTCGGGCGACCCCGCCCCGCCAGGGACTCACCTGCAGGTTCGCTGGGACGAGAAACTCGTGCTCGACGGCAGGACATTCTCGTTCCTGGGCGACGTGAAGTCCGAGCTGGCCGACAGCCGGGTCGACTGCGAGCAGCTCGACGTGACGCTCGACCGAGCCCCGGACCTCTCGATCGATGGCCGGGGCAGGTACGACGTTGAGTTGCAGACGCTGAGGTTTCGACACTCGGTCCGGCTGACCCGGTACGTGTTTGAGCAGGTGTCTGAGTCGACGGTGCAGCCGTCCAGGGTGGGCGCTCCCCGGCGGCGTCTTGCGGAGGTGCTCAAGGCACGGATGGCCAACCTGCTGGTCGACATGACCACCCGCGACACCTCAGCCGACGGTCCGGGCTGGATCCAGTCGTGGCAACGAGGCCGACGGCGGCACGGGCCCCTGGCTCCCACCGCACTCGCTCGGGCCAACCTGCCGCTGGAACTCGACGAGGCCGACTGGCAGTACCTGCGGATCGACTTCGCCAAGTCGTCGCGGGCGAATATCGACCTGGGCTTTGCCACGTTCGACGACCAGGTCCAGGTTATCACCGGACATGTCTCTCGGCCCGGTGACATCGTCGACCCCGATCGACTGGGTCGAGACGCCGGCTGGATGCAGTGCGATTCTCTGCAGGTGACCCGGGAGGCGGTGGTGGGCCGGGCGACTGATGCTCGAGAGGGTCACCCGGCTGCGGAATCGAACGTGGTTCCGGTGGAGGGATCAGTGGCCGCTGGGCCACGACGCTCGTTGACAATGCTGGCTCGAGGCGATGCGACGGGTGCCGGGCGGATGTCGGGGCAGTCGTGGTATGGCCGAGCCGAGACGATCAGTTTCAACGAGGCATCGGGTTGGGTGGTGTTGAGTTCACTGGGGTCTCAGACAGCGACGCTCTGGCGGCGGAAGGCCGAGAGTGGTCCGTATTCGCGAGTCGATGCTCAACGGCTGCTGATGAGTCTCACGACCGGAGAAGTCGTGCTGGATCGTGCGTCCGCGACGCAGCTGGTGCCCGAGGGCCGCTGAGGGACCTCGGTCGCCGTGTTCTTCAACGGGCTGTTAAGGGACTGGCTCACCCGCCCGTGGCGGGGGTGCCTGTCCCGTTCTCTCACTCGCTGTTGGCAACCGGGACAGGCACCCCGCCACGGGCGGGCGAGCCAGTCCCTGGACCTCGTGGCTGTTCTTCAATCCGCCGCAGGCGGGCTAGGCCGGAAAGATGCTCCGGTGGACCTGTTCGAGTTGCCGCGTGACGAAATCGACGACGGGGTCCGCGACGATGTCGAAGTAGTCCCAGCAGTGGCCCAGCCCGTGGGACTCGAATTCGGTTGTGACGGGGATCCCCGAGGAGTGCAGTTTGCCGGCCAGCCGTTCGACCCCCTCGTACCAGTCTCGGTCGTCGCTGTCGCAGGCGAGCAATTGGTGAACGGGCCAGGCGAGCGGGTTGATGTGCAGGGGGACGGTCTGCTGGCGAGCGTCTTCGGGGCTGGCATACCAGTCATCCAGTGGCAGGCCCAGGCCGTGCAGCTTGTGGAAGTCGATCGCCGGAGCGACCGCGGCCACGACGGGGTAGTCGCGGGAGTGGCGGTAGGCCAGGCCGAGAGCGGCCTGGCCTCCCAGACTGACACCCGCGACGGCCAAGCCGCGTGGCACCGTCTCCCACTCGCACTGCAACCAACTCACCACGTCCCGGTGCAGCCACTCCAATGGGGTACGATCGCCGATGGGGTCCGAAGCGTCCAGCCACCAGCCGGCCCCGGCAACCGGACAGGCGGCCCGCAGTCCAGAGTGTTCCAGTGAAGCGGTCCAGGCGGTGCTGTTGGCGAGTGTCTTGCCCGAGTGGCCCGGGAGAAACAGCAGGCCGAACTCGGGTCGAGGTGTCGACGGCTCGAAGAGCTCGACCGCACCGCCGGGGACCTCGCGGAGACTCCAGGACATCGAGGCGGGTGGTCCCTGGCCGAAAAGAACGTGTGGTCGAAACGGATCAGCAAGCGGATCCGCACGGGATCGGGGCTGGGGCGGGGTTCGAGCAGGAATTGATTGTAGCGAGTTGGCAGGCCGGGGTGGCGACGTCTAGGATGGGCCCGATTCAGGGGAGCGGACCACAGTGAAGGTACTGATCGAGGCCGAGGAGATCCGCGAGGCGGTTTTGGGGCTGGGCGAGACGCTGGCCAGGGATTACTCCGGGAAGAAACTGACGGTCGTCGGAGTGCTGACCGGCAGCGTGATGCTGCTGGCCGACCTGGTCCGAGCGATGAATCTCCCGTTGAGGATTTCACTGATCCGAGCTTCGAGCTACCGCGGGACCGCGACGCGGCCCGGCGAGTTGGAAATCGACGAGCAGTTGCTCGACGACGTGGCCGGTCGTGACGTTGTGCTGATCGACGACATCTTCGACTCCGGCCACACGCTCGACTCGCTGCTGAAAATACTCAGCGATCACAAGCCCGCCAGCCTCCGCTCGGCCGTGCTGCTGTGGAAGACCGGTCGGCAGGAGGTCGAATTGGAGCCCGATTACCATTGCTTTCGGATCCCCGACGTCTTCGTCGTCGGCTATGGACTCGACTACAACGGCGAATACCGCTACCTGCCGCACATCGCCGGCCTCGATGACTCGGACCTGCAGCCAGAGCCCGATCCGGGTTCGAAGTGAGACTCGGTCGCAGCATGAGACTCGTTGTCAATTTCGGGAAACTGAGGCCCAAGCCCCGCGGCGCGCTTTACCGGCGCGGTACGCGCGTTCTAGAATCCCGCCGTGAGTTTCCGAGAGTTTCCGAATGTTTCCGATACAGCTGAGGTAGGGAGGCACTGAGATGCAAGGCAACACCGAGGTCATCGACGCGCTCAACGGTGGACTGACCATCGAACTGACCGCGATCAACCAGTACTTCGTCCAGTCCAAGATGTGCCAGAACTGGGGCCTGATGAGGCTCGGGGCCAAGCACTTCGAGGAGTCGATCGGCGAGATGAAGCACGCCGAGATGCTGATCGATCGGATCATCTTCCTCGAAGGGACTCCGGAGATCTCACGCTACGACGTGATTCGCGTCGGCAATGACGTCAAGGAACAGTTCGAGAACGATCTGGAACTGGAGACCAGGGGAGTCAATGCCTACAACGAGGCGATCACGCTGTGCATCGGGGCCAGCGATGGAGGCAGTCGTGAGCTGATGGAGCGGATCCTGGTCGACTCCGAAGAACACGTCGACTGGCTCGAGGCTCAGCTGGACCTGATCGGGACGCTCGGGATCGAGAACTACCTCGTCACACAGGTGGGTGAAGAGGAAGAGGCCGGCTAGGCGGCCTGGAGCGGACTGGGGGGCGGGCTACTCGTCGAGCAGACGCCGGATCACCGGGTGGCAGCAGGTGCAGCCGGTCCCGGCTCGAGTCTCGTCCATCACCGCTCGCAACGTCTCGACTTCACCCGCCTCACTGGCCAGCCGGATGTCACCGGCCGTGACGTTCAGGCAATGGCAGACCACTCGCCCGTCGGCCAATTCCGGGAGAATTGGCAGGGGGTGAAGTGCCAGCTGTTCGGTGGTGGCGATGACGGTGGCCATGCGTCGATACGTGCTGTAACGGAGAGTGGGCCGCGACCAAGTTGAGATTAAGTCTCAACTCATTCGAGTCTACGAAGTGGGTGACCAAAGTCAAGTCACCGGGATACGGAGCGCTGTGGTCGCCGGTGTCCGGGCGTCTCGGATCGTCTCGGGCTGTCTCGACAAGACATCAGATCCCGGCATGTTGACAGTAAAAAAAAGCCGTTCTAAGATGACAATGCGGGCCCATCTCTTTCTTCTCTCACATCCCCACAGATGGCCAGGACGGACATGTCGGAGCACCGGCGAGGGTGTTTGCGTTGCGTCGCGAGTGAATGGGTGGCGCGGCTGGTTTTCGGTGTCGTCGTGGTAGTTTTGTGCGGTGTTTTCGCCGCACCGTGCCGAGCGGCTCATCCGGACGACCCCAAGATCAAGGCGTCGATCGAGAAGGGTGTGGCGTACCTGAGGTCGAAGGCGGCCAATCAGTACGGTGGTTACAACGCGTTGTGCATCTACGCGATGCTCAAGGCGAAGGCCAAGCCGAGCGATCCGGCGATCGCGGCGGTCCTGCTGAAGATCATTCGCAAGGTGTCGGCATCGGGTGAGTACAGGCCACCGGAGCACCATGTGTACGAGGCGGGAGTTGACCTGATGGCTCTCGAGGCGGCTGATCCCGCGAAGTACAAGAGCCACATCGTGGCGATCACCAAGTACCTGCTCGGGGAGCAGTTGCCCAGCGGCAGTTGGGACTATCCGGCCAAGAACAACAACGGCGACACATCGATCACCCAGTACGCGGTGCTGGGTCTGTGGGCAGCCAAGCGGGCGGGTGTCGACGTTCCCATGGATGCCTGGAACCGTGCTGCCGACTGGTACATCAAGACGCAGCTCAAGGGCCAGGGCGGCGGGGCATTTGCCTATCACCCCGCAGCCAGCGTGGCGGGGGATCTGGACAAGAACCCCAGCCACAGCATGACGGCGGCTGGTGCGGGCAGCCTGATGGTCACCCGGCTGTTCCTGCATCCCAACGCGAAGGGCCTGGGAGGTCCTGCTAAGAAGAAGACGCCCCAGGCGAGGGCCACGGGGGCACCGAAGTTTGGAGTCCTGCAGTCGATCGATTTCGAGAAGCTCGAGGACGAGAACAGGAAGGTCGCCGCGGCACCCAAGGCTCAGAAGCCGGAACCGACCGATGCGCGGCTGTCCGTGGGGGCGATCGATGCCAGCGTCAAGGGGGGAGCCAACTGGTTGTCCCGCAACTACGCCATCGTCGACGTCAAGGGCCTGCAGAAGTGGCCGCTGTACTACCTCTACGGTCTGGAACGCATGTGTGCTCTGGCCGAGATCGACAAGTTCGGCGACCGCGACTGGTACGCTGACGGGTCGACCCACCTGGTCGGGGCCCAGAAGTCCGACGGCAGCTGGATGGGCCAGGGTGCGGCGAACGGAGCGGTGACGGGGTCTCCCGAGGGGACCGCGTTTGCGGTGCTGTTCCTGACCAAGTCCACCGCCATGATTCTCAACAAGCGGCTCGGTGCTCCCGCGGCACTCGGAGCCGGCATGCAGGCCGGTGGCCGAGGACTCTCGGGCGACCTGTCGCTGGTCGAGGAGAAGAATGGTCGGGTCGAGCAGAAGAAGATCGTGCTGCCGATCGACAAACTGCTCGCCGAACTGGAAAACCCCAGGTTGCTCGACGTCAACGACGCTCAGAAGGCCCTGGTCGAAGCGGTTCAGGTCGGTGATCGCGAAAAACTGATCGGCCAGAAGGACAGGCTCAAGCTACTCGCCCGGCACCGCGACGGAGAAGTCCGTCGCACGGCGTTCTGGGCCCTGGGCCGCTGCGAAGACCTCTCGGTCGTGCCGTTGCTGCTGGAAGGACTGGCCGAGGACGACCTGGGAGTCATGATGGAAGCCCGCAACGCACTCTGTACTCTGACCCGCAAGCCGCGAGGGATTTTCGTGAGGGGTCGGCCGTTGTCGGCCAACCCCGTCGAGAGTCTCCCCGACACCGCCACTGCCGACCAGAAGAAGCGGGCCATCGCCACCTGGCAACAGCAGGTACGCAAGAACTGGAAGTCCTGGAACTACCGGTTCCGACGCTACCAGGACCGAGACGATCTCGATGAACTGATCTTCTCGACCACCAAGGACAACTCACGGCGTCCCCCCGGTCGCTGATCGATTCGCCACGCCGAGCAGGCACCCCACGCACAGACCGATACCCGATGGCCAAACGCAGGTCTCCTAAACCGAAGTCTCGACCCGGAAAGGGTCGTCGGACGCAGTCCCGTCGCGGCGGCCGACCCGCTGCCCCGTCCGCTGCCCGAGCAGTCGCCAGCCCGATGATGCGAGTGACCCGCTACGAGCAGGTCTCGAGCATGATGATCTCGATCGTGATCGGACTCATCTTCGCCACGCTCGTCACCCTCGCACTGTATCTCTCGACGGTCCAGGCCGACGAGGTGGGGCCGGCGGAGATGGAGTTGATCGAGTTGGCCGGTGGTGAGGAGGATGGGAATCCCGATGAGACTCTGAAGGTGGAATCGCCCGAGGAGGAGATCGAGGATCCGACCCTGAACGAAGAGGATACCGAGGAGACCGAGATCGAGGAGGTGTTCGAGAACGTGGTGGAGATCTCGGACAACGCCGCAGAGCAGGTCGAGCAGCAGTTCGAGACCCAGGCTGAGAGCAGCGGCAAGGTCGGCAGCAAGGAGGGGAGCGGCAGTCGACCTCTGGGGAACGGACCCGGCGAAGGAGGCATCCCGCGGCACCAGAGGTGGTTCATCCGCTTCTCGCAGGGCAGCTCGGTCACCGAGTACGGCAAACAACTCGACTTCTTCGGCATCGAACTCGGAGCACTCTTCCCCGCCCAGAAAAAACTCGTCTACGTCAAGAACTTCAGCAGCACACCGGTCCGCCGCGAAGTGAATACCGGAGCAAGCGAGAAGCGGTTGTACATGAACTGGCAGAGTGGCAGCCTGAGGAAGACGGATCACATGCTGTTCAAGCGGGTCGGCATCACCACCCGCGGAGCGTTGATCCTGCACTTTTACCCCTCGGGCACCGAGGCCATGTTGGCCAAGCTCGAAAAGGACTTCCGCAAGCGGAACGTCAAGACGATCCGACGTACGATCTTTTCGGTCCGCAAACGGGGCGGTGGGTACCGCTTTCTGGTGACGCGGCAGACCTACTTGAGATGAACTGGCTCGAGTGATCTGGCCGGAGCGATTCCTGCCAGCGGTGATCACTTTCACGAGACGCTGACGACTTTCCCCGACCGACGCAGCCCCACAAGAACCACGCACCATGGAAGTTCTCTATCAAGTTCTCGAAGTCGCCGACAAGGTGATCTACGGGGCGCTCGCCGTCACCGCGCTGTTCGGCGTGTTCACCGTGATCATGGTCACCCGCCGGATTTCTCAGAAGCGGTTTTCCAAGGCCGCTCAGGCAGACGCGTTTCTGAATGACGTCCGCGACAATCTGAGTTCGGGCAATGCCGAGGCGGTGGTCGAGTTGTGTGATTCGCCGGGCTACTGGTCCAAGGCGGTGCCCAACCTGGTGCATTACGCCGTCGAGAATCTTCATCGGCCACCCAACAAGGTCCGCCGGATGCTGGCCGAGCGATTCGAGACGGAGGTGTTGGCCGATCTCGAGTACCGCGCCGGCTGGATTGCGACGGTGATCAAGAGTGCTCCGATGCTGGGACTGCTGGGTACGGTCATCGGCATGATCAACGCCTTCCAGACAATCGCCGGCAGTGGTAAGTCGGGGGTGGACCCTTCGCTGCTGGCCGACGATATCGGCGTGGCTCTGTTTACCACCGCGATCGGCCTGACCGTGGCGCTGCCGATGGTCGTACTGGGAGCGATGGTTGCGGTCCGCATCGGCAAGCTCTCCGACGGCGTCCAGGAGCAGATCGGCCGCTTCGTCGATGATCTCGATGCGATTCGAGCCGACGGCAAGGGAGCCTGACGGTGCCACGACGAGCAAAACCAGATTCCGATGCGGCGTTCACGCGGGAGCGAAGCGAGTACGACGCCGATCTCGATATTACTCCGATGATCGACGTCACCTTCCTGCTGCTGATCTTCTTCATGGTCACCTCGACCATGCAGCCCGACGAGGCTCTGGATATCCCGACCTCGGTGCACGGACTGGGTGTCGAAACCAACTCGGCCATCCTGATCACCATCTCCGCCGGCGAGCCTCCCCTGATCAACCTCGTCGAAGACAAGAACCTGACCGAGGATCACACGACGGTGGGGCCGTACGTGCAGGCCCGCATGCAACAGGGCCGCAAGCACGTGATCATCAAGGCCGAACGATTGGTCCAGCACGGTTTCGTGCAGAAAGTGACCCGAGAAGCCAACGCCGTGATCAAGGAATTCGAAGGAGCCAGATTCTCGATCGCAGTCGACGACAAGCCGTAGAACCCAACCGACAAGATCCGACAAGATCCGACAAGATCCGACAACTCATGCCCATTCGATTCCGCTGCCCCGCCTGCCAGCAGGTGCTTTCGGTCTCCAGCCGAAAGGCCGGGCAGAAGGTGCGGTGCCCGGCCTGCCAGGCCGCTCTGAAGATCCCCACCCCCGAGGCCTCGGCCGCACCTCAGCCGACCGAAGATCCCGATCCGACCCCGGAGTCCGTTCCGGAAACGAGCGCCGTCGAGGAACATCCGGTATCCGAGCCGGTCTCGGAACAGGTCTCGGAACAGGTCTCGGAACAGGTCCAGGAGGCGCCGGCGCCGGCTGAAGTGTCGGTGTCGGGTGTTTTTGAGGAGTCCGAGGGCAGCGGGGACCGGGCAGCCGAGGCGGTGTCGGCCGCTTCGTCGTTGTTTTCTTCGGTGGTGGTCGAGGAAGAGGAGGAGGACTTCGCGCTGCGACGGGCTCAGACCGAGTTCGAAGATATGGACCTGACCCCGATGGTCGATGTCACCTTCCTGCTGTTGATCTTCTTCATGATCACCGCAAGTTTCACGATGCAGAAGGCGATCGCGTTTCCTCCGCCGAGTCCCGAGGAGGAGGGGGCCAGTGTTCAGCCGAAACAGATCGAGGACTTCAAGGACGACTGCGTGATCGTGGAGATCCACGAGGACAATTCGATTTCAATCGACGACGAACGGATTCCCCTCGACGCCGACCTCGCCGCGATGCTGGCGTCCAAGGGGAAGAACGAGATGCTGATCGACGCACACGAGAACTCATTGCACGAAACGGTTGTCAAGGTGGTTGATGCGGGCAACGAAGTGCAGATGCAGAAGATCCGCCTGGGGTCTCGAGGTGGCTAGACCATTCCAGGGCGGCGGGTGACACGAAGCGGCAGCGGACCGACAGACCATGCACACCATGAAACTCGAAATCCAGTTCCTCTCCGGTGACTCCGAAGTCCGGCCACTGGACCCCGACCAGTCGGTCTCGATCGGACGTGCCGATTCGTGCGACATCCAGGTTGACGAGGAGGACGTGGCACAGCTGCACTGCCGACTCCTCTGGAACGGGTCCGACTGGGAACTCAAGGCCGCCAATCTCGACGGGGTTGAGGTCAACGGTCAGCTCGTTCGCGAATCGATCCTGGCCGCTGGTGACGTGATCCGGGCCGGATCGATCGACATCCGGATGGTGGGTGATGAGCCCGAAGAGGAACAATCCCCGGCGAGTGAAGAGGCATCGGAGTCCGACGGCTTCATCCCTCTGGCCACCTCCGACGACGAAATCAGTCTCAAGCCGCTCGATAAGGGCGAAGAGCCCGCCGGCTACGTGGGGTCGAAGGCGGTTGAGGAAGAAGAGGAGGACGTTGAGGAGATCCGGCTGCCGGCCGAGCTGCGACGCGAGCGGGCTGCGGCCAAGGCTCGACCCAAGCGCAAGCGGCGCGCTCGGGAACCGATCGCTGACGAGGCTGACGATCTTGACGAAAAGCATCCGATCAACCAGATCTTCGAAGACGACGATTTCGAAGACGATGGGTCGGATCTGCTCGATGAGACCGAGGAGGACGGCGAGTCTGTTGAGCCGATGCCTGGCCAGAAGGTGCTCTCGAGATCACGCTCGGACGAGGAAGAAGAGCTGGCGGCCGAGTCGCCTGCCGCGAGTGAGCCGACTGCAGCGGGGCCGGGTTTGGCCGAGAGACTCAGGGCGACGGCCCGTCGGCCCGGTGACCAGGAGACTCTGAAGTCGCCCGTGGTCCTGTTTCTCGGTGGGTTCGCCGTCTTCCTGCTGCTCGCCTCGCTCACCTTCTACTTCATGTTTTCCAGGAACACGATCGAAGGACTCTTCGAGCTCGCCGAAGCGGAAGTTGAGGAGGGGAGCTACTCGCAGGCGATCACGCACCTCGAAGAGTTCCTGCAGGTCTATCCGAACAACGAGGAGTTCTCACCCAGGGCCACCTTCCTGCTGAACCAGTCCCGGGTCGAGGCCCGATTGGGGGGTGCCAAGGAGTGGGTCGAGGCGCTCAAGGCGGTCGATCTGTACCGCAAGGACTGCCAGGACCTCGAGGGTTATGAACCCGAAAGAAAACTCTACCTCTTCAACACCGTGGTCAAGATCGCGATCGGTTGCGTCAACGAGGCGGGTGAGTCTCTGCAGGACACCGCCAAAGGGCGGGGGCTGATCGAATTGAGCGTAGAGGCGGACCGCAAGTTGGCTCTCTACAAGACCGACGAGGATCTGTTCGCCACCGACCAGGCCCGGATCGCCGAGGCCCGGCGGATCGCCGCCGCCAAGCTGCTCAGGCAGGAAGTCCTCGACGACGGACTGGCGCGGATCGCCAAGTCGCTGGAAGCGAAGCAGCCGATGGAGGTGTTGATCGAGAGGCGGAAGCTGCTGACTCGCTACAGCGAGTTCCAGAACGAGGCTCAGTTGGAACAGAGGCTCCAGGATGCACTCACGCTCGAGAAGTCCCGGGTCGAAGCCGACACCACCCTTCGACCCGGCCAGGCACCCGACACCACGGCGTCGGGCGTCCCGGGGCTGTCGTTGACGCTCAATACCCGAGTCCGCACCGATGAGAAGTCCGAGGGCCGGACGGTGTTCGTCGTCGGCCGCGATTGCTTCTACGGGATCGATACCGTCACCGGTCACCCCACCTGGCGACGCGTCATCGGCCTCGATCTGCCGTTTCCCCCCATGGCCGTGTCGACCGCACAGCCGGGATTGCTGCTGGTCAATACGAACACGCACGAACTGGTGTTGCTGGGGCAGAAGGACGGCAAGACGATCAGGCGGCTGCCCCTGGTCGACGGACAGCGGGTCGTCGGTCCTCCGCTGGTGGTCGGAACCCAGGCCTACCTGGTGAGTGAATCGAATGGTCGCGGACACCTGGCGAAGATCAGCCTCGAAGACCTGAACCAAACCGCTCAACTGTCGTTCTCACAAGCAATCACCTCCCCCCCGGTACTGATTTCCGGAGGCAAGCAGTTGGTGGTGGCCGGTCACCGCGAGGTGATCTACACGATTGATATGGGAAGCTTCACCTGCGAGGCGGTGTCGTACCTGGGTCATCCGGCGGGATCGATCGAGTCGCCTCTGCTGGCGATGGGCGGGTTGGTGCTGCTGCCTCAGAACGGAACCTCCGAGTCGGGGTCCGGTGATGGGTCTGGCGATACATCGGACAACGGCTCCGGGGACTCTCCGCCGGCTGCGAAGCCGTCAGCAGGTGGGGGTGCTGGGGGCGAGAACCTGGTGGTGGCCGAGAACGACCGGTTGGACAGTTGTCGGCTCAGGGTGATCCGGCTGGCGGGCAACGGGTCGCAGCTGGCTGCGGTGGCCGAGGTTCGCGTGCCGGGCCACGTTCGCGACCGGTCGATCCTGCGAGGCCGCGACCTGTTTGTACCGCTCAGCGGCGAACGGCTGGTCGCATTTACCGTCTCGGACGATCCCAACCACGACGCGTTGACCACCGTCGGCACGCACCGGGTCCAGACGCCTCATGCCGGAGCGATCCACCTGGCGGTGGGTCCCGGCGGGCTGTTGTGGATGGCTTCGAGCAAGTTGCAGCGGTTCCGGCTGACGACCGACAGCATCAAGGTCGACCCGAACCGGATCGCCGACGGGCTCAGCTCTCAACCGCTGCAGTCGATCGGCAGCCAGCTGTTCGTCGGTCGCCGATTGCCTCATTCCGCATCGGTCGTCTTCACTCGAGTCGAGCGAGATGCCGAGCCACAGATGATCACTCATTGGCGAACCGTTGTCGGTTCGGGGTTGCTCGAGTGTCAGCCGATGAGCAACGGGCTATTGCTGTGCCTGACCGAGACGGGTGGCTTGTTCCACGTTCGCGACAACGAACTCGATGCGGCGGGGTTCAAGTTCAACATCGAGGGCGAGTTGCGGTTGCCGGTCGGCCTGGCCACACCCCTGGCCTCGACCCGCCTCTCTGACGGCCGCGTCGTCGTGTGGTGCGGGTTGCCCGAGCCGCGGCTGTGGATTCTGAATACCGTCGGCACGATCGAGCAGGAATTGGACCTGCAGAAGGAGGCACTCGAGGCGGCGCCGGTGCTGACCGAGGGCGGCATCGTGGTTCCGCTGCCGGGTCGGTTGAAGCTGGTCGCCCGGACATCGGGACAGGGGCCGGCTCGAGAGTTCCCGGCTCCGGTCGAGGGCGGCAAGAAGCGGAAGTGGCTCAAGACAGTTGCCGTCGACAGCAAGCACCTGCTGGTGCTCGACGACGGAGGCGACCTGGTGCGGCTGCAGTACCGGACCGCTCCGGCTCCGCACCTGTTTCCCATCAGCACCTTGAAGCTCACCGCGCCCCTGGACCGCGACCCGGTGCTGCACCAGGCTCGAGCGATCCTGGCGACGGCGGATCGCAAGCTATTGGTGCTGGGTGCCGCCGACCTGCAGGTGGCCATCACCGCCGATCTGCCCGCTCCGGCGACCGCCGGTCCCTGGGCCACGGGGAACCAGGTGATCGTCGAAACCGGCCAGAAACAGCTGGTCTGCTTCGACCTGGCCGACAACCTCAAGCTGCTCTGGACCATCGAAACCGGCGGCCATTCGGTCGCCGGGGCCCCCCTGGTCGTCGATGGCCGGATGCTGGTGGCCTGGGACAACGGTCGTGTGGCGGTGATCAACCCCGCCGACGGGAAGACGGGACGTACGGTGGAACTCGGACAACCCATCGCTCTGGGGCCTCGAACCTTCGGCAAGAAGATCCTGGTCACCTCGATCGACGGCACGCTCTATCGAGTCGAATCGCTGCTGGCGCCAGCCGCGGCCGGTGATTCGGGGGGAAAGTGAGATGAGTCGCATCGGGAGCTTCAGCCGGAACGTGAGTCGTTCGCCCGGGTCGGGCTCGACGCCCAAGCGGGCCGGCGGCCGCCTGGTGCCGCTCGGGGCGGCCCTGTGCGCGGTCGCGATCACCTGGTTCGGCCTCGCCCCGGCCCCCCTCACCGCTCAGCCAGCCGCTCAGCCCGACCCCGCAGACGACCCGGCTCCCGAGGAGAAGCCACTGCCGAAGCTCGAGGACATGAAGGTCCCCGACGTGGCGACGCTGCTGCAGGGTAAGCCCTTGAGCTGGGTGGTGACGATCAAGGACGAAGTGATTCTCTGCGAACCGGTCAAGCCACGGCCGTTCACCAAGGCGGCGATGGAGCAGGCGATCACCGACTGGCCCAAGGGGAAGTCGCCGGCCGAGCGTCGCGACAGTCAGCTCGAGTTCCAGCGGTTGCACTACCTGACGATCGTGTTGCCCGAGACGAAGGCGGATGAGCCGGAGTACCAGCTGGGGATCCGGTTCCTGAAGGACGTGGTGCATCACGAGGACCTGATGCTGCGTCGGATCGACATGCTGATGGACGATTCGAAGTTCCGCACGGCGTTTGAAATGATGCTCGCCCTGGAACGGGTGGCGCCTCCCAAGCGAGTGGGGACCAAGGAACAGTTCTGGCCCGGCTACGTCGACCGTCGCAACCGGTTGATGCTGCTCGAGGCCGAGACGAAGATCAAGCAGAAGCGGATGCAGTCGGCGATCGCCTACCTGGATGACCTGAAGGCGATGATCACCGATCCGCCGAGCGAGGCGGCCGACGAGACGTACGTCGAGTTCCGACGTGGTCTGAAGGCGAGGTTTTCGAAGGCTGCCGGTGAGGCGACCGAGCCGTTGATCGCCGCGGCCGTGTCCGCCAAGGATTATCGCAAGGCAAGGTTCTTCATCCGCGACCGGCTGCTGGCCCTGGTGCCGGCTCACCCGGTGGCCGTGAAGTGGCAGAAGATGCTCGAGGGCCAGCAGCAGGAGCTGCTGAAACAATCGGTCGCCGCGACCGGAGCCGGGCGGCACGACGAGGCGGCGAACTTGGCCGTGTCGGCGGCGAGGTACTGGCCCGACGACATCAGGAGTGCCGGAGCCACCAGCGTGCGGGCCACCTACGCCGCGGCCACCGGTCGATTTCAGACGCTGACGGTCGGAGTTGTCAAGCTGGCCGGTTCGCCCGCGGGATGCCCCTTCCCGACCGAATCCGACCGCCGCCACCACAACCTGCTCACACAGACGCTGTTCCAGGTCGACCGCTTCGAGAACATCCCCTACTACAGGACCGATTACTTCGAGCAGTACGAGCCGACCGATCTGGGGCGGCAGGTGGAGTTCACCCTGAGGCCGCGGCCGGCGAGTTGGCAGGCGGGACCGGGCCTGACGGCCGACCCGATCGTCAGCATGCTCTCGGCTCGTATCGATCCCAACAGCCCACGATACGACGAACGGCTGGCGATGTTCATCGGAGGCCTCTCGGTTCGCTCGCCCCACGAATTCGTCGTCCGCTTTTCGCGGGTGCCGGTCAGCCCCGAGGCGCTGTTGCGGGTGCCGGTGATGGCTCCGGCGGCCGGAGACCAGGACGGTCAGCAGGTCCTCACGAGACGCTTTCGCATTCACGATCGAGGCACCGGCTACGCGGTGTACCGGCGTGAGATTCCCGAGCCCGACGGGCTGAGGGAGTACCATGTCGCCGAGATCCGCGAGATCCAGTACGACTCGTACCTCAAGGCACTCCAGGGACTCATCCGCGGCGAATTCGAAGTCCTGCCGAGGATTCCGGCGTGGCACGTGGGGACGTTTGAGACCAACGAGCGACTGCAGCAGCAGTTCCGCGTGGTCCCCTACGCCGTACCGACCACCCACGTGATCCAGTTCAACCCCCGCAGCAAGCCTCTGCGCAACAGCGAGCTCCGCCGCGCCCTGGCCTTCGCCGTGGACCGCCCGAAAGTGCTCTCCGAAACCGTGCTCCGCGATCCACGAGTCCTCAGCGATCCTGACCAGGCACGAGGTCGAGTCGTCACTGCTCCGTTCCCCAGGCAGAGCTATGCCTACTTGCAACAATTGGCTCCCCGAAAATACGACGTGATCCTGGCGCTGTCGCTGGGAGCGGTGGCGGCACGCAGGTTGGGAGGCACGAAGGTGCCCCCTTTGAAGATGGTCTGTTCGAGTGAGCCGATCGTCAGGAACGCCGCCGCCGAGCTGCAAAAGGCCTGGAAACGGGTCGGTATCGAGGTCCAACTGCTCGATCCTCCAACGGACAAGTCGTCCGAGGTGCCCGACGACTGGGACCTGGCCTACCGCACGTTGCACATGACCGAGCCGGTCGTCGAACTCTGGCCCTTCCTGACCATGCAACCCAAGGCCCGGGTCGCCGACCTGATGCACCTGCCCGACTGGCTGCGGCAGGAGTTGATCGACCTGGATCGGGCCGAGAACTTCCAGGCGGCCGTCCTCGTGCTGCAGAGGCTCCACCGGCACATCCAGGAGCAGGTTCTGATGCTGCCGTTGTGGGAGGTCGACGAAATGATGATCGTGCCCCGCAACATCCGAGGCTTCCCGGCCACGCCGCTCTCGCCCTACCAGGGAGTCGAACGCTGGACCATCCAGTCACGGATCCCGACCGATTCGCTGCCCAACCCGAAACCTCAATAGACAACTCCGCGATGACACGCTTCACCGACGACCAGGTCGTCTCGACAACGAACCGCCGAGTGCTGCGGCTGGGTGTCGCTGTGGCCGGTCTCGCACTGTTGGTTTCGGGCATCGGAATCGGCCAGGAACCGGCCCAGCCCGAGAAAGCGGCTGCAAAGACATCCCAGAAGAAGGCGGCAGCCAAGAAGACTGCAGCGAAAACGAACACGGCGAACAAGGCCACGCCAAAGAAGACCGCGGCCAGCAAGGACTCGAAGAAGGACACCGAGAAGAAGGTTGAGAAGGCCAAGACTCCTGAGGAGACCGAGGCTGAGAACGCGAGGACGATCGAGTCAATTTTCGGAGCGTTGCGGTCTGCGGGAGTTCACGGATACGACGTGGAAATCTTCTTCGAGTCGGGTGTTGCCAAGTTGCAGGGTGCGATCGCCGATGCGGGGCGGAAGGCAACGGCAACGAAGGTGGCCTCGGAGGTCGCCGGCGTCGAGTCGGTCGACAACCAGTTGAAGATCGAGCCGCGGAAGATCCCCTACCGCGTGCTGGTTTCGTTGGCCGTGGCGAGCGATCCGCTGGTCACACGTCGCTCGATTGCTCGCTTGCGTGCCGACGTGGCGAGTGTATTGGAGCGAACGATTGGCGAGACATGGACGACACGAGTCGAGATCAACGACTGGCTCTTTCCGACCTCGGTCTCGGGCTTGGATCGTCTGACGGCCGAGTCGGTTCAGTCGCGTTACTCGGGGACTGACTGGGACCGGGTGATGCTGGTGACGGTCAACAGGACGGGGGCCCGTTTCGATTTGGCCGGCCGGCCGTTCAACGCGGCCACCCGCGGCATGGCGCTCTCGAGGCGGCGAGTCGAGCACGATCGGCGGGGGTTGGCCACTCAGGTGGGTCGATTGGTCCGGGACATGTTCGGTGCGACGGTCGATATCACCGTGGGGGGTGCGAAGGAGGTTGAGGTCGAGGTACGTGCGGGTGAATACCCGGTGGCCGACCCCGATTCGGCACAGCTGGCCCCAAGCGATCTGCTCGAACCGTTCCTGCGTTACCGCGACCGCAAGACCCGCGTGGTCCAGCGGACCCAGACGTTGACCTGGACCTACCTGAAAGTCCTCGATGTGAAGCGGGCGACGGTCCGTTGCGAGGTGGCCACGGCGCTCAGGAACCCGTTGCAGGGAAGCAGTCGTGGTGTCGAGTTGATGGCCTCGGGAATCGACTCGGTCCTGTCCTCCACCCGCCTGACCCTGTTGCCTCGCGGGAACATCTCGCGGCCCCTGATCGGTCACCGCGTGGTGGTGCTGCCCCGAAGATTGACCAAGAAAGCTGCCTCGACGGCGGCTCCGGACGAGGGGGTCCGGGAGGGGAGCAAGGAGAAGAAGAAGCGGGCCGAGCCCCGCCGGTTGCTCTCGGATCGCGCCGGCCGGGTCGAGATCGTTGTCGATAAGAAGATGCCTCTGGTTTGGATGTACGTGATGAGTGGCAGCAGTGTGCTGGCGCGGGTGCCGTTTGTGCCGGGTCGTGAGTTCGAGACCGAGTTGATGTTGCCCGATGATGCGCCCCGGCTGGGCGTCGAAGGTCACATGACGAGGCTCGAGGGTGTCTTGATCGAGACGGTGGCCCGCCGGGCGGTGCACATGGCACTGGCCATGCGGTCTGCGGAGGCCGAGCCGCCCGACTGGACCAAGGTCGATCGTCACCTGAAGGCGATCAGCGATTTGCCGACCTTTCGGACGTTTGAAGTGCAGATCGACGGGATCGAGTTTCCCGCCGTGCAGGCGGCCCAGGCGGGCAGGAACCGGGTGGCGGTCAACCGCATCCGTACGATGTGTAAAGACGCCAGGACCCTGCTCGCCAGGCACCTCGACGAAGCCAAGATCCGCGAGTTTCGGGCCAAGATCGACGACATCCGCAAGACGACTCCAGCCACCCCAGCACCTACCCCCGCCAAGGCGGCCGCTGGCAACTAGCCAGCGGCGATCCTCTCTGCGGCCGCGGACTCCGCATCGCGGGTTCTCCATCCCGCCCCTGCATTTCCCTCGGGCCGGTCTCTATAATTGAACTCGACAACAAGTCGGTGTGGCAGTTCGGTGATCACGGGGGCCAGGAGGCCCGGTTGCCGTGTCCCGGTGTGGGGCTGCTGGGACCGGACAGGCGGCTGAAGCTGACAGGGCGCAGGGTGGTGCGCGTCGGCGGCAGCGTGGTCGAGCCGATGGCGATTGAAGTCTCCACGACGGGTCCTCCCGGCGACGGGTTGGTGGGTCTCGTCGAGACAAGTACGCTCGAGCTGTTTTCTCCGCCGGAGTCGTTGACCCTGGCCGGCGGGGGGCGGTTGGGCGCGGTCACGGTGGCATACGAGACCTACGGGACGCTGTCTCGGGAACGCGACAACGCAATTTTCGTTTGTCACGCTCTGAGCGGAGACGCTCATGCCGCCGGCCACCATCACGATGCCGCATCCCAGAAGCCGGGCTGGTGGGACGACTTCATCGGACCCGGCAAGGGACTCGATACCAACCGCTACTTCGTGATCTGTGCCAACGTCCTGGGTGGCTGCCAGGGCACGACCGGTCCCGGCGACGTGGCACCCGGTTCCGAGACCCCGTGGGGTCTCGAGTTTCCCTTCATCACCGTCGACGACATCGTCACGGTCCACAGGGCTCTGGTCGAGCAGCTGGGGATCGAGCAGTTGCTGGCGGTGATCGGCGGCAGCCTGGGCGGCATGCAGGTTCTCGAGTGGGCCGCTCGCTTCCCCGACACCATCCGCTCGGCCATTGTCCTCGCATCCGGCTCCAAACTGTCCGCTCGAGGCATCGCCTTCAACGCGATCGGTCGTCGCGCGATCCTGGCCGACCCGAGTTTCCACGACGGCGACTTCTACTCGCACGACGAGGTCCCCAGCGTCGGTCTGGCACTGGCCCGCATGGTCGCTCACGTGACCTACCTCTCGGAAGCCTCGATCGAAATGAAATTCGGCCGACGTCTCCAGGAAGGCGATCGGTTCGCCTACGACGTGGCGCGGGAGACGGAGTTCCAGGTCGAGAGTTACCTGCACCACCAGGGGAAGCAGTTCGTCGAACGCTTCGATGCCAACAGCTACCTGTACCTGACCCGGGCCATGGACTACTTCGACCTGGCCGCCAGCCACGGCTCGCTGTGTGAAGCACTCGGTCGTAGCGACGCGAGGTACCTGGTGGTCAGCTACAGCACCGACTGGCTGTTTCCGACCAGCCAGAGCCGCGAGGTGGTCAGCGCGATGGTCGAGGCACAGCGGGATGTGACGATGATCGAGTTCGAGAGTCCTTATGGGCACGATGCGTTTCTGATCGAGCACGCGCAGCTGGCCGGTGTGGTGGCTCCGTTCCTCGAACAGACGCTCGAGGCCGTGCGGGGTCGGTCATGAGTGCCACTCGATACAGCATGCCCGGTCCCGACACCGAGATGATCGACGAGTTGTTACTCGAACAGGTCGACGACGGGTCGCGGGTGATCGACCTGGGCTGTGGCGACGGGCGGTTGCTGGATCGCCTGAGGTCCGAGCGAGGCTGTCGGGTGCTGGGGATCGAGTTGGGTGAGGCCGAGGTGACGGCGGTGATCGGACGTGGGTTGTCGGTGATCCGAGCCGATCTCGACCAGGGACTCGGTGACATCCCCGACGACAGCTTCGACACCGCCGTGCTCAGCCAGACGCTCCAGCAGGTCCAGCGCCCCACGACGGTGCTGCGCGAGATGTTGAGAGTGGCTCGGAGGGCCCTGGTGGTGGTTCCGAACTTCGGTCACTGGCGGATCCGGCTGAAAGTGATCCAGCAGGGCCGGGCTCCGGTGACTGACTCGCTGCCGTACGAGTGGTACGATACGCCCAATCTGCATGTCTGCTCGATGCACGACATCCGTGATCTTGTCGAGCAGTTGGGGATGAAGGTCGTCCGCGAAATCCCCATCATCGGGGGTCGACCGGCCGAGCGTGCCTGGTGGGCCAACCTGAGGGCCGACTGCGCGATGTATGTCCTGGAACGGGCGAACGCATGAACGGTGTGATGGAGGTCCTGCCGGGGACCATTTCGCATGTCATCTGCGGGCGGACACATCGCCGGCCAGGGCGACCGAACCCAACTCAAGGGGCATCCGTGTCTGCATCCGTCGGCGAAGGCGGCCGCCTGGGGCAAGCTGGTTGAACAACTGAAGTCTGTCGGAGTCGCAGACGATCAGATCGACTGGGGCAACGACCAGGTGCCGTAGCGGTCTAGGAGGAGGCCCAGAGGTATTGGGTTCCCGCGTCGACTCTCTGGAAACCGCAGCCACCGAGCAATCCCGCCAGAGCCTCGTCCGACTCGCTCGCGTGAGCCTCCACCAGGCTGATCGTTTCCTGCTTGAGCCGCCTGAGCGTTTCGGTGATCAGCAGTCGTCCGAGTCCCTGTCGGCGGTGCTGTTCGACGACGTGGATATCTGCCAGCCCGATCGCTCTTGAGTTCCACTTGGGGATGAACTGGTCGAGTCCGACGAGAGTCAGCGAGGCGAGTGGTTGATCGTCGTCCTTTGGGAGCAGGCGGAAGCAGACGTAGTCGAGTCGTCCGAAGCGGTTGTTCCACCACCAGTCGCCGCTGTTGTTCTGAGCCGAGATCGCGATCCGCACCTGCCGTTTCCATTGCACGCTGCGGAAGTCGACCGCTTCGGCGGAGTCCAGTTCCAGCGGTCTCTGGTAGATGGCGAAGCGATCGGCGGCGTCGAAGCCACAGTCGGCGAGGAACTCGGCGACCCCTTCGTCGGTTGTCAGGAACCCGGCCGCTTCACTGCCTCCGTACAATCCGCAGTAGAAGGGATCACGTCCTGGTCCCGGCCCGGCGTGGATCGTGGTGGCACCGTGGTCGGTGAGGTACTGCCGGGCCCGCTGCATCAACTCGCGACCGATCCCCTGCCGGCGTCTCTCGGGGTGTACCAGCAACTGGCAGATCACTCCGTCGTTTCGGTTGAGGTCGGTGCCGTGTTCGTTGCAGCCGAATCCGGCGTGGACCATTCCGACGAGCCGCTGGTCCTGGCTCGCCACGATCAACCCGTGCCGGTCGAAGTAGGGTTGAGAGAACAGCAGCAGGTCGAGCAGGTCGTGCGAGATTTCTGAGGCACCGCCTCGAGCGAATCCCGATGCGTTCCAGAGAGCCAACACCAGGGGCGGGTCGTTGTTGCGGTAGTGCCGATACTCGATCACGCCGAGTCGCCCCAGGTCCACTAGTTCGCCTTGACGTTGCGGGCGGCCTCGACGATCCGTTCGGCCGTCAGCCCGTATTTTTCGAGCAGCCCGTCGGGGTCACCGCTCTCGGCGTAGCAGTCACCGGTATTGACGTAGGCGATCGGCACCGGTGCACTCTTGCTGACGGCGACGGCGACGGCGCTGCCGAGTCCGCCGTTGGCCGAGTGTTCCTCGGCGACGACGATCGCCCGGGTCTCGTGGGCGGCCGCGGCGATGGCCTGCTCATCGATCGGCTTGACCGTGTGCATGTCGAGCACGCGGGCCGAGATGCCCTGCTCGGCGAGATCGACGGCCGCATCGAGTGCCACGGCGACCATCAGGCCGTTGGCGATGATCGTCAGGTCGTCGCCCTCCCTCAGCTGGTTGGCTCGGCCGATCACGAACTCCGAGTCGTCCTCATAGATCCTCGGTACCGCCGGCCGACCCAGCCTGAGGTAGACAGGGCCCTTGCGCTTGAGCATCGCCTCGGTGGCCTGGGTCGTCGACGTTTCGTCGCAGGGAACGATCACCGTCATGCCTGGCAGCGAGCAGGCCAGGGCCACGTCCTCGATCCCCATCTGGCTCGGGCCGTCCTCGCCGATCGATATTCCCGAGTGCGAACCGACCAGCTTGACGTTCTGGGCCGGGAAGGTGACCGACATGCGGATCTGGTCGTAGGCGTTGCACAGCAGGAAGGCCGCGAAGCTGGCCACGACGGGGGTCTTGCCGCAGGAGGCGAGGCCACCGGCCACGCTGACCATGTTCGCCTCGGCAATCCCCACGTTGAAGGATCGATCGGGAAACGCGTTGGCAAAGGCTTCAGTCCGAGTCGAGTTGCCGACGTCCCCGTCGACCACCACCACATCGGGGTATTCATCTCCCAGGGCCAGCAACGCCTTGCCGAACGCGTCGCGGGTCGCTCCGCCAGGTGCCAGGCCGCTCTTGTCTCCAATCGCCATCGTCGCGGTTCCGTCTGGGTGAGAATCTGTCTGCTGGGGGGCGTGGGTGTGGGGAGATTACTCGAGGTGAGCCAGGGCCTGCCGAGCGACTTCTTCCGAGAGTGCCTGGCCGTGGAAGTTCATGTCTCCGGCCGCTTCGAGCACTTCCAGGATGCCAAAGCCCTTTTGCGTCTCTGCGACGATCGCCGTGGGCCGGTCGGTGATCGCGACGGCAGTTTCCAGTGCACCAACGACCTCGGCCATGTCGTTGCCGTTGATCGTTTGCACGTGCCAGCCGAACGACTCGATCTTGGGGGCAAAGGGTGTGAGATCGAGGACGTTGGAGGTGGCTCCGGTTTGCTGGTACCCGTTCTGGTCGATGATCGCCGTCAGGTTGCCGACGGCATACTTGTGAGCCGTGGCGATCGCTTCCCAGACCTGGCCCTCGCCCATCTCGCCGTCTCCGAGCACGACGAAGATTCGCGAATCGTGGCCATTGATACGGCAGCCGAGTGCCTGACCGAGTCCGATCGAGAGTCCCTGTCCGAGTGATCCGGTGGAGGCTTCGATGCCGGCCAGGCGGCGGACGTTGGGGTGTCCTTCGAGCGGGCTGCCGAGTTTTCTGAGCGTGGCGAGGTCCTCGGTCGGGAAGTACCCCGCCTCGGCCATCGCCGCGTACAGCACCGGCACTGCGTGTCCCTTGCTCATGATGAACCGATCCCGCTCGGCCCAGTCCGGCTCGTCGGCCCGGTAATTCAGGAACCCGCCGAAGTAGATCGCGGTAACCACTTCGGTAGCCGAGAGGCTGCTGGTGGGGTGACCGCTGCGGGCCGCGGTGGTCATTTCGATGATGTGACGCCGTAGCACTCGGGCCCGGGACTCGAGTTCCTCGATCGACGGCCGGTCTTGCTCAAGGGACACAACAGGACCCCTTCTGGTGGTTGAGTGATTCCCCCGGGGGCGGGGCGTTCCGAGGCTCTTGGAGGAGTGTCTGAAAGGAGTCCAGCCGCCGGGTGAAGTTGCGAAGAAGCGGGCGGCCGCCGCGAGAGTGGTGTGGCTCGCGGGTACAACGGCCCATTTTACCGACCCTCGAAAAGCCTCGCAAGCAGCCCCGGGGACGCGTGTACCCCAGCACCATCGCGGATGCACGCTCGGGTCGGCTTGGGTATGCTGACCCCCGACCCTGTCACTCGCCTGGGGACTCTCCGCATGCATCGCTCAGTGCTGGCTCGCTTTCTCGATCAACTCGACTGCCGTGCTCCCGGAACGTTCAATCGTCGACGGTTTTTGGCCACGGTGGGAGGGTCTGCGGCTGCGGCGGTGGCGGTGCTGCCGGCCTACCAGCACGCCCTGGCCGCACGGCGGCGTGCCGAGGCCGAGGCGGGTGGGCCGATCCGGGTCGAGTCGATCGTGGCTCACGAGATTCACCCGCGGTACCACGAGTGGATCCACCACGAGTTGCAGCACTTCTACGGACCCTCGAAACGGACCGTCTACGAGGTGAAGACCAACACCGGGCTGGTGGGGCTTGGCGAGAGCGGGAGCCTGGCATCCGAATCGGTCCGCAAGAGCTACATTGGTACCAATCCCTTCGACCACATCGGTGACATGACTTCGCTGGGGCTGGGCACCGCGATGTATGACCTGATGGGCCAGGCCGCCGGTGTGCCCGTGCACCGCTTGATCGGCCAGCGGCAGCGACGCTGGGTCAAGGTCGGCTCGTGGACCGTCTCGGCCGACCCCAGCCACATGGCCGAGGCCGTCAAGCAGTACTCACGGCGAGGCTACACCTGGCTGAAATACCACCTCTCGCCGTTTGAAAACGTCTTCGACCAGCTCGAGGCCATGCAGAAAGTGGCTCCGCCGGGATTCAAGGTCCAGTTCGACGTCACGATGGGCGGCACCGACGATCATACTCCCGACCTCCTGATCCGCATGGCACGCTATCCGATCTGCGGGGCCTTCGAGGATCCCAAGCTCGAAAAGGACATCGACGCCTACAAGGAACTCCGCAACCGGGTCCGCGTCCCGATCCTCTATCACCATTCCCCGCTGGGAGCGACATTTGAGGTCGTGCGTCGGGCCGCCGACGGGTACATGATGGGTCACGCCAATATCGGCACCGCCATCCGCAAGGCCGGGCTGTTCGGAGAACTCGATCTGCCCTTCATGCTGCAGAACGTCGGAGGCGAGATCACTCGGACCATGACCGCCCAGATGCACGCCGCCTTCAAGACCGCCACCTGGCACACTCACTGCGACGCCGAGACCTGGCGCGACGACGTCGTCAAGCAGAAGGTCGATCCCACCAACGGGATGATCCCGGTCCCGGAGCAACCCGGGCTGGGAGTCTCGATCGACCAGGAACAACTCGAACGGCTCAAGAAACAGAAACTCCCCACCCAGGCCAAGTGGATCATCAACACGACCTACAAGAACGGCACGCGGATGTTCAACATCGCCGATCCCGCCGAATCGATCTTCATGGTGCGGCCCGACCGACGCAAACTGCTGCCATTGAGCTACGACGCGCCGCTGTCGACCGAGTGGTGGGACGACGACGGGTCGAAGGCGTACCGTGAGATGTTCGCCAGGATTCAAAAACGCGGGGTCGTGCTGGAAAAGCCCGTCCGGAAAGCAGGTCCGAATGAATGACTGATCCGGTGATCGAGAACTCGGTGAGGCGGCGGGTGGCTGCGGTGGCTGCGGTGGCCGGGTGCTGGTGGCTGCTGGGTTCACCCGGCGAGTTGTCTGCGGCAAAGCGACCCGTCGTGATCGGGCAGCGGGTCCAACTGCTCGTCGACGACCACGTGATCGCTTCACGGAAGGGTCTGACCCGACGCCTGGGCCGGGTGACCAAGGCCAACGGAGGCAAGCCGATCTTCCGCGAGGGCATTTTCTACGGGACGGTGCTTTACGACCAGGGCCGGTTCAAGTTGTGGTGGCGCAAGCGTGGCAAGGCCGGGTACGGTTACTCGGAATCGCGCGACGGGATCCGGTTCACCAAGCGAGGTGATGTGAGCGGGATCAACTTTGCCGGGGACTACACGCTGACGGTGATGATCGATCCTCACGAGACCGATCCGGCTCATCGCTACAAGGCGTCCTACGACGCTCCGGGCATGGCTGCCGGCCTGGCTCATTCGGCCGACGGCATCCGCTTCACCACCTACAACGGCGGCAAGCCGGTCACCACCCGCGCAGCCGACACCTACAACTTCCTGCTGTGGGACGGCGATGCCAAGACCTATCGGCTGTTCACTCGGACCGACTACGCCGGTGCTGGTGGTGCGGGCGAGTGGAGGGGGACTCGGATGATGACCAACCCCGACCCCAAGCGGCACCCGACTCGCTGGAAAACCGTTCGCAACTGGGTGTTTGATCGCGAGGGGAAGGCCGAACGGAAGCGGAGGCAGATCTACGCGGTGACTGACTGGATGCGGCACGGAGTGCACTTTGCGATCCTGAGCGTCTACGAGTGGCCTGGTGATTTCAGCGAGGGTGGCCTGGACAAGCACAAGCGACACGAGCGGGACGTGATGAACTACTACATTGCCACCAGCCGCGACGCCGATTCCTGGGACCTCTCGTGGGTCTACTCGAGTCAGCCGCTGGTGCCTCGCGGACCCGACGGTGCCTTCGACAAGGACCTGATCATCCCCGCATCGACCATCGTCACGCACGCCGGCAAGCACTGGATCTACTACGGGGGTGCCAACGAGCGTCACGGGGGTCCGGGCTTCGTGGTGCAGCGTGACCAGGCCGTGGGTTTGGCCACGATCGGCGAGGACCGCCTGGTGGGGCTCGATGCCAGCAGCCGCGGCACACTGGTGACCCGGCCCTTCCGACTCGACGGAAGCCGCTTGCTGGTCAACACGAAGGTGCGCCAGGGGGGATCGGTCCGGGTCGCGGTGCTCGACCGCAACGGCAAGACACTCGAACAGTTCTCCTCGGACAACTCGAGACCGATCACCGGCGACCAGGCGGCCGCGGTTGTCGGTTGGGCCGGCAAGGCCAAGCTCGAGTCGCTGGCCGGCGAGGTTGTGCAGCTGCGATTTGAGGTCAGCCGGGCGAGTGTCTACAGCTTTCGCATTGTGAAGTGAGTTGCAGACGCTGGGGATGAGCGAGGAATCTCAGGCGGTGTCTGGTCCGGAGGGTTGAGATCCTTCGCTTCGCTCAGGATGACAGTGTGCGACGGTTCAGTCTTTGAAGGTCTCGGCTTCCGGAGACCGGCTGTCCGAGGTAGATTGCGAGTGAGCGGAATACTGTGAGAGACGGGATGTTGAGCCTCGTGCGGACTCGGGTCGTGACCCTGATGTTGCTGGCGGTGTTGTGGCCGTCGGTCTCGGCGAGGGTCGAGGCCCAGATGATCACCAGCGGTGTCTCTCAGCATGGGGTCAGCAGCCGTTTCTACGAACGGTTCGGTGTCGGCTTTGGCTTCGGCATGGGGGGATCGAGCCGCGTGCGGTATGGCGGCAGCTTCGGTTCCTCGCTGGGACTGGCTCCCTTTGGAGGTTCGAGGGGGTGGTCCAGCGGTGGCCTGCGGGCCGGCTGGTCGGTCCGTAGCGGCGGGATGAGCAGTCGCTTCGGCTTCTCGGCCTACCAGGCGTCTCATCGCAGCGTGGTCAGTTCCTCGGCGGTGGTCACCGGGCTGTCCGGTTATCCGATGTCGATCACCGACGTGGTGCAGGTGCCGTTCGTGGTCGGTGTTGTTCCGGTCGGCCCCTATGGCGCGTACATGATCTCGCCTTTCGGCGGGTACGGCGGCTTCGGAGGCTACGGCGGTTACTGGAGCGTTCCGGTGGCGGTTGGCCGGATTCCGTATCGGTCGTGGCGTGATCCGTGGTGGAACGGTTCAGCGGGTGGGAGATTTCCGGACCGGTCGTATCCGGTTGTCGAGCCCCACGAGACTCTCGGCGATCGCTTCCGTGCGTCTCGTCGCCAGGCCGCATCCCGCCCGGTCTCTTCCAGGCGCTCCTCGCCACGTCGTCCGCCGGCGGACACCAGCCCCAAGGGTCTCTCCTCGGCCGCATTTCGCCAACTTGGCGGTCGCAGTTCACGCCCCTGACCGCTCTTGACCCGCCGCTGTGAATTCGGGATAAGGCCTCCGCGCTGGCGTCTCGGCTGCGCGCCCGGTTGCCTTCACCCGGCAATTGAGGGGGCATTAAAGCGAGGCGTTCCAGGGACGACAGACAGAAGACGTCAAGGACGACGGGGATGAGTCGACGAGACACGGCGTGGCTGACGGTTGGCCTGGTGTGGGTTCTGGCCGCTCCTCTGGGCTGTTCGCACCTGCTCGAAACTCGTTCGGTGACCCGATTCACCGGTGCCTTCGAGGACCGGGACATCGCGGCACTCCGCGAGGCCACGACGCCGGAATTTCGGCGGAGGGCGTTGCGGGACAAGTCGGCCGTCGAGGCGATGGAGTTGCTGGGCTTCCCCGCGGGCGAGATGACGGTCACCGAGGTCGAGGAGACATCGGCCGACCGGCGGCGGGTGAAGGTCGAGTTCGAGTCCGCCGGAGGTGTCAAGACCCCTCTGACTCTCGAGTTGTCTCGAGATGGTTCGTCGAGCGGATGGCTCGTCGACGACCTGCTGCTGAAACAGACTCGACGCGGGGCCACGGTCACGCGTTCGGCGACGGAGTTGATAGACCTGCTGTTGAGCGTTCACGAATTTCAACAGGCCTGGCACAGCGGCGACCGCAAGCGATTGCTCGGCTCGACCACCGACGGACTCTCGAAGAAACTCGCCCAGATGCCGCCACCGTACCTGGCCCAGTTGGCCACTCGCGTAGCGGTCCGCGACGGACGCACCTTCAAGAGTCGTCCTCGAGCGAGTCTCGATGGGGACACCGCCCAGGTGAGATACAACGGCCCCGAGGGCGAGACGGTCCTGGCGTTGAAATCCGGGCCGACCGGGTGGCGGGTCGACGACATCGTGTTTTCTTCCGGATCCGCGAAGCGTCAGCCCGAGTCGGTCCGCCTGCTGGCGGGGGTCATCGCTCATACCGCCGGATTCCTCGATGCCTACAAGCAAGCCGATCGAGACCAGCTCAAGGCACACGCCTCGAGTGTGTTCTACTCAAACTGCCTGGCTCGTGCCGATCTCGACCAGGTGAAACTGCCCACGTCCGCGGCGATCGACGCGACGACGGAGGTCCGTTTGCAGAAGACCTTCAGCGACATCGTGATCAAGCAACCCGATCGCCTGGTCCGGCTGTCGTTGGAGCGTGAACCGGCCAGCGACCCCGGCGACACGTCGCTGCGAGGTTTTCGCGTCGCTGAGGTTACTCTGGTCGACTTCGGCTCCTCGCAGGAACGTCGACTCTCGGCCGTCTTCACCGCGCACGCGCGAATGAGGCTCTTCCTGGCGGCCGTCCGCCAACACGACCTCGCGGCCCTGCGTCACAACTCCTCGACCGACTTCAACAACCGGGTTTGGAAACAGCTGGCACCGGGTCTGGTGCCCGAGATCCTGGGGCTGGCCTTCTCACACGAAACGGCCCAGGTGTCCGGTACTGTCTTCCAGGGTGCGATCACCGAGATCACCATCACGCAGGGTGAAAGAGCACTGACGTGTGTGCTCCGCGAACAGAACGGCGTGCTGCTGGTCGACGACATCCTGGTCCCGACCACCAGTCTCCCCGGATCACTCAAGCAACAGTTCGAACGGCTCGTCCCGGTACTCGCCTTCCGCCAGGCGATTGTTTCAGGCAACGCCCAGTCGGCGGCTCGACACTCGTCGTCGGACTTCAACCGGTTGGTCTGGAGCCAGGCGGTTGGCAATTTTCCGGCCCAAGCGGGTCATGCCGCGAGGTTCCTGGTTCCGGCGGTGTCTCGGATGCGAGCGATCGAGGGCGATCGTGAGGAGGTCATCCTCGGCGATCTGCAGTTCGGTGCCCGCGTGGTGCTGGTCACCGAGTCGGGGAGGTTCCGGGTCGACGACATCGAGTTGTTTTCGGGTGAAGCGGCCCCAGAGCGACCGACGATGCTGAAACAGACCCTGCGGCTCGAGATTGCTCGACCTAGAAACCGCCGCTCCGCAGCTCTCAGGAATCCTGCAGCCGCCGTACCCTCTGGGCCAACCGCACGTTGACGCTCGGGTAACCGGTCACCAGGTGTCGGGTGCTTCTATTCGGGTGCTGCGACGTTGATCCGTCGGCCACCACGGTCGAAGAACACCGTGCCTTCGACCAGCGAGAACAGCGTGTAGTCGTTGCCCATGCCGACGTTCTGGCCGGGGTGCCACTTGGTTCCACACTGGCGGATCAGGATGTTCCCGGCGTTGACCGCTTCGCCACCGTACTTCTTGATCCCACGTCGCTGGGCGTTGGAATCGCGTCCGTTACGAACCGACCCCTGTCCCTTTTTGTGTGCCATCGCTGTGACCGTCGCTTACGAGCCTGAAACGCGCTGGTCAGCGGGACCAGCCCCCCGCGGCAGGTGCTGCCGCGAAGCGACCATCCTATCAGTTGCGAGCGGGTCTTGGCGAGTCCGCGCTGGTGGTCTTGGGTGCAGCAGCCGGCTTCGGCTTGCCTGAAGCGGGAGCCGCGTCGGGACGGTAGACCCAGCGGGGATCGAATACCTCGTCGTTGGGTCCCTTCAGAAAGAACTCGGCCTCATCCTGGTTGATCGCGTCACCGGGCCGCCAGTAGCGTTGCACGAGTGTCTTGCGCCAGAGGATGGAGCTGGCGGGAGGGCGGGTGGCATCGGGCTTGACCACGTAGAACCAGTTCCCCGCTTCGATCGCCTGCTTCTTCACCGCGTTGGTCTTGGATGTCTCGAGCAGATCGTGGATGTTGGTCCAGTTCTGAGTGGTGATGCCGTTCCAGACGGCCGTGGCACGCCTCACCCGACCCTCGGCCAGGGCCTGGGTCAGGGTGGTGAAGGGGACCGGCCCGCGGACATAGCGGTAGCCGTTTGAGAACCCCGACATGTAGATGGTGACGAAGTCGGTTCGAGGGTCGACGCCCACCCAGGTCACCACGCCATAAACGGGGCTGATGTCCTGCTTGGCAGCGTAGGGTGTCGCGTCGGGAATCGGACCGACGACCTGGACCGAGTTCTTCAGCTGGGGCAATCGCTCGCGGATGGCAATCGCCGCCTGGGCTTCGGGGAGGATGTTGTCGGAGTAGATCCTCTGTCCGTCGTTGTCGTTGGTCACGAGAGTGAACTCGGGAGCAAACAGTGGCTTGCCGGGAACCGGGTCGAACTGGTTCTGCGGATCGACTCCGTTGGGGTCCCCCTTGGTCGGCAGCGGCCGGTTGACGGCTCGGTACAGCAGGTACCACACCAGCTGCCTGGACTTCTTGCCGGTCTTGGGATCGGTGAGGCCGATCCGGATCAGTCTCAGGGGCTTGAAGCGGACTTCGAGGACCCAGAGATCGGTTTGCTGGTTGCGTTCTTCGCCGGAGGCCTGCGAGGCGACTCGGATCTTGAACCCCCGCAGCGGCTTGACGCTCGCCGGAGCCACCTTGGCCGCCGGAGGCTGAGCTGCGGGTTGCTGCGCGGTGGCGGTTGCCGAGACTCCGGCGGTGGCCAGTGCGGCAAGCAGAATGCGGATCGGAGTGAGTGGGGAGGGACCGGTCATCGGTCGAATTCCCTGCTGGAACTGCTGAAGGGACAAGGCACAAAGCCTAGGCAACTATAGTCTCGCTTTTTTCCGGCGGTCAAGATAGCGGTCTTATCCGGTGCCCTGGAGCAATCGGAGTGTAGGGATCAGTCCGGTTGTGCGGGGTACAGGCGAGGAAGGGGCGGGGGATCAGTGGATGTCCGATTCGGTCAACTCGCGTTCGACCCGGTCGGCCTGCCGAGCCACTTCGTGCACGCTCCGCCTCAATTCCTCGACATCGACGGTCGCGCGCGGGTAGCTGTTGATGACGACAAAATGCGGAGTGTCGTCGATCGAGCGGACGGCGATGCTGCCGTGGTCCATGTGACCGTTGCGTTCCAGTGCTCGACGATCGAAGTCCGATTGTGCCGGGCAACAGGTGCTGTAGATCGACACCAGCGACTCGGGTTCGGACAGCTCGACAAGAACCCTCTGATGCCGCCCGTCCGGCTGCGCCACCTTCAGGGTCCATCTCGAGTCCTGCGGATCGCCCAGCGACTCGACCGCAGCGTCGTCCGCCACTGCCAGCTCGAGCAGTTCCCCCACATCTCGAATCGCTCCGAGCACTGCTTCGAGCAGTGAGACGGCGGCGTCGGCGTCGGAGGGACGAACTTCCGGCGATTTGCTCATCAGGGCCTGGACCGCCGAAGCGACCTCGAGCGGGACCCGGTCGGTTGGGTGTTCGACCGCGGACAGTTCGGAGGTGGTCACCTGGTGCTGGAGGTCTCCGAGAGTGGAACCGGTGAAGGGGAAGCGTCTGCTGATCAGCCGGTAGTAGCAGACTCCCAGTGCGTAAACGTCCGATCCGGTGTGGGCCCCCTGACCGAGAAACAGCTCGGGAGCCATGTAGTGGGGGGTACCACAGAGGCTGGTGTCGGCATGATCGTGGACCAGCTTGGCCAGGCCGAAGTCACCGATCTTGGGCTCGCCTCGCTCGGTCAGCATCACGTTGTCGGGCTTCAGATCGCGGTGGACGATGCCGTGGCGGTGTGCTTCGGCCAGGCCGGCGGCGATGTCCAGGGCCAGCCGGGTGGCAGCGGAGATCGACAGTGTTGAGTCGCTGACCAACAGATGCTGCAGGCTGCCTCCGACGACGAATTCCATTTCCAGGAACCAGAACCCGTCGGCTTCGCCCACCGCGTGCGTGGTGACCACGTTGGGATGGACCAGTGCCGCCGCCGCCTGGCCCTCGGCCTGGAATCGCTCGACATAGTCGACGTCGCTGCGGGCCGGGTGCGGCAGCAGAATCTTCAGGGCACAGTGTCTGAGCAGGTCGCGATGTCGGGCCAGGTAGACGCTGCCCATCCCACCGGTTCCCAGCAACAACTCGATGCTGTAGCGATCGAGATCGGTGCCGACCAGAGACTGAGAATCCTGGGGGCGGTCATCGTCGGTGTCGAAGTCGGCCAGGCCCCCGTTGGGGGTGAAGATCACCGTTCCGCCGCAACCGGGGCAGAGTTTGGAGAGGTTGACCCTGAGATTGCAGCCGACGCAGTAGGCGGTGTCGACCGAGGAGTCCGGTTCGGGAGGGGACGTCATGGGCAGCCTTCGCAGCACCCACCCCGGGCAGGTATAGTCGAATCGGGCAGCGTGGGTGGAATCTTACCCCGAGCCCAACGACGCCGCCAACGCCCCGCCTCCGCAGACCATCCGATGATGTCTTCCGAGACTCCCGACGAGCCGCCGTTCGAGCCGCCGTTCGAGCCGCCGTTCGAGCCGCCGTTCGAGCCGCCGTTCGAGCCGCCGTTCGAGCCGCCGGCCGGGCTGTCCGACGAGCGGATTGGAGATCGTGACGGTTCCGACGAGATGGCTCGTGAGGAGGAGTCGTTGTGGATGGAGGATGGTGAGGTTGAGGAGCCTGGGGCGGAGACGACGGTCCCGGTCCCCGTGAAGATCCCCGGCCCCGGTGTCTTCGAGGCTTTCGGATGGTTGGTGGGCGTGATTGGGGTACACGTGATCGCCTCGGTGATGGTGGTCGTGGTGGTCGCGCTGATGGTGGTCGTACAGAGCGGCGATCAGCAGATGCTCAACAGTCCCGAGCGGCTGCAATTGGCCGTCAAAGAGCACATCGGTTTCGTGTTGGGAGGGGACCAGTTCCTGTTCGTGATCGCGGCTCTGGTGGCCGTCGGACTCCGGCTGGCGATTCCCTCGGACCCCTTCGCCAAGCCATGGCCGCGGCTGGTCAACCGGCTGGGCCGCCAGAGAATCCGCTGGCCGCACCTGCTGGCGATCGTGTTCGTCGTGATTCCGGTATCGATGGCCTGCGGCCAGCTGTTCGTAGTGGCCAACCGGGTCTGGCACGGGATGCTCGAGTCCATGCCCGGTTTGCCCAATGTGCCGACGATCCAGGAGGTCAATATTCTCTCGGACCTGGCCGCGAGCATGCCGTTGCCGGTACTGGTCTTCGTGCTGGCGGTTCTGCCGGCGATCGGCGAAGAGCTGGTGTTTCGGGGGGTGATCGGCCGCGGGCTGGTGGCTCGTTGCGGCGTCGTCCAGGGCATCTTCGTGACATCACTGCTGTTCGCCGTGGCCCACCTGCATCCGGCTCACCAGCTCTCGGTCTTCCCCCTGGGGGTGCTGTTGCACGTCGTCTACCTGGCGACCCGCTCGATCCTCGCACCCATCCTGCTGCATTTCCTGGTCAATGGCTGGGCGGCCGTGCTGGCCAAGCTGAGCGTGGGGATGGGTGAGCGTGATGATGGTGCCGAGTTGTTGGCGGGTGACGAGTTGATCGCCTGGTACGTGCTGGTGCCCGCCGCAGTGGCCTCGCTTTGTGCAGTGGTATACTTCTGGCGGTCGCGGGTTGAGTTTCGGGAGCCGAGCGGGGATTGGTGGTGGCCGGTCTATCGCAGCGTCGAGAGTCCCCCGGGGCCGGCCGAGTCGACTCGGTTGAAGCCGCCGATGGTGCTGGTGGCCGTGTTTTGTGCGGCCCTGGTCTGCTTCTACGCGACGGCCGGATGGGAACTCTCGCAGCTGGCCAATGGAGGATAGAGACGTGTCGGAAACGGTGAGGGGTGAGTCGAAAGGCAACTATGCCTTCGTGAGCCTGGGGTGTCCCAAGAATCTTGTCGACAGCGAGAAGATGCTGGGGACCCTGGCCTTGGACGGGTACACGCTGGTGCCCGAGCCGGAGGGATCCGATTTCGTGATCGTCAACACGTGCGGTTTCATCGAGAGTGCCCGGGCGGAGTCGCGGTCGGTGATCGACGAGATGATCGAGCTGAAACGGTCGGGGCAGACCGGCGGCCTGATCGTGGCCGGATGCCTGCCGGAACGCCTGGGTGGCAGCCTGTTGAAGGAGCGTCCCGAGATTGACCACGTCGTCGGAGTCTTCGGGCGGGACGAGATTCACCGTGTGGCCGATCACCTGATCGGAAACGCTCGGGAGCAGCGCGAACTGTTTCGGCCGGCGCCGATCACGGCACAGCAAGACCGGGGTCGTCTAAGGATCACGCCGAAGCACTTTGCCTACCTGAAGATCTCCGAAGGCTGCGACCGCACCTGCACCTTCTGTGCAATCCCCGGGATGCGGGGCAAGCACGTGACCAAGCCGATCGAGGAGGTGATTTGTGAGGCCCGGGAACTGGTGGGAGACGGGGTCCGCGAACTGGTGCTGGTGGCCCAGGACACCACCTACTACGGCCTCGATCTGTATGGCGAGGTCCGGTTGACAGAACTGTTGAGGCAACTCGAACAGGTCGACGGCCTCGACTGGATCCGCCTGATGTACCTCTACCCGATCCACTTCACCGATGAGCTGATCGGCGTGATCGCCGATTCGAGCAAGATCCTGCCCTACCTCGACCTACCGCTGCAGCACATCAACAGTGCCGTGCTGAAGCGGATGCAGCGGCGGGTGGACCGTGCCGCGACCGAGCGGCTGCTCGAAACGCTCCGCGATCGCGTGGCCAACCTGGTGCTGCGGACCACCTTCATCGCCGGGTTCCCGGGCGAGACCGACGAGCAATTCGAGGAGCTGCGGCAGTTTGTCGACCAGGGCCACTTCCAACGGATGGGCGTCTTCACCTATTCGCTCGAACCGGACACCCCCGCGGTGCGGCTGGAGGGTCACCTGCCCGAGGAGACCAAGGAGGCGCGTCGGGACGAGTTGATGGCGACCCAGCAACGGCACGCGTTTGCGTTCGGAGATTCGGTGGTCGGCTTTGAACTCGACGTGATTCTCGACCAGGCGTCCGAGTCGACGGGGGGCTGGGTGGGGAGGTCGTTTGCCGACGCGCCGGAGATCGACGGAGTGGTCGAGGTCCAGGGCGAGGGTCTGGCGGTGGGACAGCTGGTCCCCGTTGAGATCCTGTCGCGGCAGGGGTACGATCTGGCCGGCACGGCGCTCGAATGAGAGAGCCGGCGGGGAGTCAGTTTCGGATCGTCGCGGGGGCGAATACAGTGTCCGACGAGTCGGCTCGGCCAGGCGACTGGCTGAACATTCCCAACCTGATCACGATCAGCCGGCTGCTGATGGCGGTCGTGCTGTTTGTGCTGATCGAGGCCAACGGCTGGTGGAAGACGGCGACGGCGCTGTTCCTGATCGCCGCCGCCACCGACTTTCTCGACGGCTACATCGCTCGCCGTTATGGCCTGGTGACCCCACTGGGCCGAATTCTCGATCCGTTCGCCGACAAGATCATCATCTGCGGATCGTTCGTCTTCCTGCTCTCCGACGGCGGCACCGATGCGAAATCGGGGGTGACCGCCTGGATCGTGGTGGTGGTGTTGGCTCGAGAGATGTTCGTGACCAGCCTCCGCGGGTTCCTGGAAAAACGAGGCCAGGACTTCTCCGCAGCACTCTCGGGGAAACTCAAGATGTTCCTGCAGTGTGCCGCGGTGTCGTTGTGCCTGCTGTCGATGGATACGGAGATTCGGGAGCGATTCGCGGACCTGGTGCTGATCCGTGACATCACGCTCTGGACGGCCGTGGCGATAACCGTCATCAGCGGGGTGGAGTATTCGATTCGTGCGACGAAGATTCTTCGTCGCGGCGGGTTGTCCGAAACACCCAGCGACGACACAGCAGGTAGTTGAACATCATCCCGGCGACAACTCCGAAGGGGACCGCCAGCACGAGGTGATCTTCAAAGACCGAGAACTGACGGTGCAGCAGCAGGCGGGTGCCCCAGCTGATCAGCGCACCCAGCGAGCAACTGGCACAAAAGCCCAGGTACTGCCGCCAGAATGGGCTCGGAACCGCGTCGGCGAAGGTGACCCGCCGGTTCCAGAAGAAGTTCCAGGTCATCGCCGTGGCGATGCCGATCGCGAAGGCGAGGTTGGGGCGCATCGACTGGCCCGCCAGGTGGGTGGCGGCCGCGTCGACCACGACACCGCTGGCACCCACGGCCCCGAAGCGAGCGAAGCGGGACAGCTCGGGATACCTGGACTCGAGCGTTCGAAATCGCTCGACCAGTCCCGCAAACGGTGAACTCAAGGTTCGCACCCTGTCCCAGGTTCCAATGACCATCCCGGCAACCATCCCGGCAACCATCCCGGCAACCATCCCGGCAACCATCCCGGCAACCATCCCGGCAATCATCCCGGCAATCATCCCGGCAACCGGCTCGGCTACCGGCCGGTTCGGCCAGTTTGAGAGTCCTGTCGAGAAACCGCAAGATGGTCCTTTGCGGGTGCTTCGAGTCGCCGTTGGTGAACCCTGCCCAAGGAGGCCTCGCGTGATAGATTGTCCGAGTTTTCGCTGCTAGGATGAGGCCTTGGTGTCCCAGAGCTTTCTGTAGGGAAACGGAAGGAGGACATCGTTGGACCCGATGGTCGTTGAGACGGTGCGAGCGGAACGGCCTCCGGTGGTGGCGGCGGCCGACGGCGAAACCGTCGCCCGTCGAACATCCCCCTGGCGGCGCTGGCTCTGCCGCCGGTTGCTCCAATCGGCCGGCGATCCGCCGGTGTGCCTGGTGCTGGATGACGGGTCCGAAATCCGCGCCGACGCCGATGAGCGGATGGATTCTCCCGGCGAGGAGATCCGGATCCTGGTCCATGACGGGTGTCCACTGCTGGCCCTGGCCGCCGATCCCATCTTCCAATTCCCTCACCAGTTCTCAAACGGCACGATCGAGGTCGAGGGTGACCTGGTCGAGTTGCTGGGCCTGATCAACGGCGCGAGGCCTCCCGGCCGCCTGCTGGGCCTGATCGGCCGGCTGGTGTCTCGACCCTGGCGAATTCAGAAGGGCACGTCGCTGTGGCGAGCCCGCCAGAACATCTCGCACCACTACGACATCGGCAACGACTTCTACCGCCTGTGGCTCGACCCGCGGATGGTCTACACCTGTGCCTACTACGAGTCACCCGAGTTGACTCTCGAAGAGGCCCAGGTGGCCAAGATGGACCACGTCTGCCGCAAGCTGGAGATCGAGCCGGGCGACACGGTGATCGAGGCGGGCTGTGGCTGGGGAGCTCTGGCGCGTCACATTGCGTCGGTCTACGGAGCCCGAGTCCGCGCATTCAACATCTCTCACGAACAGATCGCCTGGGCTCGGCAGCGGGCCCACGAGGAGGGTCTCTCGGACCGGGTCGAGTTCATCGAGGACGATTGGCGAAACATCGACGGCCGCTGCGACAAGTTCGTCTCGGTGGGAATGCTCGAACACGTCGGCCGTCGCAACTACAGCGAACTGGGTACGCTGATCGATCGAGTTCTCGAGCCCGAAGGTCGCGCGCTGATTCACTCGATCGGACGCAACCAGCCCCGCCACTTCGACGACTGGACCGAGCAGCGGATCTTCCCCGGAGCGTATCCCCCGTCGCCGGCCGAGATGACCAGGATCTTCGAACCTCACCGATTCTCGATCCTCGATGTCGAAAACCTCCGCCTGCACTACGCCCGCACCTGCCGAGACTGGCTCGAACGATTCGACGACTCGGCCGAGGCGGTGCGCGAGATGTTCGACGAGACGTTCGAGCGGACCTGGCGGATGTACCTGGCCGCTTCGGTGAATGCCTTCCAGGTCGGTGGCCTGCAACTGTTCCAGGTATTGATGGCACGCGAACGCGACAACACTGTGCCCTGGACCCGCATGCATCTCTATCGTGGCAGCGACACGAGTCCGGTCTCGGGTTCATGACCTCGGCGATCGGGGGATCGGTGAGCGGCCCTGACCTGACGGACCTGACGGACGTGATGGATGTGATGGTTGTTGGAGGCGGACCGGCCGGCTCGAGCTGTGCTCGGGCGCTGCAGAAGCGTGGGCTGAGGGTCGCCGTACTGGACCGGGCCGAGTTTCCTCGGGACAAGATCTGCGCCGGCTGGGTCACGCCCCAGGTCCTCGAATTGCTTGACATTGATCTCGACGACTACTCCCGTGACGGTCGCGTGTTTCAACCGATCACGGGGTTTCGGACCGGGACGATGAGTGGCCGCGAGGTCGAGACGGACTTCGGGCGGGCGGTCAGTTACGGGATCAGGCGGTGCGAGTTTGACGAGTACCTGTTGAGGCGAACGGGAGCGGAGTTGCTGTTGGGCGAGTCGCTGGAGTCGCTGGAGCGATGCGACTCGGGTTGGCGGATCAACGGCCGTTGTGAGGCCCGGGTGGTCGTGGGAGCCGGAGGCCACTTCTGCCCGGTCGCCCGCCGGCTGGGGGCTCGCAGCGTCGAAGGGGCCAGCGTGGTTCGGGCCCAGGAGGTCGAGTTTGCGATCCCCGCGGGGCAACACGAATCGGTGGCTGTTCGCCCCGAGCGTCCCGAGCTGCATTTCTGTGATGACCTCTCGGGCTACGGCTGGTGTTTTCGCAAGGGAGACTTCCTGAATATCGGCCTCGGTCGGCTCGACCCCGCGGGACTCGCGGATCACGTGGCCGACTACACCCGGCTGCTGGCCGAACGAGGCCGGGTGGGGTGCGAGATCGAGGGCAGGTTCAAGGGCCACGCCTACCAGCTTTATGAACGGGTGGTGCCGCGGCTGGTCGATGACGGCGTGCTGTTGATCGGCGATGCGGCCGGGCTGGCGTATCCCCAGAGTGGTGAGGGGATTCGGCCGGCGGTCGAATCGGGAGTGATCGCCGCGGGGGTGATTGCCGAGGCGCTGTCCGGGCCGGCCGGGGACGTCACGGCCGAGTCACTCAAGCCCTATGCCGAATCGATCGAGGCCCGTTTCGGAAGACCTCGCACGTCATCGATGTCCGGCTGGCTGCCCAACCGGGTTCTCGAAGGACTCGCCGCCCGATTGATGGGTACCGGCTGGTTCAGTCGCAAGGTTGTGATCGAGAACTGGTTCCTGCACTCTGGCGAACCGGTGCTCGAGGCGTAACGGTCGCCGGCCCGCTCTGGACCTGCTACCAAAGTCATTGCCGCATCCCAGGCCCCGGGACTCTCACGGACTCCGAAATCATGGACAATCCCCTGGCCTGGCGACCCTCGGCCATCAATACCGGAAACTGGCTGACCGGCTATTCGCTCAACAGACTGCTGCAGCGGGTCGGCACCGATCGCATCGTGCTGCCGATCTGTTCGCTGGGCACTCCGCTTGCAGATCTGCTTGACCTGGCCCCTCTGGTGCTGCCGCCGCTGTATCACGAAGCACTCGACGACGAGTTGCGGAAGGCGTTGCTGGATCGGATCTGTGACTGTTTTCCGTTCTATCACGAGACATCCCGGGCGGGAGAAGCCCGGATTGATGTGGTCGAGTTGCCGGCGGCTGAGCATCCACCGTGTGGAGCGACCGGTGGCGTGGTGGCGTTCAGCGTCGACACGGCCGTCGAGGAGCATGGTCCGCACCTGCCACTGGCGACCGATACCCTGCAGAGCTACGCGGTGCTCGAGCGGCTGGCGGCTGAGCGAGACGGGGTGGTGATTGCTCCGCCTGTGGATTACGGGCAGCTGACCTGGGGCCTGCCGTTTGGGATGAGTGTCGACATCACCGCTGAGCTGGTGACCCGTTACGTGTGTGGCTACGCCAACGCAATTGCCGACTGGCTGCAGCCCAAAGCGACCTACGTCGTCGACGTGCACGGTTCGATCGTGCATCGCAGAGCGATCCAGGACGGGCTGGCGCAAAGCCGCATCGGTCGCTGGTCGTTCCGCTGGCTGCACGACCCCCTGGTCCCGCTCTCGGGTGACCGTGGCGACCAGCACGCCGGCGGGGTGGAGACGGCGTTGATCGAGTTCATCAACCCGGCGCTGGTCGATTCCGACTGGTTTCCCACGCGGCGGGACGAGTTGTTGGCAGGGCAGATGTCGCTGGAGGATGCCGTCGCGCTGTCGGGGGACATGGGGGCGTTCATCGAGCGGGTCGAGAATGAGGGGCTCAACGGGATCGTCGGCGGGCTCGAGAACTACGACGCGGTCGAGGGGGCAGACCTGATGGAGCGGATTCTCGAGGTGTCTCGAGCCGATCTCGACAGCCTGTTCTCGACAGGTTGATTGCAACAGTGTGGGGATTGGGCCATCCTGTGATCTGGCAGGATTTCAGGACCACAGATGGCCACGTCGATCACTCCATCCCCCAAACCCGACGCTCTGCGGTCGGGTGAAAACCGTACGATCTGGGTCATCTGGCTGGTCTACGGGGCGTTCTACTTCTGCCGCACCAACATCTCGGCTGCCGTACCATTTCTCAGCCAGCCGATCGAAAACGGCGGGTTGAATCTGACCGCCGAGCAGATCGGCTGGATCCTGGCCTCGCTGAAGATCGCCTACGGAGTGGGGCAACTGGTCAACGGGCAGCTTTCCGAGCGAATCGCTCCGCGGATCCTGCTCTCGATCGGCATGTTCTGCTCGGCGCTGCTCAACGTCGCCTTTGGACTGTCGACCGGTTTCTACTTCCTGCTGTTCATCTGGGCGGCCAACGGCTACTGCCAGTCACTGGGTTGGACACCGTGCGTTCGGGTGGTGGGCAACTGGATACCGTTGTCACGTCGAGGCTGGGCACTGGGTGTGATCGGAACGGGGTACCAGATCACTCTGGGGCTGACGTACCTGATCGCCAGCGAGTCGGCGGGTCGCTGGGGCTGGCGCGGTGCGTTGTTCGTGCCATCGATTCTGCTGGCACTTTCGGGTGTGTTCATGCTGGTGTTTCTGCGAGAGACACCTTCCGAAGGCCGGATCCTGGAGCGGTCCGAGGGGCCGGGGGGGCCTGGGGGGTCGTCGGACGGGTTGGCCGAACGACCTGGAGTCCACGAGACCCTGTATCTGACGTTCTACAACCCGACGTTGTGGTTGCTGGGGCTATCGTTGGGCCTGCTCAACGCTTGCCGCTACGGTTTCCTGGACTGGGGGCTGAAGCACCTGATGGATGTGCAGCAGACCACGATTGGCAAGGCCGGCCTGAAGTACTGCGTGATCGCGGTGGGTGCGGCGGCCGGTTCGTTCCTGGCCGGGATCGCCACCGACCGTCTCTTTGGCGGACGTCGGGCTCCGGTGATCGCGATCCTGCTGACGACCCTGGGGGTAGCGACGTTGATGTATGAATCGGTGTCACGAGCCTCGACGGTGGGCACGTTGCTGTTGCTGGTGGTGATCGGTTTCTGCATTTATGGACCCCAGGTCCTGCTGGTGGGTACGGCACCGGCCGACCTGGCTCACCGTGGCACCGCGGCGGCGGCGGCCGGGTTCGTCAACTTCATGGGTTACATGGGTGCGGCGACCGGTGATGTGGTGACCGGGATCTATTCGGGCGGCTCGGAAGACTCGTGGCAGGTGACGATCTACATCTGGGCCGGCTGGGCGTTTGCAGCTGCGTTGACCACCGCGGTGCTCTGGAACACGACCTCGCGCCAGGTGGGCCTGTTGCCGAGGTGGCTGCCGAAGTCGATCACCTGCTTGTCGTTGGGTGTCGCCGGCAGCATGGTCCTGATCGCCGGCGGGCCATTCTGGCTGGTGGCCGGAATCGGCGTGGCCCTGGTGGGGGTGCTGTTGAGCGGATCCGCGAAGTTCCTGTCGCTGTTGGCCGCCGGAATCTCACTGGCCGGTTTGATTCTCCTGTTTATCATCCCCCCCACCGCTGCAGATCTCTCGACCTGGTTCACCGTTGTGCCCCGCGTCCTGTTGGGGCTGGCGGCTCTGACATGCGTGATGGTATTCGTGGAGAGGGACTAGATGACCAAGCGGGCGATCATCATCGGAGCCGGCCGGGGTGCTCGGCTGATGCCGACCACCGCCGATGCCCCCAAGTGCTTCGCCGAAGTCGGCGGGCAACGGATCCTCGACTGGACACTCGACGCGTTGCGGAGTGCGGGGATCGAGCAGATTGCCTTCATCGGGGGATACCGGATCGAGGCGGTCGAGGAGTCCTACCCCGAATTCGAGTTCCGGCACAATGACGATTGGCCCAACAACAACATCCTGGCCTCGCTGTTCTACGCCGAGGACCTGATGGATGAACCGTTTGTCTGCTGCTACTCGGATTGCCTGTTCACCTCCAGCCTCGTCAACGGGATTCTCGAAACTGATGGTGAGAGCGTGCTGGGTGTGGATACGGGGTGGCGTGAGCGGTACGCGGGGCGGACCGAGCATCCTGCCGACGACGCGGAGAAGATCACCGCGGCCGACGGCGTGGTGACTCGGATCGAGCGAGAGATTGGCGAGGACGCGGCGTACGGAGAGTTCACCGGGGTGGCCCGATTCGGGAGTGAAGGAGCGAGGGTGTTGCGAGAGGAGTATCATCGGGCCCGTGACGCTCATGCGGGAGGCCCGTTTCGAGGAGCTCAACTGTTCGAAAAGGCCTACTGGATTCACCTGTTGCAGGAAATGGTCGAGCGGGGAGTCGAATTCCGGCACGCCGATACCGCGGGTGAGTACATCGAGATCGACACTCAGCAGGACTTCGAGTACGCGCGGGGTTGCTGGACGTCGGAGGGGATTGCTCGATGAGTGACTTGCCACTGTTTCCGACGTCGGTGGTGGGTTCGATGCCCCGGCCGGCCTGGGTCCGTCGCTTGATCAGCGACGATCCCTCGATCGACGACGCCGAGAGAACCCGCTGGATGGACTCGGCCATCCGCTCGGTCGTGGCCCTGCAGGAGGCCGCGGGGCTCGACGTGATCAGCGACGGGGAATGGGGCCGCAAGAGCTACATCGGGGTGATCGCCGAGTTGGCCGAGGGGTTCGAATTGAGTACTGCCGCCGACGGGCGGCCCTGGACGGTGGTCACCGGAACGCTGGCACCTCGCCAGCCCGGCTACATCGCCGCCGAAGTGGCTCGGACCAAGCAATTGACCGACCGGGCTATCAAGTCGACTCTGCCGGCTCCGGCCCTGTTGGGAGAACGGATGTGGGACCCGGAGGCCTCGGCTGCGGCCTACCCGACACGAGAGTCGTTTGTCGAGGCCTGCGTTCCGATCCTGCGGCGTGAGGTCGAGTTGCTGCGTGACGAGGGGGTTGCGGTGGTGCAGATCGACGATCCGCACCTGTGCCTGTTCGTCGACCCCGAGGTGCGGGCCGGGTACGACGACCCGGATCGGGCGGCGGAGTTTGCCGTCGAGATGACCAACCGGGTGGTCGAGGGGATCGAGGGTGTGAAGCTGGCGGTGCACCTGTGCCGCCGGGCCGGAGCCCGCGTGCGGGGCGAGTATGCTCACCACGGAGGCTACGGCCCGATTCTCCCGGCACTCAATCGACTCAAAGTGCACCACCTCACGATGGAATTCACCGCGCCGCAGGCCGGTGACATGGAGGTGTTTCGGGCTCTGCGTGAGGACTTTGAGATCGGGCTGGGGTGTGTGGGTTGCCAGCCGGGGCGAGTAGACTCGACCGACGAGATTGTCGAGCGGGTCGAGGCGGCACTGGGGCACATCGACGCGTCCCGGGTGACGTTGAATCCCGATTGCGGGTTCGCACCCGGTTCGGCCGCGGACGTGAGCCTGGACGAGGTTTACACCAAGCTGTGCCACGAGGTCGAGGCAGCCGAGCGGCTGCGGGATCGCCACGGCGGCTAGCCCGCCTGCGGCGGGTTGAAAAACCGGGAGCCGGGGGGTCAGACGCCGCCTGTGGTTCGCCGGAGGCGGACCACAAGCGGGGCCTGAACCCTTCTGCCAGACAGCGTTGCTGGAGAAAAAGGGGTCAGGGCTGGAGAAAAAGGGGTCAGGCCCCCGCGTGCGGGCCGTTGCAGGTGGAGCACGGACCAATTGTGGCGGGCGTCTGACCCCGTCCCGGCATCGAACCTGCGTTCTTCAACAGACTGCTAGCCCGCCTGCGGCGGACTGAATGACCCCTTGATTCCAACCGCCATCGCGGTGCTGGGTCGGGCTTTCCCCTGGGCGTCGGATGTCAGGAAGACCTGCTTGGTGCGGATCGCCGTCCGCGGGACCTGGGCATTGAGCCTGGCCTGCTGGATCAATTCGCGGCTGTCGTCCCGGTGCGCGTACATGGCCTCACCCGGGCTGACGTACTGGTTCCAGTGCTTCTGGAACACCGCGACGGTGTCCTTATGGTCGTCGAGGATGTCGGGCACCGAGTGCAGCATGGCCATGGTGCGTTCGTAGCGGATGAAGAACTTCCCGACGAACTGGGGGAGCAGTCTCGAGAGAAGGTTGTGCTTGGCGATGTCGACGAAGCGGGGAATCACGTACCGGGGTTTGACCAGGGGCCCCATGATCTGTCCGAGTGCCGTGCTGAAGATCTGGGAACTCTGCTCATCGGCATCGTCGAGGAACAGTCGCGTGTAGCCACCGGCACGAGCGTGAGTCGTGATGTCGATGTTGCCGGGCAGGGAAATGAGTTTCAGTTCGGCCAGGGATCGGATCAGGGCCCTGGCAATGGCTTCGGAGAGTGATTCGTTGGTCCAGCCCTGGGCCTTGGTCGTGAATGGCGGAAAGCCCTCGGTGCCTCTCTTGTCCAGCTTGTATTCGAGTGCCGTGACCGGTTCGGGGTGGAAGGGCTCGCCGATCCGCCACAGGGCCCGTGAGCTGGCCCGTTGGCCGGTCCTGGAGATCATCTCTTCATTGAGCGTCCCGACCGCGTCCTCGATTTCCTCGGCCTTCAACTCGGAAAACAGGGCATGGACATGTCCGGCTCCCTTCTCGATGGCTCCATCCTCGCAGACTCCGTAGGTGGTGTTGTGTTTCTTGGTAAACCGCTTGTAGTCGTCGAGGCCCTTGCGGAGTTCCGGTGCCAGGCAGACGACATCCCAGTTGTCGGCCAGCTTCTCGGGCCACTGGGGATCGAGTCGAATCGAGCGACCGCGGAGCTGGTTGACGGTCATCGAGGTGGTGGCGGCGGTGAGATCGATCAGGACATTGATCCGGTTGGCATCCCATCCCTCTCCCAGCAGCCCGCGGGTTCCGACCAGGCATCGCGTGACCCCTTCCTGGAACAGCTCGGTGATCAGGCGGATGTAGAGCCGTGGTCCCCATTTGCCGCCCTTGCCGGCGACCTGCATGAAGTCGCCGTCCCGGGGGGTGAGTTCCAACTCGACATCGGCATCTTCAGCGACCAACCACTGGTTGGCCTTCTCGAGGAAGTATCCGGCGAGGTCGTCGTCGATGAGAACTGTCGAGCCGGTCACGAGAATCGGGTCGAGCAGGTCGGTGTTGGGGTCGGTGAGCAGCAGGCGAAAGGCCTGGATGGCTCCGCCGGATTCCTCGTCGAGCAGGTGAGTGATTTCCTCGCTGACCGCCGAGGTCTTTTCGTAGTCGGCGATCACCACGGCACGGATCGAGTCGCCGAGGACCTGGAATTCGGCATTGAGTATCGGAATGGCGGCCTGGGCCTTGGCCTTCGAGTAGGCCATGATGCGGCCAGCCGGTGAGGCACAGACCTGAGTCGTGGTCTCGGTGACCTGCACGCCGAACATCCGCAGCCGCCTGGTGGCCTGCTCGGCCAGTTCTCGATCGGCCGCCGATTCGCTGCGGCGCAGGGCGTTGCGAATGTAGCGGCCGAGTACCGGGATCAGGATCGACAGGTCGGTGGGAATCTGTGGAGTCTCCCATTCGTAGGGCAGGACGACTTCGGGGACACCCGCGGGCAACGGCCTCTCGGTGGACTGCAGAAAGAACCTCGCCGTGTAGGCAAACTCGGGTTCACGGCGCTCGTACTCGTGCCAGGTTTCGAGTTGAACGAATCCGGCCTTCAATTTCGCCAGCGTCTCGGCCAGCCACTCCGGCAGTGGCAGGGCACGGGGAATGTTGTCGTCGCCGGGAGGCTGCTGGACGCAGAGGTCGTCGATCAACGCGGTCAACTGGTCGTTGATGTTTGCCAGGTATGAGAACTCGTCGTCGGTCGGCCTGACAAAGTAGACCAGGTCCTGGTAGGGAGCCAGGAAGCCGTCCTTGACGACGGCCGGGACCGGTACCTGGAAGTCGACCGGGCCGAAGAAGGCGTTGTATCGTTCGATGTCCTCGAGAATCTTGCCGTCGAGGTCGGGTGGGGTGGCGGTGAGCCCGACGATGATGGGGCCTTCGAGCAGGTCCTGGGCATCGGCCAGCACACGGCCCCAGTGTCCCATCAGGTGGTGGCATTCATCGAGGATCACCATCCCGACGTTGGCGTCCTTGAGCCGCTGGAGCGTTTCGAGCGAGGAGCGGTGCAGTGTCTGCATGGCGTTGCCGCCCAGGGCAATCTCGTCTCGGATGATCTTCTTGTTCCGGGCCAGGCGGGTGGCATGGTATTCGGGATTTCGCTGCTTGAGGTCTTCGATCCACGCCATCCCCTCCTCGGGAGAGTCGGCCTGCCCTTTTTCCATGAGGTAGGCGATCCAGTTCTGGATCGCTCCCTCGTCGATATCGTCGCCGCCGCGTCGCGGCAGCGTGACCGACTGGTAGGTGAACGAGTTGAGCAGCGAAGGTTCCCTGGGGTCGGTGCTGGTAAAATCGAACAGGGGCCGACCCGAGGCGGTGGAGAACAGGTCGGTCCGCGCGGCCCATTGCATCTGGATGGCGGAGTTGGGTGAGAGCACCACGGCGGGGCAGCGGACGTGGATTGCCCAGAGATACAGGCCCAGCACCGTCTTGCCCGATCCCGGCGGTGCCACGATATGAAGCCGACGCTCGCCGCGATCGAGCTGCTGCTCGGCGATTCTCATAACCTCGAGCTGAGACGGTCTCAGGGTGCCGTCAAAGCGTACGCTGGGAAAGTCCATCATTGTGTCACGTGCAGGTGACCCTTCAGCCTGTCACCGAATGCCGAATTCCTGCTAGAATCTGGTTTGTTGATTCCATTAGCAACACACCCACACCCGTTTTTCTCGTTGATCGAGAGGAAACTCAGAATGAAACGCTTACTTGGCCTGCTGCTGGGCCTGGTGCTGGTCGTCGGTTGCACCGATGTCGACACCTCGGGCCCGTCAGCCGCTCCGGAATCCGGCTCATCCACCGCCGACTCCGACAACCTGCTGACGGTTGTGTTCAACGTTCCGGGCATGACCTGACCCACCGGGTGTGCTCCGAGAGTCCGTGAGACTCTTGCCGACCTACCTGGTGTGAAGAAGGTGAAGATCGAATTCGAGGCACGTCTGGCCATCTGTAAGATCGACAAGTCCGCGACCTTCGATGCCGAAAAGGCAATTGCTGCTCTCGATGATGAGGGATTCGAGAAGAGCACCGTGGCGAAGTAATCGCCCGATGACGAGAATACAAGCCGTCCCGCACGTGCGGGGCGGCTTGTTTTTTGCGCCCCTCGAGAGACCGAGAGTGATGAGACGGATGAGACGGATGACGAGCGAACGAACCGGCGGCTTGGCGTCGATGGCGTTTTTGGCGTTTTTGGCGTCAAGCGTCGGGCTGGTCATGGGCCCTGCGGCTGCGGTTGCGGCTGATGCGGCTCGGCCCAACATCATCTTTATCATGGCCGACGACCTGGGATATGGCGACCTGGGCTGTTTTGGTCAGAAGCGGATTCGCACTCCGAACATCGATCGGCTGGCTGCCGAGGGGATGAAGCTGACGGATTTCTATGCGGGTTCGACCGTCTGTGCTCCGTCCCGCTGCGTGCTGATGACCGGTCTGCACACCGGCCACTGTTTCATCCGCGGCAACGGCAAGATCAACCTGCGGCCTGACGACGTGACGATTGCGGAGGTGCTGAAGCAGGCCGGTTACACCTGCGGTTTGTCGGGCAAGTGGGGCCTGGGGCACGAGAATTCCAGCGGTCTGCCGACCCGTCAGGGCTTCGATCACTTCTTCGGTTATCTCGATCAGCATCACGCTCACAACTACTACCCGAGTTTCCTGATCCGAGGCGAGCGGCGGGTGCAGTTGCGGAACGAGGTCCCTCGGGAGGGCAAGTTCGGTCAGGGAGTAGCGACCCGGAAGGTCGACTACAGCCACGATTTGATCATGAGCGACGCTCTGAATTGGCTCGAGGAGGTTCACAAGAGACCGTTTTTTCTCTACCTGCCCGTCACCATCCCTCATGCCAACAACGAGGCGGGGCGGAAGGGGATGGAGGTTCCCGAGTTGGGTGACTATGCGAAGACCGACTGGCCGGAGATCCAGAAGTCGACTGCGGCGATGATCAGTCGCCTCGATCGCGACGTCGGCCGCTTGATGGCGATGCTCAAGCGGTTGGGGATCGATCGCAACACCGTGGTGTTCTTCACGTCCGACAATGGACCTCACCGTGAAGGAGGCAACGACCCCGAGTTCTTCGATTCCAACGGCAGGTTCCGTGGCATCAAGCGGGCGCTGTATGAGGGGGGAATCCGGGTGCCGACGATCGTGCGGTGGCCGGGTCGGATTGCCGCGGGAAGTTCCAGTCCGGTGATCGGCTCGTTCGCCGATGTGCTGCCCACTCTGGCCGAGTTGGCCGGGGCCAGGGTGCCCCAGGGGATTGACGGGCTGAGTCTCGTGCCGACTCTCAGGGGCAACGTGAAGGCCCAGAAGGTGCACAAGTACCTGTACTGGGAGTTCTACGAAGGAGGTGGGGCGCGGGCGGTGCGGATGGGTCCGTGGAAGGCGGTGGGGAAGTCACTGGATGGGAAGAAGCTGGAGTTGTACCACCTGGGAAGAGACCCGGGAGAAACGAAAGACGTGGCGGAGGGGCATCCCGAGATCGTGGCCAGGGCCCTGGCGGCCATGCAGGAGGCTCATACTCCCAGTCCGATGTGGAAGGTTCGCGGTCGTCGCAAGGCCAGCAAGAAGACCAGGTCCGGGAACTAGATTGACGGCTCGCGCGAGCAGGAGAGCTGGAGATGTCTGCGAGGCTGTGTTGCCTGGTCGTGCTGCTGGGGGCCACCGGGATGGCCGCTGCACCGATGCGGCCCAACCTGGTCGTGATCATGGCCGACGACATGGGATACGGCGATGCAAGTTGTTACGGCAACACCGCTTATCGGACGCCTCACCTCGATCGACTGGCCGCCGAGGGTTTGAAGTTCACCGACTTTCATTCCAGCGGCAGCGTCTGCAGTCCGACCCGGGCCGGGTTGCTCACCGGGCGGTACCAGCAGCGGGCCGGGGTCCCCGGTGTGATCAACGCCGATCCGAAGGTGAATCGGCATCATGGGCTTGCGACCCGCGAGGTGACGTTTGCCGAGGTGTTGCGTGAAGCGGGTTATGCGACGGCGGTATTCGGCAAGTGGCACCTGGGGTACCACAGGAAGTTCAACCCGATCCACCACGGCTTCGACCGGTTTCGTGGCTATGTCAGCGGCAATGTCGATTACATCTCGCACTTCGACCGGATGGGAATCGCCGACTGGTGGGACCGGGACCGGCTGGTTCCCGAAGCGGGGTATTCGACCCACCTGATCACTCGCCACGCAGTCGCGTTCATCAGGTCACAGGCACAGGGCAGTCCGAAGAAGCCGTTTTGTCTGTACGTGGCCCACGAGTGTCCTCATTCGCCGTACCAGGGACCCGGTGACAAGCCGGTCCGCAGCCTTGGAAAGGGCAACCTGAAGGGGGCGGCACGCAACGACATCAAGGCGGCCTACCGGGAGATGATGACCGAGATGGACGCGGGGGTCGGGGCGATTGCCAAGGCGCTGCGGGAAGAGGGGATCGCCGAGAAGACCCTGGTGCTGTTCTTCTCGGATAATGGTGCCAACCGGAATGGCAGCAACGGGTTACTGCGAGGCAACAAGGGGAGCGTGTGGGAGGGAGGTCACCGGGTGCCGGCGATCGCTTGGTGGCCGGGTACCGTCGCAGCGGGTCGCACGAGTGCGGTCACGGCCATCTCACTGGACGTGATGCCCACGCTGGTTGAACTGGCCGGCGGGCGGTTGCCCGAGGGGCATCGACTGGACGGCATGAGCCTGGTCGAGGTCCTGACCGCAAAGGAGGCCGGGGGCAGGCAGTCGAAGCGGCTGGGACGCAGGGACCTGTTCTGGGAGTTCGGCAAACGGGCGGCGGTGCGGAGGGACGACTGGAAACTGGTCGTGGGCCAGATGCCCGCCGGTCGGGTCGGGCTGTACAACCTCAAGAGTGACCTGGGTGAGCAGAAGAACCTGGCGGCCGGGCAGCCGGGACGGGTGAAACAGATGCAGGCTCTGCTGGCGGTCTGGCGGACCGAGGTGGCTGGTGGAGCGACCGTACAACCCGAGCGGGCGCAACAAAAAAACCGCGTTCCCGGCAACTAGGCCGAAAACGCGGTGTGTGGACTGTTTGAGTCCAGTAAGAAGCAGCTGAAGAGGATTAGCCCTTCTTCTTCGCGGCCGGCTTCTTGTCCTTGGCGGCCGGCTTCTTGTCCTTGGCGGCCGGCTTCTTGTCCTTGGCGTCCGGCTTCTTGTCCTTGGCATCCGGCTTGGCATCCGGCTTGGCATCCGGCTTGGCATCCGGCTTGGCATCCGGCTTGGCATCCGGCTTGGCATCCGGCTTGGCATCCGGCGTGGCATCCGGCGTGGCATCCGGCTTGGCATCCGGTGTGGCATCGCCAGCGGGATCAGCGTTCGGGTTCGTTGAGGTGTACGGGGCACCTGTCGAGGGACCCATCGCGCTGGGATCCGGGCCATCCGGATCAATGGCGGTTTCGGTGGTCGTCTCGCCGCATCCAAGCGACAGCAGGCCCAGAGACAGGGCCATCAGGAACGTAGTGACGTGCTTCATCGTGTAGAACTCCCCTTGGTTTGGCCCCAGACAGTGGGACGCGTCGACATACTGTTGCGGCTCGTCCCGATCGACTCTCAGATACCGACCGATCTCGCAACCTGAATCCACATTACAACAACACAGATGTCGGATCGCTACAGACTATTCCACGAAATCCACGCAAAAAACCGACCCGCAAGACTTTGTGTCGATCCCGACATTCAACCCTCAGGCTCGCCCTAACTTACCGCAACGCACCACCGGCCGATTTCCGGCACTCGACCGCCGCGACGCATGCAGGTACACCCGGCTGACTCCAGCAGCCTGTTGCACCACGCCAAGTACCGGGGTCAGACGCCGCCCACGGAGGGGTTTGCTCCACCTGCCGCGTTCCGCAGGCGGGGCCTGACCCCTTCTTCGTTGGTTGCAGCGTGTGCTGGTTGGAAAAGGGGTCAGGCCCCGCCCTTGGGCCGCCTGGGGTGGAGCAGGACTGTTGGGGGTCCGCCGCAGGCGGATCTGACCCCGGACTCCAAGTTCTTCAATAGGCTGCTGGAGGCCGATTGCTCGTAAATCTGAGCAGATATGGGGGTTTGGGCAAGATGCTGTCATGTCTCAGGGTTATTCGGGTATTTCCGTTCAACTCGGTCGTATGGTCTGTCCGAAGAATCAGAATAAGCGCCATATCCGGAAGAACCGGTCTATTTGAACATTCCCGAGATTCGGATCCTGCGATGAACACGACACGCCTGCTGATACTGGGTCTCTTGGCCTGTGCCCTGTTGACGAGTCCGCACCTGGGCTTGGGTGCCGAGCCCCCGGTCGAGTTGTCGGGTGTTGAGGGAGGTGCAGCGACGGGCTCGGTTCGGGTGATTCGTCCGGCGGAGGAATTGGAGTCTGGAGTTCCCGACGAATCGGTGGCTGCGGAGGTGATGCGGGTATTGCCGGCTGGCGGCGTGACGACCGGCGAGCGCGGACCGTTGCTGACTCGTGACAAGATGGTCGGGATGCGTTATCGGCTGGATCGTCAGGCGGCGGGTAGCGGAGTGGTTGGCAACGACACGGGGGACACGAGTTTCGACTTGTTCTGGCCCTTCGAGGCGAACGGTGACGACCGCTTCATGTTTCTCGACTTGCGAACTCGCGTGAACGACCAGGGCCGTGGCGGTGCCAGCGCGGGCATAGGATATCGTTCGTACAACGAGCAGCTCGATCGCATCTTCGGCCTTTCCGGCTGGTGGGACTGGGACAATTCGCACCACCGCACGTACCGTCAGGCTGGCGTAAGTTTCGAATCGCTGGGCCAGTTCTTCGATTTCCGCGTCAACGGCTACTTCCCTCTGACGACCGAGTACCACACGGTCTACGACTCGACGGATTTTTCCAACCCGTACTTTGGCGGCTTCAACATTCTGGTGGACCGCACCCGGGTCTTCGAATCGAACTACCGCGGTGTGGACGCTGAGGTGGGCGGCCCATTGCCGGTGTTGGGTCGTTACGGTGCTCGCGGCTATATGGGAATCTACCACTGGTCGAGCGAGAACGACCGGGACACGACGGGTTGGAAGGCGCGGGTTGAGACCCAGGTGACTGACGACGTGATGGTGGGTGTTTCGGTGTCCCGCGATACGGTGTTTGGCACCAACACCTGGTTGAACATCGTGTTGACGTTGCCCGACGGCCGACCCGAGACGTTTTTCCGTCCGCAGTCGATGCGTCAGCGTCTCAATGGCCTGGTCCGTCGCAACGGCCGCGTGGTGGTCAACCGTCGTCGCCAGGTCGACGGTGTGCCGCTGGTGCAGTCATCGGGAGCCGGTGCTGGCGACCCGATCGAACTTGTGTGGATCGATCCCAACGCGGCGTTCAACGGTACCGGTTCCTACGAGAGTCCTCTGAACAATCTCGAGGCGTACAACAACCTGCCTGAGAACGACATGCTGATCGTCGGCAGCGGCGACCTCTCCGGCTCGCTGACGCTCTTCGACGACCAGATGCTGCTCAGCGAGTGGGTCCTGAACCAGCAGCAATACGTGCTCGACACCACGTCGGGCTCGATCCTGTTGCCGGGCGTCGATCCTCTGGCGACCAAGCCGACCTTCCGCAATCCGGTCGGCCTTGACGGCAACGACGGCGGCTCGATCGTGACGATTGCCGGCAGCAACACTCAGATCGGCGGGATGATCTTCGACGGCCAGACCGACATCATCGACGTCTACGCCAATGCGATCACCACGGCACCGGGCTGGACGATCGGTGGCTTCGACATCTTCGACAACGAATTCGACCGCACCCGCAACAGCGTGGCCTTCACCAACAACTCCTCGATCGGTTCCGCCGCGGCCTTGGGGATCTTCGAGCGGAACCTGTTGAGGGGCAACGGGAACGATTCGATTGCCGGTTTCCAACTGACCGCCACCGACGGATCGCTGTTGAATCTCCGCGTGGCCGACAACACGGTCAGCAACTACCTGGGCGAGGATTTGGACAACGACGGGGTCCTGGACCCCGGCGAGGACGCCAACGGCAACGGCGTGCTTGACGCGGGCGTGGCGTTTTCGATTACCGCTCGTGAGCGGGCCGTGATCAATGCGGTCAGCATTCCCGGCGACCCGGCCGATCCGAACGATCCCGGCCTCGTCCTGGGCATCACCAACAACGTGGCGGTCGGCAACGGAACCGGGCTGTTGCTGCTGAGCGAAACCGAGGGGGTGATCAACGCCGATGTCAGTGGGAACACCTTCAACAACAACTTCGATCCGAACACGGGCGTCTCGATCACCGCCGACGGCGACGGCAGCACAATCTACCTGCTGAACTTCAGCAACAACGACGTCAGCAATAACCTCGGCGTCGGCATGCGGCTGAAGGCGACTGGCGGAGGCCTGATCGCGAGCGTCGCCAACGAAGACCGCAACCGCAACGGTGTGTTGGATCCGACCGAAGACAGCAACGGCAACGGCCTGCTCGACATCGGCGAAGATCTCAACGGTAACGGCATCCTCGACGGAGCCGAAGACGTCAATGGCAACGGGATCCTCGACCTCGGATTCACTGGCAATACGTTGATCGGCAATGGCGGAGACGGCCTGGTGGCGATGGTCAACGATGGTTCGATCACCAACCTGCACATCGGATCCGCCAGTGACCTGTTGAGAGACGATATGGAGTTTGGTGTGTTGGCTGAACCCGATGTCAACGCTGATGGATTCCTCAATCACGGCAACGGCAATGGCCTGCTGGATGCCGGCGAGGACGTCAATGGCAACGGCGTGTTGGACGCCGGTGAGGACGACAACGAGGACCGCAACAACAATGGGATCAGGGATCAGGCTAACGAGAGGTTCATCGGAGCCTTGCCGAGCGAGGACATCAACGGAGATGGTGTGCTGAACCGGGGCAATGGTGACGGGTTGCTGGATCCTTCGGAAGACACCAACAACAACGGTCTGCTGGACTTTGGTGAGGATTTCGACGAGGACGTCAATGGCAACGGCCTGCTTGATGGTCCGGACAACGTGATCACTGGAAACGGTGTGTTTCTCCTGGGCGGCGGATCCGGAATCGTGCTGATGACGCTTCCGACCGAGGATCTCAACGGAAACGGGACACTCGAACTTGGCGAGGACGCCAACGGCAACGGCCGACTGGACATTGGCGGTGGTGTGATCATTGCGGGTTTGGTCAATACGTTCCTGGACAATACTTCTGTACGTGATGCAGCCGGTGTCCCCACCGGCGTGAATAACTCGGGCAGCCATCTGTCGATCAGTTCCGACGGCGGATCGCTTGGAACCGGTACTGTCAATCTTACGACGATCACCAACAACAGTATGACCGGTGCCGGCCTGGATTCGATCACGATCAATTCGAACAACACCGGCTCGGTGGTGATCGGCGCAATCAACAACAGCACCCTGGACAACAACAGCCGGCACGGCATCAACGTGCAGGCCGACACTGGAGCCGTCAGCCTTGGCACGGTCGACAGCAGCACTTTCAACCGGATCTACAACGGTGGAGACGGTATCCATGTCGACTCCGAAAACGGCGTGATCACCGGTGTCATCACACGTTCGAGATTTCAGGGCGACCCGGTCGGCAACCTGATCAGCGAGGATGTCAACGGCAACGGCGTGTTGGACACGGGTGAAGACACCAACGACAACGGTCGCTTGGACCTGGGCACCGGGATCGGCGTCGTGGTCCGAGCAACCGGCGGCAACGTCAGCTTGGAGATCGGTCAAACCGACCTGGGCAACCTGTTCGACAACAACATCGGAGCGGGGATCGAATACACGTTGATCGAGAGTGGTCACGGGCGGGTAGCCATCCGGGACAACCAGATCTACCGCACGTTTGCCGAGGTCGACATCAACAGCAACGGCGTGTTGGACGTCGATGAAGACCTCAACAACAACGGCCGGTTGGACCAGGGCGATGGCATCCTGGTGCGGGCGATCGGGAACCTGCTTACTGGAATCGCCAACCCGCTACTCGATGACTCGATCATCGACGGCAACCTCATCGGCTCGATCGAGGCCAGTGAAGACATCAACGGCAACGGCGTGCTGGATCCCGGCGAGGACGTGAATCTCAACGGCACCCTTGATACCGTGCTCGGTAACGATGGCTCGGGGATCGTATTTGATATCCAGGAGCAGGCGACCGTCAGGAATTTCTGGATTGGTTTTGTTGATGAGAGTGCTGAAGAGGATTCTCTGACGGGAAACACGATTGTTAACAATGGTGCGGACGGGATCTTCATCGAGCGCCTCGATGATGCGATCATTGATGGGATCTTCATTCGCAACAACCTCATCGAGGCCAACGGGCTTGCCCAACCGTTTTCGGATCGGAAGTCAGTTTTTGGCAGCGGGATCAGCATTGCAGCTCGCGATGGCGGAGACAGTCTCCTGCTGATGGATGCCCAGTTCAACAAGATCCAACGCAACCAGTTCAATGGTGTCAGGCTGCTGGTCGATGGGGACGCCCGGCTGCAGTTCGATATGTTCCGAAATCTCGTAAAAGAAAACGGTGTGGGTGATCTGGACGGCGCGAATCTTACCGCTGGGATCCTGACGCTTGAGAATTTCAATGACGCGACTGATAGCCGCGAACTTGTCGGGATCTGGCAGGCTAACCAGATCATTGCCAACACCGGATATGGCATTCGCTTCGATTCAACAGCAACGAGTCTCTATAACCTCGTCCCCCCGGACGTGATTGCGAACGAGATGCAGATCCTTGGCAACTTGATCGACGGCAACGGTCTCGATGGGATTGAATTCAACGGAATGGGTCGTCTGTTGATTGACAGCAATGACATCACCAACAATGGCTTCAATGCGGACCTGGCCGGTCTAGGTAACGACGACAACGGTAACGGGATTGACATCCAGGCAGTCTTGCTGACAGCGACCGGTGCGGTCGAGGACCAGACGGTCGAGCCCGAGTTGGCCGCGGAGATTCAGGCAGCGTCGAAAAAGGTCGTGTTGATCTACAGGAACAATGTTCTGAACAATGCGTTGGATGGCTTGGAGATTCGGCACGCAAATAACCCCTCCAGTTTTCATGGCAACAACTCTGTTTACACTCCATTGCATCCAGGCCATTATCCGCTTGAGGTTGAAGTTCGAGAAAACGTGTTCGAAAACAACGGTGGGCGTGGCATCGATATCCTCAACCAGGGTGGCGATCGAATCCCACGGCCATTGGATTTTGACGAGGCGACTGGCGAGACGATGGCGGGTCAGTTCTCGCCGACGGATACGTTGGTGCGACTGCTAAACAACCGGATCTTTTCAAACGACAAGGAAGGGGTCTACGTCGTCAATACCGCCGCGCTGAGCCAGTTACAGAGTGGAAGGACGCCCACACCGCCACAATCTGATCCACATGATCCCGTTCGCGGAATGGCCAATGACGATGCTGATAATCAGTTGCTCGGGCGCGATAACGCGGTGCCTCGGCTGGTTCTGGAAGTGCACGAGAATACGATCATCGACAATGGTCAATTGCTCGACAGTGACCCGGACCCGGCAAATGGTGGGAGTGAAATCACGACGCTCAATGGTTCTGGACTTGTGATTCGTGTTGGCACTGCGGACTTCCGGCTCCCATTAGCCTTTGCCGCATCGCCCGAAGAGGGGGCTCTGCTTGAAGAACATGGCTTCTTCCACATCAATCAGCCCGGTGGCGTTGTTGCGAAGGTCACTGATACGGAGTTTGGTTCGAACTTTGGGTCCGATGTGTACATTGAGTCCTTTGTCTCCACCGACACGAATTTTGACCCGTACCCGATCTCGCGACTTGACTTGATCTTCGAGAACAACGTTGGCGAGTCGTTGAGTGTGACCAACCACGGGGCTTGGTACCCCGGTCCTGACAACATTCGGGCCAATGCTCAGCGGTTGCCGCAGGAACTTGACGTGGGCGGATTCCCCACGCCGGTGTACGGTTACGTTGTGGGTGTCCACACCAGTACATTGACTGGTGGACCATTGTCGGGTGGCAATCCATCGCAATCGACATTCGACGGAGATCACGACCTGGAACATAGGACTTCAATCTACAACGGCCATGAAATCGAGTTCACTGCGGGTCCAAACGCCGAGATATGGCGGTTCATCTCCTCCTACAATGGCAGCAATCATCGGATATCTGTCAACCCGTCGTTTCCGTCTGTTCCGGAGTTGGGTGATGCATTCCAGATCGAACTGTCGCGGCCCGATTGGTTTGATGTCGCATTGCTGACCGGCGATCCGCGAGAAGATCCCAATGCTACTCCGCTGCGGAATGGGCCTGCTACGGATGTCCTGCTCGACAGGGGGGTGTTAATCAAGTTCCTCAGTGGCCCGCTGGACGACTATATCGCAGTGGTGGAGAGGAACTTCGAACTCGACAACGGTCGCTCGTTGGGTGATTTCGCTCCGGAGAACGAGAACCCATCGCTCTTCCACTTCATGGCGGACGGGACGCCTGCGGATCTGCGGGACCAGCAGGCACTTGGCCGGGTCCTCTCAGGAATCAACAGCCTTCCAGATTCGGACGAAGCTGGCTTGCCGTTTGGCACGGGCAGCAACCAGACCATTCAAATGCTGAATTCGCTTCCGCGGCCTCCGCGTGATGGTGATCTCTTCCTGCTGAGTGCACTCGTGCCAGGGTTGGGTGAGACGTCATTCCGTGTTCGTGGTGCCATGATTTCTGGTGGAGAAGGCACCGAGACGAACGCCTTCAACGTCCATGATCTGGGCTTCGACGATAAGGTGTCGCTGGAAACCGGCTTGCCGATCGGCGACGAACTGCCGTTCGAATGGGGTTTGATGGAAGACACGACGAGCGATCGAATCCGTTCGTTCTTCCCGACTCTCCCCAACTTGTCGACAGTCCCGCCGGTCACCTACAAGGACTTCCTCCCGTAAGCGCCACACCTGCGGGGGGGGCAATGCGGAACAGCCTTGCCAGGTGCTGGAACTGGCTTCCGCCGCCTGTGGCCTGCAGGCGGCGCGGGTCTGCCACCAACTTCGGGGATTGGGGTGGGCAGGTGCGAGTATTAGTAGTTGAGATCCAGTCGGAATGTCGCGGTGAGGATTAGCCGACTGCGATCGAATGGCGGGGACACTCGGGCACTTCCCTGAAGTTACTCGCGAGCCGACGCCCTCTCATCTTCTTCATTCGAAACTGCATCCTCTCAGAAGGACATTTCCAAGCTTGCCATCGCACTTCCCTTTTATCGTCACTCGCTGCCCTTTTGCAGCGTTGGCAAGCTGTGACTTATGCTCGTCAGAGAACATACATTGCACACCGATGATTGGGTTATCCGTCTTGAGTGAGACGTACATCGTGTCAAAGAGGTCCTTGCCGATGTTCTCGATGGTGCCGGAAACGAGAAGCGCCTTTCCCTTGTACTTTTCGTCAGCGGACACTTCGTTTGCTTCGTAGTCGGCGAATAACTGTGTGGCTGTCACGCGTACAGCGACGGACGGTTCGGAGCCAGATTGGCTCTCGTTACCGCTCGAAATGTCAGTCTCGATGGACTCTTCAGTATCAGTACTGCCGATTGCCAAGAGTACGAAAACGGCCAATGTCATGGCCGAAACTGTATGACGGTGCTTCATCCGAGTGTCCTCGTCCCAACATGATTAGCGATGACATGCTACCGACCGCGTAGCATAACAGATCTGCGGTTTCGAATGTGCCGGGCACAAGGCCCAGGTACTGTCCTATTTCACTGGCTATTCCCAATGTTGCCGCGACCGTGAACCACAGAATTCCCCATCGTGACGAGTGGCTACGCCATGTTATCAGAACTGCCGACGAGAGTGAGTAGGCCCACAGGCCATCTGGTAGGCTGTACAAGTACCACGCCGGAATCGAATCGGCAACCGGTTCGGCGAGGGTACGGAGAAACATGACAGGATCGAGTAGGCCGATCGCCGAGAGCCAATGGAACACTCGCAACGAAGATGATCGCCAAAGCAGGTAGATCGCGATGCCAAAAAGAAGCGGCAAGGCCACATGTATCACTAGACGCCGACACTTCATGGTGCAGCTACAGTTCTAACCGATACGGTCTGTTGACTCGTGTTTGCGTCAAGGCAATGTTAGTCAAACCACTAGCCAAATCAGTATCCGGATTGGAATGACGGTTTACAACCCTCAGGTTGATGTGCGATGTGCCGAATGCGCCAGCCGATCTGATTCTGTGAACCCGCGGTTGCTCAAACAAGAGGCGTCGTGAGAAAGGCTGCCCGTTTTTGATACCAAGCCCCGGTCGACCAGCGATCCGGCATCGTAGCGCGCAGCAGGCCGAGTTCATCCCCTGCGGCCTGCGTGGCCCGAGTCACTCGGACTCAACGACGGTGCTGACAACTCGTGTGAGCGTGCCATCGGAGTCTTCAACCAGCAGCCGGCCTGCCGAATCGATCCCGCGGCAAGTCCCGGCCACTTCGGCATTGGGAGTCTGGACCGTCACCTGTCGACCAAGATCGCGGCAGGCCGCGTTCCATCTTTTCGGCAGCTTGGTATCACGATCGCGCCACGCCTGAATCTCGCTGTGTATCTCGTCGAGAATCCCGATCAGGCAGTCGGTCAACGGCGTGGAGCAGCCCAGTTGCTCGGCAAGCGACGTGGCGAGTTCGGCCAGGTCCGGATCGATCGCGTTGTTGACGTTGACTCCGACTCCGACGACGACAGCCGAGAGTGCCTGCGGGGTGGCCGGGCTGGGCTCGACCAGCACTCCGCAGATCTTGCGGTCCCCCACGACCACGTCGTTGGGCCACTTGAGCATGGCTGCCGGGTCTGCCTGGGTTGACC
>Ga0310123_10000132_pt1 | contig 64582 bp, 43 predicted proteins | sample CB6_AW_1057_MG_FD_203505 | JGI IMG/M metagenome (GOLD analysis project Ga0310123, IMG submission 203505) | Marine microbial communities from Western Arctic Ocean, Canada - CB6_AW_1057 | ecosystem: Environmental > Aquatic > Marine > Oceanic | place: Canada: Western Arctic Ocean | collected... | reverse complement strand
CGTCGCTGCCACTCTCACCGAACAAGTCGCTTGGTGGCAGAGTCTACCGCTACGAGGGCGGAAAACGGTGGGCCGACTGCGGCAAGATCGCCGACGTCCGCAGCGTCAGTGGGCTGGCCGTCTTCAAGGGAAAACTATACGCCGGAACGGGCACGAGCAGTGCTTGGCGAAACGAGGCCAACGGCGGCAGCTTCGACGAAAAACCGCGGACCCGGGGCATGTACCGCTACGACGGCGATGGCCGCTGGACATCCTGTGGGTGCCCGGGCCTGCGGGTCGTGCACCTCAGCGTCCACAACGGACACCTCTACGGGCTCAGCTACGATGGTGGGGGTTTCTTCCGTTACGAGGGCGGCACGAAGTGGACTCGTCTCGGCCCGGTGACCGACACGACCCAGGTCTACGGCACGGCCATCTACGAGGGAGGCCTGTACGCCGGGACCTGGCCAACCGGGTCGGTCTTTCGGTACGTCGGCCCCCAGCGATGGGTTCACGCCGGTCGCCTGGGCATGGAGAAGGAAGTGATGGGGATGGCCGTCTACAACGGCAAGCTCTATGCCGGCACACTGCCGTTTGCCGATGTCTACCGCTACGACGGCGGCAGCAAGTGGACCTCGACCGGGCGATTGGACAACACTCCGGACGTGCGGTACCGCCGGGCCTGGTCGATGGCCGTCTTCGAAGGCAAGCTCTTCTGCGGCGTCCTCCCCTCCGGCCACGTGCTCTCGCTTGAGGCAGGCAAGAGTGTCACCCACGACCGGGCGCTTTCGGCCGGTTGGCACCACCTGGCTGCAATCAGAAAGGGCAACCGATTGCGGTTGTCCATTGACGGAAAACGGGTGGCCGAGAGTTCCCGTTTTGATCCGGCGGCCTTCAACCTGTCGACAAAGGGACCACTGAAGATCGGCCTGGGCCAACACGATTTCTTCAACGGCAGGATGAAGGACGTGAGGATCTACCGCCGGGCCCTGTCGCGAAGCGAGATCAACGACGTTCGGCGAGCGGGCCGCTGACAGTGAGCAGACTTCAACGGCACAAACGTCATTTCAGCGGACAAACGTGAAGCCTTCCGGTTCCTCGTGCTCGCCCTGAAACACCGGGACGAGCGGGCTGGAATTCGGTCACTGCTAACGAGCCTGCGATGACAGAACCGGCACAACGAGATCGGCGATGGCCACTCTGGAAAAAGCTGCTGGTCTCGGTGACGACGCTGTTGATCAGTTACGGCGTGGCGGAAGCTGTTCTGACGGCGCTGTACATGCGGGGCGACATCGAGCCGCAGGCGATCTGGGTCCATGACGTCAAGGGCCGACGCTCGGCTGTCGAATTCGATCCGGTACTGGGATGTCGACTGGGTGCCGACCCCACGCGGATGATGATCATCAGCTCCAACGGCACGATCGAATCGGTGGGCGTTTTCCGCGGCAACAACCTGGGTGTACCCGATGACGATGACTTTTCGCCTCGGCGCGGGGAAACCAACCGGAAACGATACGTCGTCTTCGGAGATTCGTTCAGCTCTGGTCTCTACATGGAGCGGAACTGGCCGGAGGTGGCCGAGGCGCTTTCGGAGCAACAGGGTTCGCCCGTCGAACTCCTGAATTTCTCGATCGACGGGGGTGGCCTGGCCAACTGGCACCGCGTCCTGACCGAGATCATCGTCGCCGAAGACTACGAGATCGACGGCGTCATCTTCGCCGTCTTCGGCAGCGACCTGAGCCGGCCGTTGACGTTCTGGGACCAGGTGGTTCCCGGAAACAACCAATCGATGTTGCTGGGCCGAAGGCCTGCCTTCGGTGCGCCGGGTCAGCCCGATCCACCACACCAGCCAGCCGTCGGACGCGATCGCCTGCGGCCGCTGGAGACCTGGCAGGTGGTTTCTCCCCAGATCTTCGACCAGTACCTGTCTGGTCAGCGTCGCCCATCGGTTGCACGTCCCTTCCGTTACTACCTGGCCGGGAAATGTCGTGCCGTCATCGACCACTTCATCCGACGGCCAGACGATTCCCGGCTGTTGCTCGAAAGCCTGCAGTATTTCCCCGACGCGGAGTTGTTCTTTTTCGATCGTCGGCAGATCGTCCGGCAGGTCGAGCAGGCACTGCAGGACAAGCAAGTGCCTGCGCTGGTTGTGCACATTCCCTACCGCGAGGTCCTGCTGACCCGTGCCGGTCTCGGATCCGAGACGACGGCCTGGTATCTGGAGGCGGTGGGTGAGTTCTGGGAAACCCAGGCGTTCGCCCGGCTGATCCAGGCAGATTATGTCGACGGATCCGAGGCGTTCGAGGATTGCAGTGTCGAAGAGATTCGGGCCTGCTGGTTGCCCCTCGATGGGCACTGGAACCAGGCCGGTGCCGAGCGTTTCGCGAAGTTCGTGGTCCCTGTCCTGCAGAAGTGGTCCGAACGGAGTACCCGCAAGAGCGACAGCCCCGGGCGTCGGGCGGAGACTGGCGCCAACTGAAACCCAACGAACGCGTCAGTGGCTACATAGAATGATGGACGATCCGCGAGTCTGAACGGTGACCTCCGGCAACCGATGAATATCTGCCAAGAATTCGGGCGACCTGTCATGTTTACGCTTCTTTTCGAACCGTCTCACCGTCAACGCGGTGCGAAGATGAGGACCTGTGTCGGGTCCGCACTTTTCGTGCTGCTGCTTGCCCTGCCGGCAGCGGCTCAGGACAAGTCCGCGAAGACCAGTCGTTCGAAGTCGGGCGGTGCTGTCGAGTGTTCCGTGACGGCCGAGCAACTGGACAAGTTGAACGGTTCTCTGGCCGAGTTGGTCCTGGTGGGCGGCAAGCGGGTCAAGAACGTCACCATCGTGAAATTCGTTCGTGGGTCGAACAAGGACACCATACGAACGATGGTCTACCGTCGACCCAAGAGAAAAACGGCCAGCAGGTTGCGGGCGGGTTCCCTGGCACGGATCGTCGTTGCTGAGAGAGCCTACGACGTGGCGGCTGTTCCGGCCCTGAAATCCTGGGTGCTGATTGACGTTGACAAGAAGAGCAAGGTGGTGGCGGCTCGGCTGAAGGCGAACCGGCATCACGTGTGGCCGAAACTCTCGGCAGAACAGCAGGCCAAGGTGGTCCAGGAGCACAAGAAGTTCCTGGTGAAGGTCGGCCAGTCGTTTTCGGGCCTTCCGCTGAGACTCTACGAGACGAAATTCTTCCTGTTTTTTACCGACATGCCGGCAGTCCAGATCGGTGGCTACATCGCGCAACTGGACAACATGAGCGTCGAGTTGGGCAAGCAGTTCGGCGTTCCGCCGGGTGACAACGTCTGGCGGGGCAAGGCGATCTTCGTCGTGTTCGTCAACCGGGCGTCGTTTGTCCAGTTCGAATCGAAGTTCATGGGGTTGGCCCCGGCGTCCACGAACCGGAAACAGGGCATCTGTCACCAGTCGCGAAACGGAGACGTGATCGTCGCCTGTCATCGCGGCGACGATCCGCACTACTTCGCTCAGGTGCTGGTGCACGAGACAACCCATGGGTACCTGCACCGCTTCAAGTCGTCGGCCCGCATTCCGTCGTGGTTGAACGAGGGCATCGCCGAATGGGTGTCGGCGATCGTCGTGCGAACCAGTCGCGTCCCCTTGAAGAGACAGGTCGAAGCGGCGTTGCGGGTGAAACAGACCGGGGTGATCGGTTCGTCGTTTTTCGGAAAGAAGATCGAGGGATGGCAATACGGCGTGGCGTCCCGGATCACAGACTCGTTGATCAAGCAGAACTCCCGGGCGTTTGGTTCGTGGGTCGTGTCGATCAAGGAAGGGGTTGAGTGGTCGGAAGGACTGCAGAAGACGTTCGGCGTCACTCCACTGCAACTGCTGCAGGTCTACGGCCGAAGCATCGGTGTGCCGATGATCCGGCTCCAGTGATCTTGCCCCGTCCGAACTCTCGTACACGGGAAGAGTCGCGGGATCACCATGGTGATCGAAGCGGGGAAGTCGTCATGATGGCAGCCGGGGTTCACCATCACATGGGTTGATCGAGTCGCCCGGCTGCTGGCGGCCATTCGTCATCGGAAACACCTCATGAAACAGACGACGTTTATCTCCCTGCTGGTTGTTCTGTTTGTCGGAATGATGGCCGTGGTGTTTCTGCGTTCGAACACTCAAGGCGAGCCGGGAGCGGAGAACACTTCACAGTACGTCCCGACGCTCAAAGGCGCAGTTCAGTTCGGCGAAGAACACGCCTTTACGCGGACGATCCGGAAGTTCGAGGAACTCGTCAGGGAATACTACGGCAAGCCGGTCAACTTTGAACTCTATCTCAACAGCGAACTGGGACTCGAGAAGGACTACTTCGCTTACATGAGCCAGGGGATCTCGGTGGACTACGGCATCGTCTCACCGGCCCACATGTCCACGTTCTCCGAATCGGCACCGCTGATGGACATGCCGTTCTTGTTCCGGGATGTGGATCACTGGAAGAAGGTGCTTGAGAGTGATGCGCTGGAGCCAATTGCCGAGGAAGTGTCCGAGAAGGCCGACGTCCGGCTGATTGGTTATGCCGGCGGTGGCATTCGCAACCTGATCGTCAACAAGCCGATCACAAACATGCAGGAGTTGAAGGGATTGAGCATGCGGGTGATGGGTGCTCCCATTCAAACCCGCATTTTCCAGGCGGTGGGGGCGTCCCCTTCGGTCATTGCCTACAGCGAGATCTACAATGCCATCCAGACCGGAGTCATCGAGGCGGCGGAAAACGAGGCGGCGGGACTTCAGCAAATGAAGTTCTACGAGGTTGGTCCGGAAATCTCGGAGACCCGACACGCCATCACCGTGCGTCCCCTGTGTTTCAGCGGCAAGACTCTCCGACGTCTGCCGAGGGACCTGCAGGCGGCGATCATCAAGGCCGGACGCGAATCCGGTGCATTCGGTCGACATCTTGAATCCACCGAAGATGCCGCGATCCTCTCGAGGCTGGAGAAGGAAAGCCGGTTGCGGGTCCATGAGTTCACTCAAAGAGACGAGTTGTTGAAACTCGCCGAACCGGTGAAAGCCGCGTACGCCAAGGAAATCAAGGCCGAGAAGATCCTTGCCCGGATCAACGAACTGGAGTAGCCGCCGCTGAGAATTGTCGAGTGGCAATTGCCGCGTGGGTCAGGCTGGGGGGCATCGACTCCCCGACGGTTCACACGCCGGGTAGCGTTTCTTTCTCCAACACCGCACTGACATGATAACAATCGCCAAGCTCACCAGGTCGTCGTTGGATTTCTACTTCCAGATGCTGAAGGTCCTGTTGACGTCGCTCATGCTGTTGATGATCGTTCCGGTGTTGCTGCAGATTCTTTCGCGCTATTCGGGAATCATCCCTCGGTACATCTGGACCGAGGAGGTCGCCAGATTCTGTTTCGTCTGGATCATCATGATCGGCTCGATGATCGCGGTGCGGGAAGAATCGCACTTCAGGGTCGATCTGCTTCCTCAGCCCGAAACGGATCGACAGGCAGGCTTCGGCAACCTGGTCGTGCACGTTGGCATGATGCTGGTGGCGGTCGTGTTTGTCGTGTACGGCTACGAGTTTGCCGAATTCGGGTTCAGGCAACAGTCGGAGATGAGCGGCATCAACATGCTGAGCATCTACCTGGCGTTTCCCCTGGCGGGCGTGACCTGGGCGGTGTTTCTGCTGGAACGGATCGTCGTGGACGTGAAGCTGATCTCGGGCCGATCCCGGGACTCGGAGACGTGAGCCGAAATCATGAGTCCGACTGAAGCTGCCGTGATCATGTTCGGCACGTTCGGCGTGCTGATCGCCCTGCGGATTCCCGTGTCGTTCGCACTGGCACTTGCCTGCGTTCCCATGATGTTCCGCGATGACCGGCTGACGCCCATTCTGCTGATCATCGAAATGTGGAAGTCGTACAACTCGTTCATTCTGCTGGCGGTGCCGTTCTTTCTGTTGGCCGCCAACCTGATGAATGCGGCGGGCATCACCGAGCGACTGGTGAACCTGGCTCGAACGTCCGTGGGCCATTTGCCGGGTGGATTGGGCCACGTCAACGTGATGGTGAGCATGTTGTTTGCCGGAATCTCCGGTTCGTCCACGGCGGATGCGGCCGGGATTGGCTCGCTGATGATCCCGGCGATGAAGAAGCAGGGATACGATTCCAGTTTTTCGGTGGCCATCACCGCGTGTTCTTCGGTGATGGGGGTGATCATCCCGCCGAGCATCATGATGGTGGTCTGGGGCGGACTGATGTCGGTTTCCATCGGCGGCCTCTTCATGGCCGGGATCATTCCTGGAATCCTGATTGCGTTGCTGATGATGAGTACGGTCCTGGTTTATGCCAAGCGGCGGAATTATCCCGTCTACCGACGAGCGACCCGAAAGGAGTTTCTCCGGGCGCTGGGCAGCGCGAGCCTGGCGCTGGTGACACCGGCGATCATTGTGGGCGGCATTGTCGGCGGGTTTTTTACACCGACTGAAGCGTCCGTGATCGCCGTCGTCTATTCCGCCGTGCTGGGTGGAGTCATCTACCGGTCCATCGAGCTGAGAGAATTCCCGAAGGTCCTCTACGAATCGGCGAGGCTTGCGGCCATTTCGCTTTTCTGCATCGGGACAGCGTCAGCATTTGGCTGGTTGCTGGCCTATCACCGGGTGCCGCAGGCGCTGGTGGATGTCATGGCCGGCTGGGGCACGGGATTCGTGGCCACCGGGTTCCTGATCGCCATGTCCTTCCTGTTTGTGGGCATGTTCATCGATGCGATCCCCGCCATCATCGTCCTGGGCACCGTGCTGCTTCCACTCGCCGACACGGTGGGCATGCACCCGATTCACTTTGCAGTCATCGGAGTGATCTCCCTGGCTTTCGGCCTGGTCACTCCTCCGTACGGGCTGTGCCTGCTCATCTCGTGCTCGCTGGGCGAAGTTCAGGTGGTGAATGTGCTGAAGGACGTGGGGATCATCCTGGTGCCGATGCTGATTCTTTTGGTCATCGTCATCGTGTTTCCGGAGTTCGTGCTGTTTCTTCCGCGGCTGATCACGCCGAAATTCCTCTGAACCCCCGGATGTCAACGATCACCGGCGAGGGCGACGAAGTCCCGGCGAGTGTCGGGTGGCCGGCAGATGTCTGCCGACGCCCCAACCCGTGATGGTGGGCACCGGCCGCGGAATTTCCGGAAGACGGTTGAGCGGCCGGCACGTTTCAAGGATTCTAGTGTGGCTGGCGGAGCACCGACTCCCCGCGATCATTTCGTCGAAGGACGTGAACATGTTGAAGCTGCCGATCAGTTTTCGCCGAGCCCTGTTGACCTTTGCGATCGGCAGCTGCCTGGGTCCGATGGCCACCGCTGCCCAGCCGCGCGAGATCGGCACAGGCAAACAGTTGTTCATCGATGAAGAGATCCTCCAGTCGGTTGCCGATGTGGAATTCACATTGAATCCGGCACGACGGGCCGAGCGAGTGTTGCACGCCACCGATCCCTGGGCTCCGGCAGGCCTGGGGTTCGTCAACGTCATTCGAGACGGCGATCAGTTCTGCATGTGGTACGAGGTGTGGAGCTATGTGGAGAAGATCCCGGGACACTGGATGAGCCGCCTGTGTTACGCCGTGTCCAAGGACGGTATTCACTGGAAGAGACCCGCGCTGCGACAAGTCGTTTTCGAGGGCAGCAGAGACAACAACATCATCTCCCTGGGCCATCGTGGTTATGTCCACGGTCATCACGTGTTCATCGACCCCAACGCAAAGAGCCCGGCGAAGAAATACAAGATGATCTTCGGAGACTTCTACCGCGTTGCGTCCAGGGGGCCGTATCCATCGATCAGTGGAGCCGTGTCACCCGATGGGATCCACTGGAAGGCCGTGGGCACTGCCGACGGCATCATCATGCCCGGTGATACCGACACACAGAACGTGGCCTTCTACGATCCGAACATCAAGAAGTACGTGGCCTATGTGAGGAGCAACTGTTGGCAACGGGACGACAACGGGAAACGGGTCGGCCGGCCTTCGCGTCGAGTGGCTCGTGCGGAGTCAGACGAATTTCGCGGTTTTCCCCAGGTGGCCCGGAAGCAGGCGGATGACTGGCGGCCACCGCCGAAACTCAACGAGATCCTGTCCGAGGACGAGCACGACCCGGGCGGCAAGTGGGGCAGCGGAATCTATGTCTCGGCAGCCACCATTTATCCCTACGCCCCGGGGGTGTACCTGTTCTTTCCAACGTTGATGCGCTACGACACCGGGGAATGCACGATTCAGCTGGCCACAAGCCGAGATGGAATTCACGTGCATCGCCGGTTCCATCGCTCCTATGTCCCCCCAAATCCGAACGCCAAGCGTGTGGGCAAACAGCTCGCCTATACCGCGTACATGGGACCCGGGATGACGCGGGTCGGGGACGAACTCTGGATGTACGGATTGGAAACCGATGTTCCGCACGATTCGGCCTGGTATGGAAAGCGAACGCCCGGTGGCATTCATCGCTACGTTCAGCGGCTGGACGGCTTTATCTCGCTCGACGCAGGTGGCAAGCCGGGCACCGTCATCACGAAGCCATTCTTTCTCCGCGGCAAACATGTCGAAATCAACGTCGACGCCAAGCTGGCTCGATCCCCCTCCACCGGCAGCCTGTTGTCAGTGGCGGTTCTGGGTGCCGACGGCAAGGTTGTTGCCGAATCCCAGCCGATCCGGTCCGATGGAGTTGCACAACGACCGCTGTGGAAAGACAGAAAGGACCTGGCCACCTTGATCGGCAGGCCGATCCGGTTGCGGTTCACGTTGCGCTACGCGAAGTTGTACGCTTTCCAGGTCGTGGACAAGGCCCGCCGCAAGGCGTCTGGACCCGGGCCGCGGTAACACCGGTTTCGGACCGGGCGGGTGGGTTATCCGAGGCCGAATGCTGAGCAGCCCTGGAAGACGATCAACGCCCCCACGTAGGCCAGTGCTGTCATGTAGACCAACTGCAACACCGCCCATTTCCAGGAACCGGTCTCTCTCTTGGTCACCGCCTGGGTCGGCAGGCACTGCATCGCCAGCACGAAGAAGACCAGGAGGCTCAACCCGGTCCCGACCGAGAATGTCGGCGTCCCATCAGGTCGTTTCTGCCGCCGCAACGTCTCGACGAGTGTCTCCTCGTCATCGGCCGCGTCCTCGCCGATTCCGTACATGATCGCCAGTGTCGATATGATGACTTCCCGGGCGGCAAACGAGCTGATGACGCCCACGTTGATCCGCCAGTCAAAGCCCAGCGGTTCAAAGACCGGTTCGACAAACCGTCCCATCCGTCCAGCAAACGAGTGAGCCAGCCTCGCCTGCAGGATCTCCTGTTGCACCTCGTCGGGCAGTTCCACCATCTGTCCAACTCGCACCGCCTCCACTTGGGCGGCCAGATCGGCGGGCATTTCGTTTTCGGGCAGGGACGGATAGGTCGCCAGGCCCCAGAGGATCACCGAAATGAGCAGGATGACGCTGCCGGCCTGCCGCAGGAACACGCCGGCTCGTTCGAAGACGGTCGTCAGCGCATTTCGCAGGTTCGGCACACGATACGGTGGCAACTCGATGACCAGTGGGACGGCCTCGCCCTTGAGGATGGTCTTCTTGAGGCAGAAAGCCGAGAACAACGCGGCCGCGATTCCGAGCACGTAGGATCCGACAAAGACCAGCGCTGCATACAGTGGCGAACCGCTGAAGAGCAGGACGGCAATCATCGAGTAGACCGGGAGCCGTGCTGAACAGGTCAGCAACGGCAGGACCAGGATTGTCACGAGCCGGTCTCGCCAGTCTTCGATGACACGGGCGGCCATGATTCCCGGAATGGCACAGGCGTGGGCCGAGATCATTGGGACGAACGCCTTGCCGGGCAGTCCCACCAGTCGCATCAGGCGTTCCATCACGAACGCTCCGCGGGCCATGTAGCCGCTTTGTTCAAGCAGCGAGATGAAGAAAAACAGGATGCAGATCTGCGGAAGGAAGATGATGACGCCACCGACACCTGCGATCACTCCGTCAACCAGCAGGCTGTTCAGGTCATCGGCGGGCATCATGCCGACCACGACGGAGACCACGGTCGCCACGCTTCCGGATTTCCACGACCAGGCGATTCCGGCCGCCCGGTACGCCAGCCAGAAAACCGCCATCGAAAGCGAAACGGCACCGCCGAACCAGGCCGCTGGATGCATGTCTGCCGACGGGAATGCCTCGTCGACGACACGTGCCAATACGGCGAACCCCTCGTCGACCATCGTCATCGGCACTTCGGCCATCGAGAAGATCAGAAAGAAGAGCCCGACCATCACGGCCAAGAAGGCGATCATCCCTCCGATCGGATTGACCAGGATGCGGTCGATCGTCGCAGTGCGGTGCCCGTGACTGTCGGGGGTCTCGACGCACTCGGTGGCAACCTGCTCGGCCCAGTCAAACCTCGCGGCGAAATGGCACCCCGTGCAACCGGCGGTGCAGGACACGTGGTCCTGCGGCAGTTCCGCCCCGAACAGTTGGTCGTCGACGGCCTTCCGTACCTCGGCGAGTCCCGAACCGGTTCGCGAACTGACGGCGACCACGGGGCAGCCGAGATGGCTGGACAGTCGTTCCACCTCGATCGTGATCTCGGCGGCCGAAGCGGCATCGATCATGTTCAGCGCCACGATCGTCGGCAATCGCAGGTCGATGATCTCACTGGCCAGGTAGAGGTTCCGCTCGACATTGGTGGCATCGATCACAACGAGTACGGCGTCGGGGACCGGTTCTCCCTCGGCCGCTCCACGCAGAACACACGCCGCCAACTCCTCCTCGGGACTCAATGCATCCAGGCTGTAGAGGCCGGGAAGGTCGATTAACTCCGCCTCACCGTTCTCCAGGTCGAGCCGGCCGCGTCGAATGTCGACGGTGCTGCCGGGAAAATTGGCGGTCTTGGCTCGCAAACCCGTCAGCGCATTGAACAGCGACGTCTTGCCGGTGTTCGGGTTGCCGACCAGTGCGACACGCGAGGTGGGGAGAGTCCCGCCGGGGGCGGGGAGAGACGGCGCGGGGGGCGGCGATGTGTCGAGTCCTGTCATCTGTATTGCCGTACTTCTCTTATTGAGGGGAAGAGTCCGCCGCGGTCTCTTCGACCGGAGAGACGAGCACGCGTGATGCCAGTTTCCGAGAGATCCCCAATCTCGCTCCGACGACACCGAGGATCATCGGATCACCCGGCTGGATCACGTCGATTCGTCGCCCCGAGCAGATGCCCATCCGTTTCAGCCGCACGACTTCGGTGCCTTCCCCGGTGAGCGATTCGCACAGGACCTGGCCACATCGGAACGTCGACAGTGGTGCGGACATGATCGTGCCTTCCGGCGTCGGATCGGAGGAGAAATCCACCAATGGGACCATCGTGCCTCAAGCCGGGTGGGTCCTCAAGCGACGTGCGATTCTCGATGGAGGAACCGTGACGTTACCTGCTGCTGCCCCGGGCAACAATGGAACTCCCACCGCTGACCTTCTCCGCATGCCGTTCCAGCCACAGCGTCGAACCGGTCAGATCCGATGTGCTAGAGTCACACGATCAAATGCCGGCCTCTACCAGGGTGTGAAAGGAGTTGTGAGGTGAAGTGTCTCAAGAGCGTAAAGGTGGCCGTGTTGATCGTGATCGTGGTCGTGTCGGCCGTTTTGACTCCGATGTGCCTCGAGGCGGTGAAGGCCGGCAACGGGTTGAGGTTCTACGTGTCAGGCCGGGCAAAGCCCCGTGCGTCCACTGCAATTCGCACCTCGAAACTCGTACCCGTTGGAAAGCGGAAGCAACTGCTGGTGGACGATTATGTCATCGCCGGGAAGCAGAACGTCACCCGCAGGCTGGGCACGGTCACCAAGGCCAACGGCGGCAAGCCGATCATCACCGACGGCGTCTTCTACGGCAGCGTGCTGCACAACGAAGGCCGATTCCGGATGTGGTACCGCAAACACGGTGGCGGTGGCTACAACTACGCCGAGTCGACCGACGGGCTGCATTTCAAAAGGGGCCCCGACATCGAGGGGATCAACTTCGCCGGCGATTTCACGATGTCTGTGAGCCTCGATCAGCATGAGACCGACCCGGCGCATCGCTTCAAGGCGGCCTACGACGGACCGGGCATGAGAGCCGCGCTGGCCCACTCCGGCGACGGGATCCACTGGACGCCGTACAACAACGGCCAACCGGTCACCAAGCGGGCTGCCGACACGTGCAACCAGATCCTCTGGGATCCCCACGCTCGGTTGTACCGGCTGTTCACCCGTACGGACTTCGGTGACCGAGGAGGCAAAGGCGAGATTCGTGGCGCTCGCAGCATGACCAACACCGACGTCAAAGCGGACATCGGCCTCCCCAGGGGCACCTGGATCCACGTGGCCTCGGTGCTGAAGGACGACCGCGTGACGATGTACCTCAACGGGGTCGCCCAGACGTCCTACGTCGGCGACGGCGGGAAGGGCAACGGGCAACTGAAGGTAGCCGACGCCAATGTCGATTTCGTCGATGCCAACACCTCCTTCAGCGGGTTCGGTGGTGAGGGCCGGGTGCGTAATGATCCCTGGTACTTCTACAACGGCCTGGCGGACGAGGTGGCGGTCTGGAACGTGCCGTTGACATCGAAGCAGATCGCGGCGCTGGCGGCGGGAACGGTGACGCCGACGACGCTGCCCAGGGCCAAGCGGCCGGTCTCGTACTGGGATTTCAACGACGGCAAGAAGGTCACCGACCGGGTCGGCAACAATCACGGTGTCGCGATTGTCGGCGCAGGTTTCAGCGCCGATACGCCGGCCGTCGGCGGCGCCCACTCGCTCGATTTGACCAACGGGAAGGACTACGTCTCGCTCCCATCGACCGACTACGGCATCTCCGATGAGTTCACCATATCGGCCTGGCTGAAGGTGACCGGCAGCGACAGTCGTGGTTTCTTCGCCATCAAGCGAGATTGCACCGGTGCCGGTGGCGACCGCTCGGGCATCTGCTTCGGGCCCGGCTTCACCGGCGATCTGTACACCGGGGTGATCTCCTCTCGAGGCAACACCAAGGCCGACCGCACCAACAGTGGCAACACCTATCACGACATCTCGACGATTCCCACGGGGTGGAAACTGGTCCGGGAGTGGACGTTCAACCGCGAGGGCCCTCGCGAGCATCACCGTCGGCAGATCTACTCGTGCAACGACTGGATTTACGAGGGCATTCACTTCGGGATTCTGAGCGTGTACGAATGGCCCGGCGATCACAGTGAAGGGGGAGTCGATTACCACAAGCGTCACGAGCGGGACGTGATGAACTTCTACATCGGTACCAGCCGAGACGCTGACAATTGGGACCTGGACTGGGTCTACGCCCAACAGCCGCTGGTTCCCCGTGGCCCGGACGGCGCGTTCGACAAGGACCTGATCATCCCGGGTTCGACGATTGTCACGCACGATGACCGCCACTGGCTGTACTACGGCGGTGCCAACGAACGGCACAATGCCCCATTCAAGCACGCCATCGGCGTGGCCACTCTGCCGCTGGATCGGTTCATCTGCCTGGAAGCCAGGGACAAGCCCGGCGTGGTTCTGACCAAGCCGTTCCGGTTGTCGGGCAGCAATCTCCAGGTCAATGTCGATGCACGAGCCGGTCGGATTCGGGTTGAGGTGCTCGACGAGAACGGCAAGGCGATCCCCGGTTTCTCAGGCGACGACGCCGTGGAGTATCAGGCGATTGACGAACTGCGGTTCAAGCCTGCCTGGAAGGGCCGCAAGGACCTGTCGTCGCTTTCGGGAAAAGTCGTTCGGTTTCGATTCCGTCTGCACAACGCCAGGCTTTTCGCCTTCCAGCTCCAGAAGTAGATCGATCAAGAGTCGGAAGGTCGGCTTACCGATTGCACCCTGTCCAGTGAGATCCAGCAGATGGACGTACAGAAAACTCGCCGCCGAGTGTTGATGGACCTGGGACTCGGCGGCCTCGCGAGTCTTACCGGTCCTTCGCTTCTTCCGGCGGCCGGCCTGCGGCGAAAGAAGCTCCCGGTGGCGGCCGTGATCACCCAGTACTTCAAGTACTCGCACGCGGATGTGATGGTTGGGAAGATTCTCAACGGCTGGCGACAGGCCGGTGGGCCGGGACCGGATCTGGAACTTGTTTCGATGTACGTCGATCAGTTCCCCGAGAAGGACCTGAGCCGTGGCCTGGCAAAGAAGTACGGTTTCCGCATCGCCAGGACGATCGACGAGGCGGTCACCCTGGGGACGAATCGGATTCCCGTCGCCGGCGTGTTGAGTATCGGTGAACACGGAGACTACCCGTACGCACCCGAGACGAAGCAGCACATGTACCCGCGTCGACGGTTCTTCGATGAAATCGTTGCCGCGATGCGACGCTGTGGTCAGTTCGTGCCGGTGTTCAACGACAAGCACCTCGGCTACCGGTGGCAGGATGCCAAGCACATGGTCGACACGGCGCGACGGTTCCGCATTCCACTGATGGCGGGCTCGTCATTGCCTGTCACATGGCGGTATCCGGCCAAGGAACTTCCCATCGGTAGCCGGATCCAGCAGGCCCTGGTGGTGGGCCACAGCACCTCCGAGTCCTATCTCTTCCACGCGCTGGAAGCACTGCAATGCGTAGTCGAACGTCGTCGCGGAGGGGAAACCGGCGTGTCTGCGGTGACGGCGCTGCGGGGTGAGGAGATCTGGGCGGCGGAGAAACGGGGTGATTGGTCCCGTTCGTTGCTGAAGGCGGCATTGCGGACCCTGGATGCTTCAACGGAGAAACTGGAGCAACGCATCAGGCACCCCAACACCGTGTTCTTCCTGGTCGAATACCGTGACGGTCTGAAGGCAATGGGGGCCATGTTCCCCAGTGCCATCGGTCCGATGCCCCCCAAGTTCAGTTGCCAGCTGGCCGTTGCCTGTCGAGTGCGACAGCAAACCGAGCCATTCGCCTGCTGGATGAAGACTCCGGGAATCCCGTTCCCCCACTTTGCCGAACTGTTGCAGGGGATCCAGCACATGATTCACACGAGAGAACCGGCCTACCCGGTCGAACGAACACTCCTGACGACCGGCATCCTCGATCGCCTGATGCACAGCATGCATCCTCGAAAGGGCGAACGGCTCTCGTCGCCCGAACTGGCGATTCGCTACGAGGCGGCCCGCTGGCGATTCGCCAATCGAAAAAAGACAAGAGAATCCGGTTGAATCCGGACTCGCCGACCCGGGCGATTGGTTTCCAGGAGCTGCCCCTGGATCGCATCGGGATTCATCCGGGGCACGGTCGGCCGCTCAGTCACCCACCGAAGCCGGGTCCGCCGCGGGCGGGTTCTTGATGTGCCTGTACAGCGAGAAAAACCAGATACCGACCAGTATGTTGATGAGGCCGCCGCAGCAGAGCAGGACGGGGAACTGGTTGTAGAATTCCAGCGACCAGGAGACCAGGCCGGGCCAGCAGAGGGCGAACAGGCACTTGAAGAGAATGAGCCAGGCGGTTGCCCGGACGATGCTCTCTGCGAACAACCCGCTGATCCGTGGACGCGCAACAACCGAAATCGTCACCACGACCCAGATTGCAAGGAGGACCTGAAGCCGTGGCATACCGCCGGCGGAATTCTGCAGGGTGCTCAACACGGCCCCCGGCGCCAGGATGATCACCGATCCCACGACGCAGGTCCACAACGCGACAATAAGGGCGAAAGTGGAGCCCTTCATGGTGTCGTCATCCGACGTGTTTCAGGAAACTCACTCGCCCGACGTGCACCCATTCGGCCATGTAGATGTTGCCGTCGTGGTCAAAGCACGCGTCGTGGGGATGAATGAACTTGCCCTTCTGCCAGCGTTCGGGATGCCGACGCATGGCGAAGTTGTCGGCCAACACCTGCTTGAGCCAGGCCGGGTCGTGTCCGAGGTGTGCGATCACCTTGTTGCTTCCGTCGAGCAGGGTGATCCTGGCATGCAGATCCGGCACCAGCATCACGTCACCGCGGAGATCGATGTCGGCCGGGAACAGCATGTCATTGACGAAGCCGAGGTGTTTGCCGGCGGCCGAGAAATACTGCAGCCTCGCGTTGGCGCGATCGGCGACAACCAGCGCCGGTTCGCGTCCCTTGCGGTCGTCCCACCACAGGCCGTGCGGGGTGCGGAGTTGTCCGGGTCCATCACCGGCGCCGCCGAAGTGGCCGACAACCCTGGCGTCCTTGTCGTACTTGATGATGTAGTGTGAGCCGTACCCGTCGCCGACCCAGAAACCTCCGTCGGGTGCGAAGGCGATGTTGGTCGGACTGAACAGGTGTCCCTTACCGTACTTGCCCGGTGTCTTCACCTCGAACGGCCTGGCTGTCTTGTACGGGGCGATTTTCGGGGCGGCCTGTTTCCAGACAACCTCACCCTTGAGAGTGCTCTTGGCGATGTAGCCCTTGTTGTCGCAGAGATAGAGGAACTCTTCGTTGCCGTCGCGTCGGATGTCGACCCCGTGGCCGCCGCCGTGAAACTCCTTGCCGAATGAGCGGACGAACTTGCCGCGTCGGTCGAACACGACCACGGCGTCCTGCGGATCGGCGGTCATCGTGCGGTGTTTCACGTAGATCAGTCCGGCGGCGTCGACGGCGACACCGTGTGTGTCCTGCCAGCGAATGTGCTTGGGGACCTTCATGCTGTCGTGATGGACCTCGTACCGATGGCCTTCCGGACCAATCACCGGCGGCTTCAGACCGCTCTTGTCTTCTGCTCCGAGAATCGCCGGGGCGGAACCGGCGAGGGCCATGCTTCCGGTTGCCTTCAGAAATCCGCGACGTGACGTGGGTGATTGGGTCATGGTGACTGCGATCCTGTTCGGTGTGGTCGTTCACTCGGGAAGTGCTTTCCGCCAAGTGTATGCGACGGCGGTCGCGGCAACATCACTGAAACGTTCAGCGACGATTGATCAGCGAAAACAACAACATCGAGCCCCGATGCCGTCCCGAGGGACCGGTGCCCTGCCCCGGTCGGATTGACCGGAGTGTTTTCCGGCCGCCGCATTTCCTCCTTCGCCGTCAATCGACCCAAAACGAAAACAGCCGGGCGTTCTTCAAAGAGAATCGAATCCGGATTCGAGCGTGATCCAGGCCAATCAGCTTCTTCCTCGTTTTCCACGCGATCGGCAGGTCGATGCCGTCTCCGGTGATCGGCAGGCAGTCGGCTGCTCGGTGGCCGGCGATCGGCTTTCCGTCGTGAGTCAGGAGTTCCACTCGCAGTTCTCCCCCTTTTGCGACGGCGGCGTTGATGTGCAGCCGGCTGCCCCGGAAATCGATCGGGCGGGTGGTCAGCTTGCCGACCTCGTCACCACCGTTGATCGACGCAAAACGGTCACGGGGAAGCCTGGCCAGTCCGACGGAGTTCCCGACCCTCTGGGAATCGGGAAACGCGGGATTGGCGGTTTCGACATCCGTGGGCTTGCCGTTGTAGTAGATCCAGATCTCGTTCTCGACTTCCAGCATGGCAATCGGTCTCATCTTGCCGGCGTCCCACGTGTCGCGGTTGGGGTTGAAGTCCATGAAGGGTTGCCCGGCACCGACGCGGGTCCAGATGCGGCCGTCGCGGCTGCAGTCCAACTCGACGTTCGACGAGTGGTGCTTGCTGCGGCCGGTTGTATAGACCCAGCGCATGCCGAGATACAGGCCCTGGTAGACGAAGCCACGATGTCCGTAGATCTGGTTCTCGGCGATCCGGGCATAGAACGTGGGGGTGGCCGGAGACCAGTGAACCAGGTCGTCACTCGCCATGATGCCCCGGCAACGGTTCTTACCCGGCAACACGAACTTGACGTCACCGACGTATTTTCGGCGAAGTGGGTCCCACCAGAACCGGCTGGTGTCGCCGACCCCATTCTGGGGAAGGTCGTAACCGCTCAGCAGGCTGGGGATGATCGACCGCGTCAGGTCCCCCTTCCAGTGAATCCCGTCGGGAGACCAGTGGAGGTAGTAACCTTCGGGAATCGTGTATTCCCTGGTCAGGTTGCCGTCGCGGACTCGGCGAGCCTCGACACAGACCAGCGCCTTGAACCGCTTCTGCGGGTCCGGTTCGTGCGGTTCGTGGAACACGCCGTGCATCAGGCCATAGGGGATGACGATGTTCCGCAATCCCGAACCCTCGATCTTGTGCAGGTCCAGGTCCGGTTTGCTCCAGTGGATGCCGTCGTCGGAGACGGCGTAGCTGCTGGCGAACCGGATCTTCTGGTTCTCTCCCCACGGGTGCCATTCGGGATAGGACTGGTACCACATCCGGAAACGTGGTGATGTCTTGAACTGCAGGACGTGGGCGGCAACGGCTCGATACTCGAGGTCTTCCGTTTTTGGCAGGAACGGGGTGACGACGGGATTCCCCTTGTGGCGGATGGGCCGCTGGACCTGTCGCCTGAGGTTGGCCGAATGGGCGATCAGGTAGTTGTCGAGAAACAGCTGACGCTCGCGGCCGATCTTGACCGGCATGTCCTTCATGTCCAGCGGGAACATGACTCGTTCGTTGGCCAGGTTTCGCCAGGCGACCGGCAATTGATCAGGATTCAGCGGCTCGGTCAGCGGTCCACCCTCGGGCTCTTTTCCCGCAGTTGTTGCCGTGAAAAAGCCGACACAGGCGGCTACGACGAAAACGGTTGAGGCTGTTGTCCTCATTGGTCACACCTCGCAAGTGAAGGGGTCCGGTCCTGCACGGCATGCCGGCCAGGGCACTGCCTCGCGAGTGGACCGACCCGGATCCAGCGGCAACGGTCTTCCTGCACGATGATGGCCGCGCCGGGAGCCAACTGATGGACCGGATGCCGCTGAGACTAACTTCGGGACAACCGTCAAACAACCACTTCCGCGCAGCTGGCTGTCACGGGTGTTCCCGCCGCCGCCGGCACCGCCGGTGTCCAGCAGCAAGAGTCGAGCGAAATGACGAAATCGTGCCTGCGCTGTCGTGGCGAAACGTAACCGGGACGAGCAGCAGATCCAGAACTGGGCGTGACACCGAGCGGCTCGTGCTCCCATCACCCAACTGCAACGGCGGCGATCGAGTTGGGGACGTGGCAGCCATTCAACGGTACACTGAATGGGTGACGGGCATCCGTGCTGGTCGCAGGGCACCAGGCCCTCGACACTCATGCCGCCGAACCCAGGAGTCTCGCTCATGCGATCGATCGTTGCCGCTGCTGCCGGACTTGGTTTGCTGTCCTTCACTGCGTGCAGCGAGATACCCCCGGAGCCGCCGGAGACGCAGGAATCGCGAGTGGTGGACACTGTTCCGACTTCGATTCCATCGGAATCGCACGAGGTTACCGAATCCGGTCACGGTTCCCACGGTTCCCACGGTCAACACGACGGTGCACACCGACATGTCGAAGATGCCGGCGGTGATTCAGGCAGCATCGCAGTCGGCGACAAGGTTCCTGAGTTCGAGGTCACCATTGATGGCAAGACGTTCAAGCTGAGCGAACTGCAGAAGAACTCGGCGCTGACAGAAAACGGCACGCTGGTGCTGACGTTCTGGTGTTCGTTTTGTCACAGTTGTCGGCACGTTGAGAAGGATCTCGACAAGTTGGCCAAGCAGTACCATGGCCAGGTCGGTGTCATCGCACTGGACGCCAGTGCCGGTGAGACCGCAGAGGCTGTGGCGGAGTTTGCTGCGAAACATGGACTCACGGTGCCTATCGCTCTAAACGCGAGCGGTACGGCTGCAGACATCTTTGGAACCGGTCGCACGACGACGACGATCGTCATCGACAGTGAAGGCGTCCTCCGTTACTGCGGACAATTCGGTGACAATCGACACGCCTATGCCGCCGACGCGCTCGAGGCGGTGCTTGCGGGTGAAGAAGTCCGTGTCAAGAAAACCCGGCACAAGGGCTGACCGATTCGCCGTACCTAGCCTCCGTGTGAGGCTGAAGAACTTCGGCGGACCGTCGGCTGCAGCAACCGGCCTGGATTTTGCGGTTCCATCCATGCGTTGATATGCTGCGACCGCCGCACTTTTCTCTCGCAGGTCGTTCGCAGGACTCCACCATGCACCGTGTTGCCGCTCGTTGCTGCTTTCTGCTGGGCATCGCAGCCTGTGTGGTGTCGAGTTCGTCATGGCCGCTTGCTGGTGACGGCATCGCTGCGGTCCGGGCAAAGACGGCGGAAGGTGATCGGCGGGCACGCCCGATCATCTTGTCGGCGAACACCCCGTCTTCGAGTATCAGCACCTTTGCGCTGGGCCAGTCGGTGACACTCGCGTTCAAAGCCACCGGTATGAAGCCGGGGCAGGATGATCTGAAACTCGAGTTGCACATCGTTGATGAAACGGACCGGACGGTGAAGAGGCAGTCGTTGGGGGTCAAGGCCGACGCGAACGGGCAATGGACAAAGGAGATCGCGGCTCCGTGTCGGAAGATGGGCTTCTGGCGCGTGTTCGTCAAACTCTCCAACGGCGTGACGCTGCAAAAGGAGGGGGTCAGCCAGCGCGAGGGCTACATGACCTACGCCGTCGTGCCGGATCCAACCAAGCGGAAGGTGTACGGTGAAAAGGCAACCCGTTTCGGCATGAACGGCCTGTTCAGTCGGCAGGCGAACGTGATGCCCTACCTGGGACTTCGCTGGATGTACGAGCCGTCGACGATCGCGGTGAGACAGTATGGATACGCCTGGGGCCAGATGGAGCCCGATCATCCGGGACAGTTTGCCGAGGACCGGGCGGCCGCCCGGGCCAAGGGCCAGGCCTTTCCCCTGAATCTCTTCATCCACAATTCCGCCTATTTCGTTGACGGCGAACGGAAACCCTGGAAGGTCTACTCGCTTCCCACGCTGTTCTATGCGCCGCCGAAATGGGCCATCATTCCGGGGACCACTCACGGCGTCCATGCCCTGTTGAAACCCGCCGCCGAAAAACACTGGCGGAATTATTGCACCGAAGTGGCCAGGGCCTACACCGAGCAGTATCCCGATCGGAAGGAGAACATCTACCAGATCACCTGGGAGCCCCAGGGAGCCGACAACGGCGACGAACGACTGATCCGCACCTACGAAATCGCCCACAAGGCGTTGCACGCAGCAGATCCCAAGGCCCTGGTGATCGGGCCCGCCAGCAGCAGTACCATCCTGAGCGTGGGTTGGGACGAACGTGTTCTCCGCAAGGGGCTTGGGAAATACCTGGACGGATTTGCGGTTCATCCCTACCTGTCCAAGCTCGCCAACAACCCCGGCGACCTGGGCAAGACGCCCGAACAGAACGGGCTGATCGAAGGACTGCGGGCGATCAAGGCAGTTGTCCGAAAGCACACCGGCCGGAACCTGCCCCTGTTCGCGACCGAACTGGGCTTCAACGACGACGGAGATCGTTCCCAGGAACTGCTCCAGGCCCGAGCTCACGTTCGGTCCAGCCTGATCCTGCTGGGGGAGGGTTTTCGTTTTCACATGCCCTTCAGCACCTATCTGCCGGGATACGGCTTCTACTACAGTCTTGGCGGAAGCAGCTACTTTCCCGAAAAGGCGGGTCCGAAGTCGGTTGTGCCGGCCTACGCCGCCATGACATTTCTGGTCGACGGTCACGAGAGCACGGGGCCCATTCCGGGATTGGGGCCGGCGGCGTGGGGGTACACCTACCGGGGACCGGACGACACGATCAAGGCCCTGTGGAGTGAGAAGACAAAGCGGGTGAATGTTGCCGTGCGGGGCAAGCAGGTCGAACTGTTCGACTGGATGGGCAACAGTTCGCTGGTCTCGGCCGGGCGGGGAGATCTCGAGGTGACGATTGGTCCGAATCCGATCTACATCAAGATTGCTCCCGAATCGTCGGACAGGTGAACGGGTCACCGGCTTGCTTGCGTGGAGGATCACGCTTGACGAGCCGATCGGGCACCTGTTTCATCAGGGACCGAACGACTGAACTGCCGTCGTTGGTGTTGTCGGCGACACGGTTCGTCTCGGCGCGAGCAGCGAAGTTGGGAACAACGGAGACCCGGTGATGGGTGTCAGCCTCGATCCGCAGCAACAGCGGGCGTACCAGGACGACGGTGTGCTGTTTCCGTTGCCGGCGGTGGAGGCATCGGCAGCGTCAGCGGCCTGCGGCCACGCGGTAGCCTTTCTGGAGTGCCAGGGTCCAGAAGCCCGTACCGTAGATTCCTCGCAGGTGCACCTGTTTCTGCCGTGGGCCTTTGACCTGGTCACTGATTCTCGCGTGCTGGACGCGGTCGAGGGCGTTCTCGGACCCGACATCATTGCCTGGGCCACGACGCTGTTCGCCAAGCCACCACGGGACTCGTCCCGGGTCACCTGGCACCAGGACGGGACGTACTGGGGCCTGGATTCGACCCAGGTGACGACCGCCTGGATTGCCCTGACCGTCAGCGACACGGCAAACGGTTGCATGCGGGTGGTTCCCGGTACCCAGCAACTGGCCATCCAGCCACATCGCGATACGTTCGCGGCTGACAACCTGTTGTCGCGCGGACAGGAGATCCAGGTGGAAGTGGACGAGTCCGAGGTGGTCGATCTCGTACTTCAACCGGGTGAGATGTCGTTGCACCACGTCAACCTGGTTCACGGATCGGAGCCGAACACGACCGACGGGTGGCGGGTCGGTTTCACGGTGAGGTACGTCAGGCCCGATGTCCGCCAGTTGGGTGACGACCTGCCGTTGGCCGTCCTGGCACGGGGTCGCGACGACCACGGGAATTACCGGCTGGTCGAACGGCCGGTTGAACGCCCTCTGGATGAAGCCGTGGAAGCGTTGCGGGAGTTCAACCGCGACTTTCTGTCGCGACTGATGCCGTCTCCGGAATGAGCCGATTCCCACTGGCACGAGACGGTTCGTCGAGGGGCTCGGTGACACGATGATGCTATGGAAGCGGCCGACCGCCGAGACCGTTACCGGTTTCATCCAGGGGCAATCCGGGCAGGACTGGTCGTATCCGGGGATCGGCGAGACCCGGACACGGGCGGCTCCTTCCGGATTCGTCGCGGATCACTACCGCATCCGGTTGGGAGAGGGTGACGCGGCGTTCGAGGCGGCCCGCGATGCGATTCGATGCTGGGCCATGTTCGACGTGGGCTGGGCCAGTGTCGTTCCTGAACCCGATCCCCCCGGCGAGGGCCAGACGGTGGCGATCCTGTTCGGAATCCTGGGCTGCTGGTGGCTCAACGCCTGTCGTGTCGTCTACCTGATTGACGAAGACGGTCCCCCGCGTCGATTTGGGTTCGCCTACGGAACGCTGCCGGACCACATCGAGCGGGGAGAAGAGCGGTTCCTGGTCGAACAGGATTCCGACGGGGTGACCTGGTACGACCTTTCGGCGTTCTCGAGGCCCAGTCACCTGCTGGCGAAGATCGGCTATCCCGTGGCGCGGATGATGCAGAAGCGGTTTGCCAGGGGATCCCTGGCGTCGATGAAACGGACGGTGCACCGCAGTCTCGAGGCAGCAATGCCTCAAACGGAATCCTGACGATGGTCGAATTGCCGCAACGAAAGGCGACGGTCCGCTCGGCAGTCGGCGGGTTGATCTGGATCGGCCTGGTCTGCTGGCGTCCTTCGAGTCCCTTCGACGTTGGCTGGGCTCACCAGTTGCTGTTGTTTTCGCCGTTGATCCTGGTGCCGTTGGTCGTCGGCCTGGCCGAACGGCGAGACGACACCTCCGTGATACGTCGCCTGCTCGGGCTGGCCAACTGGTTGCAATTGCCTGCGGCGGTGTCTCTGGTTGTTGCGGTCGAAGTTCTTGCCCAGGGCAGCGTGGCCGCTGCCGCGTGTACGTTGCCCTGGCTGCTGGTGACGGGGCTGCTGGGATTGGTTGGACTCTTGCGGGCGTGGCGCCGCGGAGGGACGCCCTGGCCCGAACTGGCTGTCGATGCCGGATTGATCTTCCTGCCGATCGGCGGTGGCTGGGCGTTGTTGCACGTGCTGGGAGAGCAGCCCCTGGGCTTCAAGCCGGTGATCGTCCTGCTGACGGCCATCCACTTCCATTACGCGGGCCTGGTCCTGCCGGTGATCACCGGCCTTTCGGGCCGGCGACTGCCGGGCAGATTCTCGAGCCTGGTCGCCGCCGGAGTGACAATCGGGGTCCCGCTGGTCGCGGTGGGAATCACCAGCACCCAACTGGGGGGCCCCCCCGCTGTCGAGACTCTTTCGGCTTGGATGACCGCTGCTGCCGCCATCGGCACGTCGGTGTTGCTGCTCAGGCTGGTGCGAACCGGCGGTGTGCCCTTGGCCTCGAAGGTGCTCTGGACGGTTTCTGCGGTCTCACTTAGCGGCGCGATGGTCCTGGCGGCACTCTACGGGGCGAGAGCCTGGCTGGACCTGCTTCCGGAATCCTGGCAACTGCTGCCGGTGCCGTTGGAGGATCCGTCCGGGAAAACCAACAACCTCGAAGTGATCATCGACTGGATGCGAGCCTGGCACGGCACGGCCAATGCGATTGGCTTTTCTTTGTGTGGCTGCCTGGCCTGGACGATTGCCGAGCGGGGGTCGGTGTTCGAGCCGGCTGCTCAAGTACTCACAGCGAAAAATCCCGGCAGATGAAAACGGTCTTGTCGTTCTGACGAGTTGGTTGATACACCTGGGGGCCTGCAAAAGAATGTCTGCAATCGATACCCTCCCGAAGCGGTTGGAACAAGAACGGGCGGGATACAGGAGGAATTGACGTGTTGGTTGTCTACGTCGTCGTCATCTTTGTAAACGCCTTTATCTGTTGTCTGATCGCCGTTGAATTGGCAGCGGTCAAAGGTCACGACACGGTGAAATGGGGGTGGTACGGATTTCTTTTTGGTCCGATCGGGGTCCTGGGAGCGGTGGGGCTTCCCGACCGAGACGGGGTTTATGCTCGGTCCCGGATCAAGGAGGCTACCTCTCCGCCGGTGGGCGATCCTTCACTCCACCTTGAGAAGCTTGGCGGAAAAATCGTCCGGAATGAACTGGGTGAAGTGACCCGTGTCTCGTTCGTCAATTATAAGATCACTGATTCGGAACTCGAGAGTCTCAGCGGGCTGACCGGACTGAAGACGCTCGACCTTGGTGGCACCAAGATCACCAACGCAGGATTGGCACACCTGGTGGGCCTGTCCAACCTGGAGACGCTCTCTCTCCACAGCACTCTCATCACCGATGCCGGGTTGCTGCACCTGAAAGGACTGGCCCGGCTCAAGACACTCTGGATCGGTGGAACCAGGGTCACCGGTGAGGGAATTGCCGAACTGAAGCGTGCGTTGCCGGAGTGCCAGATCAGCTAGGCGATCCCGGCAGGTACGGACCGGGGTCGTGTCAGACGTCCTCGACCACGCGGGCCCAGTGAAGACTCATCCGATCGGGCGTGCCGGCATACCAGGCGATCAGCCAGTGGTCGTCCCGCGGCCGAATGGCCGGGTGTCCGAAACTCCACTTGCCCATGTCTTCCCAGAACTCGGCGTAGTCGATCTCTTCACGACCTTGGCTGACCGCCGCCTGCTCATCGTGAACATGGACGATCAGTCGTTTGTCTTCGGGCCAGGTCCGGCCGCCGTCTGATGATTGCCAGAGCGTGATCGTGCCGGGCTGTCCCCGGTCGACAACACACGAGAGGATCCGCCCATCCTCGGCGATGGCGCAGGCGGAAATCTGCCCGGGGATACTCGTTTCGAACGGTTCTGCAGCGGCCATCGCTCCGTCGTTGATCGAAGCTCGCAGCATGTGGACATTGGTGTCGCGTTGTTCCCGGCGATTGTGAGTCCAGAACATCCCGATGAATTCACCGGGAGTCGAGGTGGGGCAGAGTCGCTGGTCCCAGTAGTACTTTTCCTGTTCGGGATGCCGGGCGACCTGCCAGGGATTCTCGAAGCACCGACCGCCGTCACGCGAGACCATCAGCCACGCCGCCGGTTCGACCGGTGTCGGGTCGTCGAATTCCTTGAAGCTCTCGAAGGCACAGGCGATGGTTCCGTCCGGCCAGTGGAGGATCGGGCCGGTGACCGCGCACCCGGTGAGTCCGGGTGTTGGCAGTTCCGACCACGCTGTCCAGGTGTCCCCCTCGTCGGTTGACGAACAACACAGGATCCGGGTCGACAGGATGCCCTCGGTCTCGGGGTTGAACAGCGGTCGATCCGGGATGCTGCGATCGACCCACGTGGTGAACAGCAGCAATCGCCCCGGTTCGGCCTCGACCATTTCCGCCGCCATCAGCGAACCGGGAATCCCCTGCCATGAGGTCTCGAACTCGTGCGGCAACCGGTTCCATGTCTCGGTGCCACTGGGTGACCGGGCCAGGCGGATCGTGTTGGTTGGGGTGTGTTTCCCCGGCCCGGACTGGCAACCGGCCAGAAACGTGCCGGAGTCAAGCGGCACGAGGCTGGTGACATAAGCGATCGCCTCGGTGGCCGCCGCTTCACTCGCATCGAGGATCAATCCCCTGGCTGCGACACGCATCACCGGGCCGATGGCTTCATCGGGGCACTCGGCAGGTTCCATCATGTGTCATCCGCCTATGAAAACAGTTCCAGCAGCGGCCGTCCGGTGGAAAGCTGGTGTGGCTTGTCGCCTGAGGCATAAAAGAGCATCTCGCTTTGTGCGGACGGTCCAAGCGTCCACAGGAACGCGACGCCGAGTGGTAGTCGTTCGATGGAAAACATAACGACGCTCTTTTTGACCTCTCGGGGAAAAAGCCGCAGGCACGTTTGCAGGGCTTCTTCGAGACTAACGCCGAAAAACCTCACGAGCAATCACGTTCGTGAAGCCGGATTTTCGGCCTGGATGTTTTCGGTCGCGATTGGGGTTTTCGGAGCGATCAGTCTCCCTGACCGGAGTGCAGACGCTCAACCTTGTCGGGACCAAGATCACCAACACCCGGCCGGCACACCGGGCGGGCCTGTCCAACCTGAGCTGATCGACTCGTAGCGGCGCCGGATCACGGGAGTTTCGAGGGCCAGACGACGAGTCGTTTCGGGTATGAATCATCCGATCGTTCCAGTATCGGCAGTCACAGCCGTTTCGGTCGGAGTCTCATTCCGGTGAAGATCCGGTGGCTCTGTACAGGTATGCTGCAAGCATTCCACGTTCGGATACGTGATGTGGACGAGGATGCCAATGCTCTTTGCACCACGAACTCGACAGTTGTCCGTGCTGCGTAATCGATGCGTTCCGGGGGTTCTGCTGATCCTGCTCGTGGCGAATGTGGCCCTGGCGGTGAACGTCAAGGACTACGGCGCAACCGGTGACGGCGAGACCGATGACACGGCGGCGATCCAGGCCGCCATCGATGCCGGCAGATCGGTCTACCTGCCACCAGGGACGTATGTCCTCAGCCGGGAATTGCGCGTCTGGAATTCCGTTCAGTTGATTGGTGAACGCGGGGGGCCGCGTCCGAAATTGCTGCTCAAAGCCAATACGAAGGGTTACGGCGACGTCGGCAATCCGGGCTACATGGTCAAGTTCTACGAGCGGCGGACACCTGCTCTGAAGCCGGCGTGGATGAACACATTCTGTTCCCAACTGGACGGCATTGATCTGCAGATTCAGCGTGGCAACAAGGGTGCCGTGGGCATCAGTCATACCGGCGCCCAGAACTGCCACATCCGCAACTGCAAGATCACGATGAACGGAAGTTCGCTGGGCATCTACTCGCTGCCCAGCGACAGTCTCACCGAGAATGTCGAGATTGTCGGTGGACAGGTCGGCGTTCGGTGGAAAGAAACGGGCATGTGGCCCAGCGTGATCAAGGGCTGCGTGTTTCGCGGGCAGACAGTTGCCGCCATCCAGGGTGCTCAACACGGCATTATTCTCGAGGGTTGCGTCTTCGATGGCTGTGCAGTGGGGATCAACGTTCCCGGCACAAAATGGAATGCCGAGCGGCTGTACCTGGAAGACTGCATCTTCAGGAACATCACCAGTGGAAAAGCCATCACGGCATTTCACGGTCGGCGTTTTGACTTCCTGGTCACGATGAAGAACGTGTACTTCAAGGATGTGCCGCATATCGCGTTCTGGTTGGACGGTTCCTCCGATCATATCGCCGGCCAGGCCTCCGGTTGGTGTCGTGCCGACGATGTCACTCACGGTCCACGGTGGGAGAACGGCGTCCAGAAGGGAGGCGATGGGGCCAGTCACCGACGCGTGACCGCCGATTGCCCCGCCCCCACGTTCACTGCTTTGGACCATGTCGACAAGATCCCGGCTCGGGCCGCCTGCGTCGACGTCAAGCGGTTCGGAGCGTTGGGCGACGGACGGCACGACGACACCGCGGCCATCCGCAAGGCCATCGCGAACGCGAAACGGCCGATCTGGTTTCCCGCCGGCACGTATGTCGTCTCCGACACGGTTCAACTGGGCAAACACACCAGGCTGATCGGTGAGCATTGCGTTGCGACCGAGATCAAGCTGGTTCCTGTCACCGGTGACGAGAGCTTCGCGGATCCGAAGGCCCCGAAGCCATTGATCGACACGGTTGACGATCCGGATGGGACGGCCGTGTTTGCTCACTTCCGGTTCGGCACCTACGCGAAACCCAATGTCAACGGCATGATCGGCATTCGTTGGCGGGTCGGGCGACACTCGATCATCGACGATATCCACAGCATGAACACCGAGGGCCAGGGCGGTTACTACGGCTACGCACCGTTGGTGATCACCGGCAACGGCGGCGGTCACGTCAGGCAGTTCTGGGCACCGTGGAACAGGACCAGCGGTCCCGGGTTGATCGTGATCAGGTCAACCACCGAGCCGCTGGTGCTCTATGGCGTGTCGCTGGAGCACAACAAGGTGGATCCGGGGCTGTTCATCGACAACGCAGAAAACGTCACCGTGAGACTGGTTCAGACCGAAGGCACCAACAGCGTTGTCGTGGCCAGGGGGTCCAGGAACCTGGTGTTCAACAACTCGTACTATGCGGGAATCGTGGAGAACTCGCATCCGACGGCCATGCGGTTCACCGAGTGTCGGAACGTGGAGGTGTCCTGCTATTGGCGGTATTGGCACGACGGCAGCTATTACACCAACGCGATCTCGTTTGTGGAGAACGGCAAGGAGCACCTGGTACCGGAAACCTCGGTCGCCTCGTTTCGCTGGAAGTCGCCGGCCAAGCCACGACGGGGTTCTCGAGATCCGCGAGCAGGTCGCAAGTGACTCCGGCCGCAGGCCCGCTTTCCTCGCGGTTGTCTTCGGTCACGGAAGAGCGGATTCTCGAAGCAGACGAGATCTGTCGAGGCGTGACAACCGGGCCAAGCTGCGTGGCGACTAGCGGTCGCTCTTCGACCGTTTGCCCGCATTCAGAGTATCCAGGGCAATTTGAGCAGCCGTGCTCACGGTCGCACTGGAGTGGTTCTTGAGACTGTAGAGCTCTTCCATGACCTGGGGATCGGAGATCCCCATCCGTCCAAGGGCTTCCGCCACTCTTACTGCGGTGCTGACCTTGTTGTCCGCCAAGGCGTTGATGATCAGTTCCACAGCATTTCCGTCCGTGAGATTTCGGAGAGCGTCCGTGGTACTGGCTCTCACCTCTCCCTTGTCGTCCGTCAGCAAGGCGCCGACGAGTGGTTCCAGTGCCATCAGGTTTTGCAGCAAACCGAGGGCGTCAGCCGCATTGCATCGCACCTGGGGTGCTTCGTCGTTCAACCTGTCGATGAAAAGCTGGGTGACGGAGTCATGGTCGCCCATTGCGACCAAAGCTCCTCCGGCGTGGCTTCGTACATCCGAGTCCTGGTCCATCAGTGCCGTGTGGACCAGAGGTTGCACCACACTGGGGTCGTTCAGCATGCCGAGGGATTTCGCCGCCCTGATGCGAACCGAACTTGTCGGGTCTTCCATGGCGTCGATGAGTGGAGTGATCGCAGTGGGGTCGCCGAGGATGCCCAGTGTCCGGGCGGCTTCTCCTTTCACACTTTGTGGGCCGTCCTGCAGGGCGATGATGATCTGGTCGAGGGCAGTGGAGGCTCGCAGGCTTCCCAGTGCCCTGATCGCCTGGAGCCGCACGTTGGAATGAGTGTCTGTTATCCTGAGGATCAGCGGTGGCACCGCGCGCGGATCTCCGATTTCTCCGAGTGCTTTGGCTGCGTTGCCACGCATCAACTTGTCCTCGTTATTCAATGTGTTGATGAGTGCCGGAACGATGGTCCTCCCCAACCGGACGGAGGACTTGTGGTTGAACCTCAAGTCAGCCAATGCCCCTTTGATCAAGGTGTCTGTGCTGGAGATTACGGTTATGACTCCGCTGATCAGGATGTAGTCGAAGGTGAGCCGCTTGGCCATGACCAGGTGTTTTGCCCACCATGTCGAATACCCGACCTGAGAAAAATGGACCCCGTACACTTCGGACCAGTCCAGCATCGACTTGCAGAATCCGTCGAAGGTGAGGGCAAACCACGTCACCCAATTGGCGTTGTCCGGAACAGAAAACAGTGCGAACAGTGTGTGGCAGTGGGAGAAAATCATTGGAAACAACAGGAAGAGCTGCAGTGCGGTCAGCAGCGAAAACCCCCGAAGATTGGGCAATTCCAGCAGATCACCCTCAGTCTGGCCTCGTACGATCGCTCCGCGAGTTCGTTCGTTCTGGTACCACGCATGGTTGACCGCAACGACACCGAAGTAGCCGCTGACGACGACCGCCAGGCCCCAATACTGCAACAGAGGAAGGCTCCAGAACTCAAACAGAGGAATGGCCTGCAGGCTGTAGATCAGCGCAAAGACAAGCAACCAACGCTTGTAGCGAGCTCGTGCAGTCGGAAGATTTGTGCCGAATACGCTGGCGTACAGTAACAAGCCTCGTCGTACCAGCCTCGCCGTAGTGCGGATCGGCACGGCAATGAACGTGGCCAATGACCGAAGAGGTTTTGTCCCGAACATGCTTGCGCCAATCGGCCGTGGGTTGAACGTGGTTGGAAGATCGTGACGGGAAGGGCATCTCCACCACGATACGCAGCATGATGACCGGCTGGTTTCGGAAAAACAACGAAGGCAATTCGTCGAGGCAGGGTCGTGTCCGGCGGCCTTGATCCTCGGTTCTGCAGCAGGTGAGATTGGTGGTTGAGCCGTGATCTGGCCGAGGCCGCCGAACGGAGAAGCATGCGATGAGACATCCGGTGCTGTTGTTGATGGCGGCGATCGGGTGTGGCCAGGAAGCCGAACCGACAACGCCAACCGCGGAGCCGGTTGGCGAGCAGGACCAGACACCGAACGCCAGGTCGGCGGGAAACCAGGTCGCGTCACCGTCCGTGGACGGGTTGGTCGAGAAGGCTCCCGCCGTGAAGCCGCTCGATGAGGTGGAGCCAACCAACCGTCTGCCGGCCGACAGTTGGTTGCGCGTCGCGGGGAAGCAGATCAGGACCTCGCCCGGGGCCGTGTACTATCCTGCCGACCGGGTGTTCCTGGGGATGGGCGTTGCCCACCCTAGGACATCGCAGTTGTCCTACGGGAGCGATGAACCGGTGGCCAGGTTCGCCAGGGAGCGGCACTGCCGTGGATGGTTCCTGGCAGGACCTGGTGCAGGCCAGGGGAAATGTCGCCAGCGTAACGACGCACACGATCGCTCCCGTGAAGATGCGATTTGTCCGCCTGCACATCACGGACTCCGGTCCGACCGACGATCCCACCGCCAGAATCTGCGAGTTTGAGGACTATGCCTCCGATGGCGCGACAATCCGGGTGAAAATCGGAGAACCCGCTGCCCCTTCCCCCTGAAGCCGTATCAGGAGAGCTTTCGGATCACCGGTCGCGTTCAGAACGCATTGATGATCCGGACCTGGCCAAGCCGGCAATCTCCTTCGCATTCAACGTGCGGCGAGTCACCAGGATATCGTCGGCCAAGCCGATAAGTTGTTCGTCCGGGCCGGTGACGACCGCTCCGGTGACACCCGGGGGCTTCAGGTTTCTGTCGAAGATCTCGAATCGGCCGGCCGCGTCTTCTCCGACACGCAGGTCGGCGGACAGGTAAATGCCGACAACCGTCTTTTCGTTTGGCCCGTTGAAACGCTTTCTGACTGACTTCGTGTCGTTGTAGACGTAATAGCATGTGCCCGAGCGCAGCCGCCCGGAGCCGAACTCCTTTCCGTCGAAGAACATCTTCACCTCTCCGTGGTCATAAGTGACCGCGTAGTGGTGAAATCGGTCGGTCGTTATCCGGCACTTCGACTCCACGGTCTGCCCGTTTGCAACAAAGCGGACCGCCCCATCGGCCGGGTTGAAGTCGAAAATCAACTCGCCGGTCACCGGTTTGTCACAGCCACGGAATGTGCTGAACAGCCGTGTCACGCGTTTTTCGCCGGTCTTGACCCGTACGGCGAGGGTGAAGTTGCGTCCGAGGTTCATGGTGTCAGCAACCTCGAAGGTGCTCAGTGTCTTGCCGTCGCTGGAAAAGGCCAGGCAGGCCCCTCCACGAGCACCGGCTGCGTCTTTGACAACGGTGACGTTGTGATGAAAACGAGCCTGCTGGCGACCGTCTTCGGTTGCCTTGTCGGTAGCGGTTTGTCCGCTGTCGCCTTCGAAGTCAAAGAACGCGGTGAAGACAGCAGACTTGTCGTCGACATCAACGCGCGGACCTCCGCGGAAGGAATAGAGAGATGCGTTGTTGAAGACAAACCTCAGCCGCATGGGTTTGTTCGACACCGGCAGTGTCTTGTGTGCTTTCCATGTGACCGGTTGGTCGATTCCGTTCCCGCTGACTCGGTTGCACTCGGTCCTGCTGTATCCCGGAAAAACCGTTCCGTCGGCGTCGAGCACTTCGGCCGCAAGTGCTCCGCCCTTGGCCCTGGCATTGACGGACAGGCGGCCCCCCAGGCCCTTCAACCGCCTGGTCGTTACTGTCCCGGTTTTGTTTCCGGCGTCGAGTGAGGCAAACCCGTCTTTCCGGAGAGTTGCCAATCCGACGCGGCCGGTTATGGCTGCGTCGGGTTTGCGATGGTCCTTATCCCAGGCACCGTACCAGAGCTTGATCGTGTCTCCTTCAACCAGTGGATGGCTGGAGGTGAAAAGACAACCGGCGTCCCAACTGCCGTCCGGGCCATTGGGCAAAGCCGCCGGCCGCCGGCCGCCTTTGGCTTCAGCACGGGTCCAGTTGATGCCGTCACGGCTGCTGACCAGTTGGACGTAGATTTGTCCACCGGAGCCGGTGCGGAAGATCCAGAGCAAACCGATGTAACCCGATTCGTAGGCAAATGACGTGAGCCCATAAAACTGCACACCCATTCGGCCGGGATGCATGCGGTCATCAATTTCGTCCGGAACAAGCACCAGTTCGGGATGTGGCCACTTCCTGAAGTCCTTGGTGGACGTGGTTCCGATGCATCGGCGGTACCCCTCACGACGCGGCACGGTGGTCCATATCTTCACGGTTCCCATGTAGCGTTTCTTGTGGGGATCCCAGGTGAACTGGCCGACATCACCGCGGTCGGGCAAAACCGGATTCTTGGCCTCATCTGTCCAGTGGATTCCGTCGGGCGAAAATGACCCCCAATAGCCCTCGTCCGCTCTCGAGCTGCGGTTGGCTGCGTACACGAACGTGATCAGCTTGTATTTCTTCTGCGGGTCGTTTTCCCACGGCGTGTGAAGAACCTGCGGATTGTGGTCATCGCCGGGACTGTGTTTCCTCGCCAGGAACATGTTGTTCCTGGTCGAATCTCTCCACCTGAAGATGCCGAGGTTCGGTTTGACCCAGTTGATCCCGTCTTTGCTGGTCGCGTAGGCGTTCACATAACCGCGTCTGCCGCCAAATTGTCCCGTCTCGTTGTACCCCTGGTACCACATCCGGTATCCGTCGCCGGCTTCGTTGGGAAGAACGGTTCCGTAAATGTACGAGCGACGGCCCTCCCAGGGCTTGTCGGGTGAAAGGACCGGGTTGCTCGCATGCTTGGTGAAAGGGTGGTAGGAGCGAACGACGTCGGTTTTCTCCGCGACCAGGTAGTCATCCACAAACAACTGCCAGGGTCCTGTCAGATCTCCGAGTGACTTTCGGGGCGGGACGGCGGCGTCGACCATCGGAGCAACTGGCCACAGCACCAGGGCAAGAATGAGTAACGGGCGACCTGTCATGATGAGCCTCCATTCAGCCGGCATGTCGTCGGCGTTGCATCGGGCGGGCAGCGAGTTGCGATCGGGTTTCGGCCGTAAACACTGACCTATCCCTTCATGTTGCACCAGCCTGAATGAGCGTTCCTGGGTTCAGTTCGGTTTGTGATCAATCGAGGGCCGTGAAGGAGTGACGTGATTGGGGAAACCCCGACGCCGCGCCTTGTCTCGATAGCTCCGAAGGATGTTGGGAGGCGTGCTTGAACCCCCGGTCGGCCCTGGAGAGACTTGGGACGGTCCACGGGCAACGTTCTTTACGGGGTGAACAACTTCCTGGGATTCGGGAACCTCTTCGGCCAGATCGGCGAGATCCGGATCTCCAACAGGCGACGTTCCTGATCCGTTCCGGGGCAGAGTGACCCTGGCCGTGAAAATCCGAATACCGAGCCGCTGATGAGCGATCGTGACGAGGATCGACCGAACACGAGTCGGGGATTTGAGCTTCCCGATGACATTCCGGGACGCATCGCCTGCATCTTGTCGGGCCTGTTCTTTGGCATCTGTGGAACCACGGCGCTGATCGGACTTCTGGGGAACCGTTTCCGGATGGCTGTCTTCGGATTCTACGAACTGTCAGCGGCCGCCGTGGTGTTCGGTATCGCACTTGTGTTGTGGGGATTGACGAAACCCAGGTGGGTCGAAGCCCTGTTGAATCGCGTTGTGATTCACGCCACACTCGTCTTCGGCCTGCTGTTTCTACCGTTTGCCATCGAATTCCTGCTGTTCCTAGCGAGGGGGAACTGATGTCGTTTCCGGGCGGTTCGCTGCTGGTGCTGGTGCTGGTGCTGGTGCGGGTGCTCGTGGGCTGGCTGTTGGTGGTTTCTCTGGTCTCACACGTTGACGCGGCCGAAGGCGAACCGGCACACGATGGCGAGGTCGATCAGCGAGAAGACGAGGGCGATCAGCGAGACGACGAGGGCGAGGAGAAAAGGGAGGAAGGTTGGATCGCGAACAATCTGGTGCTGTTCCTGGTGCTGGTCCACGGCTCGTGGATCATACTGGTCGTCGGCGGACTGCTAATTGCCCGCATTGTTGTCCGTCGCCGGGAGGAGAAACGGACCAACGGCCTCCGGGGGGTCGCCGAGGAACTCGAGTTGACGTTTCTGGCGGACGGTGATGAGGCTCTTGCGGAACGACTCTCGGGCCTTCCGTTGTTCGACATCGGCAGAGGCCGAACGCTGAAGAACCTGATCGTGGCAGATACGCCCGAAGTGAAAGTGGCCCTGTTCGACTACGTGTACATTACCGGTCGGGGCAAGCGCAGACGCGTTCGGCGGCAAACCGTGGCCGCGGTCCAGGCAGCAGAGCTGAGGTTGCCCGAATTCCACTTGAGACCGGAAAGAACACTGGATGCTGTCGGCAGCCTGCTGGGCCGGCAGGACATTGACTTTGACGATCATCCGGGCTTCTCCAAGGCGTTCGTGCTGAAATCGTTGAGCGAACAGGAGACGCGGGATTTCTTCGACCAGGGGTTGCTGGACTTCTTTGTTTCCCGGCCGGACATTTCGTTCGAGACGGCCTCAGGCGTGTTCGTCTACTTCCGTCGCTGGAAACGGGTCGAACCGCAGGTTGCGGAAATGAAGGAGTTTCTCGGAGAAGGCTATTCGGTGTTGCAGGCTCTCCGAGAGCGGCTGGCTCGGAATTAGTGACCCGATGCCGGTCGACTAGACCGTGAACTGCAGGCTGCTGGGTTCACCCGCTTCGAGAGCGGCACAGTGTGCCTCGAAGTTCAACATCTCCAGCAGGCTCGTTCCCGATGCCATCTTGCCGAGCATGATCTCCTCCTTGCGCTGGATCTCCTCGGCGATCGGCAACGCGGCAGCCAGTTCGTCGACCGTGGCGATGATCAGGCCGTCGTCGTCACCGAAGAGGATGTCGCCGGGGTTGACGGTCACCCCGCCGCAGGTGACCGGGATCTGGGTGTCGCCGAGATTCGAGGTGGTGCCGGAGTAGGAGGTGAACGAGCGGGCGTAGTAGGGGAGTTCGAGGGTCCGGATGGTGCGGGTGTCGCGGCAGGGACCGTCGACGACGATGCCGGCCAGCCCTTTCCGTATCGCCTCGGTCGGGAACAGTCCCCCGGCAACCGCCCGGTTGCTGCCCTGCGAGTCGATCACGAGCACGTCGCCCGGGCGGGCGTCCCGGAGTCCCTTGATCACCGTCACGTAGTCGTTGTGGCACCGGACGGTGTGGGCGCGACCGACCAGTTTCAGTCCGGTGCGGATTGGACGGATGGCCGGGTCGGCAATCCTCAACTCGTTGACCGCCGGATCGGCCGCACGCAGTGCCTTGTTGCCGTCGCAGACACACGCGGTGTCCAGCGGCATCAACCGCGTCCGCAGTTCGTCGAATTCCATGTTCTCGAGTCCTCACTCTGGCTGACGGGTTGATGTCGTGTTGCCCGAATCTGTCAGTCACTGGTCGATGGATCGTGCAACGGCAGCGGTGGTGTCGTCTTCGGCATGACGTTGTCGAGAATCAGTCTCGCCCGGTCATCTTCATGGATCGTTTCCCGTTGGCTGCGTCCCACGGTCCAGAAGATGATCCCGCACAGGCACAGGACCACGAGGATCGCCCATTCGATGGGTCGCAGCACGGCCGGGCTGGCCGGAATTGCCATCGCCAATACGACCAGCAGCGAACCCACCGCTGCGCAGCCGGCCACCAGTTTTCCGGCAGGCAATCGAAAGGGGCGTTCCAGGTCCGGCGCGATCACCCGCAGGCGAAGCAGGGACAGTGCCACGCCGACGAATGCCACCGAGATGCAGAACGAGCCGACGTTGACGAAAGCCAGCAGTGCCCCCCGTCCCAGGCAGGCGGCCACCGCCGTGACCAATCCACTGAAGAGCGTGGCTCGTACCGGAGTCGCGTAGAGCGGGTGAATCTCACCGAACCGGGAGTCAATGATCCGCGCACGTCCCAGTGAAAACAGCACGCGGGTGCCTGCCAGGAAGAACCCGTTCCAACTCGTCAGCAATCCGATCACGCCGGCACACAGCACCAGGTTGGCCAGTGCGGGTGAGGAGAAGGCGGACCGGAAGGCGGTGGCCGTCGGCAGCTGTTCTTCGACCAGCGACTGCCACGGCGTCACCATCCCGGCGGCCAGGACCACCAGGACATAGAACACCGTGGAACCGATGATCGCCAGGATGATGTAGAGCCCGAGTCGCGCCGCCGGCTGCCCCGGGGCTCGTTCTTCGGCCGCCTGTGGGATTGTGTCGAAACCGACAAACATGAATGGTGCCATCACGAAGACGACCAGGATTCCCTTCCAGGTCCCGGCCAATGAGCCATTGGCGAAGTGAGGCACGAGGTTCCGGGGGCTGCCCTGCCCGATACCGGCAGCCACGAACAGCAACGTGCAGGCCACCAGGAGACCGGTCAGGATGACTTGGAGTCGCATGGCGACGCCGACACCCAGGAAGTTGACCGTTGTGATCAGCCCCGTGAACAGAAACGCCAACGCCAGGTGCGGCGCATAGACAGTCCAGTCGCCGATCTCGTACAGCGGCCACACGTCCAGTTGTGGAAACAGGTACGCCAGGACCATGCCGATCGACACGGCCTCGAAGGCCGACACCGCCAGGTATCCGAATGCCAGGAACCAACCGACCAGGAACGCCTTGCCCGTGCCGAAGGCTCGGTAGGCGTAGGCCACCTCGCCGCCGGTGACCGGCAGCATCGGGGTCAGTTCCGCGTAGCAGGAACCGACCAGGATCATCAGCAGGCCGCCGGCGGCAAACGCCAGCATTGTGCCCCCGGGCCCTGCGTGTTGGAACCAGTCGCCCAGGGCGGTGATCCAGCCGACCCCGATCATCGATCCGAATGCCAGCGACAGGAATCCCAGGCCGCCGATGGTCTTCTTCAGCCGGGGTCGCGGCAGGGGATCGTTGCTCATGCCCGGTCCGCTTGTCGGCAAGAAGGTGAGATTTCCGGGTGGCCGGGCGGCGACGGAAAGTCGCCGATGGGCCGACGACAGACCGGCAACATGGCTCGCCCGGCGGAGGGAAAGTGTAACAGGAAATTCGGGACATCGAAGGATCCCGAAATCACCATCTACGCGGTGGGCGTCCGATCCGGGAACCGGTTAGATTGGTCGGTGCCGAATCGACAGGTCTCGGTCGTTCCCACGAGGAAATCTCATGCGTTGCCGTCCCCAAACCCGGTTGTCCGTCACGGTCGTGTTGTTGTTCGTGGGATGTCTTTCGGCCCGCGCCGACGACAAACGAGCCAAGGAGGTGGAGGTGCCGGCCTTCACCGCCTACGTGGTCCCCGACAACGGAGCCGCACGGATCGATCCCCGCCGCGGGATCACCGGCTGGGTCCGGTCCGACGCGGTCATCAAGTCCTACGTCAACCTGAAGGCCACCGGTCGGCTGTCGCTCGAATTGCTGATCTCCTTGCCCGATTCGGACAGTGCGACGATTGGCGTCAAGCTGGCGGGCAAGGAATTTGTGAGAGAGGTCAAGAAGACTGGAGCGGATCAGTACGTCCGGGTCCCGGTCGGAACCGTCGAAATCTCCAAGCCAGGCTACCAGGCGATCACGTTGACCGGTCGCAAGCGAACCGGTCGCTCGTTCGGGAGCGTCAAGTCGCTGGTCTTCTCGGGCCCGGCCAGCCGGGGCATGCACTTCAACACCAAGCCCCGGCGAAACGCCGCCTCGGTCCACCTCTGGTTCCCTTTCCCCAAGGGTGAACAGGTCGGGTGGTTCTACAACGAGATCACGGTCCCCAGGGGGGCCGACCCGGTTCACTCCTACTACATGGCCTGCGGGTTCTCTCGAGGCTACTTCGGGATCCAGGTCAACAGCCCGACCGAACGACGGGTCATTTTTTCGATCTGGGACAGCGGCAACGAGGCGGTGGACCGTAAGAAGGTGAAGCCGGCGGATCGTGTCACACTGCTGGGCAAGGGCCGCGGCGTGGTGGCTCATGGTTTCGGGAACGAGGGGACTGGCGGCCACAGCCACTGGGTCCATCCCTGGAAGGCCGGCACGACCCAGCGTTTCCTGGTGCACGCCGAGCCGAAGGGACCTAACACCACGTACACCGCTTACTTCTTTCTGCCGGCGAAGAAGAAGTGGAAGTTGATCGCGAGTTTTCGAGCACCCAAGGACGGCAAGCACCTGCGGAGTCTCTATTCGTTCATCGAGAACTTCGGCGGTTCCAGCGGCTACCTGCGTCGCCAGGCCAGGTTCAGCCGGCAATGGGTTCGCGGTGCCAAGGGCAAGTGGCTGGAACTCACCCAAACCCGCTTCACTCACGATCCCACCGGCCGTGTCGAACGGAAGGACTACGGTGGGGGTGTCGAGGCCGACGGCGGCTTCTACCTGTCCAACGGGGGTTTTCTTCCGGCCACGGCGCGGTACGGCGACACGTTCAGGCGGCCGGCGACCAAGTCTCCGCCGCGGATCACCCTTCCCCTGCGGAAGTCGGATCTCGCCGAATAACCGTCGCGACCACCGTGCCGGTGCAGTCGCGGGCGGCGATCAGAACAGGCCCGCGATCGGCTCGCCGTGGTAGATCTGGTGCGGCCGGTCGAGATCGTCTCGCCAGGACGCGTCCTGGGGAATCCCCAGCGAGTGGTAGATGGTCGCCGCCATGTTTTCGGGCTTCTGGGGGTTGGCCGCCGGATAGCCGGCGATCTTGTCGGATGATCCGACCACCGTTCCGCCACGGGTTCCCCCACCGGCGAAAAAGACCGTCTGCACCGCACCCCAGTGGTCGCGGCCGGGCAGTTTGTAGTGCCGGTTGGTCTCGAGCTTGGGTGTCCGGCCGAACTCACCGGCCATCACGATCAGCGTCGACTCCAACAGGCCGCGTTCGTGCAGGTCGTCCAACAGTGCCGACAGGCCGCGGTCGGTCGGGGGGAACAGCTTTTCCTTGAACCGTGGAAACGCGTCACCGTGGGTGTCCCAGGTCTCGTTGTTGCCGAGGTTGACCTGGACCAATGGAATACCGGCCTCGATCAATCGCCGTGCCATCAACAGCGACCAGCCGTAACTGTTGCGGCCGTAGCGGATCTGTTCGGTGTCCTTTTCGTTGGTGACGTCGAAGGCGTGGCGCACCTTGGGGTCGTTGAGCAGCGAGATGGCTCCTTCCCGAAGACGCCCGAAGCTCCTGGCCGTTACGGCCTGGTCCAGGTGCTTCTGCTGACGTTCGATGCTCCGCAGCACATCAAGCCGACGGGCAAAGCGTGCCGAGGTCAGGCTGTGAGGAAGCGTCAGGTTCGGAGCCCGGAAGACACGGTCCTCCTCGCGGAACGCCAGGCCCAGGTTCGGGAAGTTGTACTCGGGATAGGCTCCCCGCTGGATGTTGTGGTAAGGGGAGGCCTCGATGAACCAGGGATCGTGTCGGTAGGTCATCTGGCCGCCGAATTGCCCGGGGATTGTTCCGCCCGACCAGTGGATCAGGGTTTCCGGGACCACGGCCGCCGGGGGCAGCTTGTCGTTCTGCCGTGGCACCCGGGGGTGATTTCGGATGGCGTATCCGGCCGTCGAAAGGATGGACGGGTAGTCGCCGGGACGCGGTTGTCGGTCGCCACGGAACCCGAGGTTCTTCATCGACCGACCGGTAAGCATGAAGTAATGGCCCAGCGTGTGACCGTTGGTCGAGTGGGTCATCGAGCGGCAGATTGACCACAGGTGACTTCGCTGGGCCAGTCCGGGCAGGTGTTCGCAGATGTCGATGCCCGGTGTCCGTGTCGCGATCGGGCGGAATTCGCCACGGATCGAGACCGGGGCATTGGGTTTCAGGTCGAAACTGTCCTGCTGGGCCAATCCGCCCGAGAGGAAGATGTAGATGCAGCGTCGGAATTCGGGCAAGGGTTTCGTGGTTGCCGGTGCGGCTTGCAGGCTCGCGACCTGGTTCATGCCCAATCCCATCAGCCCGAGCGTGCCTGCCTGCACGGCTGTCCGGCGCGAGATCAGCGGATGCGATGGTGTCGGTGTGGGGTGATGCATGTTTCTGGTGGTTCTCGGCACGCCGTGAAGCCGTCAACACAAGCAATGTCGCGGTGAGACGTATGATACGAGAGTCACGCAGGCGGGATCTACCGGGAATTGCGTTATCGATGGTGTGGCACGGCGATTATCGGTGAGCTGATGGTCGACACAAGAGTCAGTTTTCGGGTCCGGTGACAGATCCCCTGCCCTGCCCTGAACGCCCCGCGTCGAGCATTTCAGGACGCGAACACGGCAATGGGTGATCATCAATGTGGATGTCGGGCGTAGAGTCCGCTGATTTCAGAAAGTGCCCGAGATGCGGCATCACAGACAAATGGGTTGTCGTCGTTCAGCGTGGCCAGGAGCTGCTCCACAGCTTCCTGCAGGCGGTGCTCCTCAACCTGGTTGTCGTCGATCCGGCAAAGGATTTCGGCCGCGGATAGCCGAACTTCGGGATCTTCATCCTCCAGTTTCTCGATCCCCTTGGACAGTGCCGACTTCGGGTCCAGTGTTGCCAACGCCACTCCCGCGGCATCGCGTATGTCTTCTTGCTGTTTGTCCTGTTCCCACACCGCAAGAAGCGGGGCCACAGCTTGGGGATCGCCAATTTGTCCGAGTGATGTGGCCGCGGCTTTTTGCACGGGGGGACCGTGTTTTGAATTCAACTGCTCGATCAGAGATTCCACCGCGCGTTTGTTGCCGAGTTGGCCGAGTGACGTGACCAGAGCCTCCTGGAAACACTGCTCGGCTTCCTTACGCGAAGAGTCAAAGATCCCTTGTAGCCACGATCCCCATCCCGGTCCATTTTCCAGTGCTTCGAGAAGTGGTTCTACGGCATCGTCGTTCCGCATCTGGCCGAGTACTTCGGCCGCGGATTCACGAACACCGAGATCTTCGTGTTTCAGTTTCTTGATCGACGAAGCCAGTGCCAAACTCGGGTCCAGTTTTCCAATTGCCACGCCTGCGGCTTCCCGTATGGCTTCTTGCTGTGTGTCCTGTTCCCACGCCGCAAGAAGCGGCTTCACGGCCTGGTCATCGTCAAGTTCTCCGAGTGCAATGACTGCGGCTCGAACGACAGAACTCTCTGGGTCCTTCATCGCTTCAATAAGGGGTTTCACTGCTCGAGGATTCCCGAGTTGTCCGAGCGATGTGGCTGCGGCCTCACGAATGGAAGCAGTCTTCGAGTGCATCAACTCGGTGACGATTGCTTCTACGGCACTGTGTTCGCCGAGTTCGCCGAGTGCCCGGACGGCGGCTTCCTGCACGGAGATGTCGGAGGAGTTCTCAAGGCAGGCGATGATCTTGTCGACCACACTGGGGTCACCCAGTTGGCCCAGTGACAAGATGGCGGCATGCGTTACCGCAGGATGTGAGTCTTGCAGTACCTTGACGAGTGGTTCCACAGCGATCGCGTTGCCAAGCTTGCCGAGTGCAACGGCTGCCGTTTGTCGTGTGTTCTGTCGGTTGTCTTTCAGAGCGTCGATGACATGTTGCAGCCCCGCGGGATTGTCGAGTTGAGCGATCGCTCGGATAGCAGCAACGTGAACTTCGCGATCTTCATCTCGCTTCTCGAATGCGTTTCGCAGTGGTTGCAGAGCCCTGTCACTACCAAGGTGCCCCAGGGCCACTGCTGCTGATTGTCTGACCGCACTCTCTTTGTGTTCCCCCAATGCCCTGACAAGCGGTTGGACAGCCTGGTCGTCGCCGATTTGACCAAGCGCGGCTGCTGCTGCATCGCCGATGGCCGGGTCGTCATTCAAGAGTTCGTTACAGAGGTCTCCAACGGCATCGGGGTCTCGCAATGCACCGAGTGCGGTGGCAGCGGCCCGAGACGCAAACCAATCTTCTCCGTTCAACTTCTCCACTCCCTTCAACGTCACCAGCAGTGGTTTTCGTAACGGGGCGCTGTCGCCGCGAGATGTCCGGTGCTCGGTGGGATCACCTGGAGAGGTGTTACGGAGGTTGCCGACGGCTATCGCTGCAGCTTTTCTTACAGAGGCAACCAGGTGTTGCGACGCCGGAAAATCGATCAGCACGCACAAGGCTCGGTCGTCACCAAGTTGCCCCAGCGCCTTGGCAGCTGCTTCACGGACCCGGGCATCGGGGTTGTTCTGCAACTGCTCGATCAGCGGTGTCACCGCGAGGTTGTCACCCAGACGGCCAAGTGCCACCGCAGCCGCCACCCTCACAGCAACTTGTGAGTCTTCGTTCAGGTTCCCGATGAACCGTTCGACATGACGACAAACCCCGAGCCCGCAAAGCCCACGGATCGCGTTGATTCGTAATTGTTCGTTGCCAGAGTCCAATTCGTCCAAGAGCTGGGATTCTTCGATGATGTCGCCGAGGTTGATGAAAGCCTCGGAAGCGGCATCTCGAACGCGGGGATGCGTGTCGTTGTGGCGTGCACTGTCGAGCGCGTCGCGGACGAGAATGGTTCTGAACCGACCGAGTGCCTCGGCTACAGCAATCCGAACGGAAACATCCTTGTCCCTCTTCAGAGACTCGACGAGCGGTTCCGCCGCTCGTTTGTCGTCGAGATGGGCAAGAGCCTTGGCCGCTTGGGCGCGTTGTTTGTTCGACTTCGATTTACTCAGCTCTTTGACGAGTGGTGAGAGCGCCCGCGATCCAAGAAGAGCGGCCATTTCGTGATCGGTTTCGAGGGCCTTGATGGTCGTGTCGACCATCTTATGGATCTGGTAGACCTGGAAAATCGTGTTGATGAAAATCAAGTCGAAGGTGTACTGCTTGAACACAAATAGGAGGTTCCCTCCGAGATGAGCCTCGTTGATCTCAATATCTGTCAATCGGTCAAAAAACGGTTTCTGGACGTGGATTACCGGCCGGAAGGAATAGTCGAGGGTGTATTTGAACCAGTCGAACAAGGACAGGGAGGTGTCGAGTGGAGCGGAATACCAGTCGAACAAGGAGTAGGAATAATGGAACGCCAGAGGGAACAGCACCAGCAATTGCAGGATGCCGTAAAAGGAAAACAGCATCAGTTCGGGGAGCGTGCCGAGTTCCTCATGCGGGCGGATCTTCTGCTGGATCTCCAGGCGTCGCCTCTCGTTCCTCGCCCAGGCTCGATTGACCGCGAAGACACCGACAATTCCGAAGAGAGCGATCGCAAAACAGGTCAGCTGGCAGAAGGCGGCTACCTTCTCGGGGCAGACTGTCGACACGAGGTGCAGAAGGCCAATCAATGCGTATAGAGCCAGGTAGACCGATAGCAGGCGTTTTACGCACCAATTCGTTTGGGAGCCGAACAACGGGGCGAGTTTGACGAGGTTGCTGTCAGCCCAGGCAAACAGGATCCACGTCCACCTCCAGACCGAGTCCCGGAACCAGAGCCAGATCTGGTTGCCGACTTTCAGCAGCAGCTGCTGAATCCGGGCGATAACTGTGGTTGTTGTCGCCATGGTGAAGCCTGGGCCGGTGTTCAGGCACAGGTTCCAGGGACGAACGAAGCGGTTCCAGCGGAGGTGCATGGTGTCGTTTGGAGCACGCAGAGGCAATGCATTGAAGATGCCTCGCAAGGCCGACTGGCATCGGCGAGTTTCCAGGGCAGTGCGGGGGTTGAGTGGGTAGCCGCTACTGGGGTTCGTATGGCCACTCAAATCGGTCTAGAATCGACGTTTGACCGGATTCCAGTCGTCCCGGAAGAAGACCAATGCTGACGGTTTTTACCGACAACACGGCCAAACGCGGTGCAACGGTGTCGCGCCGTTCGTTCCTGCAGGTCGGCACCTGCACGGTCGGCGGGTTGTCGTTGGGAGACGTTCTGACGCTCGAGGCCGCCCAGGCCGTCGAGACTCCCTTCGTCAAGGACATCTCGATCGTGTTCCTCTACTTCTCCGGAGGAGCCAGTCACATCGAGACGTTCGATCCGATGATGGGGACCCCTCCGGAAATCCGCAGCCAGACCGGTGAAGTGGCGACCACGATTCCGGGAGTCACCTTCGGCGGCACCTTTCCCCGGCTGGCCCGGCATGCGCAGGGAATGTCCGTCGTGCGGTCGTTCCACCATCGCAACACCGACCACGTCAAGGCGCACGTCGAGGTGCTGACCGGGGGAATGGATCCGACCGGCGAGCGAAAGGCCGGCTTCAGCATGGGGTCGCTGTACGCCAGGCTGGCCGGCACCAACAGTCCACGCACCGGCCTGCCGATCTACAGCCTGCTCACCACGCCAGAAATCGATCCGCAGTACCGCCAGGAACTGACCCGCGTCCGACGCGGATCCTGGGCCGGGTCACTCGGTTCTCCCTATTCGCCGTTCGAGCCCGGCAACAAGAGTGCCATCCTGGCGAACATGTCACTGAACATTCCCCAGGACCGGTTCGCCGACCGTCGACTGTTGCTGTCGTCGCTGGACCAGTGGAAACGCCGATACGCGAAGATCGCCTCGGTCGGTGGCACATCGAGGTTCAACGACCAGGCGGTCGATCTTCTGCTCGGCAGCGCCTCGGGTGCCCTGGACATTTCTCGAGAGGATCCGGCCCTTGTCCGTCGCTACGACACGAGCCACATTCCGGTCGGGTTCAAGAAGTTCAAGCCCTCTCCGCTGGGCAAGCAGATGCTGATGGCCCGGCGGTTGTGCGAGGCCGGATGCCGGTTCGTGACGGTCCACAGTCCGGGCTGGGACATGCATGCCGACAAGAACAACCCGGGCATGGTGACGGGCATGGAGATGCTCGGGCGGACGGCCGACCAGGCCGTTTCCACGTTTCTGGAAGACGTGGCCCAGCGGGGACTCTCGAAGAAGATCCTGCTGATCCTCTCGGGCGACTTCGGCCGCACGCCGAAGGTCAACAAGAACGGCGGCCGCGATCACTGGGCCCGATTGAGCACGCTGGCGTTTGCCGGGGGTGACCTGAGAATGGGGCAGGTTGTCGGGAAAGCTCACCGCAACGGCGGGGAACCCCAGGCGTTTCCGGTTTCGCTGTCGCAGTTCCAGGCGACGGTCATGCAGAGCCTGATCGATGTGGGCCAGTTCCGGGTCAACAGCAGCTTCCCGCGAGAACTGGCCGCCCTGGTTGACAACCGCACGGCGATCACGCAACTGATGCCCTGACACCTGTTCCGGCCGCGGTCTCTCAACGGAACCGGAACGAGAACAGGTCGGCGTCCTTCAGGATGAACCGCAGGCGGACCGGCCGGGAGGCGAGTCGCGAGACGGTTTCGGAGTCCTTCCAGGTCACGACCCGCTCGATTTCGTCTCCAAACACCTCGTGGCAGTCGGCGTGGGCAAACCCCTTGATCGGTTGGCCTTTCGCATCCTGGATCTCGACCCAGACCCCTCCGGCAGCCGACGTCGAGTAGTTGATGGCCAGCTTGTTGCCGGCAAAGACCAGGGGCCTGGTCACGAACTCGCCGCCGGCCAGTGATGCCCGCATCGAGACGAAGCCGTCGGTCCGGATCGAGTATCTCCTCAGGTACATGCTCTTGCCGGCCCAGTAGCCCTCGGTGGCAAACAGCGAGAGTTCGTCAGGAGACCGGGGAAGATCCGACCGGGTGCTGAGCATTCCCCAGGCGATGATGTTGTCGCCGTAGACCCACGAATTGGTTCGTGACGGGCCGGGACGCAGAATCGCCTCGCCCCACCTCTTGAAGGTCACCCCGTCGCGGCTGGTCATCATCAGCCCGTCGGTGACGGCACTGCCGTAACGCGGGGATGCGCCGGATCGCAGTTGCCGTAGTTCCGGATGAGGCAGCTTGGCGGTGGAATCGACCCGGCCCCGGTCGATGTACCGCATCGGGAACCCGAACAGGATGTGCGGTGCCCTGGCGTATGGTGTGACCTGGTTGGTGTAGAGGTGCTCGTGGGGCGCCCCGGGAAAGACCAGCCATTCGGGCTTGCTCCATTCCAGGAAATTCTTCGACGTGGTGGTTTTGATTCCGCGAATCCCGTCCCGGAAGTCGCGAAAGTAGGCGCGGTACTCGCCGCGGGCCGAGTCCCAGAAGGCGAGGTTTTCGGAATCGAAGGCGCCGTCAGTGATGACCAGTCGCTTGGTGAGCGGCGAGAAATGGAAGCCGTCCGGCGACTTCAACGCGAACAGGCCTTTGGTCGCCCGCGAGCGAATGAGGGCCTTGTATCGCTCGGCAGGCGGACACTTCGGGTTGCTGTCCTTGAACACCGCGATGTGGGCGGCATCGACGGCCAGTCCCGGAATCGAACCGTTGGTCAGAACGATGTTGTTCTTCCTGGAACCCTCGAATTCGACCAGGCCCAGGTCCGGCTTGGTCCAGTGGATCCCGTCACGGCTTTCGGCGTAACAGGTGAAGGGTGGGTGGCCCTGGATCAGCTTGCCCTTGGCCATCACGTAATGCAGGGACCCGAAGTACATGCGGTACCGGTCCCCGTCCTGGAAGACCGACGTGTAGGTGCACGCGTTGCCCTCCCACTTGTTGTCGGTGACCACCGCCACGTTGCGACGGACTGGCCTGTGCATCTGCAGTCGAACGCCGCCCTTGGTCGAGGCGACCAGGTGATCGTCGATCAACAATTCCAGCCGCGACCCGATGTGGATCGGTTCCGCCGCGTCCATGGGTCCGCACACCAGCAGGGCGAATACCATCGCCTGGATCCGTGTCATGATCATCTCCGGTTGGCCTGGCCAAACTCGTGTCCTGTCAGCCCGCAACCTATCCATACGCCGCGATCGCTTCCAGCCATCGTGGGTCCGGTTGACTTTGAGATCTCCAGCCCCGAGTCTGCCACGTGGGATCGTGGCGGCCGCTTCGGGACGAGTTGCCGTCGGTACGAATCACCAACCGCGGCACGCTGGATCGGGGATCTTCAGCATGAGCAGCATCAAGGGGCCGGCCGTCTTCCTGGCACAGTTCCTTCGCGACGAACCTCCGTTCAATGCGCTGGAGTCGATCGCGGGATGGTTCGCCGAACTGGGATACCGGGGAGTGCAGATTCCCGGCTGGGACCCTCGGACCATCGACCTGGACCAGGCAGCCGAATCGGCGACGTACTGCGAAGACTACACCGGGCGGTTGGCCGAACTGGGGCTGCAGGTGACCGAGTTGACCGGTTATCTGCAGGGGCAGGTCCTGGCCGTGCACCCGGCCTACGAGGAGATGTTCGCTGCGTTTCACCCGGCCGGTCTGGATGGGAACGAGCGGACCGCCTGGGCCTCGGACCAGATCCGAAAACTGATCACCGCGTCGGCACACATGGGGACTCCCAGTGTCCCGGTTCTCTCAGGCGGTTTCGCCTGGCAGATGGTCTATCCCTGGCCGCAACGTCCGGCGGGGATCATCGACGAAGCGTTCAATGAACTGGCCGCCCGGTGGCGGCCCCTGTTGGACGAGGCGGCCGACAACGGGGTGACGATCACGTTCGAACTGCACCCCGGGTCGGATCTCTTCGACGGTGCGACGTTCGAGATGTTTCTTGACAAGGTCGACGATCACCCGGCGGCCTGCATCAACTACGATCCCAGCCATTTCCTGCTGCAGCAGTTGGATTACCTGGAGTTCATTCGCATTTTCGGCGAGCGGATCGAGGGGTTCCACGTCAAGGACGCCGAGTTCCGGCCGTCGGGTCGAGTGGGTGTCTACGGGGGATACCAGCCGTGGAACGATCGTGCGGGCCGGTTCCGTTCACTCGGTGACGGCCAGGTCGATTTCGGCCAGATTTTCACGCTGCTGACCGAAGCCGGTTTTGACGGCTGGGCCGTACTGGAGTGGGAATGTGTGGTGAAAAGTCCCGAACAGGGAGCCCGTGAGGGTGCCGACTTCATCTCGCGGCACATCATCGAGACGACCGATGTGGCCTTCGACGACTTCGCCGGAGGCGGTTCGGGGGATGTCCAGGTGAACCGACGGATTCTCGGGCTGGAGTGAGGGCTGGTCGTCAGCCTGCCGGGTCGGGTTCGGTCACGACTTGTCCGTGAGACTCGCGATCCAGCCGAGAAACTTGAAGTACAGCGCAAAGGCCAGCACCAGCACATAGACCGCGGCGGCGGTGGCAAACACGTACTCCAGGCCCCGGAGGTCAAGCGTCGAGAGATAGATGGCGGCGGCGACCAGTACTGCCAGGATGAAGGGGTGCCGCGTTCCGAAGACCAGCGACCACCACAGGCCTTTGACGGGGCTGATCACCATCTTGTCCAGCAGGCTTCGCTTTTCGTTGGCCGCCACCCGCAGGAGGGTGTTGAAAATCAGGGCCATGAACAGGGAGCCTGCGGATGCTGAAATGCCCCATTTCTGCCAGAAGAAAGACTCGACACCCGGCTCAAGGACGGCATTGGTCACATCGTCCGGGTCGTATGAGACCGAGACGTTTTTGTCGACCGGGTAACGTTTCACCACGCTGTGTGCGGGGTACTCGTGTCCGCCGATGACCACGACATCGGAGGAATGTTCCGCACCCTCCACCCTGTAGATGTACCGGATGTCCGTCGAATCGGTGGTGGTGCCGTCTTCACTGTCGTAATGAGACTCGACTCGGGAGGTGACGATCCTCCCGGTCGCGGTCGGCCAGTCCACGCTGGCCTTCGACACCTGGAGCTTGAGTTGTCCGTAGCCGATCAGCACCAATCCGACCAACGCGATGAAGCTCCAGATCGCCAGGAGCGCATGACGCTCGCTGCGATGCTTCTGTGTGGCTCCCGAGAGATTGTTCGTCGGCACGACGTCGTTGCGACGGAAGGGAACGCGAGTGCGCCCCTCTGCAAGGGGGGGGAGCGGGAATGCGGGGGCAAACTGAAGTGCGGCACCCCGATTCAACAGGAGATTGTGCCACGCGGTGTTGTTACCAGAAACGGCGCGAGAATGCCAAGATCGACCATCAGCGAGCGCGAACCGTCAGTCGGAAGCCACGGCGTTCGTCGGTGGTGCGAAGTGGTCTTGAGGTGTGCTTGCCCCCCCCTGCCCCGGCGTGTAGCTTGGATTGCTTCGCCCGGACTGCTGCGTGTTTGACCGCTGGAGTCCGTCGATCACCGAACAACCCACGAACACAGAGACACATCCAGGAGTCCAGATCATGACGACCCGTTCGCTCCATTTCGCGGTCACGATTCTGCTTGGTTTGACGCTGCCGGTCCTGGGGGCCGAGAAGGCCGAACCGGTGCGGATGGGCAGCGGCCTGATGACCTTCGAAACCGTTCCGGGCTGGGGACTGGACGCCAACGGCAAGTCGGTGCTCGGGCCGACCCACGGAGGTGTTGTGATCGACAAGGCGGGCAATATCTACACCAGTGCCAACATCGGTGTTTTCGTTTTCTCACCTGCCGGCAAGGTGGTCCGCAAGTTCCTGGGCAAGGACTACACGAACATCCACGACGTGGAGATTCGCCAGGAGGGCAAGGACGAGTTCATTTATGCGGCCAGGAACAGTGCCCGCGAGGGAATCAAGTTTCATTCGGTAACCGGCGACATCGTGTTGCGATTGCCATTCCCCGAAGAGTCGGGTTTGAACAAGGGAAAGAAGACGAAGTTCCCGTTCAGTCCGACGGCGATCACCGTGGCTCCCAACGGCGACATCATTCTCTCCAACGGCTACGCGAGCAACCACATCTTCAAGTACGACAAGTCGGGCAAGTACCTGATGCACTTCGGTTCGAAGGGCAACGGCCTGAAGCAGTTCAACACCGCCCACGGAATGACGCTGGACACACGTTACGATCCGCCGCGAATCCTCGTCTGCGATCGCAACCACCAGCCCAAGGGGCGACTGGTGCACTACAGTCTCGACGGAAAGTTCATCGGCGAAGTCGTGACCGGCCTGGGAATGCCGACGTCCGCGGCCGTCCAGGGAGACTATGTGGCGGTGCCCGATCTGCACGGCCGGCTCGTGATTCTCGACAAGAGCAATACGATCATCTCGGTGTTGGGCCACAACGTGAACCCCAAGACGCGTGTCAACTTCGGGGTTCCCCAGGCCAGGTGGGTCGAGGGCGTCTTCAGTGGTACCCACGGATCCTACTGGGACAAGGACGGCAACCTCTATATCCAGGACTGGAACGTCTCGGGTCGGTTGATGAAGCTTGTCCGCATCAACAATCTCTCAACAACCAAAAACGCCGCAGCCAAGGCCGCCAAGGTCGCCGCAGCCAAGGTGAACGCAGAGAAGGCCAAGGCTGCCAAGGCCGTCGCAGAGAAAGCCAAAGCCGCCAAGGCTGCCGCAGAAAAGGCCAAGGCCGCGAAGATCGCTGCCGCCAAGGCCGCTGCAGAGAAGGCCAAAGCCGCCAAGGTCGCTGCAGCAAAGGCCACTGCCGCGAAGGCGGCTGCTTTGAAGACTGCCAAGGCCGAGGCAGCCAAAAAGGCTCCTCCGAAAAAGAGAACCTCCAAGGTCCTCGACGTTGTCACCAAGCCTCTCACCGGCCTCGCCAAGGTGATCGGCAAGACACTCGACGTGATTTTCGACTGATCGCCGACTCTCTCGAGGCACGAGTGGTTGCGGACGTCTGTTGTCGGTGGTCTGCCGGTTTCCCGTGAGACACCGAGGGTGCAAGCCCGGAAGGTCCTGCGTCTCGATGATCAACCTGACGCAAGTCCAGGCCGCGTCCCCACGTGTTCATGACGTGTCATGTGATCCGGGGCGCGAGTGGGTGAGGCAGGCGTCCCCGGCAATCGATGCTGCTCCCGATGAGGACACCAGTCCCGCCCCGGAGGCAACCTGGGCTGCCGACGCCGTCCGAACCGGCCTGTGCGGAGCGGTCAGCCCGCGGGTCGTGAGGCTCTCCGACGGGAATTATCGGGTCTTCTACTCTCAGATCCTGCCGCGTGCCGGGTTCCCGGCCGGTGCCAACGACTACGACAATTCGACCACCAGGATTCTCAGTGCGGTGTCCGAAGACGGCCTGAACTGGACGCCGGAGCCGGGCGTGAGGCTGAGTGCCGAACAGGGAGGAGCCGGTGAGTTCCGGGTGGTGTCTTCGGAAGTGGTTCCGATGGCCGATGACACGGGCCGCCTGCGGATGTTCTTCGAGTGTTGTCCAGGGCCGCAGTCGATCCGGAGCGCCATCCGGAGTGCCGTCTCGGACGACGGTGGCGTGAACTGGAACGTCGAGCCGGGTGAGCGACTGGCCATCGATGAGTCCAATATCTCGTCTCCGAGGGTCGTGTTTCTCGAGGACGGTCGCTGGCGGATTTACCTTCATCAACGAGGCGTCGGGATTATCAGCGCTGTTTCTGACGATGGTGGCACGACGTTCGATCTGGAGTCAGGCGTCCGGGTCGCCCAGGAACCACCTCATGCCACCCACACGGCATTTGCTTCGGAGATCTTGCGTTTGGGAGCTTCGCAGTACCGAATGTTCTTCGCCGCGTACAGCCGGCCCCAGGAAGCTGCCGTCATGACGGCCGTTTCCGAGGACGGCCTGGACTGGGTGATTGACCCCGATCCGGTCTTGTCGCCGACCGGTGACGGTGTGGATGCGGCGAAGTGTTCGGAGATGTGTGTGCTGGAATTGCCCGGTTCGACCGCCGAAGTCGGGCGGTTCGCGATGCTCTACGAGGCGTGTGATGGCACCGCCGCGGACCAGCGAGGCGTATGGCGGGTGGCGTGCGCCGTGACCCAACCTTGATGCCCTGCCCTGTTTTTCGACAGACTAGGCGATGACCGAGCCGGTCTCCACGAGTTGTGACCTGGGCTCGGCCGTGGAGATCGTTGATGAAACGCGTTTTGCCATGGATGTTGCTCGCGGCATCGGTCGGTTGTCAGTCATCCGAGCAAGGTGACAAACCGGCCGAAACGTCCCCGTCGTCGGTCGAATCCGGTTCGATGACCGGTCGGGGATCCGAGTCGCCGCCGATCCTGTTTGCCAAGGACGAGGAGCCTGTCGATCCATTTGTCGAGCGGGCAGCGGAGGTGAAGAGTCGCTTCGAGAAGCAGGTCGAGCCTCTGCTGGCCAAGTACTGTGTGCGGTGTCATGGCGAGAAGAAGCTCGAATCGGGAATCCGCGTTGATCGACTTGACGGTGGGCTCGACGATCGCTGGTTGCCGTTGTGGAAGGGGATCCGCCGCCAGGTGAACGACCAGGTGATGCCGCCCGAGGACGAGCTGCAGTTGACCCCCCAGGAGCGGAAGGTGATGGATGCCTGGATCGGGGATGCGCTGGCGGTGGCGCGGACGCGCGTCCGCGACAAGAACGGTACGGTCCGGAGACTGACCGTTGCCCAGTACCGCAACACGCTGCGCGACCTGATGGGCATCGAGGACGAACTGGCCGATGTTCTGCCGGCCGACAGTGTTTCGGCCGACGGGTTCCTCAACAACGGCCAGTCCATGCTGCTGTCCCCCCTGTTGATCGAGGCCTATTTCGACATCGCCGAGAAGGTGCTGGATCGATCGATCGTCGACGAATCGGTGAAACCGGTGATCCAGAAGTTCCGGGTCGAACTCGGCAACGAGATCAATCCCGAGCCGTTCAAGGACAAGTTGATCCTGGGGGCTCTCAGCCGATTGCTCCGCAACAGCGACTTCATTGTCTCGCAACCGGTGCCGGAGAAGCCGTTTGCCTTCGAGCCGTTCGTGATGCGGACGAAGTACCGGTTCATCGAGGGGTACCAGGGCAACGCCACGGTCCGCGGTTGGCGCGAATACGACAGCATCTACCACAATGTCTTCGCCTGCGTCCGCGGCAGCGATGGGTACCCCAAGGGATTGGCCTACCAGCCGGGTGAAAACGGGCTGATGCTCAGACCCGCGATCCCCAGTGCCGAGCTCTTCGGGATCGAGAGCACTTACGGTCCGCGGGCCAATTTCAAGATCTCGTTGAGGCAGTTGCCCGACCACGGCCGCTTCCGCGTGACGGTGAAGGCGGCACGCGTCGACGACGGCCTGCTGCTCGATCGCGGGACGGCATCTCGTGCCGCCGGGTCCGCAGGAGCAATAGTCGTCGAAACGCCGACCGCCGATGGCAGGAAACCTCAGGCGGTAGAGATCGAGACGGCGGGAATCTACCAGGTCGACGTCACCCGGGGGACCGGAGTTGCGGCCGATCGGAAGGTTGTCATCGACGGCTCGAAGCTCGACGACGCGTTGATCGGAGCCTGGTCGCTCGACGGAGACGTCCGGAGGTTGCCGCTCGAAAAGCCCCCCGCCAAGGTGGTCGCCAAGGTGATCGGCGCGGCCCGGTTCGTTGACTCGCCGTTCGGCAAGTCGGTCTCGCTCGACGGCAAGTCCGGCCACATCGTCGTGCCGCGGGATGACAGCATGAAGGTGGGTGTGGGCGCATTCACCGTCGCGGCCTGGATCCGGCCGACCGAACTGCGGCAGGCGGGCATCGTCTGCCGGGGCCGATACGGCCGCCAGGGGTTCGTCTTCGACATGCCCAATGCCGAGGGAGTGTTGCGGATTGAAACGTTCAAATCGGGCAACGAGCGCAACGGCACCGTGCAGTCGCGACCGGGTGTGATCCGTCGCAACCAATGGCAGCATGTCGCCGCGGTCGTCCGCCGCGGGGACATGCTGACGCGGCTGTACGTCAACGGTTTTGAGGTCGCGGTGGGCAAGATCGCAAGGTGGGATCTCGACAACCCGATGGCCCAGCTGCACATCGGCCGAGTCGAGGGCGCCCAGTTGTTCAAGGGTGACATCGACGAGGTGCGGTTCTATCGGCGGATGCTGGCGGTGCCGGAACTGGAGGCACTGATCGAGCCGGGCCGCAAGTTCGCCACCGCACCGCCCGACGACAAACCTCGCAACCTCGGGCTGACTCTTGGCGAACGTCACTTCTTGGGATTGCTGGCCCAGCCGGCGTTCCTGGCGGTGCGGTTGCCCGCCGGACCTGTCGAGCTGGCTGCTCGCTGGGGTAACGGACTGCACGTCGGTCGTGTTGTGCTGACACCGTTGGCCGATGACGACCCGCTGGCGGTTCGATTCGCGGCGTTCGAGAAACGGGTGCCTCGACTGGGCGTCCACGTCGGCCTGCGTCGCGACTGCGGCAGCACGCTTTCGCCGGTCGGTCCGGCCCAGGCGGTCAAGCCGACCACGCTGTCCGACTATGTCTTCGAGGGCGCGATCAACAACTTTCCCAGTCCCGATGTCGAGAAGGACAACGTCAACTACCTGGCGGGGATCCGCGAGATCGGGGTCCGCAGTGAATTCACCGACGGCCGTGACATGCCCCGGCTGACGGTGCGGTCGGTGGAGTTCGAAGGACCGTATTACGAGACGTGGCCGCCGAAAACTCACCGGGCGATTTTCATCGAGTCGGAGGACCGCGGTGAGACGCGGGAGTATGCCGAGGAGGTGATCGAGGCGTTTGCATCGCGGGCCTTCCGGCGTCCGGTGACGGCAGTCGAACTTTCGACGTTGGTGGCCGTCTGGGAGGAGTCATTCAAGCAGTCCTCGGACTTCACGGCGAGCATCAAGGACTCGCTGATGGTCGTGTTGACCTCGCCCCAGTTCCTGTTCCTGATCGAAACCAGCCAGACGCCCAGGCCCGAGCCGCTGGATGACCACGAGTTGTCCTCCAAGCTGTCGTACTTCCTCTGGAATGCGGCTCCGGATGAGAAACTGCTGCAATTGGCCGCATCCGGCTCTCTGCACGAGTCGCTGGATTCCGAGATGCTGAGGTTGATCAACGACTCGAGGTCGTGGCAGTTCGTCCGCGAGTTCACCAGCCAGTGGTTGAGTCTCGAGAAGTTCGACGTGCTCGAGGTCGATCGCAAGCGGTTCCCCAGGCTGACCCGTGATACGCGGACCCAGCTCAGAGAGGAGCCGGCGAGGTTGTTGGAGCACCTGGTCCGCAGGAACCTGTCGCTGCGGAACCTGGTCCGCTCGGAGTTCATCGTCGTCAACGAGGTGGTGGCCAGTTACTACAATCTGGCCGACCGCACCGAGAGCGGGTTCGAGTTCGTGGCGATGCGGCACGATGACAAGAACCTGGGGGGGTTGCTGTCGCAGGCGGGGATCTTGGCCGGACTGTCCAACGGCCGCGAATCGAATCCGGTCAAGCGCGGGGCCTGGCTGGCCCGGAAGATCATCGCCGAGCCGCCCGAGCCTCCTCCGCCGAATGTGCCGGACCTTCCCGAGGACGACAAGGCGAAGCTGACCATGCGAGAGAAACTCGAACGGCACCGCAACCAGCCGGGATGCGCCAAGTGCCATTCGGGGATCGACCCCTGGGGCCTTCCATTCGAGCAATACGATGCGGGGGGACTGTTCCGCAGCGACGAGAAACATGATCCTCGTTCGACACTGCCGGACAAGACCGAGGTGGCCGACGCCAATGCGCTGAAGACCTACCTGGCCGACGATCAGATCAACAAGGTGGTATTCAGCTTCCTGAAGCACCTGGCCACCTACGCCTCGGGGCGGACCCTGAGCTACAACGAGCTTGAGTTCCTGCGGGAACAGGCCGTAGAGTTGAAGAAGACCGATTACCGGACGATGGATGCATTTCGGATCGTGATCAACAGCCCGCTGTTTCTTGAAAAGTGACAGCGGCCCGGTCGTCGATGGGTAATAGCATGGAGCAGGAGCTTGGACGGCGGTCTGGTGTTGGAATTGCTGTCGGGGCTGGATACAAACTGTGGTGGAGGCGGATTGCCGATAAATCGGTGGAATCTCGTCCGGGAAACAACCGGTAAAGCTTGGAAATGTCCATGACCACTCCCGTGAAACTCGATCGTCGTGCGGTCCTCAAGGGGATCGCCGGTGCATCCTTGGCCCTGCCCGTGCTGGAAGCGATGGGCGAGGAAGTGTCGGCACGGTCACCCAGGCGTCTGTGCGCGATCTACACGGCCAACGGGATGTCGTTGCCCAAGCCCGAGCACGGGATTGACGACTGGGCCTGGTTCCCCAGGGCCAACAAGGACGGCAAGTTTGTCTTCGGCAAGTCGACCGAGCCACTGGTCGCGTATCGTGACCAGTTGAGCTTCCTGGGGGAGATGTATCACGAGAACGGCATCAAGGCTGATCCGCACATCTGTTCGGACATGTGGCTGACCGGTGCACCGCTGCACAACCCCAGGCCCGGAAAGTTCAACTCGGTCGGTCTTGACCAGATCGTCGCGCACCACACCAAGCAGTTCTGTCGTCAGCCCTCGCTGGTTCTCTCGATCGACGCGGGAACCGGGTTTCTTTCTCGCACCGGGACGATCTCCTACAACCTCGAGGGCAAGCCGATCCCGGCCGAGAACAACCCTCGTCGGGTCTTCGATCGCCTGTTCCGTGCCGACCGGGCTTCGATGGAAGTGGAACGGAAGAAGCTGAAGCGGCGGATCAAGCTGGTCGACGCGGTGCTCGAGAGTGCCAGGTCGCTGAACCGGAAGCTGGGGCGGTCGGACCGTCAGAAGATGGACCAGTACCTGACCTCGTTGAGCGAGGTCGAGTCACGGTTGATCGCTTCGGAGAAATGGGTCGACATCCCGTTGAAGAAGCAGGACTACAAGCACCTGGATCTCGACGTGACCAACGAGGGCAAGCCTCGCGATTACTACCGCAACATGTTCGACCTGATCGCGTTGGCCTTCGACGCCGACATCACCCGCAGCGTCGCTTTCATGCTCAACCGCGAGGACGGCATGGGGATCAGCGACACGTTCCCCCTGAAGCTGGGCCTGAAGCAGACTCACCACAGCCTGTCTCACGCCGGCGACAAGGCGGGGCAGTTGGAGTTCGCCAAGTACGACAGGTTCCTCAGCGAGCAGTTGGCCTACTTCTTCGGTCGGCTGACCGAGTTCAAGGACAAGACCGGTACGGTGCTCGACAACAGCATCGTGCTCTACGGCAGTGGAGCCAGCACGACGCACAACCCGCGGAACCTGCCGACGATGGTGGTCGGTGGCTCCAACATGGGGCTGAAGCACGGTGTTTACCACCAGGACGGCGCCACGAAGATGTCGAACATGTTCCTCAGCATTTTGCACTCGATGGGCATCGAGCAGGGTCGCTTCTCGGACAGCTCCGGAACCGCCCTGGGAACGCTGTTCTCGAAGGTCTGACACCTTGCGGGGATGTCGGGTGTTTCAGCGGTGGATCCAGTCGCGGTTCACGCGTCTGCTCACGTCCGCCGACCGTGGCCACCCAAAGTAGCTCAGGTCGATATCGGGTTCGCTGCCGGTGATCATCTGGGCCAGTGACCGCCCGCTCGCCGGGGCCGGTGCGAAGCCGTTCCCGCTCCAGCCGCAGTCGCACCAGAACCCCTTGACGCCCTCGATCGGGCCGACGATCGGATGACCGTCGGGGGTCATGTCGTACAGGGCCGTGAAGCCCCCCAGGCCGGGAGCCCTCCGCAGGGCGTCGTAGCGGTTGGAAAGACCCTCTTTCAGCATGCGGGCCTGCCCGGCGGGAACGGCGTCATCGAAATTGTCCGGGTCGACGATTTCAGCCGACAGTCCGAAGTGGGCAGCCCGGTAGACTGCCTCACCCATCGCCCGCAAGTACACCTGGTTCACGCCGTCGGAGAGGATCGGACCGATGGTGTTCATGGAATCGGGTCTGCGAAACAGGCAGGTTGGTGCCGGTTGGATCAGGATCGGCAGTTTCACTCCCGCCATGGCGGCGATGCGGTCCGACCATGAGCCGGCGCAGTTGACGACCAGGGGTGTGGCAATCGTGCCCGAATCGGTCTCCACCGCCGTGACACTGCCGCTGTCGACGCGGATGTCGGTGACCCGGACTCCCTCGCGGATTTCCGCGCCATGGCGGCCCGCGGCGTCTGCAAGTTCGACTGTTGTCTTGAAGGGGTCGGCGTAGCCGCCGGTGGGAAAAAGAATGCCGATTTCCCCGTCCTGGAATTCGCCCGCCGGCACGAGCCGCGACAGTTCCTCGGTGGTCAGCATCTCGAACGGTTCACCCGACTCCCGGGTCAGTTCCAGATCGCCGCCGATAGACGAGCTGTCCAGCGTATTGGTGATTCTCAGGAATCCCTGCTGGACGAAGCCGGCATCGCCGCCGACGATCTCGTCCCAGTTCTCGAACATCCGCGTCGAGGCGACGACCAGTTCGACATAGGCCCTGGTGTTGAACAGCGCCCGGATCATGGCCCCCGACTGGGCCGTGGGGCCGGACGCGATGTGTTGTTTTTCGAGCAGCACGACGTGGCCCACGCCGGCGGCAGCCAGGTGGAAAGCGAGGCTGGAACCGTGCACCCCGCCGCCAATGACGACGATCTCGGCAGTTGCAGTCATGGCTCGTCTCGGGGCGCCAATCGCCGAGGGCCGGTGCGGCCGATGAGAGGGCGACGGCGGCGGTGTGTCGTTGAGCGAATCGATGGCGGGTTTCGGCATTCGAGGCATCCGAGAGTACCATGGGGCCCGGCCTCACAGTATTGAACGGTCGTCGACCGTGCTGGGTCGCCCGGATCGAGAACGACCTCATGCAAACAAGAAGTGCGAACATGCGAACCGTCCTGCCCGGGCTCTGCCTGGTCTGTCTCCTCCCGGCCGTATTTACCCAGGCGGCGCCCCGCGATCCAAAACCGCGTCCGGGGTTCCGTCCGCACTTCATGCGGCAGGCCGCTGGCCGACGGACGGATGCACCCGAACCTGCTGCGGATGCCCAATGGTGACCTCGTGATGACGCCCGTCGTGCGTCATGACCTCGAGGACGGCCGACGGGCCAGTCATCGCAAGGGTTGTGAAGCGGTCATCAGTCGTGACAACAGGCTGAGCTGGAACCTGGGCAGGAAGATCATCCCTGACGAATGGCAGTTCTACGACCACCACATCCCCGGTCACGGACAGGCCGGCCACCTGTTCTCAGCACCACTCGATGACGGGTCGATCCTGACCGTCCACAACAACGACCTGACGATGGGCCTGACGCTGATCCGCTGGAAGCCGTGACGGCCTCCTCAGATCACCTGCACGTTGGTGGCGCAGGGGCCACGCGGGCCTTGTCCGACGGTGAATGACACCTGTTGGCCCTGCCTGAGGTCTTCGAAGCGGATGCCCTCGACGGCCGAACGGTGAAAGAACAGGTCCTTGGTGCCGCCGTTGCCGATGAAGCCGAACCCCTTGTGAGTGATCAGCTTGATCTGGCCCTGTTCACCGCCCTGCTGGTGGTTGGTTTGGCTGGGTTGGCTGGGCTGGCTGGGTTGGCGATCCGGTTTCCGATCTCGCTTCCGTCCACGTTTCTCGTTCTGTCCTGGCCGGAACCGATGATTCGGATCGGATTGTCCGGAGCGGGAATGCTGGGGCGATTGCTGTCTGCGAGGGGGGCTGGGCCCGGACCCACTGCTTCCGAGAGCCTGCGAGTTGCCTGGTGTGACGGCGGCTGGATGCTGTTGGTCGGATCCGGCCTGTGGGTCGGCGGAAACCGGGGACACCTTCTGTCCGATCAGTGTTTCGATTGCTCTGAGCTGGCCTCGTTCCTCGGGACTGCAGAACGACACGGCCACGCCCTCAGCGCCGGCCCGACCGGTCCGCCCGATCCGGTGCAGGTAGGCCTCGGGCTCGATCGGAATGTCCAGGTTGATCACGTGAGTGATTCCATCGATGTCGATGCCACGAGCCGCGACATCTGTCGCCACCAACACGCGGACCCGGCCGGTGCGGAAATCCTCGAGTGCCCTCACGCGGGCGCCCTGCGACTTGTTTCCGTGGATCACGGTTGCCCCGACTCCCTTGCGGATCAGCTGCTTGGTCACAACGTTGGCTCGCCGCTTGGTCTTGGTGAAGACCAGGGCCCGGACGACGTCGGGTGACTGCAGGATCTCTCTCAACAATTCCTGCTTGCCAAGACGGTCGACGAAGTGGACCTGCTGCTCGATCTTCTCGACGCTGACCTGTTCGGGAGTGACATCGACACTGACCGGGTTGGACAGCAGGCTCTGAGACAACTCGATGATTTTGGGCGGCATGGTGGCCGAGAAAAACAGCGATTGTCGCCTGGTCGGCAACTGGCTGATGATCCGTCTCAGGTCAGGCAGGAAGCCCATGTCGAGCATCCGGTCGGCCTCGTCCAGGACGAACACCTCAAGCAGGTCGAGTTGGATGTGGCCCTGGTTCATCAGGTCAAGCAGGCGACCTGGAGTGGCGACCAGGATATGAGCTCCTCGCTTTAGCGTTCGCACCTGGCCGGTCTGGTTCACTCCGCCGTAGACCACCGTCTGGCGAAGTTTCAGGTGGGCCCCGTAGGTCGAGAAACTCTTGTCGATCTGAATCGCCAATTCCCGGGTTGGTGCCAGCACCAGCACGAACGGGCGATGGGGCGGCGCCTTGCGGTTGTGTGATCCGAGACGATTGAGGATCGGCACGGCGAATGCGGCGGTCTTGCCGGTCCCGGTCTGGGCACACCCCAGGACATCTCGGCCGCGAAGTGCAGGAGGAATTGTCTGCACTTGGATTGGCGTCGGGGTCTCGTAGTTTTCGTCGGCCAGTGCCCGTTGCACGGGGTCGATCAGGTCCAGTTCAGCAAATGTCTTCAAGAGTCTTCTTTCGATTTGTCGCGATCGAGTGATCGCATGAACAGGGCGGCGAATCATCGGGCCTTGGCAGCACCGTGAGTTTCGGGATCGCCCCGTTGCCCGGAGTCATCAGGACCACGGGCTGGCAACTGAGAATGGCGGCGAACTTGGCAGCGTGTGTTCACGGGGGGGGGAGCGAACTGGTGATGTTGCCAGCCTGGCCCCGCTCGGACGAACAGCGCTCTCAACTCAAAAGAAACAGCGCTACTCGCTGAATTCCGACCGCACGACCTCGGACTCACTATCGAATCCGAAGGTCTGACTGAAGTGTAGGCCGCAAATGGAACTTCGCCAAGAGCTACCCGCCGTTCGATGAGGATTCGGTCCCTACACCAACCTTTCTCCAGATGCTCCAATGGTCTCGGTTGTGATCTCATGACGACAACTTGGCCACTCGCAGGAATCAACATGACCGACTCGACATTCTCCCGTTCGGCCCCGTTACGTCCGGGTCTGGAGACCTGGATGCTCACTGCCGTTGTGGTACTGGTCCAGGGAGGCTGGGGCGTGCCGGTGGCCCGGTCTGCCGAACCGAACACGGCAGTGCGTCCCTTCAAGATCCGCGTCGACCAGGCCGTGCTCGCGGATCTGGACCGTCGGCTGGATCTCACCCGTTTCCCCAACCGGATCGAGGGTTCCAACTGGGCCTACGGCACTGATCTGAAATACCTCAAGCAACTCGTCGATCACTGGAAAACCACATACGACTGGCGTTCGCAGGAGAAGATGCTCAACAAGTGGTCGCACTTCAAGACCAACATCGACGGCCTGGACCTGCACTTCATTCACCAGCGTTCCCGGCACAAAGACGCTCTGCCGCTGATGCTGGTCCATGGCTGGCCGGGATCGTTCGTGGAGTTCCAGAAAGTGATCGGGCCGCTGACCGATCCGACGGCCCACGGAGGCAAGGCCGAGAACGCCTTTCATGTCGTCATACCGTCCTTGCCGGGATTCGGGTTCTCGGACGCTCCCCGGACCAAGGGCTGGAACAACGACCGGATGGCCGAGATGTTCGGCAAGTTGATGACACGGCTGGGCTACAAGCGGTATGGCACACAGGGCGGAGATTGGGGGGCATCGATCTCGGCGTGGCTGGGGCGGAATCACCCGGACCAATGCGTGGGCGTGCACCTGAACTTCGTCACCGCCGGCCCGCCTCGAGGAGGAGACCGGCAGTTCGAAGGCCTCAAGCCACAGGAGATCGCCCGGGTCAGAGAGCGTCGTGCCTTCATGGCCAACGAGACGGGATACAACCGGATCCAGAGTACCAAGCCGCAGACGCTCGGGTACGGCCTGAACGACTCGCCGGCCGGCCTGGCCGCCTGGATCGTCGAGAAGTTCCGTACTTGGAGCGACTGCGAGGGCGACGTCGAGAAGAAGTTCACCAAGGACGAGTTGTTGACCAACGTGATGGTCTACTGGGTGACGGGCTCGATCACGTCATCGACACGGATCTACTACGAGACGCGGCACTCGCGGGGACGCGGCAAGCGAGGCCGGGTCGAGGTGCCGGTTGGCTGTGCGATCTTCCCCAAGGAACTGGTTTACGCTCCGCGCCGCTGGGCCGAAACGCGATTCAACGTGACGCACTGGACCGATATGCCTCGCGGGGGACACTTCGCGGCGATGGAGGAGCCGAAGCTGTTGGTCGAGGACATCCGCGCCTTCTTTGCCACGGTTCGTTGAATCGTTCTCTGGCTTGAGTTGCGTTGCCGACCGCCGCATAGTGCTCGTGGTTTCTGCATTCGGCCCACGATTCTGACTCGGACGGAGTGATCATGCGAAGCGATGCGCGGAAACTCGGTGGTTTTCTGGTGCCGCTGACAGCCTGCCTGTTGTTGGCGGGTTCCACGTCGAGGGCGGCCGAGCCCGATCCGGTCCAGCGGTCGGTGAAGGTGATGGTCAACTGGGACGAGCAGAGCATGTGGCGGTCGCAGTTGATGATGCGACAGCGAATGAAGCAGTCACTCGACGCGGCAACGGTCCGCAAGGTGATCGAGGATGGTGTCGACGAGCACGCCCGGGCCGGCATCGACCGGTTCGTCTACTGCGCCTGGGCCCGGTTCGATTCGCCGGTTCCGGGGTTCAAGGCGGCCGGTTACGACGCACGGATCCGCGAGATTTCTCCAGGCTTCGGTGCCCTGCACGAGGCCGGACAGGACCAGATCACGATTCTCCGCGACCGTTGCCACAAACACGGCATGCAGTTCCTGGTCTGCCTGAGAATGAACGACCGTCACGGCATCGCCCGGACCGCAAAGTTCTATGTCGCGAATCCCGACCTGCGGCTCGACGGGTACCCGGGTGGACTCGACTACAAGCACGCCAGGGTGCGGAACAAGGTGGTGGCATTCGTCGCCGAGGTGCTGCAGCGGTATGACGTCGACGGAATCGAACTGGACTACATGCGGTGGTGTCACATGTTTGACAGCAACGAAGCGGTCAAGAACGCGCCGTTGTTGACCGACATGACGCGCAAGATTCGGTCGCTGGTCGATGCGGCGGCGAAGAAACGCGGCCGCAAGAAGTTGCTGTTGTCGGCGAGGATTCCCCAGACGCTGACCGAATGTCGCCGCCTGGGATTCGACGTGAAGGCGTGGGTCCAGGAGCGGCTGGTCGACTACATCTGTCCGTCGGACTTCTTCTTCTCGGACTTCAACATCGCCGTTGACCAGTACGTGGCCCTGTGCCGGGGGACCGACTGCAAGGTCTACCCGACGATTCACCCGTTGATCCAGGTGAATCATCCCGAGAATATCACCCGGGCGCACTACCGGGCGTTGGCCCGCGGATTCTATGCCAGCGGTGCGGCCGGACTCTCGACCTACAACTACCAGTACAACTGGCGACGCTGGACGGGCGGCACGCGGGGCCTGGTCGACGGTTGGCCCAAAACGCTGGGCTGGTTGACCGAGTTGAAGAATCCCAACGGTCTGGAAGCCGAGTCGCGACAGTATCTCTTTTATCCCCTCTGGCAGATCTACTCTGAAAGCGGTGTGGCGAAGGCCCAGCGGATCGCCTTCGAGCGCAAGGACGGAGCCAGGGGGGATGTCACCGACATCCGTCTGTTCGAGACCAACCCGAAACCCGCCCGGACCCTGACGATGCAGTTCAAGTCACGGGGCCAGGCTGACGGCGACCGCCTGGCTCTTGAAATCAACGGGCACGTGATTCCCCCCGGCACCGTCAGGCGGACGTTCGACGCGGATGGCCAGAACGCCAAGGAGGGACGTCCCTGCGGCCCCTTTCACCGATACGTCTTCCCCTTGAAGCACGCATGGCTCAAGCCCGGGGTCAACCTGCTGAAGGTCGTCCTGGCCCACGATTCGGGCAAAGGGGACAAGTTGATAACCG
>Ga0310123_10000130_pt1 | contig 64606 bp, 50 predicted proteins | sample CB6_AW_1057_MG_FD_203505 | JGI IMG/M metagenome (GOLD analysis project Ga0310123, IMG submission 203505) | Marine microbial communities from Western Arctic Ocean, Canada - CB6_AW_1057 | ecosystem: Environmental > Aquatic > Marine > Oceanic | place: Canada: Western Arctic Ocean | collected... | reverse complement strand
ATCGGGATCTTGTCGAAGGCATCCCGAAGATCTTCGACTATCCAGACAGTCCTGCGGTTCTCCGAGAGCGCCAGAGCAGTCGCGAGCGCTTGTTCGCGACCCCGGTTTGGACGGAACCCGAAGGACCACTTGTCAAATCCGGGATCTATCAACGGCTGAAGTACGTCCAAGATCGCCCTACTCACCGTTCGATCTTCGATATTCGAGATTGTCAGTTTCCTGTTTCCGCGATTGTTCCCCTTCGGAATGGAGACGGTACGAACCTCTCCGTGGCTGTACTTGTCTTCACGGATCTCTGTGCGCAGAGTGCGGCACAAGCTCCAGGACGCAGAGATGTTCAGTTGGTCGTAGGTGAGTCCGTTGGGCCCCGGAGCAGAACCACCCATGGTCCGTAAGTATTCCCAGGCGGCGAAGAGGGTACGGTCGTCCGAGATCCAGGTAAGGAGATACTCTTGAATCTGCTTTTTCTCAGAATCCAGACGCCTACTGGCGTAGGTCAGAGACGCGCTCTTCCGTCTCATGAAATCTCGCCACGTACCCCTGTGATAGGTGACGGCCGCGAAGTTCGACGGATTGAAGTAGCGCGGTGGACGGTTGATCCACCGTCTTCGTGGTCGCGGATAGGAGATTTCGTAAGACATGGGCTATTCCGTCTCAGTCAAAGAATCGCCCCGGCGGGCGCGTCGTCATCGGCACGGTATTCGACGCCGACACGCCGCCGGAGCGGTAACACAGCTTCTCGGGTCGAAGGACCCGAGCAAGTAGTTCTGGGACGCATTCCCAGAAACTGATCCCAGAGGCGCTGCCCTGGGGCGTTGACCGTTCTGAAGTGCTCCGGGGAGTGAGGGCACTCTTGCCTTTCCCTCTCCCGTTTTCCTTCTTCTCGGGACGCTTTGGGCTTCCTGTGATCGGCCCTTTGATCGTGGGCGGGGCGCAGGACACGGAAGATCTTTACAGTCTCCTTCCGGGCAAAGACTGTTCTCTCGATAGGCATGTCTCCTTTATGGTTGCTCCGTGCTTGTCTCCGCTTTCGGTAGGTTCTCCTGGGTTCCTTCTGGGTTCGGTATTTAGGATATCTTCGAGTGCGGTTGCAGGCGGTTTGGTCAGGATTCCTGGTGTCGTCCTTTTGGTGGCGGTATCCCCCAGGTTCTGGGCAAGGATCCCTCTCTCACACCCCTCGCCTACTGTCGCAAGGCGACATGCGGCGGAGGTTGTGATGATCTTGCTGGTATTGGTTTCGTTAGCGGTTTTCATTGGTCTTTCCGGTTTGCAGTTTCTCCCAGCTCTCGGGATGTTCCGTGGTTTCGACTACCACGGTCGGTGACTTGGCCGGCCCTAGCGGTCTCCGTCTTGCGACGAGAACAGGCCTTCCGCGTCTTGAAGGACTTCGTCTTCTTCTTGGTAGGCCGATTGGTCTTCTTCCTTGGGCGTAACGGGAGCTTCGTCCTCTTCCTCCTCGAACTCGTCGAAGGTTTCGCCCTCGTCTTTCTCCTCTTCCTCCTCACTGTCCTCTTCACCTTCAACCTCGGCGACGGTCTCGTCCTCCTCGTCGTCGTTGGAGTCCTCATCTCCCGTAAGGCTCTTCTTGGCTTCCAGCACCCTCTCAGCTCGCTCGAGATTATCTTCCAGACGCTCGAGGATCATGTCGACTGAGGTCCGCAGCTCGATGGCCTCGTCCCTCGCCGTGGTGATCGTCTCCACCAGTTTGGCGTTGATGTCGGCCGGGGCCATCTCGTCGATCGCATCACATGAGGCATCGCATACAACTGGTATGAGGTTTCTCAACTTCTGGGCATTCCGGCGGATGCTTTCCAGCCCAGCGGCTGGGGACACAGGACGTTTCGGTCTGCTACCCCCGCGACGGACCTCGCTTTTTCCAGTCATGGGGCTGACCTCGCTATACAACTGAGCGGCACTCCAGCTCAGCTCCTTCACGCTTTTCCACAACTTGTTGGCCATCCGCAAGTCCGTGAGCTTCATCATCGTGTAGAAGTGCTCCGGGTTGACAAACTCACCGTTGGCCATGGGTTCGCTCGCCGTTTCATCGACAAACTCCCTTGTGAACGAGCCAGCGAACGTCTGAAGCTCGTACAGAGTCGTCGTCCCCTTGCCGAGGTACTCGGCCAGCTGTTCTACGGCGTTACTGCCGTAATGCGCCTCTTCTTCGATGACTTGGCGAATCTTCGTGCCCATGTCGTATGCCGAGAGGCACAACATGCGCGCTTTCTTCTTGAACTTAGTCTCGAAGTCCTTGGCCACCTTCTGGAGAGCCGGCGGCATGTCTTGGAAGAGTGCATTGCGCTTGGATGTCATATTCGTCGCATTGTCTGTATCAGACATTTTACATTACCTCATGTTTGTTGTGATGTTAATCCCTGTTAGGGGAACATGTGTCGTCAGTTTCACGTTGAATATTACACTCGTGTGTAATATTCGATCAGCAAACGTACTGAGCCATCTTGGGAAGATGGCGATTCCTAGGCTTCTGTCTGGTTCTTGCGGTTAGAGTTTCTTCGTGTTCGGTTACATTCGGTTCGATTAGGTTTCTTGGTTTCTTTCTTCCGGTGGCGGTCATGTGCAGCTCCGGGCAGGTTGGATCTGGCCCCGTGGCTCTCTCAAAACCCGGTTTTCGTTTCAGTCCAGACTGCCGAACGGCGTGTTTCCCGTCGCAGCTTGCTTCCCGGCCGTTCGTCAGGCTCCTCACGTTCATCTCTCCGTCTCGCGAATCCTGATTCGTTGCGGTTCTTCAGGCTCCTCCTCCCACTCCTCCTCCACCTCTTCTTCAGCCTTCACCTCTTCTTCAGTCTCCACCTCCCGCTCCTCCACCCGTTCTTCAGCCTCCATTTCTTCTTCAGCCACTACCGTCGTCCGTCGAAGCAGCTTGTCCCCGAGCCGTTCGAGAGTCAGTGCCAGGCCAACGATGACATCCCCTGGTTCGAGCCGAAACGTCCTCTGCTTCTTCAGCCTCTTCTTTTCCTCCTCCTCACTCTTCTTCTTCTGCTCGAACTCCTCCGGGTCGAGTTTCCGTCTTATCTTCCTCCTTCGCTTGCGAGGGGGCGCACGGCGTTTGGCAGTAGCGCCACACAGATCGACCCAGAGTCCACCATCACGAATAAAGACGTGGCCCAGTGAGTAGCCCACGCGTTCATCATCGGGATCGGTGTTTGGGTCAGCTTCGGAATTCGGGTCCGTAACAGGGTTGGCAAGGCGAAGGGCGCAGAGGTGGTCAGAGACAATGTCGTTTCGGTCAAGCTGGTCGCGAGCTGTTTCCATCAAGAGGAGGTCACCTGGGTTCACGTGGAACACCTTTGCACCGAAGATCGGGTTGTTCGGCAGGAGCTTTAGCCAATACCTGGTCTCGCTATCCAGAACTTTCGAAATCGGATGGCGATCACCAGTCAGGAGGTTCGTATGCGCCATGGGCGGGCCGGGCAGGATGTTCGTCGTGACCGGTAGAGTTCCTGACGTAACCGGCAAGAGGGGATCACCAAAACCGTCGTAGAGAAAGTCTGCATTGACTTGCGGGTGTTTGGCGAGGGCAGCCATGAGGCGGCCTCCTGGGCGTTGGATACCGCGCCTAACCCTGGATACGAGGGAATGAGTGACGCCCAGGAAACGTGCCATCGCGCGAGTTCTTCCACGAAACAAGACGTGAAAGTAGTGGGCAAACCGTACACAGTCGTCCGGCATGCTCACGGATTTCGTGCCTTTGCTTCTTTCTTGCGGCATTATTTGCCCCCCAGACTTGCGTGTAACCATCTCGGTGCTTTATGGTGTCAACTTGACACAATTCGTACGTCGCGTCAATCGTGGCGCGGTGAATTCGAAGTTGATTCCGTTCGGAATCAGCGATTGATCCGAGAGGATGTCGATGACCAGACAGAGATGCCGTCTCGACGCCCTGTCGGCACCCGAATCAACCTCGTGTTGTTCAACAGCCGAGGTTGAGACGGGCACAGGTCGAGGTGCTGGAGGTGGTTCGCGAAATGACAGATGCCGGAAAGACGAAGCCTGAGAAGACGACGGAACTTGAAAAGACGACGAAGCCCGAGAAGACAACGCGGCCCGAGAAGAAAAAGAAGAAGGAGCAACTCGTCCGCGTCTTGGCCCCGATCAAAGCGGACGAAACCTACACGCTTCAGATGCTCCGAGCCCTGACCGGCTGGGGCGACAGCGCCATGCGAGCTGCACGGGCTGGTGGATTGAAGCCGATCCACCTGCACCGTCGAGTCTTCTTCCTTGGTTCCGATGTTGTCGAGTACATCGCCAAGGCCGCAGAAGCAAAGGACGCTGCCGATTCGGATTCGTGATCGCGGCACACGCCGCGTGAAGGACGGTGGGCGAGCGGCATCTCCGACCACGACACGAAATGGGGCGGTGGCAATCTGGGTTGATTCAACAGAAGGAGTTTCCGATGCGCGACATCAAGGTCTACGTAATTGACTACAAGAATCGAAAGTACCTTCAAATGCGGTACATCGATCCCATCACCGGCAAGCAGAAGATGCGGTCAACTGGTGTGCCAATCACGAGGCGTCGGAAGGCCGAGAAGGTCGCCGCCAAGTGGGAGCACGATCTGCAAGAGGGCCGGTCCAAGGACCCGTCGAAGATCACCTGGGCCGCGTTTCGAGAACGATACGAAGACGAAAAGCTGCCCGGACTTGCCGACAGGACGGCCGGCAAGGTGGCTGCGACATTCAACGCGGTCGAGCATATCCTCGATCCGCAGAGACTTGCCGCGATGACGGCAGGCCAAGTGAGCAAGCTCCAAGGCAAGCTGCGGGACAATGGGCTGGCCGAATCTACCATCAAGGGGCATTTGGCCCACCTGAAGGCGGCCCTGAACTGGGCAAAACGGGTAGGGCTTCTGAACGAAGTGCCGACGATCGACACGCCCCGGCGAGCGAAGGGGTCACGGAAGATGAAAGGCCGGCCGATTACTGGCGAAGAGTTCGACCGACTGCTTTCAAAGACCGCTGAAGTAGTCGGGGAAGCGGGAGCCGAATCATGGCGGCACTACCTGCGGGGGCTGTGGTGGTCGGGGTTGCGGCTGGAAGAATCGCTGCACCTGTACTGGGACCGCGACGACAAACTGCTGGTCGACTTGGACGGGCGGTTCCCGATGTTGCACATCCCGGCTGAACTGGAAAAGGGCCACCAGGACCGCCTGCTGCCGATCGCCCCGCAGTTCGGGGAACTTCTGCTGGCGACGCCTGAAGACAGGCGAAGCGGCCCGGTGTTCGCCCCCTGCCCAACGCGTCCCGAGCGCACGCAGCGGCTGGGTGGACAGCAGGTCGGTCGAACGATCAGCAAGATCGGCCGGGCTGCCGGCGTCAAGGTCGACACCGATCCCCGCACCGGAAAAGTGAAGTACGCCAGTGCCCATGACCTGCGGCGGTCGTTCGGTGAACGCTGGGCGGCCCTGGTCATGCCACAGACGCTGATGGAGCTGATGCGGCACGAAGCGATCGAAACCACGCTGCGGTTCTACGTGGGCCGGAACGCCGAAAAGACCGCAGAACAGGTCTACGCGGCCATTTCTGGTAGCACTTTAGGTAGCACCGCCCGCATTCCCGCCCCGGCCGAGGTGCAAGAAAACGCGGAAGCCACTGCCAATGCGTGACTTCCGCGAAAGGCGCCGCCGGGATTCGAACCCGGGATGGCGGATTTGCAATCCGCTGCCTTAGTCCACTTGGCTACGGCGCCCAAGAGACGAAAACACGGCCTCCCTGCAGCCGGTTCTCGCAATCGCCGTCGATCCTACGAGTGAGTTTTGAAAGCGTCAAGAGAGCCCTCGGCAACGACCGGACACGACTGCAGCCAGCAGAGGCCCGCAGAATCGATCGCAGATTGACACCCGGATCGGCGAAGCTACGATGGCAGAGAAGCCCCGCCCGCAAAGACGCTCAGAGCACAATGGCCACCGAGACCGCCATCCAGATCGGCTCCGACAACGACGTCACCGTCGTGACCTTCGGCCCCTCACTCGAACACCTCGACGACCAGGTGGTGATGCAGTACCAGGACCTGCTGCTGGCCACCGCCCGGGACGCCTCGCCACCACGCGTCCTCTTCGACCTCTCGAACGTTCTATTCTTCGGATCGACCTTCATCGAACTCGTCTTCCGAGTCTGGCACCGACTCAACTCAGAAACCGACAGCCACTTCACACTCTGCGGTGTCTCCGATTACTGCCTCGAAGTGCTCCAGGTCACTCACCTCGATCAACTCTGGCCGATCCACACCACCCGGTCCGAGGCCATCGAGCAGATGGCCGGCGGATGAACAGTCGCACCGTCGCCGGCTCGACTCTCGGCCCACTGACCTTCCAGCCCATCTACCGTCGCGCACGCTGGGGCGGCACCCGCCTCGCCTCGCTGCTCGACAAGGACTCCAGGCACCTCGACGACTGCAGCGAGAGTTGGGAGATTGTCGACCTGGACGACCACCAGAGCACGGTCGACTCGGGACCGTTCTGCAACTGGACACTGCGACGGCTGGTCGAAGAACACCCCGCGGACCTCCTGGGCCACCACGCGCCCCTCGACGCATTCCCTCTGCTACTGAAGTTCCTCGACGCCACCGACCGCCTCTCGCTGCAGGTCCACCCCGACGACCTCGTCGCCGCTCGTCACCACCCCGGCCTCCGGGGCAAGACCGAGGCCTGGGTCGTTCTGGCCGCAGAACCTGCCAGCCGACTGTGGGTCGGCCTGAAGCCGGGCACCACCGCCGAGCAACTCACCGCCGCCCTCGACTCCGGCGACATCGACTCGTGCGTCGCCAGTTTCTCGGCCCAATCCGGCCAGTGCGTCATCGTCCCTGCCGGCACCGTACACGCCATCGGCGGAGGGATCGTGCTCGCCGAGATCCAGCAGGCCAGCGACTTGACCTATCGGCTCTACGACTGGGGCCGGCTCGACCCCAACGGAACCCCTCGAACCATCGATCTCGAACGCGGACTCGAAGCCGTCGACTTTGACGCCGGACCGATTGCCCCGTCGTCACCGCCTGCAGCCAACTCGACACACCAGGTGACGCGGGTCGAGCGTCCCGAGTTCCGGGTCGTCCAGCACCAGGTCCACGGGCATCACGAACTGGTCAACGACAACCGCTGCCGGATCCTGACAACGATTGCCGGCAACGGTTCGCTCGAAGCCGCTGGCTCGCGTCACACACTCGCCCCAGGCCGCACCGTGCTGCTGCCCGCCTCGGTCGCCTCAGCCCAACTCCACAGCAGCGACGGCCTGACACTACTCGACTCGCATCTGCCATAACGAGGAAACGAACAACAACCCGATCCCCAAGAAACCCCAACGGGGTTTCATTCCATAGCCCAGTGTAGGCCGCCCGTGGCGGCCTACACTGGGTGCACCGAACCACCCCACATCCCTCCAAAAACCCAAACCCCAACGGGGTTCTCTGGGGACAATCGGCTATTGGGCATTGCCGAGCGACTCGTCCACACCCGGATCTTCGGTTGCCGCTACGGCACTTCTGGAGAGACCGTGACGTTGCAGGTGAGCAATGGCCGACTCGAGCCGACCGATGATCTCGTCGCTTCGAACAGCGTCCTCGATCTTCTTGCCGCTCCGGTCAACCACGTAGAACACGTCAACCACCTGGTCGACATGAGTGGCGATCCGAGCCAACTCGACCGAAAGTCCCAGTTGGAACAGGGTGCGGGAGATGATGTAGAGCAGCCCGGGTCGGTCGTGCGCGAAGACGTCGACGATCGTCCGGGTCGGTGACGACTGGATGTCGATGACGATGCGAGTGGGACGGTCCGAGACCGGTTCGTCGCGCCTCGAGCCGACAAAGACGCGGTGCCGTTCCGAGAGCTCTCGGACACTCACCTCCCGACGCACCCCCTCACAGATCGCCTCGCCGATGTCTCGGATCCGGAAGTCGGTGACCGGCCCGTCGAAGTCGTGATCGACCACGTGAAAGCGGTCAATCGCCACGCCGTCGAGCCCGGTCGAGATCGAAGCGGCCAGCACCTCCAGCCTCAGCGCAGTCAGCGTGCCGGCGATCCTGTGAAAACACCCCTCCGAATACTCGCCACCCACCAGCACCCTCAACTGCACCGTCCCGGTCTCGGGGTGGTACTCGCCGTCAACCTGCACGTCGTCGGCCCGAAGCTGACGGACCGACGCCAGGTCGTTGGCAATCGTCTGCGGCGGAGTCGAGACAAGATACGGAACGGAAAGCCCTTCGAGTTGCTCGGCGATCCAGTCGTCGGCTGCATCCGGTGCTGCTTCGACTCCGGTCGGGGCCGAGCATTCCAGTACCTGCCCGCGGATCGCTTCGAGCCGTTCCTCGAGCCGAAACCGCGGTCGTTCGCCACCGAGCACCACCAGCGCCTGATCGAACAACTCGGTCAGCAGCTCGGCCTTCCAACCGGTCCACTTGCCCGGCCCCACGGCGGTGATGTCGGCGGCCGTCAACGCGTACAGCATCCTCAGCGTCTCGGGGCTGCCGACCATGTGGCTGAAGTTGATCACCAGGCCGGGCTCGGAGATGTCCCGCCGCGTGGCCAGCTGCTCCATCGCCAGGTGGCGGTGAACCAGGAAGACCAGCCGGTCCGAGTCCGCGGAGTCGAGCCCCAATCTCTCGGCCGTTTCGATGGCGAGCCGGCGACCCACCTCGCTGTGATCCTCGTCGAAGCCCTTGCCCAAGTCGTGCAGCAACAGCGCCAGGTGCAGCAGGTCCTTGCGGCCGATCGCCCGGTAGGCCGCCCCCACCGGTCCCTGCTCATCAACCAGGGCCTCGGCTGCCTCGACCGCCCGGAACGTATGCTCGTCGACGGTGAAACTGTGGTACTGGTTGAACTGCATCAGACAGCGCGCATGGCTGACGGCAGGGACCAGCTGATCGAGCACACCGGTGTGGAACATCTGCCTGAGCGTTGGCCCAACGTGCCCGGTCTGGCCCAGGACCGACAGGAACCGGGAACTGGCCGCCGGCGTGATTTCGGGATCCCAACCGCCGGCGGCATCAGTCAGCGAATCGAGCAACCCGTGCGACGGGTCGACCCCGTGCCTCGCAGCCGCCTCGAACAACCGCAGGCTCCTCTCCAGAGTCCACTCCCAATCGTCCCGGTCGCTGCCGGCCAGGTCGATCGTGCGGCGGTTGATCCGAAACGGGCCGGCGCGCCGAGGAATGCACCACCAGTCGGCGAGCGTCTCAACCAGGCGAGGTGGCCGGTTCCGCTCGGCAAACCGTTCGGCCACGCGAGCCATCCCGGTGGTGTGCCGGAAGTAGTCCTGCATGAACCGCTCGACCGGCCGCTGACCCGCAACGCCCTCAATCGACCAACTCTCGGCCAACCGCAACTGCTCGTCCCGGGTCAGCACGTCCTGGCCACGTCCGGCCTCCAGATGCAAATCGACGCGGATCAAAGTCAGCAACCGGTGCCCATCGACCAGCACCTCGCGTTCTCGAGGCAACAGCGCACCGCATTCGACCAACTCGTCGATGTCGGTCGTGCCGTGGCGACAGAAGCCCAGCCAGCGAACCAGGTGCAGGTCGCGGAGTCCACCGGGTGAGCGTTTGACATCGGGGACCAACTCGCTGGCCGAGAGTCCGTGTCGAGCCCACTCGGAGCGTCGCGCTTCGAGACAGTCTCGAAAAAACCGAGACATGCGTCCGGCGACCACCCGCCTCTGAAACGCCTGCCGAAACGACTCGGACAGCCCACGATCACCCCACAACCACCTCGCCTCCACCGCCGCCGTGGCAAATTCGATCTCCGAACCGGCCAGGGAAATCGCACCCGAGAGCGAGTGGACGCCATGGCCCAGAGTCAATCCCACGTCCCAGCAATCGCGAACCGCCTGTGACGTGAACTCGGCAAACGACTCGCCATGTCCTGCATCGAGAAACAGCAGGTCGACGTCCGAGCCGGGCGCCAACTCGGCTCGACCCGATCCTCCCACCGCCAGGATCGCTCCCTGGTCGCTCAGCGAGTCGCCCGCTGGAAATCCCTCGGCCGCCTCGTCGAACAGCTCGACCAGGAACCCGTCGGTCTGCAGCGCGAGGGCCTGCACCAGTTCGACCGCATCGACACCCTGGTCGAACCGCTCGTGCATCGACTGCCGCAGCCGCCGGACCCGCTCCCGATGCCGCGTCAGCCTCGAATCAGAGGGCGCTTTCACCGGATTCCCCGGTGCGGATCCGGATCATGTTCTCCAGGTCAATCACGAAGATCTTGCCGTCCCCGATCTGGCCGGTCCGAGCCGTCTGCTGGATCACCTCGATCACCCGCTCCGCATCGTCGTCTCCCACCACAACCTCCATCTTCACCTTCGGCAGGAAGTCGACCGTGTACTCGGTGCCGCGGTACTGCTCCTTGTGACCCTTCTGACGGCCAAAGCCGCGGACCTCCGAAACGGTCATGCCCTGGACCCCGATTTCGGTCAGGGCATCCTTGACCTCCTCGAGCTTGAAGTGACGGATCACTGCTTCGATCTTCTTCATCGGTCTCGCCGTGTCAGATGCGGGAAATGCGGGAGTTGCCCAAGAGACCGACCACCGAACACGCGGTCGGGTCAGATGCCCAATCAGGCTTCCAGATTATTCTCGATTTACAACCGTCGGACTAGAGAAAGATGTAACCCTCTTCACCGTGCTGGTCCAGATCCAGGCCCTCACGCTCGCCGTCGGGATCGACTCGCAACCCGATCGTGGCCCGGATCGCAAGCAGCAGCACCAGAGTGCCCACCACGGCCAGGGCCGTTGTAGCCAACAGTCCTACCAGTTGAGCAACCATCTGGCTGGTGCCTCCGTGGATCAAGCCGTTGAACGCGGGATCACCGGTCACCGCCGGCGAGGACAGCACGCCGGCCAACAGCAGGCCCAGGACTCCACTGGTCCCGTGTACCCCAAAGACGTCCAGCGAATCGTCGTATCCGAGCCGGTTCTTGACCGTGGTACACATCAGGAAACAGGCGATTCCGGCCAACAGCCCGATCAACAGTCCCGAGAGAGGTGTGACCGATCCACAGGCCGGAGTGATACAGGCCAATCCGGCCACCGCGCCGGTGCAGGCGCCCAGCACCGTCGGTCGACCTTCCTTGATCCATTCGATCGCCATCCAGCCCAGCAAACCGGTGGCTCCGGCCAGGTGAGTCGTCACGAAGGCATTGACTGCAAGGGCATTCACGCCCAGGGCACTGCCGGCGTTGAAACCGAACCAGCCGACCCACAACAACGCCGCGCCGATGGCCGTGTAGGTCAGGTTGTGAGGCGGCATCGCCTCGCGACCGAAACCCACCCGAGGACCCAACACCAGGCAACAGACCAACGCCGCGACGCCGGAACTGAGATGTACGACCGCGCCGCCGGCAAAATCGAGCAGCTGAAACGTCGCGTCTGGGTTCGCACCGCTCAGCCAGCCGTCGTTTGACCAGACCCAGTGCGCCAGAGGACAGTAGACCAGCAAGCCCCACAGGATCGAAAACACGCACATCGCCGAGAACTTCATCCGCTCGGCAAATGCCCCGCAGATCAACGCCGGGGTGATGATGAAAAACATCAGCTGGAACACCATGTGCACCATCCGGGGCAATCCGCCCTCCATCGGCGGCGGCACCACCTGCTCGCCATCAACCCACTCGGGCAGCACGCCGCCCAGCAATACGTAGTCGAACCCGCCGATGAAACCGCCCAGCACATTGCTGCCGAATGCAAAGCTGTAACCGCACACGACCCACAAGACCGACATCAACCCGGTCAAGGCCGCACACTGCATCAACACGCTCAGCACATTCTTCTTCCGCACCAGCCCGCCATAGAACAGGGCCAGGCCCGGTGCTGTCATCATCAGCACCAGTGCCGAACAACCAAGCACCCAGGCCGTGTCCGCCTTGACGGCCGGATCGTCGAGCGTGGCCTCGGCCGCGTCGTGTGCAACGGCCGTGCCGGGAGAAAGAGCCAGCAGCAAGACCAGGGCCAACCAACGACTTCGTGACATGTTCATCGTCTCTTTGTGCCTCCGATCGCGACCACGTCGACACCCGCGGAGGTTCTCCGCCGACACCTCTGGATCCCGATCACGGCGTCCACTAGGATTCGGCAATTGGAGTACCACTCTCGGCGAGAGCCTGACTCTCAGGGCACTCGAGTGCAACTCTCAGGGCACTCGAGTGCAACTCTCATGCCACCAATTGGTGGAAATCAGCCCACCGCAGCCCACCGCAGCCCACCGCAGCCCACCGCAGCCCACCGCAGCCCACCGCAGCCCACCGCAGCCCACCGCAGCCCACCGCAGCCCACCGCAGACTGACCCGTGGACGCCAAATCTGGCCCGACGCGTCCGTGCTCGTCTCTGATCGGTTCCACCAGAAAGCGGCCGACCCGACATGCCGTTCAACCAACTGGGCACATTGCCGGCGCTGCTGGTCATCGGGGCAGCAGGGGGGTTGGGCCTGGTCCTGGGCCCGTTCCTGGACCGGTACGTCGTACGGTTGGGAGCCGATCGGCCACGAGGCGGCTGGATGTCGATCGGGCTGGGCCTGGGCTGGCTGCTGCTGTGTGCCTCGGTCATCCTGGGCGGTTCCCAGCAGATCCCCTACGTCCAGCCCGACCCCATCAGTGACTGGTTCCGGCTGTGTTACCACGGAGTGCTGTTGGCGTTGCTGCTGGCCGCAACCTGGATCGACCTGCGTCACATCGAGATCCCCGACGCGATCACCGTGCCCGGGATCCTGATCGGAGTCACCTGCGCCACGCTTTCGGGAGACGTGCAGCTGATCCATCTCTGGATGGACTGGAACCCCGTCTCGGAGCAGCTGCACGGCGGCAACGTGGTGATTCCCGAGTGGATCCGGGACCACCGTCACTGGCACGGGTTGGCCTGGAGCAGTGCGGGGATGGCCTGCGGAGGCGGCCTGACGTGGGTGGTCCGAGCGGTCTCGAGACTGGTGCTAGGTCGTGAGGCGTTGGGTTTGGGAGACGTGACCCTGATGGCGATGATCGGCAGTTTCGTCGGTTGGCAGCCTGTGCTGTTCATCTTCCTGCTGGCGCCGTTCTGTGGCCTGTTCGTCGGCCTGCTGGCCCGGATGCTCTTCAACCGCCCCTACGTCGCCTACGGCCCGTTCCTGGCCACGGCCGCCGTACTGGTTCTGATTTGCTGGCGCTGGATCTGGCTGTTTCCTCACAATGCACCCCGCGACGGCTTCGCCGTCCGCAACCTCTTTGGTGACGCGGTGAGCCTGGCGATCCTCGGCGGATCGGCCCTGGCCGCCTTCTGCGGGCTGCTGGCCATCGTGAGACTCTACGGGACCATCCCCGTCGGTGGTCGCCGCCATGGCAAGCTCCGCCCGCATCAGACGACCGACGCTCAGCCCGAATCCCCCGCACCCCCCGATTCGCCCCCCGAATCACCTGGGGACTCATCGGAGGATTGAGGCGGATCGAGATCGAGTCGCTCGGCGAGTTCGTCGTAGTCGACTCTCTGATCGGTGCCCTCGGGCACCGCCCCCTCGATCAGTTTCCCGACCTGCCCCTCGGCCTCCTGTTGCGCTTCGTTGTAGGCGCCGGGGTTGAGTCGCCTCAGGACGCCCAGGAACGCGCGGGTGGCCGGATCCACCGACAGCTGCCAGCCGATCGGCCACCGCGAATCGACCGGCGTGGGAAGGGAAGCCAACAAGCCCATCGAACCCCCTCCAAACTCGGATGGATTGATCCCAAAACTGCTGCGACGGCGGTTCGACTCCGAGTGATCGAGTTGCCTAGCGGCAGGGCCCGCGACTGTGCGAGACATGCTCAGCTTCGCGGACCACCAGTGTCAATATGGCTTGGCGGGGAATCCGGGCAGAAACGAGATTCTCTCGGCAACACCAGTCAGGCCCAACGTGGCCGAATTCGCAAGAACCCGGCTACGGGCCTCTAGATCATGTCCAGCTTCGGGTGTCGACCTTGCGGCGGGCGGCAGCAGTCGTCGCACTTGCCGTAGACTTCCAGCCGATGCCCGGATTGGCGGAACCCGTGAGTCGCAGACACTTCGGCCACCACCTTCGAAATCTCCGCCGCAGGAAACTCGATCAGCCTACCGCACTCGCCACAGATCAGGTGATCGTGCTGCGGGTAGCCGTAGTCGTGTTCAAAGACGTCTCGCCCGTTGGCCCGAGCCACCTTCCGCAGCAACCCGGCTCGTTCCAATTCCTGCAGCGTCCTGTAGACCGTCGCCCGGCTGACGCGACGGCCGTCGGTCCGCGCCGTCAAGGTCACCACCAACTCCTCGCGTTCGAAGTGCTCGTGCGACGAAAATACCTGCTCGAGCACCAGGTCGCGTTCTCGAGTCAGCCTCTTGTTCTGAGTCGAGAGGTACTCACCGAACTTGGCACGCGGCGAGACGGCAACCGAGACGGATTCCAGGTCACTCACGCCACCACTCCGTCTGCCTGTTACGGACCACGATTACTCGGTCGCTCTCAACTGGTCGAGCGTCGCCTGGTAGGAATCCACGTGCGCCGTCACCGCCTCGGCTCCGTATCCCTGCGAGACCCAGAAGCGTCGCTGGCCCTCGAGGATCGCAGCCGACTCGGACGGTGACTGCTCGGCCAGCCAACTGGCATGGGCCGGATCAACCGCCAGCGGCGGCAGGGCGGTCCCCGTACTGGAGATGCCTTCGACGGCCGCCGTGCCGGAAACCGGAGCACTGGCCTCGACCTGGGCCTGGGCCTCGGGAGAAAACTCCACTCGGTCGACCGCATCGGCCGCTTCAGCTCCCGCGATGTCGCTGGAGGGTGTTACGGTTTCGGGCGGCTGGATCGGCTGCAGTGGCTGGTTGCCACCGATCGGAGCTGGTCCGGTCACTTCCATGTCGAGATGTCCTGGCAGGATGCGTACAGCGGCCCCGCAGCGGGGGCGGTGTTTTCGAGATCATACCGCATCCCGAATCGGCTCAGCAATACCGCGTCGGAGTCTCACCGCTTCAGCCGCGGCTGTAAGGACCTGTCGCCGAACCCACCAGATCACCCACCCCAGCCTCGACACAACGGCCGATGATCGCCGCCGCCTCGATCACCTGGTCCCGGTCGACGTCCAGGTGAGTGCAGGCTCTCAGCCGATGTGAACCGCTGGCACCGATCTTGACCCCCGCCTCGAAAGCCTTGGCCGCCAATTGAGTCGCGTCACCGATCTCCGGGTCGATCTCGAAGAAGACCAGGTTCGATCCCACGTCGTCGGGGTCGATCCGAACGCCGTCGATCTCCGCAAGCGCCTCGGCAAAAGCCCGCGCGTTGGCGTGATCCTCGGCCATTCTCTCTACGTGGTGGTCCAGAGCATGAACCGCCGCCGCGGCGACGATGCCCGCCTGCCGCAACGCACCACCGAACAGCTTCCGCGACCGACGTGCCAAGGCAATGTCCTCGGCCGAACCCACCAGGACCGATCCCATCGGACAACCCAGTCCCTTCGAGAAGCAGATCGAAACGGTGTCGTAGTGCCGGGTCGCCTCGGCCGCCGAATAGCCTCCAGCCACGCACGCGTTGAACAACCGGGCGCCGTCGACGTGACTCTTGAGCCCGTTCTCGTGAGCCCATTGGCCGACTCGATCGAGTTGATCCAGAGGCCACGGCCGACCGCCTCCGGCATTGGTCGTGTTCTCGACGCACACCAGCCGAGTGCGACACAGGTGCTGGTTGTCGGCCCGCAGCTTGCCCTCGAGAACGTCGACGTCGATCATCCCGTGCTCAGCGGGCAGCAGGCGGCAGGTGACCCCCGAGAGCACCGCCGGCCCGCCCGCCTCGAAGTTGGCGATGTGACCGTTCTCGGCGATCAGCAACTCGTCGCCGGGTTGGCAGTGCGTCCTCACGCCCATCTGGTTCGACTGGGTCCCCGAGCAGGCAAACACGGCCGCTTCCTTCTCCAGCCGCTCGGCCACCATCGCCTCGAGCCGGTTCACGGTCGGGTCGTCACCGGACATGTCGTCCCCGCACTCGGCCTCGGCAATCGCCTGCCTCATGGCCGCGGTCGGCCGGGTGACGGTGTCGCTGTACATGTTGATAAACGGGTCGTGCATCGCCGATCCTCGGTTCGATGGGCCTGGGTCGTGTCGCGCTCCTGACCCCCTCACTCTAGTCCCCGCGCGGTGGCTTCTTCAACGCTGAGCCGACCGCCGAAGATGTGGTCAGTCCTTCGAGGAGCCACTACGATAGCCCTCGGCCGAACCCGACTCACCAGGTCGAAACCCATGACGCTCGACATCACCACCTTCGACTCGGCCGACGGCGACGCCACCGCGCTGATCGACCAGCTCCGAGGACGGCTCAGCCCCCAGGGTGATATCGTCTCCGATGCCGGCCGTGCCCGAACCATCGAACTCTTCGGAGAAGCCCTGGCACCGCAGGAGGTGGTCCAGAGGATCTGCGACGATGTCGCCCAGAATGGCCTCGAGGCCGTGCTCGACTACACCCGACGACTCGACCAGGCCGAACTGACCGCCGAGACGCTGAGAGTCTCGGCCGACGAGTTCCACTCCGCTCACCAGGCGGCCGAACCACAATTCCTAGCCACCATCCGACGCATTCGAGACAATATCGTTGAGTTCCAATCGAGCCTGCTGCCTGAGAACGTGACCGTGACCCCAAAGCGGTCGCTCGAGACGGGGCAGGGGTCCCTCGAGGCGGGGCAGGGGAGTGGGCAGGGGACGATTGAGTTGCAGCAGAGGTACCGGCCTCTGCGGCGGGTTGGGATCTGCGTGCCCGGTGGAACGGCCGCCTACCCCTCGACTCTCCTGATGACCGCCGTGCCGGCTCAAACGGCCGGAGTCGAACAGATTGCCGTGGTGGTGCCTCCCACAGAGTTCGGCGGCTACAACACGCACCTGCTGGCTACCTGCCACGAGTTGGAAATCGACGAGGTCTACCGTGTGGGTGGTGCCCAGGGTGTCGCGGCGTTGGCCTACGGGGTCGAGGGCATCGAGGCGGTCGACAAGATCGTGGGGCCGGGCAACCTGTTCGTCGCCCTGGCCAAGCGAACGGTTTTCGGCGAGGTCGACATCGATTCGATCGCAGGGCCCAGCGAGGTCGTGGTGCTGGCCGATGAGACCGCCGATGCGCGTTTCCTGGCCAGCGACCTGATTTCCCAGGCCGAACACAGCCCCGGTGCCAGCGTACTGCTGACCTGGCACCCGCCGCTGATCGAACAGGTCCGCGAGGCTCTCGTCGAGCAGTTGGACCGACTGCCGCGAGGTGACCTGGCTTGCGAGAGTCTGAACCGGTACGGAGCGCTGGTTTGCGTGGCCGACCCTGACGAGGCGATCGCGTTGTCCGAACGGATGGCTCCGGAACACCTGCACATCTCGACCGCCGATCCCGACTCGATACTCCAGCGGGTCCAGAACGCCGGCGCGATTTTCCTGGGCCATCACACACCCGTGGCCCTGGGCGACTACGTCGCCGGTCCCTCTCACGTGTTGCCCACCGGCGGCACCGCGAGGTTTGCCAACGGGCTCTCGGCCAACGACTTCCTCAAACGATCCAGCGTCATCCGTTACGACCGCACCGCGCTGGCGGCCGATGCAGCCGACGTCTGTCGGATGGCTGAAGCCGAGGGCCTGGGTGCTCACGCGGCCAGCATCACGATCCGGCTCGAAGACTCCGACGACGACGGCGGCTCAGCCTGATCCGGGTGCCATCCGTGCGACCGCGTCCCAGTCGACGTCGACCCCCAGCCCCGCTCCGGTGGGAGTTTCGATCACCGGCCCGTTGATCGAGATCGGATTGGTGGCCACCCGCGCCTCGTGGTAGTCGGGGCCCAGGATATCACCGGGGTAGGTCTCGACCTGCATGTTCGGGCAGGCGACCACCAGGTGGCACATCGCCGCGGTGGCGACGTCGAGTTCGAGGTTCGAGCCGATGCTGCAGGCGATACCGTGCTGCAAGGCCAACTCGGCGATTTCCCACGCCTTGCCGATGCCGCCGTTCTTGCCCGGGTACAGGCTGATCACATCACACGCCTCGTGGCGAATGCACTCCAGGGCATCGGGCAGGTCGAATACGATGTCATCGGCCATCACCGGACAGGAGATCGCCTGGCGGACTTCGGCCAATGCGTGGAAGTCACCGTTGGTGGTCGGCTGTTCGAACAGGCCGACGTCGAGGTCGGCCATGCGGTCCATCGCGGTAATCGAAGTGGCGGCATCCCAACCGGCGTTGGCGTCGATGACCAGGTCGCGTTGCGGACCAATCGTCTCACGCACCGCCGTCACCCGGGCGATGTCCTCTTCGAGGTCGGTCCCCACCTTGACCTTGATCGTCGTGAACCCCTCCTCGACCAGTTCCGCGGCCCGCTGGCGGGCTCGATCGATGGTATAGGCTCCCATCGAGAACCGGCATGTGATCGTCAACGGCCTCACCGCGCCACCGAGCAGTTCGTAGACCGGTTTGCCCGCCTCCTTGCCCTGGATGTCCCAGCAGGCCATCTCGATCGCGCTCTTGGCAAACCAGTTGCCCGCGGCGGCCCGGTCCATCACGTGGTCGATCGCCGGGATGTCAGCCGGATCGCAGCCGATCAGCAACGGGGTGAAGACGTGGTCGATGATTGCTTGGGCCCCCCAGGCCGTCTCGCCGCTCCAACGAGCCATCACGGTCGCCTCGCCAACACCCTCGATCCCCGCATCGGTCTCAACCCGGACCAGCACGTATCGCGACACGGTGTGCTGGCCGAGTGCCGAGATCATCCGGCGCGCCGGCTTCAGCGGGATTTCGACCTGGTGAGTGGTGATGCCCGTGATCTTCATCGACTTCCTCGTTCCCGACCGAATCGCCTATCATGGCCTATCATGCGGACCGCATACGGCGGACCAGCATACCGCCCTCGTCCGTTGTTTCCATCGACCCGGTCTGGATCGTGAAGACGATTTTTCTGCCACTGGCCGTGATCAGCACGCTGCTGCTGGTCACGACGCTGGTCCTGGGTCTGATGATCGAAGACGCCCGCGAGGCGTCCCTGAGCCACCAGGTCGACTACCACCTCTGGACCTCGCTGGGCGGGATGCTGTTCGCCACGATGGTCCACGGGCTGGTGATGACCTACTTCATCGGGACCGGGCGTTGGTTCGAAGAGACCGACCGGGCCTACCCGCACAACAGCGGCTGTTTCGACGCCAGCCGGAAACTGAAATACCGCACAACCCTGGTCCTGATTCTAGGATTCGGGCTGCTGCTGGCCGCCGGCACGCTCGGGGCTGCCGCCGATCCCGCCTCACCGGTCGGCTTCACCGGCTGGCTGGGCATCGAACCCGCCACGCTGCACCTGCTCGTGGCCCTGGCCGCCGTCGCAATCAACAGCTGGACCCACCTGGTCGAGTACAAGGCATTGGACGAGAACGCGCGACTGATCGAGCAGATGATGAGTCACGTGAGGCGGATCCGCGACGAGCGGGGACTCGACAGCTAACGCAGTCGAAACGCCTGAGCCCCGATGAAGGCCGGGTCCTTCGGGTCGCCCGGGCCCCGTCGGGGCAGAGTGCCGGCACGCGGTTCGAGGAAATCGGGAGCTTGGGGATCCGTCGAGGAAAACTCGACCGTCACACCACGCTGCCTGGCCAAACCCGGCAGCATCAACTCGCGTTCCCCACGCTCCAGATCAGCCGCCTCGGTCCGAGTCGACCAGTTCTCGTTGATCGCCGCAGTCGTGCTGAGCATCTGGCCGAACTTCAACTCCATGTACTTGTTCTCGACCACGCACTCCGGACCACCCACCTCGAAGAACAGGTTGCGGCGAATCGTGACGTTGCCCGAGTTGTCCGTCGGCATGTGCTCGAACACCAGGCCGCGACCGACCTGGGCGAACGTGTTGTTGCGAATAGAGACATCCCGCCATCTCCGACCCTGGCCGGAAAAGAGCATCCCGGCCTTTGCCGACTGGATCACCGACTCCTGCAGGGTCAGATCCACAACGTGATCGGTCATCTCCACGCCGGCCCGCAGCGGCCCGATCACACGACACCGCACGATCCTGATGTGCGAGTTGGTGTCGTAGGTGCCGGATGAGAACTTCAGGCCAACCGCTTCGGGGCCGCCGGCCCGCAGGACCAGGCCGGTCAGCTTCAGCACATCCTGGCTCGGGTCACCCGCCACGCCGCGAGCATCGATCCCGGCTGCGGTGAAACCCTCGACCACCAGCTCTTCAAGCTGGACCCGATCCTGGACTCCGACCAGGACCACTCCAGCCGGCTTCCCCTTGGCCGTGATCCGAAAACCGACAATCCGGATGTACTCGACATGCTTCAGATGAATCCCGGGCTTCTGGCCACCCGGAGCGATCACCGCCGGATCGACACCCGTGCTGATGATCTCGATCCCCGTCGGCCACTGCTGCTGGGAACCGTCGATCTCGATCGACTCGGCATAGGTGTTCCCGCCCAGGACATTGATCGTCGCCTGGATGCGGCGCGAGCTGGTCCGGTAACCCGCCTTGTGGTCGCGGACGTGGGCCAGTGCCGAGGCGATCGTCTTGAACTCGGCCTCAGGACCCACCTCCAATGTCCTCTTCGCCGTAACCACCGGAGTCTTCGCAGACGGGTCGGTTCCGCCGCCGGACCCGGTGCCGCCGCTATTGGTCGCTCCAGCGCCGCTTCCCTGGTCGTTGCCGCCGCCGGAGTTTTCTCCATCACCTCCGTCACCGGGACTCATGGTCATCACCAGGGCGATCACGATGATCAGCACGATTCCGCCGGCGGCCAGGCCGATCTTCAGACCGCGGCCCGAGCCAGCTGGGGAACCGCCGCGGGAGGACGAGGTCGACTGATCTCGGGTCTTGGGTCGAGCGTCAATGGCTGGAGCCGAGGTGTCCAGCATCGGAAACCCCCCGCCGTGAGCCTCGGCGACCGGTGCGATTTCCGGTGCGATTTCCGGTGCGATTTTCGGTGCCTGTTTCGGTGCCTGTTCCGGTGCCTGTTCCGGTGCCTGTTCCGCGGGACCGACCTCAATGGGCGCAGACACAGGGGCTGCCGCAACAGCAGGAGCCTCGACAACCGCCCCAGCGGACTCGGCAACAGGCGGGGAGGTCGGGACCGAGGGCGTCGGCGATTCAAGAGCCGCGGCAATCGGTGGCGGAGCCGGTTCGACCCCAGCCGCCGGGCCCGCCTCGGACTCAATGGCAGCCGGTGGCGGCTCCGAGGAGTCCTCACCGAGTGTCGTCAGGAAATCGGCCAGGCCGGGGTCTTCGACCGGGGCCATCTCGGGCTCCGACTCCGCGCCGGCAAACCGCTCGGTGTCGCCACGCTCCACCGCAATCACCTCGTCGACAGCCGGAGTCGGTGGCTCTACGGGTGCGGCGACGGGTGCTGCGGTAGGCGTCTGCGGAGTCGCCTCGGGTGCCTGTTCGACCGGCTGTGCCACGGGGACGGACTTGGCCACGGGGGCCGCTGTCGGTGTCGCCTCACCATCGCCGAGCCAGGCGGTGAGTTGTTCGGCGACTTCCTCGGCGGTCTGAAACCGATCCGAGGGTGCCTTGGCCATCATCTTCGAAACGATAGCCTCCAGCGGACCGGGGATATCCGAGCGAGATTCGGAAATCGATGCCGGCTCCCTGGTCTGGTGCCACATCAGTCTCTGGGCCATGGTCCCCTCGTCGAACGGCGGCCTCCCGGTCAGCAGGAAGTACATCGTGCAGCCGAGGCTGTAGATGTCGGCTCGAGCGTCGACCTTGTGGCTGTCGAGTGCCTGCTCGGGAGCCAGGTAGTCGGCGGTCCCCAGCACCCTCTCATCGTGCCGCAAGGTGATCGGGTCCTCGTCGTCCTCTTCGAAGAACCTCGCCAGGCCCAGGTCGAGAATCTTGACGACACCCTCGGTGTCGACCAGCAGGTTGCCCGGCTTGATGTCGCGATGGACCAACCCGGCCTCGTGAGCGTGCGTCAGGCCGTGAGCCGATTGCCGGATGAAATCGGCGACCTCGCGGAAATCTCGAGGCCCCCGGTCGATCACCAGCTCCTGCAGGCTCGAGCCCTTGACGTATTCCATCACCAGGAAGTGAATCTCAGCCCCGCCATCCTCCTCGCGATCCACATCGTAGGCCCGGACGATGTTCGGGTGATCCAGCGACGCAACCGCCTGGGCCTCGCGGTGAAAACGCTCGAGATAGCTCGAGTCGTTGACCTTCTTGTGAGGCAGCACCTTGATCGCACAGCGGCGACGCATCAACACGTGGTCGGCCAGATAGACCGAGCTCATCCCGCCCTTGCCCAGCAACGACTGCAGCCGGTACTTGCCCAGGAAGAACCCCTTGTGCTTCCCCTTGAGCAGCTTGTCGGACTGCCAGGCGGTCAGTGCGCCCGAGGCGACCAGGGCGTCTGCGACCGATTGAGAATTGCCGCCGGAGGGCATCTCGGAGACCAGCTGCTGTAACCGATCCGAATCGACCAGGCGGCTCTGCCGGACCAGGTTCAGAAACGACTCGACGGTAAACTTCAGCGCCATCCAGTCTACCTGCTACCAATCCCCGGTGTCCGCCCCAGGCACTCACTCGCGAATCTAACATAAGCCCCACCCCTTTGGTATACTCCCGCCCGCCGGGCCGATCACCACGCAGCGACATCGCGGTGGGACCACCGGTTCGAAACGGAGTCCCCCGGATCGTGACCCAACGCAACGACGAGGAGATCCGCCGCGAGCTCGAACTGGAGACCGGCCAGATCGACTCGAACTGGAGGCCGCTGGCGGGATCGCTCCTGCTGTGCCTGGCCACCGTCGCCGGCTTCATCTCATTGATCGCCGACCCCCCTCCGGTCCCGTTCGACAACCCGGTTGTCCGCGGCTACGTACTGCTGGCCGCGCTGGTATGCACCGTGCTGGCCGTGATCCTGCTCAGGCAGCCGCGAGCCGCCCGAGATCCACTCTGGCAACCCCAGCAGAAAGGGCTCCGATTCGACTCGGTCGTGCTCTACACCCGCTCGGCCTGCCACCTCTGCCACCAGGCACGTGAAACCCTGCTGATGCACCACGAGTTCCTGGCGCAGATCTCCGAGGTCGACATCGACGGTGATCCGGAGCTGATCGAGCGGTATGGAGAGTGTGTTCCGGTGCTGGTGATCGACGGCCGCGAACGGTTCCGCGGTCAGATCGACGTGCTGCTGCTGAGACGACTGATCGACGCGACCGCGCCCCGCATGCAAGCCACCTGAGCGCCGGGCCGATGAGATTATCGCGATGAACACGCTGGTGATCATGGCCAAGCACCCCGTGGCCGGAATGGTCAAGACCCGGCTGGCTGCATCGCTGGGCGAAGCCGCCGCCGCCGGGCTGGCAGCCGCCTTTCTCGAGGATCTCCTCGACCGGCTCCACCCCTGTGCCGATCGACACGTGCTGGCCACCTGGCCGGACAACACCGCCGCCACGACCTACTTCGAAGAACTCTCGGCAGACCGCTTCGAATTGTGGAACCAGCCCGAGGGTTCACTGGGCGAGCGTCTGGCAAGGGTCACCACCGAACACCTCGGACCAGATCCCCACCAGCGGGTCGTCGTCATCGGCAGCGACAGTCCGACGTTGCCGAAAGAGACAATCGAGGCGGCTTTCGTGGGCCTGCAACAGGCCGACGTCGTCGTCGCCCCCGCCGACGACGGAGGCTATGTGCTGATCGGACTGCGACGCGAGGTGCCAGGTCTGTTCGAGCCCATCGAGTGGAGTTCACCTCGAGTGTTCGCCCAAACGCGAGAGCACCTGCAGAGCAGCTGCACGCGGTTCATCGAACTGCCCGGCTGGTACGACATCGACACCCTGGATGACCTCCGCCGGCTCGACAAGGAACTCGGCCCCGAGCACCCACTCGGCAGGGCAGGGGGGGCCACCCGAAACGGACTCGATGACCTGCCGCACGGATGGGATTTCCGCTCGATCGACCGTTGACTATACTCTCGCCGTCGGACCCTCGCCGATCGCTTTCCCTCGAGACCCTCGCCCCCGTGTCCAACCCCCGCTCCTCATCCGACCGACCTCCGCGGCTGCTGATCGCCGACGACAACCAGCAGAACCGTGAACTGCTCGAAGCGTATCTCGTCGGGGAGGGCTACGAGATCGCCATGTCCAGCGACGGGCAGGAAACACTCGAACAGGTCGAAGCGTTCGGTCCCGACCTGGTGCTGCTGGACATCATGATGCCGCGGCTGAGCGGTTATGAGGTCTGTCAGCAGTTGAAGGAGGCCGACGCGACCCGGGGGATCCCGATCCTGATGGTCACCGCTCTCAACGAGATGGGTGACATCGAGCGGGCTGTCGAGGCGGGCTGCGACGACTTCCTGACCAAGCCGGTCAATCGGCTCGAACTCACCACTCGGGTCAAGTCGCTGCTGAAGGTGAGGCAGCTGACCGACGAGCGGGACCGGCTGCTGGCCTACCTGGCCGAGGTCGACGGCTTCGACCCCGACTCGCTCTAGGGACTGGGGCCTATTTCTTCTTCCGCTTGGCGCGGATCAACTCGATCACCAGCTCATCGAGTTGCCTCAGGCCCTCGTCGACCTTGATCCGGTAGAAGCCCACCTTGTAACCGGCAACCTTGCCGTCGGCGCCGATCACCACCCACAACGGCAGCTTCGCGTCCAACTGCCTCGGGTCCCCGAACAACTCGATCACCTTGCCCGAATCGGTGGCGACGGGGTAACCGAGATTCATGAACTCGCGGAGCTTCTTGACCGACCTCAGCGCGGCTCTCTTCGTGCGAGGGTTCTCGAACGACGGATTGACCGCCACGCCAATCACCTCGACACCCAGCCGTCGTCGTTTTCCATAGAGAAAATCGAGGTAGCCGACCTGGCCGTAGGGTTCGACCAGCTGGTTCCCCTTGTAGCTCCAGAAGTGCAGCACCACGATCTTGCCGGCCAAGCTCTTCGAATCGATCGTCTTGCGGTCGATGGTCGTGAGTTTGAAGGCGGGGGCGGGCTTGCCGAGCCTCTGCTTGGCCAACTCGCCCACGCTCGCGGCTCGCTTCGATTGCCCGCTGATGTCCTTGCTGATCACCGCCACCAGCGATGCGAACGGGGTCGAACGGGCCTCGCCGGTGAGCTGGGCGATCTTGGAGCGAACGCCCCCAAGCTGAGCCCTGCTCAACTCCGGCCGCGTCGCATTCGACTTGCGCTTCAGGTCCTTCTGGATGCCCAGCAGTGTCGTCCAGGGCTTCTTCAGCGACGCCAGCCGCTTCGCATCGACGGGTTTCTGAGAAACGAGCTCGGTTTCGAGTACGAATTCGTCACCACGGCCCATCACGATCCGACGCGATGCGGCCACCACCAGCCCGGTCGATTTCTCGACCCAGACCGAACCGCTGCGGCCGAATCGATTGGTCAATTCGACCCGCCAGCACTGGCGAGACTTTTTCGACTGCGACCCGGCCACCGTGTACTTGGTGCGATCGACCATCCAGCTCGTGCCCGGCTTGAGCTTTTCGAGGTACTCGAAAACCGGCCGCTGCAGGACCTGGGGATACAGCGTCCCGTCGTGGTCATAGAGCACACGGATGCCCGGCTTGGCCGCCCCCACCAGGCCCACCCGGCCGTATCGCTCGGGCCACGCCCAACGACCCGGACCCTGCTCCTCGATCACAAAATCAGCCGTCGCCGTCTTGCGATCGACCAGGCAATACAGGGTGAATTGCTTTTCGGGTGCCTTGAGCGTCGAGCGGCGTGGAGACAGCGTGCCGGTGAATCTCATCTCGATCACCTCGGCCCCGACCGAGGACATCAGCACCGAACAGACCACTCCCAGAGACAGCAATCGGCACATCACGTTGATCCTCGTTCGTCGGGCCCGAGAGCCCGTTGACAACTCGCTGTCAGGTGACGCACTCGACACCCGTTCTCCACACATCATCGTAGAGTCCCATGGCGTTCACAAGGCCGCCTTGGGACCTGTTGACACGTTTCGCAGCCGCTTTTAAGCTGAACTCTCCTGCGGCCAAAGACCGATCCGACAGAGGCTTTTGTCGCACCACTCAACGCCGAGCAGGGCGGAATCCGTGTCTGACGATGTATTCAAGATCGACCAGTTCACCATCATCGGTGACATCGCCTCCGGACAGGTCAGCGATGTGTTCGAAGCGGTCCAGGACGGTTCGGGCAAGCACTTCGCGCTGAAGCTGCTGCGAGACGACATCGTCCAGAATTCCATGCAAAAGGATTCCCGCAGGGTCCTCAGCCAGTTCAAACAGGAATTCAAACTCGGCCAGCTATTCGAACACCCCAACCTGGTCCACGTCCACGAGATCCAGTTCAAGGTCCAGACCCTGTTGCCGGTCAAGGAACCCATCGCCTACTTCACGATGGACTACTTCCGCTCGCAGAATCTCAAGGCCGCCATGAGCAGCGACCCCCTGGGAACTCAGCGTCGATTGCAGAAGATGCTCGAGCAGATCTGCGAGGCGCTGGGGTATGTGCACTCCAAGGGATGGGTGCATCGAGACGTCAAGCCCGACAACCTGCTGCTGACCCGGTCGGCCGAAGCCCGCCTGATCGACTTCTCACTCGCCTGCAAGATCAATCAACGGCACAGGATCATCCAGGGCACCCGCAGCTACATTGCACCCGAGACGATCAAGAAAAAGAAGGCGGTTCCCCAGACCGACATGTACAGCCTGGGAGCCACGATCTACGAAACGCTCACCGGCCAGCCTCCCTTCACCGGCGCCTCGCCGTCTGACCTGCTCAAGACTCACCTCTCCGCCAAGCCACCCGCCGCGTCTCAGATCAACGAAAATGTCACGCCCGAACTCGATCGGCTCGTGCAGAAACTGATGGCCAAGCTGCCCGCGGACCGTTTCGAGAGCATGGAGGACCTGGTCCAGGAAATCCGCAATACGCGGTTCTTCATCGAGGAAATCCCGGAAGTGGCCGGGCACGGCGAGGAGGACACCGGCCCGGCTATCGGAGACATCGTCAAATCACTCGACAGCCGCGCAGACGACGAACGATCGCAGAAGTTCGAGAATGACCCCGAACTGGCCAGGGAGTACGAAGAAGAGCGCCAGGCCGAGAAAGACCGGCGGGCCAAGAAGAAAGCCGAGCACCAACGAGCCGTCCAGGCATCCTCCAAGCAGCCCGCCGCACCCGCCGTCGCGCCTCAACAACCCATGCCGATGCCCGGAGTCAATCCGGCCGCCATGATGCCGGGGATGCCGGGGATGCCGGGGATGCCCGGGATGCCCGGGATGCCGATGATTCCCACCGCACCCATGATGCCCGGTATGCCCATGCCAGGGATGCCGATCGCACCCATGATGCCCGGTATGCCCATGCCAGGGATGCCGATCGCACCCATGATGCCCGTACCCGGAATGCTCCCGATGCCTGGCATGCCCCCAGCCATGCCGATGCCCGGCGGCATCGTGCCCGCAGTGCCGGTCCCACCCATGCCCGCAGTGCCGGTCCCACCCATGCCCGCAGCGCCGCTGCCCGGGGCAGGGGGCGCACTGCCGGTTGCCGACCAACCCGCCATGCCAGCCGCCCCCGTTCCTCTGCCAACTCAACCCACACCGCAGCCACCACCGCAGCCACCACCGCAGCCATCACAACAACCGCAGCCACCGCTACCTGGACAGGCCGCTCCGGCCGCCCCCGCCCCACAGCCTCAACTGCCCGCACCAGGCAGCGCAACGGATCCCGGACCCGAAGACGACTTGCCGATGATGGAGGAGTTGCCCGATATCGAGTGATTGGCCGTGTCCTGACCTCACACTCGGTTTCCACCCCGCAACGCAAACCACGCCTCCACGTCGCAACGCTCCATCGCCCATGCCGCCTCTCAATCAACTGGTCTTCGAACGGCCGATCTACGCACTCGAGGATCGTTTGACCGATCTCGAGCAACACGACGATCCGCCGCCGGAGATCCGTTCCGAAATCCGCGACCTGCGGCTCGAGATCACTCAGAAGCGCCGTGAGATCTTCTCCGAACTCGACGCCTGGCAGATCACCCAGGTCGCACGTCACCCCGAGCGGCCGCAGACTCTCGACTATCTCGAACTGGTCTTCGACGAGTTCGTCGAATTGCACGGCGACCGGGCCTACCGAGACGACCCTTCGATGCTCACCGGTCTCGGCACCATCGATTCCATCAAGCTGCTCTTCGTCGGCCAGCACAAGGGACGCAGCATCAAGGAACGCGAAAAGCACAATTACGGGATGGCTCACCCGGAAGGCTACCGCAAGGCGTTGGGCAAGATGCAGATGGCCGCCAAGTTTGGACTGCCGATCGTCTGCTTCATCGACACACCCGGAGCGTTTCCGGGGATCGAGGCCGAGGAACGGGGCCAGGCCTACAACATTGCCTACAACCTCCGAGAAATCTCCAAGCTCAAAACCCCGATCGTCTGCGTCGTGATCGGGGAAGGGGGGTCCGGGGGAGCACTGGGGATCGGCATCGGCGACCACATCGCCATGCTGCAGTACTCGTACTATTCGGTGATCAGCCCCGAGGGTTGTGCCGGGATTCTCTGGAAACACGTTCAGTATCGCGAGGAAGCGGCCAAGGCGCTGAAATTCACTTCCGACAACCTGCTGCGTCTGGGAGTGGTCGACGAGGTGATTCCCGAGCCGCTGGGAGCGGCACATCGTGATCACCGCCAGATGGCGATGACTCTCAAGGCATCTGTGCTCGATGCGATTCGGCGACTCACAGAATTCTCATCCGAAGAACTGCTCGATCGGCGGTACGAGAAATTCCGTCGGCTGGGCGTGTTCGAAGAAACGGCGGTCAGCGATTCTGATGCCGACACCGGTTCCTAGTTCGGATTTCAGCTCGGCCCGATTCTTGGATCGCGGTCGGCCTTCAGGCAGCCGCCGATTCAGCGCGCGTCGATTCCTGACTCCGCTGCCGAAGAATCGGCCTGGCGATTCAGTGGGGGTCGTTTCTGTGCGCGCTCGATCCGCCCCAGCTGATTCCCTGCCACAGGAACGTCCGATAATGTCTGTTATGTTAACTTATTGAACCCCCGGGCTCAGACGCGGATTTTCGCCGCCAGCTTGTCTACCGGGGTCAGACGCGGATATTCGCCGCCGTGCGGCGAATATCTGGGCCTGACCCCTTACGCTCCACCAACACCCCTCCATCCCAAGTCCACCGGCCCAATCCCATCACCACCCCCCAAGACACACCGGCCCGCCCCCGCAGCCGACGCCTGGAAATCGCGCTACTGACCCTGATCGTCGCCGTCCCGCTGGCCACCTGGATCGCCTGGCCGCACCTGCCGGCCCGGGGCTCCCCCAACCCCGCCTTCAACGGCAGCTCGGTCTATCCGGCCAGCACTTTGCCCTTTCAGTCTCAGAGCATGGGACCGGCGATCGAGCACCCTGCCCGGATCAGCCACGTCCAGATCGTCGATCTCGACGGCGACTCACACCCCGAAATCCTCGCCTGCGACGCCCTCGCCCACCGCCTGGTGTCCTACAAACGCGGCAGCGATGGCGAGTGGACCGAGCACCAGATCAGTGCCGACATGGCCACACCCGCCCACGCCACCGTGGTCGATATCGACAACGACGGTGACCTCGACATACTCGTCGCCATCCTCGGCAGCGCGTTTCCCGACGACAGCCATGTCGGCCGTGTGCTGCTACTGGAACGAAACGGAGACCGCTACCTTCGGCACGTCCTGCTGGAGAGCACCCGCCGCATCGCCGACATCCAGGCCGGCGACCTCGACGGCGACGGAGATCTCGACCTCGCCGTGGCCGAATTCGGCTACGCCCGCGGACGTGTGCTCTGGCTCGAAAACCTGGGCCAACGCCGATTCCGCGACCACCAACTGCTCTATGCACCCGGCACCATCAACGTCCCGCTGGCCGATCTCGACGGCGACGGCGATCTCGACCTCATCGCCAACGTGTCCCAGGACGACGAGGAGATCTGGGGGTTCGAGAACACCGGCGGCGGACGCTTCAAAAAGCGACTGCTGCACAAGTGGCTGAACTTCGACATCGGCGGGTCGGGGCTGATCACCTCCGACCTCGACAACGACGGCGACGTCGACCTGCTGGTCACCGTCGGCGATAATCTCGAGTACGCCTACACCTACCCTCAGCCCTACCACGGCTGCTTCTGGTTCGAGAACACCGGCGGGTGGTCGTTTACGGTCCACCGCATCAGCAATCTCGGAGGTGCCCACGCCGCCTCGGTCACCGACCTCGACGGCGACGGTGACAACGATGTCGTGCTCGTCAGCATGTTCAACGCATGGCACCGCGACGAGAGCGCCAGCCTGGTCTGGCTCGAAAACGACGGGCACCAGAAGTTCACTCACCAGCAAATCGCCTCCGAACCCACCCACCTGGTCACCGTCGCCACCGGCGACCTGGATCGAGACGGCCGACCCGACATCGTCGCCGGCGGATGGCACGTGATCCCGCCCTTCCGACGCCTCGGTGGAGTCACGACCTGGCTCAGCGGCAGCGGAGACCGCAAATGAGACGAAGTCGGATCATCCTGCTCATCGTGCTGCTGGGAATCGACGTCGCCGTCTTCGGGTGGTGCATTTTCGAACGGACCAGTCGCCCCGCCCCGCCCCGGCCTCCAGCCGCCGGAATGGTCGATGCCGAGACCGCGAGGGACTTCCGGAGACTGTGGGTGCTGGCAGAAAACCCGGGCCCCGGCGACCTGCTCGCTCTCGGACAGGCCTACGCCGTCTACGGGTTCTTTCCCGAAGCCGATCAGTGCCTCGAGCAGGCCATCACGCTCAGACCCGAATCAGCAGCCAACTGGTTCTGGTCGGGCCTGGTGCTCAACCGGCTGGGACAAACTGCCCGCTCGACCGAACGGCTGCTCGAGGCCGCTCGGTTGGACCTCGGTCGAGTCGACGAGTGCCGCTACATCGCCGCCCGAAATCACCTTCGAGACGACGCTCACCAGAAAGCCGAAGCCGAACTGCGTCTGATCGGTCCCAATCACCTGGCCGGCCAGTACCTGCTGGCCTACCTGCTGGTCCACACCGATCGCTCGACCGAGGCGATGCCGATTCTGGATGGGCTGATCGCCGAGCACCCCGAAGTGCACCGGCTGTACCAACTGCGGGCCAGGGCGGCGGAGGTGTTGGGCAAGGACGAGGCGGCTCGTCGGGACCGGGAGACGGCCGAGCGGGCGCCCGAGTCGATTGCGACCGACGCCGTCGCTGACCATCTTGGCGAACGGTCTTACGAATTCGGCCTCGAGAGTCGCATTGTCGGAGCCGGCCACCTGAACACCCCGGGCAATCTCGACTCCCTGGCCAACGAACTGACCACGATCCTCAGCATCTCGTACCGACCCCGCATTGCCCGGTTGCTGGCCAGGATCGAATTGCGACGCCGGCAGCCGGATGCGGCCGTCACTCTGCTCGAACAACTGATCCAGCGCGACGGAGCGACCGCCGACACGCTGATCGAGCTCGCACTGGCCATGGACGCCGCCCAACAGGACCCCCTCCAGGTCTTCCTGATCTTTCAGCAGGCTCTGCAGTACCGGCTCGACCCGGAAATCTGCCGCCTGATGGCTCCCTTTATTAAAGAGCGATCCGAGGCAGCGGATGTCGATCGGATCGAGGCACTTCAGAAACACGCCGAGGGTCTGCAGGCATTTCGGGCGAACAGGCTCGAGCTGGCGACAACGCTGTTGGAGGCCGCCGCACCGATCGCTCATCAACGGCAGGCCGAATCGAACTTCTTCCTCGGCGAATGCCTTTGGCACCTCGACCGACGCGAATCGGCCCTGGAGGCCTATCGCCGCTGCCTGGAACTGCGGCCGCATCACGGCCGAGCCGCCGAACGTGTCGAACGTATCGATCGCAAAGGGGAAGGGTGACTACCGGCGGTGTCGGCTGCGGTGTCGGCTGTCGATCTGCAGTGTCACCGGCCCGTTGTTGACCAGTTCGACGTCCATCTGCTGCTGGAACCGTCCCTCCTGCACCTCCAGTCCCTGCCCGATCACCTCCGCCACAAAACTGCGGTACAGCGCATTGGCCGCCTCGGGTCCCGCCGCGGCGACGAAGCTCGGCCGGCGACCCTTGCGGCAATCGCCCAGCAGAGTGAATTGGCTGACGGCCAGGATCGCGCCTCCCGCCTCGCCAACGTCCAGGTTCATCTTCCCCTCGGAGTCCGCGAACACGCGCAGCCCCACCACCTTGTTCGCCATCCAGACCACGTCGTCCTGGGTGTCCCCCTCTTCGACACCCAGCAGCACCAGCAGGCCCGTACCGATTTCCCCGACCACCTCCCCGGAAACCGTCACGCTCGCCCGCGACACCCTCTGGATTACCGCTCGCATGCTCACCCTGCCTCGCTTGACCTAACACCGCCCGCGCCGCCGCTCACGCGACGGCAAAACTTCCAGGCACGTCGTCCACCAGCCCGTCTCGATCGTCTCGGCAAACTCCTCCGGCAATCCCTCCCGCCGCATTTCACCCGAGAGACGCCGGAAATCGTAATCGACCGGCACAAACTGTACCTCAGCCCCCTGCACCCGCTGCACCCCCTGCCCCGCCGGCCGCTCGGCCAGGTCGACCAGCGTGTACCACACGTGGGTCTGTCCATCGTTGGCCGGACGGCCCAGGACGCCGACGTTGACGAACCGCCGATCGCACGGAGTGGTCCGAGTCCAATGCAGGCCGGTGTGGGTCCCCAGCACCAACCCGGCACCACTCGGCTCGATCAACCGGTCCAGGAACGCATCGCTGGTCGTCGACTCCCACAGGAACTCGTTGGTCTGCCGCGGGCTGCCATGGCACAGGTGCATCCGCACCCCGTTCCGCTCGATGTCCGCCGACACCGGCAATTGCTTTAACCAACGCCGGTTCTCACGGTTCGTGTTCGACAGCGTGTAGTCGTAGCTGATCTGCGCATACAGGTTGTCTCGAGGATCGGTGTACCCGCATTGGCAGTCGGACAACTCGTTCCCAATGCTGTCGTCGTAGTTGCCCTGGATGCAGAACACCTCCGCCTCACGCAACATCGACACCACCCGGTCCGGATGCGGTCCGAACGCACCCATGTCTCCCAGGCAATACAACTCCTGCACATCACGTCGCCGTGCATCGGAGATCGCAGCCTCCAACGCCAGGTAGTTGCTGTACAGGCCCCCGAAAAACGCCAGCCTCACGTGACACCCTCCCCTGCCCCATCCCCTGCCCCATCACCTGCCCCGTCCCCTGCCGTCTCCTCAACCCGTCCCACCATCTGCTCGAAGGCCTGCCCCGACGGGTTGGTGCAGATTGCTCCGTACTGGTAGCAGGTCACGCAGGCACCGTGATCGAGCACAAACGACCGATCAGCTTCCTCCAACGTCGCGCCCAACCTCGCCAATGGCTCATCGAGCAGAATCGGACAGACAAACACGCCCCGATCGGTCACGGTGCGGCTGTGGCTGCAGATCAACTGATCGCTGTCGTACCCCTGCATCATCCGAGCCGACACTCGATCGGTTTCGCCATACCCGCAGGTTCTTTCCGCTTCGGCCCCGATCAACAGCCGGGGCAGCACCTTCAACCGCGGCCGATCGCATCCGTGCCGCGCCAATACCTCGCGGAACCGGCCCAGCACCCGCTGGTCGTCACCATCGGGCCACGTCCGAGTCATCGTGATGATCGGCAGCACGCCATGCCGCACCAGCAGTTCGACACCCCGCATGGCCCGCTCAAATGTCCCGGAGCCCCGGATCGGGTCATTGGTCACTGCGTCGGGTCCGTCGATCGACACGCGGAACTCCAGGCTGTACGGCCCGCGCTCCTCGGCCGCCCGCAACCGCTCAAGCCACTCGTCCTTCAACACCGTCGCGTTGGTCAAAACCGTCGCCGGACCATATCCCAGAGCCAACTCCAGCATCGGGACCAGCTCGGGATTCAAAAACGGCTCACCCCCTGTGAAGTAATACTCCCGCACACCCCGCCCGACCGATTCGGCCAACGCCGCCTCGACCGACTCCAGCGACAGGAAGCCGAACGAGTCGTTGTGAGGGCTGCAGCTGATGAAGCAGTGCGTGCAGGTCAGGTTGCACAGCGTACCGGCGACCTGGAACCAGAGTTCGTCCAGGCCACTCAGCTCAACCCGACCCGCGTCGGACACCGTGTTGCTCATGACTCCACCCGTTGCCCAGCGTGCGGCGCGACCAGGTACTCGGCCACCAACTCGACCTGTTCCAGGCCCACCCGCAGCAGGAATCTCGAGTCGCGGCCGTAACTCTTGGAGCCCAGGATGAAGAAATCCGGCTCCGGCGACTGCAGTGTCTCGATCCCTCCAACTACCTGCTCGAGGCAATCCTCGGAAGTCTCACCCAGCAACTGTGCCGCCAGCCGGATCGGCCCACCGTTCGCGTAGCATTCGTGCACTTGCAGCTCGGCATACAGAGACCGATCGGGCCGGCACCCGGTCAGCCCCAGCACGACATCGGCGGCAATCACTTCTCGACCGCGTTGAGGGTCATCGATCGCGACCGAAATCTGGCCAGGTCCTCCATCAACGCCCAGCACCAGCACACCCGGCAGCCAGTCGACCACCGAGTCGTCGTCGATTGCCAGTCGATTGGCCGCGGTCACCAGCGCCGCCCGTGCCGGTAGAGGATCATCGGCGGCTGCCTTCAATGGAGTCGCTCGCTGACCGCGGGTGATCCAACTCACTCGCGTGGCGGACGACTCCGTGGCCGACTCAGCCAATTCCGCCAAGCCGGCCAACGCCACCACCACCGTCGCCGCCGAATGTCCGCTGCCGACCACCAGCGTGTGCCGGCCTGCGAACCGCTCGGCCCCTTCGCCACCCACGTCGGGGATCTCGTAGTCGCCAACCTCCATCACACGCCGCTCACCCACACAGCAGATCCCCCCTGCCCCGATCGGGTTGTGAGTGCCCCAGGTCCCCGAACAGTCCAGGACCACGTCGGCCCGCTCCACGCTCTCGCCCGCAGGCCCCTCGATCAACAACAGGAACCGGTCCCGCGTCTCCGAACGCCGACCCACCAGGTGGTGTTTCCAGGTCGCCTCGCGACTGATCGCCACCACCGAGGAGTGCTCATGAATCACCGACTGCCGGCCCACCGACCGAGCCAATGGTTCCAGGTACAACGTGGCAAACGCCTCGCCACTCAGCAAAGCATCGTCATCGGGTCGATCCGCCCCGACCGCCCGCCGACCAGCCGACGACGAGTTCATCACGAACGGACTGAACAGCTCCACGTGACCCCATCGCTTCACGTTTGAGGCCACTGTGTCGCGTTCGTGGACAACCGTCTCGAACCCGGCCGCACTCAAGCGAAGCGCGGCTTCCAGCCCGATGGGACCTGCTCCGATGATGACGACTCGTGGTGATGGCTTCGTAGACATATCACCGGTTCGGTGAGCACGCAGCGGAATTCACAAGAACTCAGACAGATCACTCGCCAGCCCGAATTCTCACGAATTTGGCTACGGATATCGATCAATGAGCCGAGGGAATCGCCCCATTGACTCCGGAAACCCGATCACAGGCAAACGGCTCCAGCGACACCAGCGGATCCTCGCCAAGCACCAGCTGCCGCATCAGCACCGCTGTGGCCGGAGACAACTGCAGGCCGGCCCGGTAGTGACCCGATGCGATCAGCAGGTTGTCGTGACCGGGGACCGGGCCAAGGAAGGGCAGCCCGTCGGCGGCACCGGGTCGCAGACCCGACCAGCATCGCTCGAATTCCGCACCCGCCAGGCTTGGGACCAGTTCCTGGGCAAACCGGATCAGCCCCGCCACACCCTCGGCCGTGTTGCCCTTCTGGAATCCCACCCATTCCTCGGTCGAACCGATCAGGATCCGGCCGTCGGGACGAGGCACCAGGTAGCGGGATCCCAGGCCGATCACTCGAGTGAACGGCAGGGGTCGGGCCGAGAGTTGGACGATCTGGCCACGGACCGGTTCAATCGCCACGTCCGACCCGCAGCCGGCCAGCACTCTCGGTGTCCAGGCACCGGCCGCCACAATGAACTGGCCGCCGAGGTGCTCACCGTCCTGGGTCCGCGCCGCCACCACGTGCCCGTTCTCGCGAACTAGCTCGAGCACCGGTGCACCCGATATCAGTTCCACTCCGGCTGCTGCCGAGGCCGAAAGCAGCGCCTTGAGGTGACGAGGATTCCGGACCTGGCACTTCTGAGGCAGGTGCAGGCCGACGACCGTCGAAGGATTCAGTGCCGGCTCGAGCTGCAGCAGCTCGTCACGGTTCAACAACTCGACCGAGACCTGCTCGTCACGCCATGCAGCGAACAGCTCGTCGAGTTTGTCGAGTTCATCCTCGGGGCCCGCCAGGCGGATCTCCAGGCCCCCGCAGTTGCGGAACCCGTTGTCGATGCCGGTCAATTCGAGCAGAGTCTCGGACCAGCCTGGCCACAGCCGGCAACTCTCACCCCGCAAGCGGTCGTAGGGGTGGACGGCCGCGTCGGGGTTGCCCGGCGGCAGGATCCCCGCCCCCGCCCAGGACGCCTCGCGGCCGAAGTCGGATTGCTCGAGCACCTTGACCGAGACACCGTGGCGGGACAATTCCCAGGCGATCGACAGCCCGATCACGCCGCCACCGACAACCACCACGTCGCTCATGCTGCCATCCCTGTCGATCGAGCCGGTCCCGGCCCGTCTCGTCGGCTAGCGTTTCTTGCCCGAGAGACTCTGGACGTAGGCCACGGCCAACCGCTTCAGATCCGTCGGCGCGTAGATCGCCTTGACCGACGCTGCCACACCGGTCCCGTTCTGCAGGTTGCGGACAAACCGTACGAATCGACCTCCACCTCCGGCCTTGATCATGAACCTCACCAGGGTGTACCCGACGGCTCCGACCTGCTGAGGCGAAAAGGTGCCGTCGGCAAACAGGTCCTCGGGCTTGGTGAGCCCCTGCAGAGCCGCGACCGCGCCGTCCCTCAGGCCGGCAATGTGCTCGTTCTTCGAATCCGACTTCGCCGCCAGAGTCAGGCCCACGCCGCGGACCAGCCACTGAGGCAACCGGCTGCCGCTGCGCTTCAGAAATGCACCGGTCACGTGATCGATCAGCTGGATCTTCATCCCCGCCGAATCGGGAGTCACCACGTCGCCGACATCCTGCAACACGATGTAGGCGTCTTCGAACGACGGCGTGACGACCGAGTGGCCGGACATCGCGCGAGGCGTCCGGCGGTTGTGAACCACCTGGTTCCACTCGGTGTAACCGAACCGTTCCTTGAACACGACCACCGCCAGGCGTCCCTTGAACAACTGGCCACTCTTCCCGCCCTTCTCGCCTTTTTCGCCAAACATCGTCCGCAGTTGCTTGCCATGATCGTCAGCCCACTCGGCAATCTGCTGCAACCGTGTCGCGGGAACGTCACCGTAGACAAAGAAGTCGGCCGTCTTGACGAAGCGGGGCCGGTCGTCCTTCGAGACGCGTGCCCAGAGCTCGTCGATCCGCTCCTCGCGGAAGTCGTTGAATTCTCCGGTCGAGAGCTTTGCCAGCATCTCGACCTTTTTGTCCTCGTCGGTCGGCACCAGCGACCTCAGCGGCACCGTCGCCGACTCGCCGTCGAACTTCGCACCCTCCTGGATCCATGTCCGCAGGCTGTTGAAGAACTCGCGGCGGATCGCCCGGTTGCCCGGCGGCATCTTCTGCTTGTCCTTGTCCAGGGCCGCCACGCGACGCCAGATGATGCTGCCCTCGAGGTTGCCCGGCAGCACGACCCGGCCACTGTCGCTGCCCTTCATCATCGATTCGAAGGTCAACAGCGAGAACCCGCCGCGACCATTGCGGCGTCCGTGACAGGTGGCACACAAGGTGGTCAACGTGGGAGCCACGTCCCTGACGAATGAGACTTTCTCCTTGCCCGTGGCCTTGACGATCTTGACCGTGGTCGGCTTCGGGGTCCCCTTGGGGGTCCCGCCAGCTGCCGACTTCAGGCTCCGTAACGGAGTGTTCGCGCCGGCGCCGTCGAACTTGGCTCCCTGGGCGACCCAGGTTGCGATCGTGGTGATCTGCGCGCGGGTCAACGCTGCACCGCTCTTGGGCATCCGCTGGGCCTGGTTCGTGGCGGCGATCCGCTGCACCAGCAGGCTGGCACTCGCCTTGCCCGCTCGCACGGCCGGACCGTTCCGACCGCCTCGAGACAATCCGGCAAACGTATCCAGCCTCAGACGACCCGAAGCACGAGTGCCGTGACAGGTGCCGCAGCGGGCGACCAGGATCGGTGCGACGTCTTTGACAAAGCTGATCGGCTTGGCCGACTTATCAGAATTACTCGGCGGCTTGTTGCCTCGCTTGATCGCCAACTGCCGCTTCTGCAATGTCAGGAACTTCACCAGCCCCGCGACCGAGCGATCGGTCGGCTTCAGCTTGGCTGCTTTGATCACCTTCTTGATCGCCGCCTCGGCCTCACCCAGCAACTTCTCCGCCTCGTCCAGCTTCTTGCGACGGATCAGGGCCGAGGCCCGTGTGATCGTTCGCCGAGCGGCAGTCAGTTCGCGTCGCTGAGCGGCAGTCGGTGCGGCGGTGACCGACTCGGTCGCAACCGTCACCAGCATCGCCGCGGCCAGAACATAAGCCCGCAAACCGGTCGTAAGTCTCGCCGTCATGGCGCCCAAACCCCATTTGCCCTGTTGACCACCAGCAGCGGCACGCCTGGCCCCGGTCCCATCGACCCGGGCAGCCGCCCGAGCGTCCCCGCCGGTCATTTCAGTATAAGCGATCCACGAGGTCGGTAAAGACCGCCGCCGGACCGACTGCTACTGATATCGACCACCGACGGGCATCTCGTTGAGCCCACCGGTGGAGCTATGCTAGCATCACAGGATAACCGCAGCCCACCGCAGCCCACCGCCAGCTGTTTCTCCCAGTTTCATCCGTCAGCGTATTCTCTGACATGTCCGAACCGCTCTCCCCTGCCCTGCTCGAAAAGCTCGACGCGCTGCTGGCCACTCTCGCCGGCTACGGACGGGTCGCGGTGGCGTTTTCGGCCGGGGTCGACAGCACCGTGGTGGCCCGTGCCGCCCACGAAGCCTGTGGCCAGGACGCCGTGGCCGTGACCGCCGTCAGCGCCAGCCTCGCCAGCGGAGAACGGGAACAGGCCCAAGACCTCGCACGGCAGATCGGCATCCGACACGTCGTCATCGAAACCGACGAGTTCGACAACCCCGACTACCTCAAGAACGAACCCAATCGCTGCTACTTCTGCAAAAACGAACTCTACAACCAGCTGCAACTGCGACTGACCGATCTCGGTGTCGATGTCATGGCCAACGGAGCCAACGTCGACGACCAGGGCGATCACCGCCCCGGAATGGTCGCCGCCGATGAACACGACGTCCGCAGCCCGCTGCTAGAGGTCGGAATCAACAAGCAGGACGTTCGCGACCTGGCACGGCACTGGGACCTGCCGGTCTGGGACAAGCCCGCCATGCCCTGCCTCTCGAGTCGAATCGCCTACGGCGTGGCGGTGACCACCGAGAGAGTCAGGCGGGTCGATGCGGCCGAGAGTTTTCTGCGGCAGGAGTTCGGGCTGGTCGAGTTTCGGGTGAGACACGAGGCGAACGAGCTGGCCCGGATCGAGGTCCCTGTCGAAGAACTGCCCAGGATCCTCGACCCGAAAAACCGCCAGGCCATCACCGCCCGGCTCCGCGAACTGGGCTTCGCCTTCGTGACAATCGACCTCGACGGCTTCCGCTCCGGAAGCCTCAACTCGGTCATCCCCGTCGACGACCTGCAGCTGCTGGGCGACTGACGCCCGCCGCTACACGAGCCCCGGCACCGGAAAGTCGCCGCAGAAGTCGGAAATCTCGCCGCGGACCCTCTCGCCCACCGACGCGTCATCGGCGGCAGCGAGCACCTCGAGAATCCAGCCCCCCACCCGCTGCATCTCCCCGGTGCCCATCCCTCGAGTCGTCAACGCCGCGGTGCCGATCCGTACACCGCTGGGATCCAGCGGTTTTCTCTGGTCAAACGGAATCATGTTCTTGTTGACCGTGATCCCGGCCGCCTCGAGCGCCTCCTCGGCAATCTTCCCGGTCAGGCCGATCGCTGTCACGTCGGCCAGCATCAGGTGGTTGTCCGTCCCACCACTTGCCAGCAGGATGCCGCCCGAGAGAAGAGTCTCGGCCAGTGCCTGGGCGTTGTCGATGACCGCCTGGGCATAATCACGAAACGACGGCTCCAAGGCCTCGCCCAGGCAAACCGCCTTGCCGGCGATGATGTGACACAATGGTCCTCCCTGCATGCCCGGAAAGACCGTCCGGTCCAGCTTCCGGGCATTGTCCTCGCGAGTCAGCACGAACCCGCCCCGCGGTCCCCGTAGCGTCTTGTGCGAGGTCGAGGTCACGTAGTCGGCCACCTCGACCGGGTTGTTGTGCAGCCCGGCGGCGACCAGTCCGGCGTAATGGGCCATATCGACCATCAGCAGCGCACCCACCTCGCGAGCAATCTCGGCGAACTTCGGGTGGTCGATCTCACGCGGATATGCACTCGCTCCGGCCACAATCATCTTCGGCTTCAGTTCGCGAGCCATCGAGGCGACCTGGTCGAAGTCGATCCGATGGTCGTCCTCGCGGACGCCGTAGTGAGCCACCTGGTAGAGCTGGCCCGAGAAGTTCAGGTGCATGCCGTGAGTCAGGTGGCCGCCGTGGGCGAGGTCCATCGCCAGGTAGCTGTCGCCGGGGTCGAGTTCGGTGAGGTAGACCGACATGTTGGCCTGGCTGCCCGAGTGCAGCTGCACGTTGGCGTGCTCGGCCCCGAACAACTCGCAGGCCCGCTGCCGCGCCAGGCTCTCGATGGCGTCGATGTGCTCGCATCCGCCGTAGTACCTGCGACCGGGATACCCCTCGGCGTACTTGTTGGTCAGCACGCTGCCGGCCGCTTCGAGCACCGCAGCACTGGTGTAGTTTTCCGAGGCGATCAATTCGAGCCCGTCAACCTGCCGGACCCCCTCCGCCTCGATCGCCTCCCACACCGCAGCATCCACTTGCTTCAGATCACTCATCGCAGGCCGGACTCCCTTCCTCGACAACCCGCCCCCCGGGTCGACTCGATCAACTTGAATTGCCACGTCCGATCTGCGAGCCTCATCTCGCTGCCCGACTCAACGGCACCAGACGCCTCGGCCCTCTCACTCGAGACCGACCGTTTATAGACCTCGACACGCCGTTTTGCCACTATCTCTTTTGCTCCACCCAACTCCGTCTCTCTCATCCCTCTCATCCCTCTCATCCCTCTTGGCCCGTGCCCGACACCTCGCCAGACCCGGCTCCGGATCCGCTGAGCGGTTCGCCTTGCCTGCAGGGTGAACAGGTCGCCTTCACCGGGGTCCTGGCCTCGATGACGCACCGCGAGGCGATGGACCTGGTCGCCCGGAACGGCGGCACGTCCAGCGGGCACGTTCACCGCAATACGACCATGCTGGTTGTGGGTGAAGAGGGCTGGCCGCTGGAGGCCAACGGGCAGCCGTCGGTCAAATGGCAGGACGCCAACGAGCTGACTCGAGAAGGGCTGCCGCTGCGGACGATCAGCGAATCGGAGTGGCTGCACCTGCTGGGTCTCGATGAGTCGCGAACCGAAATCCACAAGGCCTACACACCGGCGATGCTCAGCCAGCTGCTGGGTGTCACCGTGCACCTGATCCGTCGCTGGGAACGAGCCGGGCTGATCACTCCGCTCCGCAAGGTGCACCGCCTGCCGTACTTCTCGTTCCGCGACGTCGCCAGCGCCCGACGACTCAGTGAACTGCTCGCCGATGGAGTCCCTCGAGACGAGATCGAGAGGAGCCTGGGGCAGCTGGCTCCGCTGTTCCAGAACGGCAACCGCTCGCTCGACCAGCTCGAAATGCTCGCCCGCGACGCTCGCATCGTCTTCCGCGACAAGCGAGGCCTGATCGAGCCGGCCAGTGGACAGAGACTGCTGGGGTTCGACGACGAAGACGATCCGGCCAAGCTCGAGACCGCAGACGAGGGGTTCCGCAGCCCGCTGCCAATCATCGGCTGGTCACCCGAAGGACCGCACAAGGCCTGGGGGTTCCGTGACTGGTTCGACCAGGGACGGCAGCTGCTCGAGGAGGACTCGGCCGAGGAATCGATCGAGGCGTTTCGGATGTGCCTGATGGAGCATCCCGACGAGGAGGAAGCCCACTTCCACCTCGCCGAGGCACTGTACCGCTGCGGCCGCACCCGCGCGGCACTGGAACGCTACCACGCCGCGGTCGAACGCGATCACGACTACATCGAGGCCTGGACGCAACTGGGTTGCCTGCACGCGGAGCTGGGCGAGTTCGAGCAGGCGCTGGACGCCTTCGAGGTGGCACTGAAGGTCCACCCGGACTTCCCCGATGCCCACTGGCACAAGGGCGAGATCCTGCACCGGCTCGGTCGCACCATGGAGGCCGTCCCGCACTGGGAACGCTACCTGACGTTTGACGTCCGCGGCCCCTGGGCCGAAACCGCACGCCAGAGACTCGACCAACTGGTCATCTCAGCCGACGACGCCTAGTGCGCGTCATCGCCAGGCGATTCGGCCGCACCCTGGCTCGCCTTCAGCTTGACGTCGTCATCCAGTGCCGACACCGTGTCAACTCCCAGCCAGAAAAACAGCATCAGCGGAACGAACAGGCTGAACAGCACCGCCAGCATGAGGCCGATCGTCTTGCCCACGTTCTTGTCGGTCGCCTCGAATTCCGCCACTTCCTCGGCGCTGAAAGTCGGTTCGGGCACAGTCGTTTCAGCTGCGTCGGTCATCGTCGTCTCGCTCGGTCCCAGAGTGCTGAGGTGCCTCGGGCACGGCGGCGATTCTGAACCATCCCGCGGCCGATGTCGAGGTCACTGTGCCCGATCCGCCAGCAGCCGCTCCAACAGGTTGTCGCCGGGATACGGATGCCCCCGATGCTGTCGGAACGCCTCGCCGTAGGCCACGCCGATCTCGTTTCCGCGAGCCGTCCCCCATCGCCGACAGCTCTCGAGGTACTCGTCCATCCCGTGCTGCTTCAGCAGCCACGCCCGCTGCGACTCGTGGCACGCAAGCATCTCCAGCTTCCGCTCAAATGCCGCACTGACATCGACGATCATCCCCGCCGGCAGAGACTCACCAAACCAGTCGACCCCCTCGATCGCATCGACGTAGTACAGGTGAGGGATCGCGTCGATCGGCTCGGCAGGTGACTCGGCGCCGGTTGCGTAGTTGGGAATCGAAGCATTGAAGCAGGCGTCGCGGACCAGCAGGCTGGTCATCTCGTGATCGGGCATGTAATCGACCGGGGGAGCCGTCAGCACCAGGTCGGGTCGGACCTGCCTGAGACACTCGGTCACGCGTTGACGCGACTTGTTGTCGAAGACGATCGAGAGGTCCCGGAACTCCAGGCAATGGCACACGGCTCCCAGTAACTGTGCCGCCCGAATCGCCTCGGCCCGCCGCACCTCCGAGATCGCCTCGGCCGACAGCTGTGCACTGCCGCAATCGCCGGGGGTCATCGTCGCCACGTGAACCGAAACGCCCCGCTCGGCCAACCTCAGCAGCGTGCCGGCACACTGGAACTCGATGTCATCGGGGTGAGCATGAATCGCCAGGACCGTCGTCATCGTCGGACACCCTTTGCCAAGCCGAATCAGTCGCCCGCGACGATCTCCGATGGCGCGTCCACCGCGCCGGCGCTGTACTGGTTCACCTTGTTGTACAACGTCTTGAGCGCGATCCCGAGTTCCTCGGCCGCCTTCGGCTTGTCACCGGAATGTTTTTCGAGCACGCCGAGAACGAATTGCTGCTCGATCTCCCGCATCGTCATTGCCTGGCTGGGCATCGCAAACGTCGAAACCGCTACCGCTCCGGGGCGACTGGTTGCCAAATGCACAGGGAGATGCTCGACGGCGATCTCTCGGTCCCCGGCCATGATCACCGCGTGCTCGATCGCGTTGGCCAATTCGCGGACGTTGCCCGGCCAGTCATGAGTCGCCAGCCCGGCCAGCACCTCCGCCGACAACTGCTCGTCATCAGCCAGCGGCCGCTTCCGGGCCCGGGCCAGGAGCACGGCGGCCAGCAGAGGCAGGTCGCCTCGGCGATCTCGCAGAGGCGGAAGAGGGATCTCGAACGTGTTGACCCGAAAATACAGGTCCTCGCGGAACGTGCCCGCTGCGACCATGCCCGACAAGTCCCCGTTGGTCGCACAGACGATCCGCACGTCGACATGGATCGGTTCGTTCTCACCCACCCGACGAATCTCGCCCGACTCGAGAAACCTCAACAGCTTGACCTGCATCGAACGGCTCAGTTCGCCGAGTTCATCGAGGAACAGAGTTCCGCCATGAGCGACCTCGAACAGGCCGGTCCGCGACCGATCGGCACCGGTGAAGGACCCCTTGCGGTGACCGAAGAACTCGCTCTCGACCAGGTGCTCGGGCAACGCCCCGCAGTTGACCGGCACGAAAGGCATCGCAGAACGTGGACTCAATTCGTGCAACCGCCGTGCGACCAGTTCCTTGCCGGTCCCCGTCTCGCCCAGCACCAGCACGCTGGAATCGGTCGGAGCCACTCGCTCGATCAGCGTCGCCACGTGGCACATCGCCTGGGTCTCGCCCACCAGCTCCGTCGACCCCTCGATCGCCTTCAACCGGGTCTCCAGGGCCTGCGTCTTGCGACTCTGCTGCCGCCACGACGCCGCCCGGGCCAGCGCCTGCTGGATGTCCAACAGCTTGCACGGCTTGTTCAGAAAGTCGTTGGCGCGATGACGGACCGCCTTGATCGCCTGCTGCATGTCGCCGTGACCGGTGTGGATGATCACGAACGTATCCGGAGCCGACCCCTTGATGTGGTCGGTGACCTCCCAGCCCGAGATCCCCGGCATCTTCAGGTCGACGATCGCCGCGTCGAAGTGCTGGTCGGCCAGCACCTCCAGCGCCGCCTCGCCGTCCTCGCAGACGGTCACGTCGTGACCCATCCGAGGCAACTCGATTCGCATCACCTCGCGGATCGGCGCCTCGTCATCGACAAACAGGACCCGCAACGGTGTCACCGCACCGCGATCGCCCTGCTGCTCTACAGCGTCCCTGCTGTCCACGCCTTCGCCCACTCCCTGGTTCCGTCGAGGCGGCTGCTCGAGGTCCACCGTGACCCCGTCCGCGGACCCCTCTCTTATCAGAATTCTCCGTCCGCCTCAATTGCCTTTCCACCAGGACTCGCCCCGGACCCCTACGACGACCCCTGCGAAGACACTGTACCCAACCACTCAGAATCGAGCTGCCCGGTACGCCGAGGCAGCTGCAGGCGGAACTGGCTGCCCTGCCCCACACCGCCGCTGCTCGCCTCGATCGTCCCACCGTGGTCGCTGATGATCCTGTGACTGATCGATAGCCCCAGCCCGGTTCCCTGGCCCGTCGACTTGGTCGTGAAGAACGGCTCGAAGAGATTCTCGATCGTATCGGCCGCCATCCCGCAGCCGTCGTCGGCAAAACTCAAGGTCACCAGGTCCGCCTGGCTCACAAGCTCGATGTCCAGGTGACCACCCTCACCGGTCGACTCCAACGCGTTGGCGACCAGGTTGAGAACCACCTGCTTGATCTGGGGACCGTTGATCTCCAACTGACACGTACCGCTGGCGGAAAACGTGATCACGCGATCCCGGAATCGGCTCATGTGACCCACCAACGCCAACACCTCGTTGACCAGCTTGACCAGGTCGTGAGGTTCCCGGGAGGTGTCCTGGCCGCGTGAAAAGTCGAGCAGGCGGGCGGTGATCTCCTGACAACGAAACGCCTCGCGGCCAATCATCTCCGCGTACTGACGAATCACCGTCTGCTCGTCAGGAGCCGCCTGGCCCAGCAACGCCTCGAGCCGCTCCTGGAGACTCTCGCCGGCCATCGCGATCGCCGCCAGAGGGTTGTTGATCTCGTGAGCCACCCCCGCGGCCAGGAAGCCGACCCCCGCCAGGCGTTCCGAGCGAACCAGCTGACGCGAACGGTCGCGGACCTGGTCGTCGAGGTCGTCGCGGATGTCGCGGAAACGTTCAGTCATCTGGTTGAACGACTCGGCCAACTCGGCCATCTCGTCCCGGGTCGACAACTCGACCCGGTAATCCAGGTCCCCCTGGGCGACCCGTCGTGCCCCCTCGTGCAGAGCCCGGATCGGCTGAAAGACCCAGCGATACCCGGCGTGGACAAAGGCCACGAACAGCAGCACCGCGGAGATGGTCGAACCGACCAGCCAGCGAGTCCGAGACGCCAACGCTCCCTCCGCCTCACGCAATCGACCACGCAAACCCGCTCGCGGATCCGGCAGCGACCGAGCGGTCCGCAACCCGGCAGCCATCATCACTCCCAATCCGACCCGTTCCTCGGCCCCCAACCGCCCCGCCCCGGCCAGTGTCTGACTGATCTCCGACAGTTGCCTGTCCAGTTGCGCCAGCAGTTGACGTGAGACTGCTCGGCTGGATCGGTTCTCAGGCGATCGCTCGAGCCGGCCCCAACGCGAACGGTATTCCGAGAGTGCCTCGGTCGCACCACGGTGACGATCGATCAGGTCCTGGCGTGAGATCGCTGTTCGCTGGTCCAGCAACGGAGTGGCCAAAGCCGCGAGCTCCGCCTCGAGCCGCTCGCGGTCAGGAGCCTCGAATACGCTGAAGCTCAACTCGCGGACCGCCTGGCGGTACGACCACAGCCCGCCCAGGCCGCTGATCGACAGCGTAACCATCATCACCAGTACCAGCGCAAGTCCGACGATCAGCTTGCGCCGAATCGATCGGACCAGGACCATCGTGACCTCCATGTCCACCGGCGGCGAGCAGCGTTGACCGGCGAGTCTATCATCCGCTCCAAGTCGACGACAAGAGGATGCCCGATGCGGCGAAGCGGCGGAACGGTCTTGCCGTATCGTCCACTCCGAAATTACACTCCCGACCCGACTGACCCCGCCACCACCCGCCACCACCCGCCACCACCCGACCCCACTCGACCCAGAAGTGCCAACGATGCGTTGGAGCCCGCCTGTGATGACCCTTCGGCGAAACACGGTCCTGGTCGCCGCCCTGCTGGCGATCACCTCGATCACCTCGATCACCTCGACCGGCTGCGTCCACCGACGCCTGACGATCCGCAGCCAGCCCGATGGGGCTCGCGTGTTTGTCGATGGCAAGGAGGCCGGCTTCACGCCGACCGCAGTCGAATTCACCTACTACGCCACACGCGAAGTGAGGCTGGTCAAGCCCGGCTTCGAGACGCAGACGCGAAAGGTCCGCCTGGCACCTCCCTGGTACCAGGTGCCTCCGCTCGATTTCCTCTCCGATAACTTCTCGCCCGGCAGCGTCGCCGACCGCCGCGAGGTCCGGTTCACGATGGAACCCTCTGTCGTCGTGCCGCAAAGCGAGCTACTCGATCGAGCCAACTCGCTGCGGAGCGATTCCCGGATCGGGAAGTAGCCGGGCTGCTTCGGGGCTACTTGTTGGGCGGCGGGGGACCGCGTCGAGCCGATCTCGGCACTTCCTTCACTCCCGCACTCCCCCTCAACACCCCACCCACACCCAGCAACTCGGGATGACGGGCCACCTTGTCGCTAAAAACCCGCAGGTCGCGGATCACCGGCTCGAGGTTCTTCAGCAGCACCGCCAGCGATGTGGCCGAATCGTTGAGATTGCGATAGAGAGTCGGGTCGCGAGCCAACTGGTTCAGAGATCCCTCGGGACTGTTGACCGTCTTGGAAAACCGTGCCAGGTCACCGGTCAGCATCTCGAGATTGCCCAGGGTCTTGTCGAGCCGGCCGATGATCGAACCGCCATGGCGTGACAACGGATCGGTCACACCCTGCAGGTTCTCGAGATTCGAGTTCACCGTCAGCACGGTCTTTCGGACCGCTCGCAACGTCAACTCCGTCTCGCCCACCAGCCTCGGCAACGCGTCCAGCGATTTCCGCAGGTTCTCCTTCTGACGCGGGTCACCCAGTACCTCGTTTGCGTTGGCAAACAGGTCGTTGGCCGTGGACATGGTCTTGGAGAACTGCAGGAGTGCGTCGGCCGACTGGCTGATCGCACCCTCCAACTCACCTCGTCGCCCGCCCACCAGGCTGTTGATGTTCTCGGCCACGTCGGACCACTGGCGGCTGGTTGACTCCAATGACGTCATCGTGGTTCGCAATTGTTCGTCGAGCCGCGAGACCAACTGCATCGGGTCGAGCGAGGGATCTCCCCGCAACCGGTCCCCACTCCGCAACGCTCGGCCACTGCCACCGAGTGTGAACTCGACGGTCGTGTCTCCGAAGAGGCTCCGGACCAGCCGCGGCCTCGCGCCGGTGCGGATACCGAAGCGAGGTTCGAGATCGACGATCACCCGGGTCCCGCCCCGCCTGCGGTCGATCGAAACCTCCCGCACCGTCCCGATCGCCACGCCATTCATCTCGACCGGACCGCCCGGCTGCACGCCGGCGGCGGACGGAAAGTGGATCGCCACCGTCAAGGGCGTCCGCCAGAACGCAGCGAACTCGCCGAACTGCAGGATCATCACCGCGGCACAGACGCCCGAGATGATCACCACCATGCCGACCCGGAACTGCAACTGTCGTTCGCTCATCCCGCTTCCCTTTCCAACGAATCGCCGCCACCGTGAAGGAAGGCGGTCACGCGAGGATCACTCGAGGCCAATGCCTCGGCGATACTCCCTGAAAAAATTGCCTGCGGCTCACCCTCGGCCAGCCGTGAGACCGGTTCGAGCATCACCACGCGGTCGGCAACGGCACGCACGGTCGAGAGATCGTGAGTGACCACGACGCTGGTCACCGGACGACGCTGCGGGACGCCCCGAATCAAACGGTTGATCACGCCGGTCATCACCGGGTCCAGGCCGGTGGTGGGTTCGTCGTAGAGCATCACCGACGGCTCCAACGCCAACGCCCGGGCCAATGCCACCCGCTTCCGCATCCCGCCGGATAACTCCGACGGCTTCTTCGAGCAGACCTCCGCCGACAAACCCACCTCCTCGAGTCGATCGACTACCATCGCGCGGATCTCCTGTTCATCCAGCTCACCCAGTTCACCCAGTTCGCCCAGTTCGCCCAGTTCACCCAGTGCGTCACGACCGCCGGGCCCGGTCCGCATGCCCGATTCCCGCAGCCCGAACGCCACGTTTTCGAAGACGTCGAAACTGTCGAACAGGGCCGAGTTCTGGAATACGTAGCCGAACCGCAGTCGAAGTCGATCCCGCTCTGAGGTGGCCAGCTCCGAAACCGACCGACCGTCCCAGCGCACCTCGCCTGAGGTCGGCCGCATCAACGACATCATCAGCTTCAACGTCACGCTCTTCCCGCAACCACTCTCGCCAATCACCACCAGCGTCTCGCCACGGCGGACCTCCATCGTCAGGTCCCGCAGCACCTGCTGATCCCCGAATCGACGACCGACTCCACGCAACACCACCGGATCGGCCACCGCCTGGCCATCGGGCTCAGGAGACCCCAGCGTCGGTTGAGGTTGATCGTGAGTCGACACCGCAGCGGGTCTCCTGGCGTTTGATCGGTCCATGCGCAGCAGGCCGCCGGGCCTCTGGATTCACAGCAAACTTGTTGGGGCCGGGTAGGCCATCCGGTAACCGGTGTCCAGCACCAGTCCGAGGAAGAAGTCGAGAGCCAGGATGGCGACGAACGAGACGACGAACGAAACCGTCGCCGCTCGACCCACCCCCTTGGCCCCCGCCTGGCAATGAAAACCGTGGTAGCACGACACCAGCGCAATCGCGCCCCCGAAGAACACGCTCTTGATCAAGCCGGTCATCACGTCGAATGCCGTGACGAATGATCGGCTGTGGACCCAGTAGAAGTGGCTGTTGACGTCCAGGAACTGGGTCGAAAAGACCCAGCCGCCGATGATCCCCACCGTGTCGGCGACGATCGTCAGCACCGGGATCAAGAGGAAACAGGCCAGGAATCGCGGCACCACCAGCTGGCGAACCGGGTTCGCGCCCAGGGCGCGGATCGCGTCGATCTGCTCGGTCACTCGCATCGTGCCCAGCTCGGCCGCCATCGAACTGCCCACTCGCCCGGCCAGCATCGTCGCCGCCAACACCGGACCCAGCTCCTTGACCAGCGAGGCGTTGATCACCGAACCGATCCGGGTCTCCATCCCCAGGTGATGAAACGACGCGTAGCCCTGTACGGCCAATACCATGCCGATGAAGACTCCTGTGACCACCACCACCGGGATGCTGCCCACCCCCACCGTGTACATCGTCTCGAGCATCACGCGGCGACACGGTCGGCCCAGCACCAACTGGTGCAGCACGCCGAGGGAGAACAACGCGAAGTCGCCAACCGACTCGACGGACGACAGGACCGCGCTGCCGAGCCGGTGGATCGGGGTCGGGGGAGTTCGTAGAACGGAAATCGTCGCCATCGCGCAGACTCTCGACGGCCGCGGGAGATGGGAAAGTAGTCGATTGGCCCGGGCGGGGCGAGACCACTTCGTTGGGACCCGCAATCACAGTCACGGCAAGCTGTTGCTTTCCGAACCGGCCATCGTGCTGGTACAATCCAACCCGTCGCAGCGACCGCTGGCGACTCGTGTAATCGACGTAATCACCATCGGGATGACCGTACAGGAGACTGGCATGCGAAGCTTGATCGCATTCTTGACATTGGCTCTGCTGGCCGCCGCACCGCTGTCGGCAACGACGGCCGTTGCCCAGGACAAGAAGAAGACCGAAAAGAAGACCGAAAAGAAGGCAGAAAAGAAGGCCGAAGAAAAGGCTCCGCCCAAGGTCGTGCTCAGTGACGCCGAAAAAGCCGCCGTCGCCGCGATCAAGAAGTTCGGAGGCTCGGTACTCGAGGTCGCCCAGAACGACGGACGACTCGATATCGCCTACCACCTCGCCGATGGCAAGATCGGTGACAAGCAGCTGGCACCGCTCAAGAACATCAAGCACATCCACTCGCTGAACCTGCGAGGGACCGAGGTCACCGACAAGGGGCTGGTAGCGATCGCCGGACTCGGAGGTCTCGAACGGCTCCACCTCGAAAAGACCAAGATCACCGACGCCGGCCTGGCCCACCTCAAGGGACTCGCCAACCTCCGGTACCTCAACGTCTACGGAACCGCCGTCACCGACGCCGGACTCAAGCACCTCGCGGGTCTCAAGAAACTCAAGAAACTCTACGTCTGGGAAACCAAGATCAGCGAGAGCGGGATCAAGACGATCAAGACCGCGGTGGCCGGACTCAGAGTGATTCCCGACCCGGAGATCGAGAAGCGGCGTGCGGCGATCGACGCCAAAAGAGCCCTCGCGGCGCTGAAGACCGAGTCCGAGGAGGCTGTCAAGAAGATCCCCATCGCCAAGAAGGCCGCCGAGGATGCTGCCAAGGCCTCGACCACCTCCGCCACCGCATCGACCACAGCCGCCAAGACTGCCGCCGATGCCAAGACCAAGGCCACCGCCGCAGCCAAGACCCTGACCGACGCACAGGCCAAGGCCAAGGACGCCAAGACCGACGACGATAAGAAGACGACCGCCGCAGCGGTCAAGAAGGCCACCGAAGCCAAGACCGCCGCCGATAAGGCCAATACCGACGCGACCAAGAAAGCCGCCGACGCCAAGAAGGCCGCCGACGCCGCCAAGAAGAAGGCAGACGACGCTAAGAAGGCCATCGCCGCAGCCACCAAGGCCGCCGCCGATGCCAAGGACAAGTTCGAAAAGGCCAAGAACCCACCACCAGCCAAGAAAAAGGCTGACAAGAAAGATAAGAAGAAGGACAAGAAGAAAAAGAAGAAGAAGAAGAAGTAGCCACATCGGCCGCTTTCCGATTCGTCCTTTGCGACGTGTTTTCCGGCCCGGCGGTCACGCAGACCGCCGGGCCGTTTTTTTCGAAGCCGTTGACAACCATCGAGACTCCCCGTCCAGAGACCCCCTCCGATGTCGACACCCAAACTGCTGACCCGCTGCCTCGTCCCGGCACTGCTGCTGGCCAACTCGCTGGTGCCCGCCACCGCTACCGCCGCTGACCTGATCGAGCTGAATCCCAACGACCACATCGCGATCATCGGCAACAACCTCGCCGACCGCATGCAGCACCACGGCTGGCTGGAAACCTACCTCCAGGCCGAATTCCCCAGGCATCGACTCACGATCCGCAACCTCGGGTTCACCGGCGACGAGGTCAAGACCCGGCCCCGCTCGGCCAGCTTCGGCAGCGCCGACCAGTGGCTCAGCAAGGTCCAGGCCGACGTCGTCTTCTGCTTCTTCGGCTACAACGAAGCACTCCGCGGCCAACCTGGCCTGGCCACGTTCCGCAAGGACCTCGCCGGCATGCTCACCGGCATGAAGGCTCAGAAGTACAACGGCAAGTCCGCACCCCGCATCGTCGTCTTCTCACCCATCGCTCACGAAAACCTCAACAGCCCCAACCTGCCCGACGGCTCCAGAAACAACCGCAACCTGGCCCTCTACTCGGCCGCCATGAAACAGGTCTGTACCGCCCAGAGCGTCCCCTTCGTCGACCTCTTTGCACCCTCACGACAACTCTACGCCGAGAACGCCAGCCACCTCACGCTCAACGGCATCCACCTGCTCGAACACGGCAACCGGCTGCTGGCCGGAGTGATCATGCGGCAGCTGTTCGGGAGGCCCGGCAGCACGTTGCGTGAGAGTGCCGAGATCGAACGGCTGCAGCGGGCGGTGCTCGAGAAGAGCTACTACTGGTTCAGCCGCTACCGCGTCGTCGATGGCTACAACGTCTTCGGAGGCCGCTCGCGACTGGCCTGGTTCGGCCAGTCCAACGCCGACGTGATGCAACGCGAGATGCAGATCTTCGATGTGATGACCGGCAATCGTGACGAGATGGTCTGGGCCGTCGCCGCCGGACGCAAACACAAGATCGTCGACAACAACATCCCCGGCCTGCTGCAGGTCAAGACGAATAAGCCCGGCCCGCTGGCCGGAGGTCGACATCCCTACCTCGCGGGGACCAAGGCGATCGAGCGGATGAGGTTGGCCAAGGGGATGGAGGTCAACCTGTTCGCCTCCGAAGAACAATTCCCCGAACTGGTCAACCCGGTGCAGATGGCCGTCGACACCGACGGACGACTCTTCGCCTCGGTCTGGCCCTCCTACCCGCACTGGAACCCCACAAAGCCGCGGACCGACCGCATCCTCTGCCTGCCCGATGACGACCGCGACGGAGTCGCCGACCGCTGCGTCATCTTCGCCGATCAACTCAACAGCGTCACCGGGTTCGAGTTCTGGGGAGGCGGCATGCTGGTGGCCGCGGCGCCGGAGATCTGGTTCCTCAAGGATACCGACGGCGACGACAAGGCCGATGTCAAAATCCGCATGCTCCAGGGCATCTCCAGCGCCGATACACACCACTCGGCCAATGCACTCGTCGTCGGACCCGACGGCTGGCTCTACTGGTCCCGCGGTATCTTCAATATCGCCAACATGGAAACACCCACCAGGACCTACCGGTCGGGGCAATCCGGAGTCCACCGCTTCAACCCGCGGACCTTCGAAGTCGAATTCCACTTCCCGATCGGGCCCAACCCTCACGGAGATGCCTTCGATCGCTGGGGCTTTCAGTTCGCCAACGACGGCACCGGTGGCACCGGCAGCTATGTGAATGTGGGCAAGGGTCGAGGCAACAAGAAGTGGTTCCCCAAGCGAGTCCGACCGGTCGCCGCCACCGGGTTCCTCTCCAGCACCCACTTCCCCGAAAACACCAACGGCAACTTCCTGATCTGCAACACGATCGGGGTCCAGGGAGTGCTGCAGCACACGGTGAAGTTCTCCGGAGCCGATATCACCGCCACCGAGATCGAACCGATCCTCCTCTCCAGCGATCCCAACTTCCGACCGACCGACATCGAGATCGGGGGCGACGGAGCCCTGTACGTTTCCGACTGGTGCAACGTGCTGATCGGACACATGCAGCACAACATGCGAGACCCCAATCGCGACCACGCTCACGGACGCATCTACCGGGTCACCTGCACGGGACGCCCGCTGACGCCGGCGATCAAGATGAAGGGCAAGCCGATCGCCGAGGTCTGCGGCAACTTCTTCTCGACCGCCAACGGCGTCCGCTACCGGGCTCGACTCGAACTCAGCGGCCGCAAGACCAATGACATCGTGGCCCAGGTCGGTGCCTTCGCCAGCAGACTCGACGTCAGCCGGGTCTCGCCCCAACGAGACGAAGCCCAGGCTCTGCTCGAATGCCTCTGGGTTTTCGAAGAACACCGAGTGGCCAACGAGACGCTGCTGGGGCGCGTGTTCGAGGCCGACGACCAGCGGGTCCGCGCGGCGGCCATCCGCACACTCGGACACTGGGGCGAAAAGGTGCCCGGGTGGCAGAAACTGCTGCTGGCAGGCTCGAAAGACAAGTCGGCACTGGTTCGGGCCGAAACGGTCAAGGCCGCCGTGTCCTTCGAACGGCTCGCCGCCGCCGAGGCCGTCTTCGAAGTCGCCACACGACCGACCGACGCCGAACTTACCAATGTGCTCAACTTCGCGCGAGGCGAACTGGCGGTCGACAAGATCCTCCAGGAAGCCGTCGCCAGCGGCAAACCACTCTCGAAGGCCGCACAGGCCTACGTGCTGCGAAACGCCAGCGTCGCAGACCTCCTGAAACTCAAGCCGACCCAGGCCGTCCACGAAGCGATTCTCTCGCGACCCAACGTCCCCGCCGTCCACCTCAAGAACTCACTCGTCGCACTCGCCACACTCCGCAAAACCGCGCCCACCCGGCTGCTGCTGGACCTGATCGAGGAACGCGATACCGCCAACCCGGCCACGGGGCTCAACACCATCGGTTCCCTGCTGGCCACGCAGCCGCAAAACGACCTGGCCGCCGTGGCCGGCCGTATCGAAAAACTCGCACTCGCCGGAAAAAGCGACTCGGTCAGACGACTGGCCTTCGCCGCACTGATCGCATCAGACGGCACCGGCGACGATGCACTGCTGGCCGCATCGACCAGCAAGACCCGGCTCCGAGACTTCCTCGATGCCGTGCCGGCCATCGCCGACTCCAAGCTCCGAACCAGGCTCTACAACAAGGTCCAGCCGCTGACCGTCGAGTTGCCCGCGTCGCTGCAGGCCCAACAAGTCGACCAAGCCGAACAGACCGGCTCGGCACTGGTCCAACAGGGCATCAAGGTCGATTACTTCTTCCCCAGTGCCAAGAACGTCGCACTCGAAACACTCGCCGCCATGACACCCAAGGCCAGTGGCATTGTGCCGGCCATCATCAAGGACGTGCCGCAGAAGAAACAGAACGACCGCTTCGCACTCAGGTTCACCGGGTCCATCCACGTACCCAAGTCCGGTCGCTACACCTTCTTTGCCAACTCCGATGACGGGTCGAGGATCTATATCGGCAAGAAACTGGTCGTCAACAACGACGGGCTGCACGGGATGGTCGAGAAGTCCGGAACCATCAACCTGCCCGCCGGAGCCCACCCGCTCGTCGTGACCTACTTCGACAACGGCGGAGGTGACGGGCTACAGGTCAGCTGGCAGGGACCGGGGTTCGGCAAGCGAGCGATTCCACCCGGGTCGCTGTCCGTCGGAGGTGGAGAAACCCTGCACGACGTGGCAATCGCCGCGCTGTCCTCGATCCCCGGCCACGACGCCCGGAAGGTCACCGACCTGGCCGCACTGCTCAAGGCCGGTCGCCATCAATCCTCGACCATCCGAGCACTTCGCGCCGTGGCGGTCAAGAAGTGGCCCGCCACCGAGATCGGACCCGTCGTCGACAACCTCGTCGGATACCTCAGCGGCATGCCCGCCAGCTTCCGCACCACGCCGGCAGCAACCGACGCCATGGCACTGGCCCGCACCCTCTCCAGCCGACTCGAGCCCACACGAGCCAGGGCTCTCGAACTCAGACTCAAAAACCTCGACGTCCGTGTGATCGCCATCGGCACCGTGCCGCATCGGATGATCTTCGACAAGGAAACCATCGCCGTAGAGGCTGGTAAACCGGTCGAGTTCCGGTTCACCAACACCGACAACATGCCGCACAACTTCGCCATCGGAGAGCCCGGCTCGCTCGAGGAACTCGGACTCCTGGCCGAAAAGACCGCCCGCGACCCCGACGCCATCGCCAGGCACTACATCCCCAAGAGCCCCAGGGTGATGCTCGGTAGCCGACTGCTGCAGACCGGGCAGACCCAGGCACTCAGTTTCAACGCCCCGACCCAGCCCGGAGTTTATCCCTACGTCTGCACCTACCCCGGTCACTGGCGACGGATGTACGGCACCCTGTATGTCGTGGCCAGCCTCGAGGAGTACCAGGCCAACCCCAAGGCCTACCTCGCCAAGGCCAAGTTGCCGATCCGCGACGAACTGCTGAAGACCAGCACCCGAGGCCGCGAATGGAAGCTGGCCGAGTTGGCCTCGGCCGTCCAGCCGCTGCCCGATCAACGAGCCTTCATGGTCGGCAAGCAGTTGTTCAAGGTCGCCAACTGCGTGGCCTGCCATAAGCTCAACAACGAAGGGCAGGTCTTCGGACCCGACCTCGTCAAGCTCGGTACGCTCCCCAATGAAAAGAAAAAACACTCGGCTGCCTACATCCTCGAGTCGATCCTCAACCCGTCCAAGGACATCGACAAGAAGTTCCAGTCGCAGGTCTTTGTGCTCGACACCGGAAAGGTCATCACCGGGATGGTCGTCAAGGAGACGCCCACGACGGTTGAGGTGGTGATCGACCCGCAGGCCAAGGGACGACCGACGGTGATCCGGAAATCCTCGATCGACGACCGCACCGCCTCCAAGACCTCGATCATGCCGCTGGGATTGCTCAACAAGCTCTCGCGAGAAGAAATCCTCGACCTGATCGCCTACGTCTACGCCCGAGGCGACAAGTCCAACCCGCTGTTCAAGCAAGAGCACGACCACGGCGACCGCGACAAAAGGTAGCCGAATTCGCCTACGGCCTGCTCTTGGGCAACACCCGAACCACGCAATAGACAGGGAACCCGGGCACCTCGAACTTCACCCGCCGTCCGCTTCGACTGAACGCGGGCATCACCGGCCCATCCCACTCGGGCACCAGCACTTCCACCCGGCCGACATCGAACCCCTCGGGCAACAGCAAGTCAACCTTCACGCTCTGTGCCGCGATCGGCTTCTCGTCCTTGATCCCGCCCCCGGCACTCGGCTTGCCATTACTCCCCCTGGGCGGTTCGGTCCGGTTGTAGTTGACCAGGTGCAGGTCCAACTCGCCTCCGGCCGCCGGGCGGCTGGCCGAAATCCGTACCGTGTAGGGCGCCTGGAAACGGCTGGCATCACCGTCCACCGTGGTAGCACCCGCCAGGCCATCCTCGACCCGGAACACCTTCCGGAAACCGGCCAGCCGCTTTGGCTGGGCCGCAGCCAGGTCATCGGGCAGGATGTCAAACAGCACGTGCTCGTCGAGAAGCTTCCGCCCCATCCGCCGGAACACCTCGACCGACTCGACCTTCCCCTGGTGAACTGCCTTGCGAGGAAACAGCAGCACGTACTCGGCGTGAGACCGATTGCCGCGGAACAGGGCGTCGTGCTTGCCGATGAAGCGATAGTAGCGGGTGATTTCGCGGCGGGCCGCCGGATCGGTGAACCGGGTGTAGAACCCCATCGGAGCCCCGCCGTTGGCCGCCAGCTCCGAAATCGCCACCCGGATCCGAGTGCTCTCGTACTTGCCCAGCGTGAACGGCTTGTCGTCAAAGGCACCGCGGATGTAACGGGCCTGCAACGTGCCCTCGCCCAGGAATCGCTTCTTCAGGTCGGTGAAGAACGCCGCGGAGCCGGTGCTGTACCACAGGTAGGTCTCGTCCTTACCCCACAACTCGCCGGGCAACAGGCAGCGTTCGTCACCCGAGATCTGGCCGAAATTGCCCAGGTGGTTCCACTGAGCCGTGATCAGGTCCGGCTTCAGGCTCCGCCCGTACTTGTGAAACACCTCATCGAAAACTCGCTTGTTGGAAATCTGTGACCACCGCAGCATCTCGCGCCGCAACGGTGTGCTCTTGGCCGGATCGTGCCAGCTGACGATCTCTTCAAAGCGGTGCGTGGCCACGTCGGTGATACCCAGTTCACCAAGCTGCTCGCCCGAGAATCGCTCCGAGAGGTACTTGCGGAACCCCGACTGGCAGTGCCGGCACAGGCAGTTGTGACGGTAGAAGTAGTTGGCGATGAACCCATCGAGTCCCTGCCGGATACCGTGACGGACCCAGGCCTTCAACACCTTTTGCCAAGCGGGGTTTCGCAAACAGGCCCAGTACTCACGCATCCCGCCGATGCCGTAGCCCTTCTGAGAAATCGGCTTGCCGTCGGAGCCCCGTTCCAGGAAATCCAGAGGATCCGCGACCGGTCGAGGACCCAGAGTCTTCTCGTCCCACAACTCCTCGTAGAACCTGAAGAACCCGGTCGGGGGCTTTCCGGTCTTCTTGTCTCGCGGATCACCGACCAGGAACTCGACGTTGAAGTGACCGATCACCTTGGCGTCGATCTCGTGGATCAGCCGGTTCCGCTCGGCAAACCAGCGACTGCACGGCTCAAGACCCTGGACCGGAAAGTGAGCCGGGTAGCCGGCAAATGCCTTGGTGTGAGCCAGGCTCCAGAAATGGCCGCCGTAAAAACCCAACTGCACCACGTCCGGCCGTGCCTCTCGAAGAAACGGCAGGTACTCCGGATCGTTGTACCGATGCCAGTGGGCAACCATGCGAGTGAACTCGAACCGAGGTGCCGGCTCGGCCGCTTCGGCCTCAAAGGTGATCGCGCCAGCCGACACAGACAACGTGGCCACAACGACCAGCCGGCCCAACCCAACTCGACTGACGCGCCTGCCTCGACTCGCGACTCCTCGCCAATTCACGGTGATGCCCATCGATCGTGGGTTGATGTAGACTACGCCACAAAGCCTATCCGGCCGATCGCACAGATCCCAGCACGACCCGCCGCATCGATGAACAACACCGCAGCCAACACCGCAGCCAACACCGCAGCAGCAATCGAAATCCGCGAGCGGGGCTTCTGCGTACTGAGGGGTGTGATCCCCGAGTCGCGATGCGAGCAGATTGCGGCCAGCCTGAGCCAGACGGTCCGGCGACTCAGCGAACAGTACCCCAGCCCAAAGCAGATCGGCTTCGTGCCGGGCCTGATCAACCACGACCAGTCGTTTGCCGAGTACCTGTCCGCACCCCCCGTGTTGGATCTCTGTGAGGAGTTGCTCGGCCACAACATCCGCATCACCTTCACCTCGGCCATCATCAACCACTCGGGCAACCACCGCGGCGACTGGCACTCGGACTGGCCCTTCAACCAGACCAACGCCGGCCATGTCCCGGCCCCCTACCCCGACCGGATCATGCACCTGACCACGCTGTGGATGATCACCGAATTCACTCTCGACAACGGAGCAACATTGATCGTCCCCGGCTCGCATCGGGAATCCACCAACCCGACCGCCGCCGACTGGGACGGTCCCACCAACGAGCCATTCGACGACGAACGCCCTGCGGTGGGCCCGGCCGGTTCGGTGCTGGTGATGGACAGCCGCATGTGGCACGCCACTTCACCGAACTCGACCGACTCCGACCGGGTGGGCCTGGCCGTCCGTTACGGACCGTGGTGGCTCAACACCGAGATCCTGCGGCCCGGTTCCGATACCCGGCAGCAGCTGGTCGACGAACCGGGCCTCTCGGACAACCAGGTTCCCTCGCTGCCACGTGATGTCTACGACCGACTCCCCCGAACCGTGCAACCTTTATACAGGCACTGGATTGAACCATGAGACGCCGGAAGATCACTCACCACCTGTCCATCGTCTCCTTGCTCGTGCTCCACTCGTCGGTGACCCTGGCCGAGTCGCCCGTCGAGATTGGTGACCGCCGACAACTGTTTGTCGACGCGCGGCTGGTGTCTCAGCTTCGAGGACTGAGACGGGTACTGCATCACCCGGTCCGTCGCGAGATTGCCATCAAGCCGGAGCATCCCTGGGAGAAGTTCGGCGTCTCATACATGGTCGCGATCCGCGACCCGGCCTGGAAACGGTCACGGTTCCGGGCCTGGTACCGGGTTGACGCCGCCGCCTTCGGCAGCGCGGACCGGCTGTCAATGACCGCCTACGCCGAAAGCGATGATGGCATTCGCTGGCGTAAACCCCAACTGGGTGTCATCGAGTATGCCGGTTCACGGAAGAACAACCTGGTCTGGAACGGCAAGGCCATCAACCTGGCGCCATTTCGGGACGACAACCCCCGGGCGAAACCCGAGGAACGCTACAAGGCAATCGCACGCACCGGCGACCTGCACACCCTGGTCAGTCCTGACGGCATACACTGGAAGCTGTCCGGGACAAAACCGCTCTTCACCAACCGCCCGTTCGACTCACACAACATCGGATTCTGGGACACTCACGCCAAGCAGTACGTCATCTACACACGTGGTGTCCGCACTGATGGACCGCTGGGACGCGGCATGGCCAAGCGGTTCAAGGGTGGTGTCCGCTGGGTCCGACGCACCACATCAAAAGACTTCCAGACCTGGACCCCACTCGAACCCATCACGACCGGTGATCGACCCCGCGAGGAGTTCTACACCAACGCGACAATTCGTTACGAACGGGCACCCGACTACCTGCTGATGTTCCCATCACGCTTCGCCTCGGCCCGCGAACCCAAGCCGGGCTGGAAGTTTGGCAAGGGGGTCAACGATATCGCCCTGCTCTCCAGTCGCGACGGACTTCACTGGGACCGCTCGTTCATGAAGGCCTTCATTCGCCCCGGACTCGACCAGGGCAACTGGCACGAACGATCGCTGTACATGGAACGTGGCATTCTCGAAACCTCCTCGACACAACTCTCGCTGTACTGCATGCAGAACTGGCGTCTGAGGAGTGTTCAGATTCGCCGCTATAGCCTGAGGCCCGACGGGTTCGTTTCGGTGCAGGCCGACTACGAGCTGGGCGAACTGGTGACTCGACCGGTTCGCTTCAGCGGGAACCGGCTGTTCATCAATTACTCGACCTCGGCGGTCGGAACGCTACGCGTGGAACTGCAGGACACCGACGGCCAACCGATTTCAGGTTTCACGCTGGCCGAATGTGTCGAGATCTACGGTGACCGGATTGACGGCGAGGTTCGCTGGGCCTCCGGCGGAGATCTCACGCCACTGAAAGGACGCACGATTCGGCTGCGGTTCGTTCTCGGCGATGCCGATCTCTACGCGTTCCGCTTCACCCGTCGATCACCCTGAGCGGCACTCCCACTGCGCGAATTGACCTCGCGATCGTGGGACTCGATACTGGTCCAGGAACATCCAGACCTGCACCAGGAAACGGCACATGTCGTCTCGCGGACCAGCCCGATCACTGTTTCTGCCCTTGCTGCTGATGGCCCTGGCACCACGTCTGCTGCCGGCCAGGGACACGCCACGGCCCAACGTCATCCTGATCATGACCGACGACCAGGGGTACGGAGACCTGGGCTGTCACGGCAACAAGATCCTCAAGACACCGGCACTGGACCGCCTGCACGCCAACAGCGTGCGGCTGACCAATTACCACGTCGACCCCACCTGCTCGCCCACCCGCTCGGCACTCTTGACCGGCCGCTACTCGTCCCGCACCGGGGTCTGGCACACGATCATGGGCCGCTCGATGATGCACACCGATGAGGTGACGTTGGCCGAGGTGTTTGGGGCGGGAGGTTACCGGACCGGCTGTTTCGGCAAGTGGCACCTAGGCGACAACTACCCGCTGCGGCCACAGGACCAGGGCTTCCACGAGGTGCTGGTGCACGGAGGTGGCGGAGTCGGTCAGACGCCCGACTTCTTCGGCAACGACTACTTCGACGACACCTATTGGCACAACGGCCAGGTGGCCAAGGCGAAGGGCTACTGCACCGATGTCTTCTTCGACGCGGCGCTGAAGTTCATCGCCGACACGGCCCATCCGACCAACGGCAAACGCCAACCCTTCTTCTGCTACATCCCGACCAACGCCGCTCACGGCCCCTTCCTGGTCGCCGACAAGTACAAGCAGCCGTACCTCGACGCCGGGGTGCCGGCCAGGCGAGCGGCCTTCTACGGCATGATCACCAACATCGACGAAAACGTCGCCCGGCTCCGCAAACAACTCGCCGTGTCCGGGCTGGCCGACAACACACTGCTGATCTTCACCACCGACAACGGCACCGCGGCCGGTGCCGGACGCGGTGGAGGATTCAACGCGGGGCTGCGAGGGACCAAGGGGTCCGAATTCGATGGCGGGCACCGCGTGCCCTGCTTCTGGCACTGGCCGGCCGGAAAACTGACCGGCGGACGCGATGTCGCCAGGGTCACCGCCCACGTCGACATGCTGCCGACACTCTCGGAGATCTGCGGACTCAAGCCGCCCACCGACCGCACGATCGATGGCACCAGCCTGCTGCCACTGCTGAGCGGTCAGGCCAGGAAGTGGCCAGCACGGACGCTGTTTGTCCACTCGCAACGGATCGAGTTGCCTCGAAAGCTCCGCAAGTGTGCGGTGATGACCGACCGCTGGCGGCTGGTCAACGGCACGCAACTCTTCGACCTCGACGCCGACTACGGCCAGAAGACCAACGTCGCCGCCAGCCATCCCGACGTGGTCAAACAACTCTCGGCTTCCTACGACACGTGGTGGACCAGCATCGGCACCCGCTTCAAGGACTACGTCCGTATCGGTCTGGGCCACAAAAGCGACAACCCCGCACTGCTGACCTGCCACGACTGGCACACCAACAACGGACCGGTCCCCTGGCACCAGGGCCACATTCGCAGCGGGCTGAAGGCCAACGGGTTCTGGGCCATCACCGTCACCCGAGCCGGCAAGTACCGCTTCACGCTGAGAACGCGACCCCCGGGGATCGACCATCCGCTGCAAGCCTCCACCGCCAGGCTCTCCATCGGTGGCATCACCCGCGAACAAACCGTACCGGCCAACGCCACCTCGGTGAGCTTTACGCTCGAACTCAAACCGGGCGACGCACGGCTTCAGACCACGCTGATCGACAAGGCTGGCAAATCCCGAGGTGCGTACTTCGTCGAGGTTGAAGCGCTGTAGGTCCCGCCTGCGGCGGGACCTACTCGACCGGCAACTCGAAACACGCCATCTCCTCGGCGTTGCGGACCAGCAACCGGTTGCCGACCAGCACCGGGTGATTCCACGTCTTGGACCCCAGGGCGGTGAACTTCCCCAATTCGCGGAACCGTTCGTGAGTCGCCTCGACCAACACCACCTGGCCCCGCTCGGCCTGCACCACGATCAAATCACCGACCAGCAACAGCTGACCGTACCCGTACCGGCCCTTCTTCCACATGCGGCGTCCGGTCTCCAGGTCCAGGCAAACCAGGATCCCCTCGTCCAAGCCGTACACGTACCCGCCGTGAACCACCGGGTCATTGAACTTGCAGTTCATCCCTCGGCTCTTCCAGGCGAGTGAAGGCGACGTCGCCTCGCCGGCGAACTCCAGCAACGCACACCCGGTGGAATAGCCGCTGGAAATGAACAGCCGGCCCGGTGAGACCACCGCCGGCAACGCCGCGTTGACCTTCGGGCCGTTGGTCCAGGGCACGTGCCACAGTTCCTGGCCATCCTCGATCTTGTAGCCAGTCAGCCCGTCGCTGCCAAAGCACAACAGCATCTGCCTACCGTTGATCTCGAACAGCCGAGGTGCCGCGTAACTCGCCGGACGCTTGCCACTGGCCCAACTCAACTCGCCCGTCTCGGCATCAAACGCCGCCACACCCCCCCGGGCACCTCCGGGAATCACGATCACCCGGCCGTCAACCACCAGAGGTGAACCGGACATGGCCCATTCGAGATTCAAGCCGGATGTCGCTTCGAGCACGTTGGGCGGGTCTTCCCACAGCGACCGACCTGTCGCCGCGTCCAGGCAGTTCAGCTGACCGGTGGCACCCAGAGAGTAGATCCTGGATGAGTCGAAGGTCGGAGTGGCCCGGGGACCGGGGCCTCCCATCGGCTCGTTGAACCGATCGTCGTCCCGGTGTGCCCAGAGCGGTTCACCGGTTGAGAGGTCCCAGCAGCTGACCACCTCGATCTGGTCCCGCTGCTCCTGCGTGTACACCCGGTCGCCCACAACCGCAAACGAACTCCACGCCTGGCCCACCGAATGCCGCCAGATCTCTTGGGGAGGACGACTCTTCCAGTCCCGCGACAGCTTCACACCCCGCACCACACCGTCGCGACCGGCACCACGGAACTCGGGCCAGTCGCCCGCCGACACTTCTACCACCTCGGACGCGACTCCGCTGGCCGGCTCGGGGACCGATGCGAAGTAGTCTCGAGTTCGTTGTTCCCGAGTCGGCTGCCAGCGAAAGCTGAACACCGGCACCATGTCACCCTCGTACTCCTCCACCCGCACGCTGCCCAGGCCGACCACACCCAGCAACACTCCGACGGACTTGGTCTTCCAACTCAAGCCGCTGGCAAACACCCACCACGCTGACAGCGCAAACCCCGTCGCCGACACCATCACCCACAGCGAGAAGACCTGGAAGGTGCGATCGAACCCCATCCCGTACCAGGCGGTCAGCATCGCAATGACGCTCACCACCAGGATCACCGCCGCCGGCCACCAGCGGAAACGAAAGGACGGTTTGGTTTGATCAGGTTGGCTCATGTCATCACCTCAGGGACTGGCTCCGAAGCCCCGCCCGTGGCGGAGCGCAGGTGCCTGTCCCCCGTTTCCTCATTCACCACCCGGGACAGGCACCGCCGCCCCGCAAAAGGCA
>Ga0310123_10000129_pt1 | contig 64672 bp, 58 predicted proteins | sample CB6_AW_1057_MG_FD_203505 | JGI IMG/M metagenome (GOLD analysis project Ga0310123, IMG submission 203505) | Marine microbial communities from Western Arctic Ocean, Canada - CB6_AW_1057 | ecosystem: Environmental > Aquatic > Marine > Oceanic | place: Canada: Western Arctic Ocean | collected... | reverse complement strand
TGAATGATCTCCTCCGGCAGATATCGTTTACGCGGCATCTTGTGCCCCCTCATTCTGGCAACCCAACCTGAGAGGATACCACTCAAGGTCCGGTCGCGGTTAAAGAGGGCAGGTCAATGAGATACTGCCCGTGTTTGGCCAACTTGACGGGCCTGACCGGTTTGGTCAGTCTTAGTACCCCAACACCTCGGTTTTCGACACGTGAACTCAAACGTTAACTTTGGAAAGTCAGCAGGCAGTAATATGAGTTGGAATCCATCAGAACTGGATCCGGAATATCCCTTTGATCTGTTCGCGGTGAAATTCGATCTGGACAAGGCGGATACGGCCCTGGTGGTGATTGACATGCAAGTCGACTATCTCCGGATCGAAGAAGACTCTCCGGTCGGGAGCAAGCATCCTGGGATTCGGCGTTATTTCAACACAAGAGTCGATGAGACCGTGATGCCAAATGCCCGAAGGTTAATCAGCAGCTTCCGCGAAAAGAACTTGAAAATTGTGTACACCCGAAATGGATGCATGACGTCATCGGGTAATGAAATGTCTGCTCGTCTCAGAGCATTGAATAATCCGCCGAAGTTGTGGAGGGGGACTCCGCGGTATGAAATTGCAGAAGCCATTCGTCCCCGAGCAGAGGATTTGGTGCTTGATAAGCTGACTTCAGGGGGATTTACTGCATCCCAGCTTGATCATGCGCTAAGAAATTATGGCGTCACGGATGTTGTGATTGTTGGGGTGTTCACGGACATGTGTGTCCTGGGTACGGCGAGAGCGGCGGCCGAACTGAGTTATAATACGTTGATCTGTGAAGATTGTTCGGCAACAATGACCGAAAGAGCACACGACGAGGCTTTATTGATCCACGCAAGAAGATTCGGCAGGGTGGCGACAACAGATGACATTCTCAGCGAGTTGTAGATGACGACAAAGAAAAACAACCTCCGGCCGTTATAGGTTCGGAACGGACGCGGGAATGGTATCCGGCAAAGAGTGAAGATTTGACATGGTTACGATCAAAGACGCCGTTGTCTTTTCGCCGCAGGATGCGCATGCCGTTAAAAGTAGAGTTTGTCATGAAAAGGTTCGTTTGGCTTGTCTTACTGCTCCTTGCCGTTGCAAGTCAGGGGCAGGCGGAGGTTCCGCAGATCGCCTCCGGCCACGACTACGACATCGTCTACGTCCGGGCGCCACGATACGGTGACGAGGGCCACGCCGACTGGCCGGAGGTCAAGGATCCCATCCGCATGGAACCCGGTGCGGACCTGATGCTGCTTCACCCAGATGGCGGCGAGGAAGTGCTGGTCAAGGGAGGCAACGGATCGGTGATCGACCCCTTTCCATCCCTGGATGGCGAGTGGATCTATTACGTCTACTTCCATGATCAGCGCAAGAAAGCGCTGAATTCCCAACGGCGTTGGGCGTCAAAAGCCGGGGCGGACATCTACAAAATCCATGTGAAGAGCCGGAAGATCGTTCGATTGACTCATCAGGAATGGACGCCCAATACGGGGGTTGCGAATTGGGCGGAGCGCCCCGCCGACCGCCGCAAGGTCAGCTTGGGCTACGGCATCTTCAACCTTGGCCCCTGTCCTCTGCCCGGTGGTAGGGTGGTGTTCAGTTCCAGCCGCAACGGTTACCTGCCGAACAAGAATTACACCTTCCCCAACCTGCAGCTTTTCGTCATGGACGAGGACGGAAAAAACGTGGAACTGATCGGTCACCTGAACCTAGGCAGTGCGTTGCATCCCACGGTCTTGAAGGACGGGCGCATCATGTTTTCCAGTTACGAGGGGCAGGGCCTGCGCGATCAACGCCTATGGAGCCTGTGGGCCATCCGCCCGGATGGAACCGAGTGGGAACCGCTCGTCAGCGTGTTTTCCGGGGCTTCGGCTTATCATTTCCAAACCCAACTCTCCCGTGGCAACCTGGTGGTGGAGCACTATTACAACCAGAACAACAACGGCTTCGGCAGCTTTTTTTCGTTGCCTCCGAAACCGCCGCCCGGAGTGGCTCCTTTCGGTGATCCGAATCCGCGACACGCGTCGAATCCCCGGTTCCAGCAAGGTATATACGGCAATGGAAAACCACGCTATGAATCGATTGCCTTTTCCCCGAAGGGCTTGGACGGACTCACCCGGTTCACCCATGGGCAGGACAACGCCTCCCCGAGGGATTCGCAGGGAAATTACGTCGGCAAGGTAACCCATCCGAGCTCCGCCCCCAATAATGACCTGCTGCTGGTGTGGTCGCCCGGCCCGGCCAACGATTTGCGCCGTCCGATGAACAAACCCGACTACGACGGAGGCATCTACCGGGTGCCTGGGGGGACGCCAGTGCGGGATTATCGCGAACTGGTGAAGTTAAAGAACGATCCGCGGTACAACGAAATGCAACCGAAACCGCTGGTGAGCTACCGCGCGATCTATGGGATTGATGAACCAGCCACTCTTCCCCCTCTCGCCAACGATGGCTCTGAGCATGCGGACCTGCCCGCGGGCACACCCTTTGGATTGGTCGGCACCTCTTCTTTTTACAAGCGCAACACGCGCCCCGGCTATGGGGCGAAATCCTTCGACGGGCTCGACCCGTTCAATACCTCCCAGAACGGAGTCAGCCCGAATTGGAGAACCCAGGGAGCGGACGCCGGCAAGTATTCTGACCAAGATATCTTTGCGGTGCGTATTCTGACCATGGAGCACACCTCTCACTTCAGTTATGGCGCCAAGATGGGACGAAACTCCCGCAACTTCATGAACCATGCCCAGGAACGCCTGCGCATTCTCGGCGAAATTCCGCTGCGCAAGAAGGATGCCCGGGGCAAAGAGATCCTGGATCCGGAAGGCAATCCCGACACCAGTTTTTTGGCTCGGATTCCCGCGGACGTACCCTTTACCTTCCAGACCTTGGACCGCAACGGCATGGTCCTGAACATGTCGCAGACATGGCACCAGTTGCGACCGGGCGAACAACGTTACAACTGTGGCGGTTGTCATGCACATGCCCAAGAGGGCTTGGATTTCTCCCTTACCCTCGCTGGGGAAGCAGGGTATCAACCGACCGACCTCAGTCAGTGGGCAACCCTGCTCAAGCCGGGCAAGAAGGAACTGGAGGTGGAGAAACAGTCCGTCGGGGCAGTGGACGTGGAGTACTACCGGGACATCAAACCTTTGCTGCAGCGCTCCTGCGTCAAGTGTCACGCCGGAGGCAAGAATCCCGCTGCGGAATTGGTGCTGGATGACGAGGAGGAGGTCGACGGTTACGAGAATACTTGGCATCGTCTGGCAAACGACGGGCGGGCCAAGTACGGACGCAAACCAGTGATCAAGAACGGCTCATGGCGCCAAACCAACGCCTCCCGCTACATCCGAAAATTCCAGTCCCGGCGGAGCCTGCTGGTATGGCAGATCTACGGCAAGCGCCTGGACGGCTGGAGCAATGCGGATCACCCGACCGAGAAGGTGCCCGGCGATCCCTCCACCCTGCCCGAAGGCGTGAATCCCAACGATGCCGATGTTGATTTCTTGGGTCGCCCGTGTCCGCCGCTGGATGCCGGGGTTCCGCCCTTGAGCGCAGAGGAGAAGCTGACTTTTGTGCGTTGGATCGATCTCGGTGCCCCGATCAGCCGCCAGCAACCGGGCTACAAGGAACGCGGTTGGTTCCTGGACGAGTTGCGCCCCACTCTGTCGGTCAACCTGCCTCGCGCCGGGAGTAATGACCGTCTTGACCACATTCGCATCGGCATGCACGACTACTACAGCGGTCTCGACGAAAACACTTTCGAGATACGCTTCGACGTTGAGTTCGGTGGACTGCCCGCGGGGCAAAACGCAGCCACCAAGTTCAAAAAAACCCATCCCGGCGTTTGGGAATGGCAATTGTCTCAGCCCATCCATTCCCTCGCTGAGGGGAACCTGAGCGTTTCGGTCAAAGACCGGCAAGGGAATCTGGTTCGGCTAGATCGTCGTTTCTCGGTTGCGGCGCGAACGGTCCAAGTGGAAAGAAAATGAGTACGGCGTCTTGGCGTTGTCCTTCATGGCAAAGTGGTTGACAGTCTTCTCTACCTCAGGAATCTTCTGCTGAGGATTGCAGCGACGGTTCCATTGCCATGCCCTGGTCAGGACATCGTCGCGATGTCGGCCTGACTTCAGCTCACGACCGACCAGTTCACATAGCACCTTGTTTCGACAGCCCTTGGAAGCTCCCGGATGTGATGCAAGGTCGTGACTGTCCGGCAACACCTGAACATCGGTGGTGCTGAGTCTCGAATGAGAGGATGCGCTGTCTTTATCGCCAACGGGACTCAGAAAAACAAGCAGCCGCGAAGGAGGCCGGGGTGCATTACGGGACCGGATGAGGAGGCTGATGATGAATGCTCTTGTTCATTACACGTCGTCGTCCAAGGCAATGCAGAATGCAGAGAAATGAAAAGCAATGCCATGGGTCGTTTGTGACCTGCCGCGTACTGTTCTTCGTACACATGACCGTCATTTCAGCTCAGCAGGGGTTGTTATGACTACCCGGTCTTTTCACAAGGCGGCAGGATGGAAGAACTGTCTTTGAAATTGCTTTCACTGCCGGCATCTCGATGCACCTAGGTCACCCGAGATATTGACTTCCAGCTGCGTTCTGTGCTTTACCGCTGAACACGAGTCGAATTCGGAGACATCGTGCAGGTGGCTCCCGGTCCCCGCACACAGCCTCCGCCTGTTGGAGGACGATGTTGACCGTCTCCGCCTGCAGGTCGGGTGCGTCACAGCGGCCGGTGTCGTTTCCCGGCAGCTGCGACTCGGATACACTTCGCTGAATCGAGCTCCCTTTAAAAAGTCCTGCAGATCGATGGAATTTCTCGTACCTATTCTTTTTGTGGCCGGAATCACCCTGGCATTCACAGGCTAGGTCATGATCCTGATAAAGGCTTTTCAGGAACACCTCATCTGGGGCGTCTGCTGCCTGCTGTTTCCTCCCGTCCCAGTACTGATCTTTGCGTTTATGAACCTCGATAAATGCTGGTTTGCTCTCGGGATTGGGTTTGCCGGTATTCTCCTGTACTTCGGCATGGTCTTCTTCGGCTTCGCACAGTGGGATGAGGCACCTCGCCCGGAGAATTATTCCGCAGCCGTAACGCGAAACGTCCTGACGGCCGCGATCAGCACCGGGTGCACCCCCGCCGGTCCGTCAGCAGCCGATCGCTGAAACGGTGAAGAGTGCATTCACACTGGTCTGCACGATGTGCCGGACAGCAGGACGCCGTTCGGTTATGCATCGTGTTGGGCAACGCACGACGTGGCTGGTAAGTTTGTCAGCTGTAATTACTCTGAAAACGAGGTTGCAATGCATTCCCGGAAGCTCATCGCGGTGGTGGTTTGTCTGGCGGTCACAGCCCAATCGCACGCCGACGACAGGCGCGAGTTCACCCCGCCGCCGATTCAAGTACCTGATGGGTTTACGGTCGAACTCGCGGCCGCAGCTCCGCTGGTCAGGTATCCGATGATGGCTTGTTTCGACGAACGCGGACGACTGTTCATTGCCGAAACTCACGGCAACAATCTGGACAAGGAAGAACTGATCAAGGCGAGCGCCCGGTTCATTCGCATGCTGGAAGACAGGGACGGCGACGGTGTCTTCGACAAGAGCACCATCTTCGCAGACAAACTCGTCATGCCCGAAGGGGCCCTCTGGCATCAAGGCTCCCTATACGTTCTCAGCTCACCGTATTTGTGGCGTCTCACTGACACAGACGACGACGGCGTCGCCAACCAGCGTGAAAAGATCGCCGGTGCCATGGAGTTCAACGGAAAGGCCAATCAACATGGCGCTTACCTCGGCCCCAACGGCCGGCTGTGTTTTTCGGGGGCATATTTGGCTACGACCTTGTCGGCAAGGACGGCAAGCGAACCGCGCAAGGGGCCGCCGCGGGCGTCTTCTCGTGCCGCGCCGATGGCAATGACTTGGAGGTCTTCGGCAACGGCGGAATCAATCCGGTCGAAGTTGCCTTCACTCCGGACGGTGAACTCATCACGACCTGCACAATCTTCGACAATGTCAACGGTCACCACGACGCGCTGATCCACTGGGTGCGAGGATCCACCGCCGCGCCTCGAGACTTCAAACCTCCCGTGCTCCACCAAACCGGTTATCGGCTGCCCGCCTTGAGTCGCTGGGGCCAGGTCGCACCGTCGGGACTCGTGCGCTATCGGGCTGCCATGTTCGGCGACCGGTACCAGAACAGCTTCTTTGCCACGTGGTTCAATTCAGCGAAAGTCGTAAACACGCGGATCGAACGTATGGGGTCCACGTTCTGATCGTTCGACGAAAATTTTCTGACATCATCCAGCAAGGACTTCCACCCCACCGACGTGATCGAAGACGCCGATAGCAGCCTGCTGGTCATCGACACGGGAGGCTGGTTTCGGATCAGTTGTCCGAGCTCCAAAGTGGCGAAGCCCGAAGTGCTCGGCGCAATCTACCGAATCCGGCGCAGCGACAGCCAGTCGGCTTCTGACCCGCGCGGCTTGTTGATCGATTGGAATGGCAAATCCTCGACACTGGTGAGTCGACTCGATGATCGCCGCCCGGTTGTGCGCGATCGTGCCATCGACCTGTTCAGCCGTCGCGGTGATGCCGCTGTCCCACCGCTCGCCCGAGCACTCAAATCTCTGTCTATTCAAAAACGTCGCAATGCAGTCTGGGCTTTGTCGCGCATCGAAACGGCAATCGCCCGACAATCAATCTTGATGGGACTCTCAGATGCCGATCCAACCGTGCGCCAGGCAGCCGTACGAAGCGTTGGTACGCTTTCGTTGAAAGCGGCGGTTCCGCGGCTCATCGAGATTCTGTCCAACGATACTGACTCGGTGCGGCAAGCCGTAGCCACTGCACTGGGACAAATTGGAGACCGGAAAGCCGTGGAGCCTCTGCTGGAAGCGGCCGGTCGCGGTGGAGATGATTTCCTTATGCGCGCACTCGTATACGCACTGATTGAAATCGGAGATTTCGAGCGTACGGCGCAGGGCCTGACCGGCAGCAGCGCGCGCGTGCAACAGTCCGCATTGGTAGCGATGAACCAGATGGATCCCGGCCGAATTAATCAAGGGCATGTTTCGCCGCTGCTGGAATCCGACGACATTGCATTGCGACGTACGGCACTCGATATCGTGACAAACCGTGACGGCTGGAGTGACCAGATCATCCAGTTCCTTTCCGAGTGGACAAAAAAAACGAAAATCAACGAAGCAGAAACGAAGATCGCCAGAGGAGCTGTTGCGGCCTTCGCCGCGGATAAACGGGTGCAACAGATCATCGGGGCGACAATGGATGCGACGGAGACGGCGTGCGACAAGCGATTCTGGACACCCTCGGCCAAGTCAATCCCTTGCCAGGCACATGGATTGAATCACTCGAGAAACTACTCGACCACGGAGACAACGAAATACGCCTGTCGGTCCTGACCGCGATTGCGTCTCGACACGTCCAGCAACTGGATCAGTCACTACGCGACCTCGCGTTGGATCGGAGCCTCCCAGAAACCATCCGCATGGCGGCGTGGAACGTCCTGGCTGCCGGCGGAGCATCACTTCCCGCGGATTCCGTCGCGCTGCTTCTGGACAGCGTTACCAACGACCAGCTCCCACCGCTGGACCGTTTACAGGCTGCTCAAGCGCTTTCTCGAGCTGAACTCACCAGCGAACAACTGTTCCAGCTTGCACAGGCCCTTCCAGAAACCGGAGCCCTGGAACTACCGGCATTAGCCGCGACTTTCCAGCAAGCCAGCCCGTTGTCGGAACAACTGGCCCGACAAGTGCTGAACGGGCTGCGTGATTCCCCGGTTGTTTCCAGCTTGACGGTTGCGCAACTCGAGGCCATCGCCAACCAGTTTCCAGCCGGCATGAGAGCAAGTGTCGCACCGATCAGAAAATTGATCGGTGGCTCGAAGCAAGACATAAGTTCGCGACTCAAAGCGGTGACGGAGCAGTTGGTGCCGGGTAACGCAGAGCATGGCAAGATCGTTTTCTTCAGCAACCGCGCGGCGTGCAGTACCTGCCACCGAGTCCAGGGAGAGGGAGGAACCATTGGCCCGAATCTATCCCGAATTGCCGAAGTCCGGCAGCGGCCGGATCTGCTGGAAGCCATCCTGTTTCCGAACGCGTCGTTGGTGAACGACTACGAGACGTACACCGCACAGACAGCGGACGGTCGCACGCACCAGGGCGTAATACATCGGGCGACCAGCCGGACGATTGTGCTGCGCAACGCGCAACGTCAGGAAATTGTCCTGCCGCGCGACAGCATCGAGCATCTGGCTCGCAGCAAGACTTCCATCATGCCCCAAGGACTGGACAAGGCAATTCGCAGGGATGAGCTGAGTGATCTGCTCGCCTTCCTGGAATCGCTCCGGGACTGACGTCTAACCCGTGGGGTCAAAAAACGCAGCCGAACTGTAAACTCCGCACTCTTCGAGACTCAGGTTGTGTCAGTTTCGGTCATCTCAGCCGGTTGATTTCACAAGTCTTGTTTCGTCAGCTAAGATTTTCCCAGATTCAGCCTGACGTCCCGCTGGTCTAAATAGGTACCGTCGCCACAACCTGCTCCCGAAAGAATACACGACCATGTTCCATCGTCGTGAGCTTCTGCAAATCGGATGTTCTTCCTTCTTCCAACTCGGGTTAACCAGTGTCTTGCAGCAACAGGTGTCAGCGGCTGACAGGGTGCGGCGCGCCAAGTCTGTCATGCTGATCTTTTTGACGGGCGGCGGCAGCCATATCGACATGTTTGATCCAAAACCGGAAGTGTCGGACGTCAAGGGCGAATACGACGCAATTCCGACGGCACTGCCTGGGGTGCAGTTCTCCGACAAAATGCCTGAGATGGCGAAGCGAGCCAACAAGCTGGCGATCGTTCGCTCGATGTCTCATGGTGATAATCGACATCTGTCGGGTTCGCATAATACGTTGACCGGTGCTGTTCAGCCATTCCGTGGCTCATCGAACCAGGACAAATCACTCAACCGCGCCGACTGGCCGTCGTACGGTGCAACGGTCACACGTCTGCGTCCTCGAGCTGACGACCTGCCAAGCCAGGTCACGTTGCCGAACTCATTGATCGAAGGTCTTCTCTGGCCAGGCCAGCATGCCGGATTTCTCGGTGCCAGGTACGACCCGTTCGTATTGCAGGACGATCCGAACAGCGATGACTATAAAGTGCGAGGTCTCTCGCTCATCGACGGTTTGAGCGTAGTACGGCTCGACGAGCGGCGCAGGCTTCTGCACGATATCAATCACCAAAATGACTCGCTCAGAGCATCGCCGCAAGCTGTCAGATTCGGCGATGAACGAGAGCGCGCCTTCTCGATGCTGACATCATCAGGCCTGCGAGACGCGCTCGACATCAATGCGGAATCAGCAAGCACCCGTGACCGCTACGGCCGTCATCAATATGGCCAGACTCTCCTACTGGGGCGTCGGTTGGTAGAACTGGAAATGCCTGTGATTCAGTGTAACATGGGACGAGTGCAGACGTGGGACACCCACGTCAATCATTTCCCCCGATTAAGATCGATGTTGCCTGCGCTTGATACCGGCATGGGTGCGCTGCTGGACGATCTCGACGAGCGTGGGTTGCTGGGTCAAACACTCGTGGTCTGCGTGGGTGAATTCGGGCGGACCCCGAAAATTTCACCGCTCCCCGGAGCAAAAGTGCCCGGACGTCATCATTGGGCGTCCGTCTATACTGCACTCTTCGCCGGTGGTGGCGTTCAGGGCGGCCAGGTTATCGGCAAGTCGGACCGTATCGGAGGTTCCCCTCTGTCTTCGCCATTCCATCCCAACGACATGGGTGCGACGATCTACAATGCTCTTGGCATCGACCCACATCAGATGGTACTCGACCGCTTTCATCGTCCACGCCACCTGAATCAGGGCAAAGTGATGGACGTGTTGTACGGTAGCGCGGACACTTAGCAATCAGCGTCAAATAGGTTCCCTGTCTGTCTGTGCAATCATCATGACGAAGCGCGATCGTGACCTTGGAACGCAACCCTTACTGACGGCTCGTCTTGAAGCGATCGTCCGGACAATGCTCATGTGCGTGGCCAGGTCGCCCTGAGAGAGTCGCCAATGCCTGAAAATTCAGCCGCGAACAGCAGCTGATTCGCCACAGCCGGTTCCTCATCAGCCACTCGCTGAAACGTTGACCGTTCATCACCACACGCCTGCAGGAAGTCCCGGACTGCAGATTCGTGTTGCCTTCCGGACTTTCGATGATCGCGTCGAGTATGCTGCCAGCTTTGGCCTGAATGGTTTGAAGCTGTTCGGTTGTGCGGGGAGTCATTGATTCAGCGGTGGGATTAGTGGTAGATGGCACACCCCGGCAGTGACTTCTTTAGTTCGGCGACGCCCGCGTCGGTGACCCGGGTGCCGCGCAGGTCGAGATGCACCAGATTGGTTAGTCTCTCAAGATGGACCAGCCCTGTGTCGGTGATCTGCGTCTCGTTGAGTTCGAAGTACTGCAGGTTGGTCAGCCCCCCAAGATGCACCAGCCCCACGTCGGTGATCCGGGTGTTGTCGAGAACGAGACGCTGCAGACTGGTCAGTTCCTCAAGGTGCACCAGTCCTGTGTCGGTGATCCGGGTGAGCGTGAGGATGAGATCCTGTAGATTGGTCAGCGTCTTGAGATGTACCAATCCCGCGTCGGTGATCTGCGTCTCGTTGAGGACGAGGTAATTTAGGTTGATCAGCCCCCCAAGATGTACCAGCCCCGTGTCGGTGATCTGCGTCTCGCTGAGGACGAGACCCTGTAGCTTGGTCAGTTCCTTCAGATGCACCAGCCCCGCGTCGGTGATCTGCGTCTCGCTGAGGTTGACCAAAACAAATTCACCCTGTTGATTTGCCCCGACCCAAGCTCCCAGTTTTTCCAACTGTTCCTTCACACTCAACTGTTGCTGACACCCGGCCAGGCAAATGAACAACATCACGGTCATACGGTGCATGGTCGATTCTTTCGTTTCCTCAGCCGGGTAACGGTAGTTGAGTTCACCGATACAAATCCCGTTCTTCCCTGCTTATTCTCCGCCAGTCCCGCGGCGTCCAAAAATTCTGTCACTGCAGCGGTTAGTGCTTGATGTCACACTTCGGCAATGCCTTCTTGAGTTCGGCGACACCCGCGTCGGTAATCCGGGTATCACCGAGGTAGAGCTCCTGCAGATTGGTCAGTCCCTTCAGATGCACCAGCCCCGCGTCTGTGATCTTCGTGCCGTTGAGGCTGAGCCAGTTCAATTTGGTTAGCCCCTCAAGATGCATCAGACCCGCGTTGGTGACCCGGGTGCTGAAGAGACCGAGGATCTTCAGATTGTCCAGCCCCTCAAAATGCACCAGTCCCGTGGCTGTGATCTGCGTACCTTGGAGGTAGAGCTCCTGCAGATTGGTCAGTCCCTTAAGATGTACCAGCCCCGCATCGGTAATCTGCGTGTTCCAGAGCCAGAGCTCCCGCAGGTTGGTCAGCCCCTCAAGATGCACCAGCCCCGCGTCGGTGATCTGCGTGCTGTTGAGGCCGAGAGTCCACAGATTACTCAGCGCCTCAAGATGCACCAGCTCCGCGTCGGTGATCCGGGTATTGCCGAGGTGAACCTCAACAATTTCACCCTGTTCATTCACTCCGACTTCGGCTCCCAGTTTCTTCAACCGTTGTTCCGTCGTACAACCACTGCAGAACATCACACCAAGCGCTGTTAACAGAAGCGTGTTCCTGTTCATGATCACTCTCCTGTTGTGTTCGTTGTTTGTGCTTTCACGTCCCGTCCGGACTGAATGACAAGCTGACGACTTCAGCGGTGTATCCTTTGAGTGTGAACGGAAGATTGTTCCTGGCATCCAGCCAGGAAATGGAACGTACTAACAGCACATAGGAATCAGGCTAAATTTCCGAAGTCGCTCTTGCCAAAAAACGGCGGTTTAAGTCACCGATACCAGTCCCGTTCTTCTTTACTCATCTTCCGCCAGTCCTACGGCGTCTAAAAATTCCGTGACCACAGCGATTAGAGACTGATCCTGCAATTCGGCAACGCCCGCGTCGGTGATCTGCGTGTCGCTGAGCAAAGCGATCATACAGAATCTGTAAAGATAATATCCAGGCGGTTGAACTTTGCCTTAACTTGGTTCCAACATCTGACCCGCTAATACGCCCGTATGAACACCGCCGTCAAGGGCCAATTCGCCGTTGACCAGCACATACTGAATCCCCGTTGCATATTGGTGCGGATCCGAAAAATCAGCGCGATCAATGACCGTTTCAGGATCAAAGATAGCGACATCAGCCACTTGCCCCACGGCGATTCGTCCCCGATCCCGTAGACCAAGTCGGTCGGCCACCTGACCACTCATTTTGTATACAGCTTCTTCCAGGCTGAGGACAGGCTCTTGACGGACGTAGCGTCCCAGAACGCGGGCGTGGGCACCGTAGGAACGGGGATGAGGTTTACCCTGGCCGAGTTTATCACCCGGGGCCAGGGCCAGGCCGTCCGAACCCATCATGCCCAGCGGATGCCTTAGAAAAGCACGCATGTCTTCCTCGGTACGGTAAAAGAAGATCACTGTTAATTTGGCCTCGTCTAAATCCATCAGCGTTAAAGCAGCATCGACCGGATCAACGTTCATCAGCTCAGCCACCTGTTGCATGGTTAAGCCTTCATAAGGTCTGACCTCCGGTGTATGTGCGGTGCTGACCTGCAATCGATCCCACAGCCAAGGCCAGCCTCTGAACAGGCCGTGTTTGAGCATATCAGCCCGAATTGCCCGACGAGACCCGGGATCGCGGATACGGGCCAGCAGTGCGTCCTGACCGCCCGATTGTGCCCAGGTCGGAATGCATTGACTAAAACCACTGCTGCTGGCGGCATACGGGTAGACATCAAAGGTGACATCGATGCCATCGGCAACCGCTGCCTCACAAACTGTGATGACGGTGTCCGCCTCGCCCCAATGCAGTGGATCATTGACTGCCATGTGTGACACTTGAACAGGCACCCGGGCCTGGCGACCAATGTCGATGGCTTCGGCAACGCCTTTGATATGGTAACCTGCCCAGGCACGAATGTGACTGGTATAAAAACGATCGGGATAGGCAGCCATCGTCTCGGCCAAGGCGACAATCTCCTGCGTATCTCCGTAAGCACTGGGAGGCAGAGTCAAACCCGTCGACAACCCAAAAGCACCCTGATCCATGGCTTCTGCGGCCAGACGTTGCATCAACTTGACCTCTTCCGGCGATGCCGGACGATCTTCGAACCCGACTGTCGTCCCCCGAATGGCGCTGTGACCAACCAACGGAGCGATATTAATGCCGACCCCCTGCCGGGCCACCACATCACGGTAGCCGTTGAGATCTGTCCAGGTCCAGTCAACGGCATCAGCAAAGATGCTGCTCAAAGTGTCCCGAAGCAAATGGGTCCGTTCGGGTGAAATGGGGAAAGGGCTGTAGCCACAGTTACCACTGACTTCGGTGGTCACGCCCTGATGTACTTTGCTCATTCCTTGTGGCTCAGCCAGCAGTGTGAGGTCGGAATGGGTGTGTATGTCAATGAATCCCGGCGAAACCACCAGCCTCGTCGCATCAATAAAGCGTTTCGCTTCGGCACCGTTCAAGTGATCAATCGCCGTGATGTGATCGCCTTGAATGCCTATATCTAACTTAGTCGCTGGCTGTTTCGTACCGTCAACGACCAGCCCATTCGTTATGAGGATATCAAACATCGTTCTTTCCTTTTTTGATCCAGGTCAATCGCCTGAAACGGGGACTGCGTCGTTAAGAACACTTCAGCAAATACCTCGAACACAGGACCTCGCTCTTCCTGTGGAAGTGCGCTTATCCGTTCTTCAAGTTCTGAGAACTGATCGAGATCTCGAAAGAATCCCCTCTGCTGAAACCCGAACGAACAGGGATGTATTGCGGGGCCGGGTCCTCGGGTTTACCCGTCATAGTCGACAGGCGGTGAGTCATGGATTCGCCGCAGCGGTTACCGATGCATGTCACACTTCGGCAATGCCTCCATGAGTTTGGGGACGCCCGCGTCGATGATCTGCTTGCCGACGAAGGAGACCATAACAATCTCGCCCTGTGCATCGGCCTTGATTCTGGCTCCCAGTCTCTCCAACCGTTGTTCCGTCGTAAAACCACTGCAGACCACCACACCAAGCGCTGTTAACAAAAGCGTGTTCCTGTTCATGATCAGTTTCCTGTTATGTTCTTTGATCGTGCTTTCACGTCCCCAACCTGGCCTGTGTCTTCACATCATGCCAGGCCATCCTTGCAGCGACAAGCGGACGGTTAATCTGAGTGCCGTCGTGATAAGTCGCACGGTATGAGACGACATTACTGAAGATGGAAGCATTCAGAGTCTGCGTTGTCCTGGTCGGCCTTCATTACGCCACCAGCGCAATTCATAACTGCCGTGTTCGGCGCAGGCGGCAATATCGAGCCGTCCGTCGCCGTTAAGGTCGGCAATGATCACCTGATTAGTACTGCGCCAGTTCGTTTTCAGGGTGTGTTTTGTCCAGGCTCCCTTGGCGTTGCCGTGGTTCTCAAACCATGCTAACCGCCCGGGATTGCGCCAGGATGTGGCCACCACGTCCATGTCACCGTCGCTGTCGAGGTCGCCGGCAACGGCTTCGAAGGCGTCGTCGAACTGTGGTCCGACAACATGCTTCTTCCAAAGGCCGGAAGCCGGGGCACCGCTGTTTTCGTACCAGACGATCTGATTGTGCCGGCGGAGTTGTGAAGCTGCGGGGTCGCCGTTGCCTGGGCGATAGTAGAACCCCAGCGCCATGACCACATCGATATCGCCATCACCGTCCATATCCGCCGGATTGCCATGTGCCGGAAAGGGCGAAGTGTCGTCGATCATGTGTTTTTCCCAGATGACAGAATTTGCATCGCGAGAATTCCGGTACCAGATGACGCTGTGGACTTTTCGCCCTGTACCCAGCAGGTCCATGTTGCCGTCGCCGTCAAAGTCTGCCGTGCGAATGGTGCGAGTTTCTTCGACGTTGTCTTCGATCATATGCTTCAGCCAGTGGCCGTCACCAGGAGTGCCATCGTTATCGAACCATGCGAACTGATTGCCCAGCACCCAGCTCGACGCAGCCACATCCAGATCACCGTCTTTGTCGAAGTCCGCCAGCGCTACGTCGTAAGCACCTGGAAAATCGGTGGTGATCTCATGCCGCTGCCACAGCCGCCCGTCGGTCGGTTTTCCACTGTTTTCAAACCAGAGCAGGTCGCCGCGCAGGTTCTTGACTATGACCACATCCGGATCACCATCGCCGTCGACGTCACCGATCATGTGGCGTTCCAGACGCTCCGGGTCGTCCTTCTGAATGATGTGCCTGCTGAACGTGCCGTGACTGTGGTTGTCGAACAGGTACAGCATATTGTGCGGAGTGTAATCCGCACTGGTTAGATCAAGGTCACCATCGGCATCGAAGTCGGCGGCGGCAATGCCGTAGGCGTAAGCATAATTTCCGGCGATCAGATGCTCCGAGAACCGGATGGCTGCTGATGGCCTGGCCCTGGTAAACACCTGTGCCAGCGCAGCTGACAGATCAAGCCTCTGGTAGCTGCGTTTCGTGGCGGCATCGAGCACAGTCACGCCGGTTCTCTGCATAATCGACATGATCGCCTCGGGCAGACTGGAAGCTTTCTGTTTCCAGTCGTAACCGGTTTCCATGATCGCCTCCCGCAGTACCATGGCTGCTCCGGCGGCGATTGCATTAGACGACGACGTGGCATCCGCTGGTACAACCAGATCAACTTTCTCGTGGCGGTCCAGATGGACTTCGTCGTTTCCCTGTCGGACTGCGCCGATGGCATAACAGCCGGGCTGGCAGGCCGGCCAGGAGATTCCGCTGGAGAAATTGTGGTTGCCTGTCGGTGCGCTGACCCAGATACCAAGTTCCCTGAGTGTGCCGAGTTTATCGTCAATTGCCGTTGCGACCGGCGAGTTGTGAGCCCTGTCATCAACGGGAGCAAGGTTCACTGTGGTAATGCGATATTGACTGTGGTGTTCGATAATCCATTGCAAAGCGGCGGCAACAGTTTCGGCATCGCTGACATTGCAGTGGCAGCATTCCAGTGCCCGTATCACCGCGACCTGATTGTTGTAAGCGACACCCCGCATGCCGCCGTGATTTACCGACGACGGAATGCCGATGGTGGAACCATGATATCCCCGGCCTTCGTGTTTCGGGTCGTCGTCTCCATCGACGCTGTCATACGTTACGAGCACCTTTGGCTGGTCGCCGTCAGACTTCGACCATTCCGGCATCGATAGATTGCAGCCGTCATCCACCAGTGCCAGTGTCTGACCTTTCCCAAAGGTGAGACGGTGTCGATAGGTCTCCCAGGCTCTGACGATGCCTGCATGCCTGAAAGCGACAGGCTGAGCAGGCTCACCGGCCCTCACCGCGACTGTTGCTGCAACCACGAGCCACGAAGTGAGCCGGCACAGATGTGCGGTCATGCGAATCCTTCTCACAGGAGTACTCCCGTCATTTCGTGTCAGGCTTAGCTGTCGGAATCGAACTGTGGTTAACAAGGCTCGAACGGAACCTTACCAAGGTCGATGTGATTCAATCTGTTCTGCCACCATACTGTACCGGCGACACAAGGACGCCAGGCACCGACGGTCCACAATGACAGCGGGTTTCCCCAGCCGGCTGTCTGATGCACCGCGAGCCTCATACCTGTCACCCGTCAGGCTGGCCGGAAACTGGGTCATCTCTGATCCTCGTCGCCCGAGACCATCATCAGTGAATTGAGCTTACAATAATGTGCCAAATGGTGCATGAGAGTTGCTTGCCGTTGGGCGACCAAATGACTTCCGGTTTACACGCCCGACCTGCGGGGTGTCGGCCAATGGAGCAAGGTGAGCTCCGGGGCAGGACACCGTCGCTGCAAACCTGCTGTTCAATAGTCTTTCTGGTGCTGTCCTGATGAATCACCGGATGTTGCCCGCCGAAAACCTCAACCATGGCAACTAAAGCGACTGCTGCGGTCAAGCCGGTCACTGGCGTCAGTGCCTGACCACATTCCGGAAAGTCGATACTGTGATGCCGGACGCGACTTGTTTGTCGCCGGCTCCGGTATGCCACAACCTGGCAGGACAGGCAGTCCGCTTAAAGCAAGTTGTATTTTTTTACGGGGCGAAGATCGCAAAGAAATACGGTGGTGACTGTATCAACAGTCGTTCTGACGTCACTGATGTTTCCATTCACTGCCAGACCCTGGCGTCCTCAGCTGCGCCTTTTCGCCCGGATTTTACATCAGGTATGTCATTTCACTGCGAGACGCGTTCAAAAACACGGGACTGACTGCGGCACTCGCCTGATTTTCCATGGGTTTCAGAGCTAATCCGTTTTGGCACCGTCTTTGCTTTCGTCTGAGCCAAACAAACGCTCGAGACATGTCCAAATGAAAGCATCAGTTCCGGAGGGCACACCCATGAAACACCTGTTCGCAGTAATATTTTTCCGTGGCTGTGATCATGTGCGAACAGCAAACGCTTTTTGCACCACACTACAAAGACTGGTGGTCCATGGCTGCGGCCGTTGAAAAGAACTCCGGAAGAGGGAATGCAGACTTCTGCGAGAAAATCAGCCAAAGCCGTGGTTCTCCACAGACGGACTGATGGCCATCATCACCAGCGCCGCATCAGACATGGGACTTACAGACCGCACGGACTGCCCGAACCTGGGCGGACAGGAAGGCGCGCCAATCGTGAAATCCACGGGCCAATCGAACTTCCGTGACTGCATACCTGCAGACCCGTGCAGGATGAATACCGATCTGGCCCTGGACCTGTTCTTTGAATTAGTGGATGCCGGATTCACTGAAGAGGAAGCCATTGAATTGGTTGAAATGGTTCTGGAAACCGACCGGGAAACAGTACGTCCGCGAACTCTGTCGCGGGAAGCCACTGGTGAGGTGACCCACCTGACCAGGACGAAAATCAAAGTTGAACAGGAAGTCGGCCCGACCACACCCTTTCTGGACATGGATGCCGACAGTTGTCGTGGATCGAGATGGCAATCCGGCGACGGTCTACACTGGACTCACTGTCAACGACTCAAGGGGACCGCGTGAAAGTCGAATTTACCGGCAAGCACGCTGACAAAATTACTGTCCTGTGAGCGGGTCACCTGTAAAGAACCCTCCTTTCTGCGTCCGGAGATCGTCCACCAGAGGATAATCCGCGGGTTTTTTTACGGCCGAACTATTGTGCACTGGTCTTGTTTACCCGGACAAAGTCGGATCTCCGGCTGTTTCCATTACGCTTCCGTCCAGCCTCCAAATCGCTTCAGGATGCTCGTCGCAAATGTACCTTCCCGGTCTGCAAGTTCTGACGCTTTACAGGTTTCAAGTGGGTTCTTTTCAAGGTCCGTATGTCTTAACCGCCCTGCTTCACCGTGCCGACGCTTCCCACACCTTCACCGTCTTGTCAATACTCGCCGAAGCCAGTCGCGTCCCGTCCGGACTAAAGGAGATGCTAATGACGGGTGCAGTGTGTCCTTTGAGCGTGCGCGTCTCCTGACCCGTGGCCGCGTTCCACACCTTCACCGTCTTGTCAAAACCCGCCGAGGCCAGCCGTTTCCCGTCCGGGCTGAACAATACGCTGAGGACAAAATCGGTGTGTCCTTTGAGTGTGAGCGTCTCCTGACCTGTGGCCACGTCCCACACCTTCACCGTCTTATCCCTGCTTGCCGAAGCCACCCACGTCCCGTCCGGGCTGAAACACACGCTGGCGACAATGTCAGTGTGTCCTTTGAGCGTGAGCGTCTCCTGACCCGTGGACAAGTCCCATACCTTCACCATCTTGTCATCCCCTGCTGAGACCACCCGTGTCCCGTCCGGGCTGAACGATACGCTGGTAACTGCGCGGGTATGTCCCTTGAGCGTGAGCGTCTCCTGACCCGTGGACAAGTCCCATACCTTCATCGTATTGTCGTCACCTGCCGAAACCAGCCGAGTTCCGTCGGGGCTGAAACATACGCTGGAGACCGGTGCGGTGTGTCCTTTGAGCGTGAACATTTCCTGACCTACAGCTGCGTCCCACACCTTTACTGTCTCGTCAACACCCGCCGAGGCCAGCCGCCGCTTCCCGTCCGGGCTGAACGACACGCTGAGGACCGGTCCTGTATGTTCCTCAAGCGTGAGCATCTCCTGGCCTGTGGTCACGTTCCACAACTTTATCGCATTGTCAAAACTCCCGGAGGCCAGCCACATGCCGTCCGGGCTGAACGACACGCTGAGGACCGGTGCGTTATGTCCTATGAGCGTGAGCGTCTCTTGGCTGGACTTTTCGATCAGATCTGAAGACTGTTTCTGGCATCCCGCAAGGCAAATGAGCAACATCACGGTCACACGGTTCACGGTAAATCTTTTCGTTCGTTCGGCCGGGAAACTGTTGTTCAGGTCATCCATACTTATCCCGTTCCTTCTTGCTCATCTTTCGCCAGTCCCGCGGTGCAATAACTTTGTGGCTGTCGGACCATAGTTCTGTTTGAAGCTTACTCGCTTGTTTTTCAGCATTCGGCAAACTGGTGTCGTCCGGCGCGTACTTCACATAATGCCACACCATCCCGGCAGCGACAAGCGCACGGATGATCAGCGTGTTGTCGTGGTCCATGTCACCGATCGTGCGATCATGGTGGTTGTCACCGTATGACACGTCTTCAGGACATTGCCCAGCACGGAAGCTTTCAATACCTCGGTTGCATCGTTACCGAATGGCTCTCCACGTTCCGACATTCACCGCTGTGTACCGCATAATTGCACCTTCGTGGGTTCAGTTCAGTACGTTCCGGAAAAGCTGGTCAACCTTCTCCACCTGTTCGGCCTGAGCACCCTGCAGCAGATGCGTGTACGTGTCAGCTGTAAACTGATGTTCCCAAGCCTTTCCTGGAGCGCCTTCATGGATACGCCGGCTGCCAGCATCAGTGATGTCTGAGATGATGGAAGTGGAACCCGTCGGGGATCCCGACATTCTTCGGGATTGGATGCCAGAGTCGCCGGTCGAAATTGGACGTTCTGTGCAGCATTCCGGTCGTGTTCGGAAAAACCAGCGGGATCAACTCAGGATCCATGTCCTTGGCAATCGCCTTTTCATGCCGCCGCCGCAGCGCCTCAATCTTAACCTGTCCCAAGGGCACCATTCAGCGACCTGCGGCGATTTCAGCTGAATAAAAAGCTCCCCGCAACCACGGAGGAGCCTTAGAGTGTCTGCAGTGTGAATGGCCGACGAAAGTCTGTCTCCCCACAGCAAAACGCCTGCGGAATTATCCAGTAATATCTGTTAAACAGGTGAACCAGCTCCGGCGCAGCACAGCAACGTCAGCAAGCGATCACTGAGAAACAGCACACCCTTCCATTTTCTTTTATGCCTCCTTGGATACAGGTCTTACTCTGGCAACGAGTGGAAGGCCGCCGAAAGTGAAATAAGACGGGTCCGACGGGCCCGAAGATCCCGCTTCGGGAAAATCCCCCGCATCACGCCCTTCAGTGCCGTTGGTTCCACGTCATCGGTTGCATACGTCAACACTACGGCCAAACGGCCGGTGTAACGAGTGTTGGTCACATCATCCATCACCAGATTAACGTCGCCCTGCAGCACCGCGTGCCGTTTCGCACCCTGCAGTCCGGCTGGCTGCAGGGTGAGTAAGCCCGTAAGTTCCCTGACATAGCCAGACCGGGTCATCATTGCCGGCGGATAAAACTGCTCCAACCAGTCTTTCAGTTCCCCCGGGTCAATCATAGTGGTTTCAGACGGATAGTAGAGAACACGTCGCTGCTTGTCGTTCAAGGCAACGACTTCGACAACCGGGGCGCGGAAAGAATTCATAACGGAATCAACGCTGGTGAGAAAAAAGCGGACTCCCGCCAGGGGCCGCATCTCGTCGGCAACATTCAGCTTCGGAAACGTTAGCCGTGGTTCACGATTAGCTCTGAAAGTTGTAGGCAGTCGCAGCCTGGACGAAACCTCCGCAATGTGTGACCGAACATACTCACCCATTCGCTGTTGACTGTTACCCAGTGAACTCGGTCCCTTACCTGGAAATGCTGAGAAACCGGTGATGGTTTCGCCACTGGAATCGAGCACAAACATGGTCACGTTGCTCGGCAACGGTCCCAGCCGTAGCCGGTGAATCGAACGATGAACCTCCTCAACCTCCACGGGCATTTCTCGTAAGTTACGACCATTCCAGGCCGCTACAATGTAGGGACGTAACGCGTTAACAACGTTTGGGCAGGAGAGAGAACTCCCTCTCAAATGATCCGCGGAAGCTCAGCAGTGGCCACTGAAGAAATCTGCCGGGCCACTGTAGTTCGTTACCAAGATGAAGAAAATCGGCCGCTTTTCCTGCAATGCTCGCTGCTTGGCAGCAGCGAGATCTTCGGCCCAGTCCAAGCTGTAGAACGACAGGGCGCGCTTTGTCGGCAGTGCGGCCTGGTATTCCGCGAGGATCTGCTTCACGCCCTGCTGGTCGGCCGAAAATATATTGAGCGGTGCCGGGACGGGCCTGGAAATATGCCGCGGTCTCCCGACGGGGTTTTGTGGTCTGAATCCGGATCGACGCGAACGAGTGAACCGGCGACGATTTTGGTTGGATCGCTTCCCAGCAAGCGGTTGCGGGCTGGTCCGCTGTTCGGAAGACGGACCAAACAGCTCAAGCGGACTGAACTGACCGCCACGGTCCTCGTTCAGCTGATCAAATAACTTTCCGCGATCACGTGGTGGCCCCGCTGCCATGACCAACCCGGAGCAGAAACAACAAATCAGGACCAAGAGACGCATGGGTTGCTCCATTTCTTTGAAGAAAGTGATTCGTTGCCGGTTTCTCTGTCAGAACGGGAGTATGAAAAGTGCCCCATCCACCGTCCCTTATCAGCGGAAAACTGTGAATGGAGATGGTCCTGCTTTGGGATTCGCCCTTTTTTGACGGGCATACAAGAATGAAACCGCGAAGGATGAAAAAGGTATCGAATAAACTCGGAAAAATTCCCTTGGTGTTGTCGTGGATCGTTTCTGGAAAACCAGTCACGTGCGATCATCTGCTCACGAACCGGCTTAAATTTTAGCGGTCCGAAATCATTCCATCTGCGATGTCAGTAACGCCAGCAGCGATGACTGGCGTTACTAAGGATGGCGTGTTTCTTGACGGTAGCCCCGACTGCAACGAACTGCTTCCCGCCGTACACGGATATTTGTGCAGTATCGCCCGCGCCGATACGTTGATCGGCGGGCTGGCGGACTCTCTCGACGAGAGTTCATATGCTGACAACACCACCATTTTGTTCTGGTCGGGTCACGGCTATCATTATGGTGAAAAGCAGCGCATGGCCAAACGCTGGCTGTGGGAACGCTTCACGCATGTGCCCTGTATCGTGGTCGTCCCCGGCGTCAGAAAGCCGGGCAGACGCTGCACGCTCCCCGTCGATCTGATGTCCGTCTGTCCGACGTTGTCAGAGCTTTGCGGCATTCCCGTTCGGAAGGAGAACGAAGGGGTCAGCATTGTTCCGCTGCTGACCTCCTCCGCAAACACGGCGGTAAGACGAGTGCAAAGTTAAAAGCTGAAGGAAAAGGAACTTGAACCTAAGCCGAGGGTTTACATTGATTGAACTGCTGGTCGTCATCGCCATCATCACATATGCAGACAATTATACAGCCAGCCAGGCTGGGCGATGATCCATGCTCCGACTACTTCATCCACGAACCGGGGCGATGGCGGACCAGCCGAGCAGGTACCGAAGTACCGGCGAGAAACCGGAAGCAAGATCAGTCGGTATGCCATTGCGAAAATCGTTGAACGGTTTGATCCAAGAGCGACAGTAGTAGCACAGAATCGCCCGGCGAGGTGAGTCGGTATGGTTTGCTCCGCTGCGATGCCAGGTATTGGACAACCAGACTGCTAATGACCCGGCTGGCGCCGTCAAAGCGATTTCACCTTTCAGCTCGCCTTCGGACCACTGAGGTTTACGCCGTGAAAGATGGCTGCCGGGTACGACGCGCGTTGCCCCGTTGTCTTCCCTGAAATCATCCAGCATCCAGACGTTCTGAGTGGTCAGTGGGAAATCCGGGAGTGGTTCCGGCAGTTGACCGAGCGGTACATCAACGTGCCATGCACCCCCATCAGTATGCGGCCCGATGCTGGTGGCGCTGCAGTCGGAAAGTACGCAGTCCGCTCCAAGGACCCTTCGTACGAGGTTAAGCACGGTCGGCTGTTCTGCCAATGCCGCAGCGCATGCGGCCTTCGCTGGCAGATTCCAGATTCGTTGGGACTTTCCCTGATCGAACAATGTAGGCAAATGAATGAAAGTCTTGTTCACCTTATTGATCTCGACGGGCCAGGGCGTGTTCAGATTCTGTGCCCTTGTGTATCGGATTCGCTTCAGCATCCGCTGGAGTTCGGCTTCACCGACCGAGTAATTACTTCGCAGGAAGGTGGCGATCTCGTGATCGTCCAAACATTCGGGTTCGTCGTCGCCGACAATCGGGTCAGATCGCTCGCCAGCCATGATCCGATCGACCTCGGTGGTAACCTGGCTGACTTCCGCAGAATCCAGAACGTTCTCGATGACGGCGTAACCATGTTCCAGCAGGTCATCAAGTACTGAGTTCATGCGAATGCCCTGATTCAGTCCCGGGTCAATGATGACGTGGATCGAATAGACTTTGGCCTGTCAAATTAGAAACGAAGCTGTAAGGTTGCAAGCCTCGAATGAACAAGACTGTTTTCGTCCAGGGTTGTCCTGTTCAACGAACAGAACCGCAGAGCTGCAGCGTGTCTTCGTCCGAATCCAATCAAACGGCCCTTTTAAGGTTTGTATTCTCAAATAATGTGCTGGGGCAGGATAACGTCAGATGGTGGGTTTCTGAAAAACGGCACCAGTCCGACAGGGAATTCAGTTACCACTTTGCAGCGTTCATTTTCGAGAAGAAGATTTGCTCAAGAGGTTTGACGTGGGTCAATTAGATCCCGGATCTTCGTGTTTTATCAATCCTGTGCTGTCATTCGCTCTGCAACCAAAGCCGCCAGTGTCACCTCGGTCCCTGCCAGTCCCAGTGAATAGAACAACGTGATTTCTTCACTGGCCCGCTCGTGTATAATGGTACCTGCTACGATCGGCGCCAGCTCTTGCAGGCGATCATGCAAAGGGCTTGCTGCAGTGATAAACTGATCGCCGTATTGATCGACCTGGGCCATAGTGTCCGTTACCAGCAGTGCTGCCCGCTCGGCTACACTGAGGTCGAGTTCCTGGTTGTTTTTGAACTTCGGGCCGATGTTGTTGATGTGCACACCCGGCTTGAGCCAATCGGCCTGAATCACCGAGGTAGGGCTAACCGTAGCACAGATCAGCACGTCCGCTCCTTCTACTGCTTCGCGCGTTGAGGCGGCTGGCTGTACCAGTTGCCCGAGCTCCTTGCTCATTTGTTCGGCAAACTCACCGCAGTGCTGTGGATTGCGACTGAATACTCTGATCTTATCGAATTGTCGCACTGCCGCAGCCGCCAGCAACTGAGTTCTCCCTTGCGATCCGGTGCCGATGAGTCCCAGCACTTTTGAATTGGAACGCGACAGATACTTGATGGCCAGGCCACCGATGGCACCGGTTCGAATCGGACCCAGTTGAGTTCCCGCGACCAGCGCCTTGATGGCACCGGTGTTGCCGCAGAAAACAGCCACCAGCTCGTCACGCTCCGACGATTTGAAATGCTTCATATCATAGACCCGAAAACCGACCAACGAATTGTCACCGGTCGAACCCCCGACGGTAAACACGAATTTACCGGCTTCGGCAAGGTCAGTATCGGAACGTGCCGGCGCGATTAACGTATCCGCGGCATGCAACCGAAAAGACTCTTCCATGCAAGTCAACGCCTGCGGCATACTCAGGTATCTGGCAATGTCATCGTCAGTAATTAACAGATAACTCACTTGGCAGTCCTTCAGTTGATCGAAAACTCTGGTACTCGCAAAAACTCAGGGACATACGTTTCTTCCACACGCTTAGTTCATGCCAGGATGTCCAGGACGACTTATCCGTCCTGGAAGGCAAGCCGTATTTCTTCACCATTTCAGACGCGGCGGCATTTTTCACTGTTTCTTCGGTTTACCGTGTTCATTTTCTGCGGAGACGAAGGCCGGGAACCGGTTCAGCAGACAACCACTTTCTTGAGATACCCTCCGTATTTCAAGAAACGTCGATCCGCACAGCATGAAGTGCTCTTGCAGTTCGACTCTGACGACCTGCAGCCTTCCGTGCAACGTCCACCTTACCTTGTACTCCATCCACGTTTAATTGTGCAGCGTCCGCATTTGGGCTCTTTGCTCAGCCGGAGAAAACAAACAAATCGAGGTTAGTGCATTCGTCTTCGGGCGAATCGATGTGGGCACGGCAGTCGATGATCAGCATTCATCAGATCCTCTGGACTGCATTAACGACCGACCCGGTGATCCGGGCGTGTCGAACGTCAGATTTTGAAGTACAGAGTGTTGCGAGCGTCGAATGCGAGTTGAGACAACACTTATGCTTTTCTTGCTCCTCGTGAAGTGTCCCGCAAATGTCAACCGATTCCAGCTTAGTGCATACTCAGCAATCAATCATCATCGCAAAGTTGCTCAGTACCCGGTGGCATCACACAGGGCGCAGTTTACCATTGCCTGCCTGGTGCTGGGCGCGGTATCCCGAACAGCCCTGTCGCAGGCTGAGCAATTGGTTGACTTTCGGCGGCAGAGCAGGCCGATTCTTGCCGACCACTGCCTGCAGTGTCACGGATCGGACGAAGGAGCTCCCCAGGCGGACCTCTGACTGGATGTTGCGGAAGTTGCCGTTTCGCTACGGGACTCCGTCCGCTGGGTGTTCACTGCACCACCCCCGGTCGCGGGTTCCCGACGTCACGATAAACAACGTCATTGATGGCTTCGTCCCGCATCGGCTGCAGTGGGAGGATGTGTGTCGGTCTTACGCCATTGCCGCGCGAGCTGGACGAATTCACCGAACTGGCTGAAAAAGATCTGCCTGCGGCGCTCGAGGAACTGGTCGAGTGCCTGTTGGCCAGTGATTACTTTGGCGCGATATGGCTACGTCAGTGGCTCGGTGGCGCCCGATACGCGGACAGCAATGGTTACAAAAAGGACTTGCGCAGTGAACAATGGACATGGCGCGGCTGGGTGATTGTGTCGATCAATAACGATATGCAGTACGAACGGTTTATCATGGAGCAAGTCGCCGACGGTCTGGTCAATAATCCATTGCAGTGGCAGCAAATCGGCCCAATGAGTTCATTCGACAGTTGATTGGTTTGATTGGTCGGACGTAGACTGGTGAATGCTGGAGGTTCCTTAGCGTGAGCGTGTATCGAATCACACTCGCCGTTCAACCCCCTCGGAGCGTTACATATGGCAGAGCAAAACTGGCTGCACCCGATGATCTCACGGCGTACTGCGGTCCAGGCTGGAGCCGTTGGAATGCTCGGGTTGGGAATGAACCATCTTACCGGATTGAGGACAGCCGCATCGGCGGCACCGGATTCAGCTGGCTCCGGGAAAGCAAAGGCCTGCATCTATATCTTTTTGTCCGGCGGTCTTGCTCAGCAGGACAGCTTCGACCTGAAGCCGAATGCGCCGGACACGGTGCGTGGTGAATTTAAACCGATCAACACACGGACGCCCGGCATCGACATCTGTGAACATTTGCCGATGCTTGCCGAGCGCAGTGATCGATGGGGCTTGGTTCGATCGCTGACGCATCCAACCAATGGTCACACACGGGGTCACTTCTTTATGTTGACCGGTCGCAGCGAGGCTCCACCCGGTTTCGGTACCCGAAAGCCACGACCCACCGACTGGCCTTCGATTTCTTCAATCGTGGGCGATGCGTTGCCACCGCGAAATCATAATCTGCCGCCGGCAGTCGTGCTGCCGGAACGACTTGTCCACTGGTCAGGCGGTGTAATACCCGGAGCCTACGGAGGAATGATGGGCCGGCACCGTGACCCGTTTTTTATTGAAGCAACGTCGTATGGAGATCCCGGCTGGCGCGGTGCCTATCCCGAGTACACGTTTTATCAGTGGCCCAATAAAACCCCTTCTTCTCCTGCGCCAACTATATTTCAGGCACCAAACCTAAAGCTTGAGGCCGGATTGTCAGCTCGTCGTTTGGATGGTCGTCTGCAGTTACTGGATTCCCTGAACTTACAACGTTCGGCGTTGGAATCCTCTGCGATTGCATTTCAGTATAGCCGGCAGCGCGAGTCCGCAATTTCTTTGCTCACCAGTGCTCAGGTCGCGAATGCTTTAGATGTAACCACCGCCGATGCAAAGACGCTGGAGCGATACGGCCGCAATACCTTTGGTTGGTCGTTGTTGATGGCTTCCCGGCTGGTCGAGGCGGGGGTTAATCTCGTGCAAGTGAACCTGGGAAACAATGAGGCATGGGATACTCACGTAAATGCATTCTGGCGGTTGCGGGAGAAATTGTTTCCACCCACGGATCGGGCGCTGTCGGCATTGTTGGACGATCTGACGGACAGGGGTCTGCTTGACACGACATTGATTGTGATGGGTGGCGAATTTGGCAGGACGCCCGAAATATCCGGAATACCGGAACAACACAGCGAACCCGGGCGAAATCATTGGGGAGCGGCTCAGACATTATTCCTGGCAGGTGGTGGTGTTCACGGTGGTTCTGTGATCGGGGCCACCGATAAAATTGGTGCTTATCCTGCGGATAACCCGCAAACTCCGGAAAATATGGCGGCGACGATCTATCAGGCTTTGGGCATACCGCCGACTGCCGCCTGGCATGACGAACTCGATCGACCACATCAAATCTACCATGGGCAGCCGATTCCCATACTGACTTGACCTGATATTGTTGTTGCCATAACGGAACTCAAGGCCGGATGAACTTCCAGAAAGATTAATTGGGCTGCAGGTGTGCGGAGAGAACGAACGACCGACATCACGGTCGTTTGCCTCACGTGTTTTGCATCTGCAGACGGGCACGCCGGGACCAGGTTGGCAAGAAGGCCATCAATCACGTTCACAAAACGTTGACGCCGAGTATGATCGATATCCGGCGCCCGGTATTATTCCACGGCGATGGTTTGCTGTTCCGGAAAGCACCATGGCAGCAATAATTCTTCCGCCACCGGGACTAACGGATGGTCACCAGTGCTGAGCCGCATCTGTGCGTCCTGCATCGTACCACGTCCAGGGATTTCGCGAATTGGTCCTGTTCGCAATGGACTCAAATGCATGCATCTCCTCAAGGGCAGTTCCTCGCTTTCGGTGCGAGTTCTTTTGCTGCTCATTCCCCCGGGATGTCACCCCTCGGTAACTGGCTAACCCTTTATCAGGCCCGTCGGATGATGTTCGAGTAAAGCCGGTTGCACAGACTGATCGACCAGCTGGCGGCGTCTCTCCGTGCTGTTTTGCGTCGGCTGTGTGATTCCACTGCGATGTCATCTTCAAGAACACGTTAGTGATTGACACATTTGCCTGATTTTCCATCAGTTTTAGAGCAATTCAGTTTGGCATCGTCTTTGCTTTAGGTGTGACCGCTGCAAACGCTCAAGGCGTTTTCAGACGACAACATGGGCTCTGGAGACCGCACAAATGAGATGCTTCATCACAACGATGTGGGTCCGAAACGTGTTCATGAGCCAGGATACTGCTGCGCCCGGTTTGGCTTCAATTCCGTGGCTCGTCGTTCGCTTGTGCTTCTACGCGTTCTTCTATCTGCTTAGGGCGACATGGCACAAAATCCGCGAGTTCATTGCTCTGCCGTGTCCCACGCGCGTCGAACAAAAGCTTGTCGCGGACAGTGATCCTGAGACAGTGAATATGATCTGCGGTCGAGTGGACGGCTGAGGCACACAATTGTGAAACCGGTCCACCGCACCGGAAATGGAAACTGCACGAATGGTGATGAAGTTGAAGGAGATTTTTAGAGACACTAAACGACTTCCAGGCTGTGGTTTTCTCCGCGCTGTTTTGCATCAGCTGTATTGTTTCGCTGCTAATTGGTTGTTGTCGTTGTTTTTTCCGCAATCCGGCGACTCTCTGCAGCCACGGGCACCTGCAGCTTCAGTCGTCGTCCTGCTTCCGCGGCCGCCCAGACAACAGTCTGTGCCACGACGTCGGCCCGATCAGGCTCCGCTTCCCACTGTGTTTCATCGTGGACATGCAACAGCATCCGCCCGGCGTCACTGACTTCGACGACGGCCAGTACAGCCCACAGCTTCGAGACGACGGCAGCACACGACTGCAACAGCGCGTTCAGCGCGGAGTGTGCCTGGCGTGGTTTGATGTGTCTGCCATCAATCGTCTGGATAAACCCGCGTGACTGAAACTGAAGTTTGATCGCTGTTTTCAATTGCTGCAGCGCCGGTACTTGCTGCAGCCATCGGTCCAGCACAGCCTTGCCCTGAGCTGCGCCGCCCCCGACGATATCACCGATCAGCGCCGGACCACCACCATACAGCGTCGCGTACAGCAGTCGCTTGGCCTGTGCTCTGGTTTCCAGCCCGGCAGCCTGGCGGTTGAATTCGTGGATATCACCCTGCAGCAACGTTTTTGTAAATTCTCCGCCGTCGTACTGATGGAGGTAGTGCGCCAGACATCTGGCCTCGATTCCGGACAAATCGACGCCGACCAGCACCTTGCCGACAGTCGGTTTGAACAGACGCCGAAATCGCGCTTCAGCTGGCACCTGTGCCAAATTTGGACCACTGTGAGAGCACCGGCCGGTGATGGTGGCACAGGTATTGATCCGGTGATGAATGCGACCAGCTTTAACTTGCTTCAGCCAGGCCCTCGGACCGTCACTGAGTTTCTGCAAATGGCCTGAAGCCTCACGGTACTGCAGCAGTGATCTCGCTTCAGGATAATTCAGTTTTGACAGTGTTGCTTCATCGCAGATCGGATTGCCTGCGGCTGAAGTCGGGGCGGTCCATCCATATTTACGACACAGTGCTTCAGCGACCTGCTGGCTGCTGGACGGATTCAATTCCGTCACATCGCCGAATAATGTTCCGGCATCCTCCCGAAATGCTTCCTGCAGTCCGGACTTCAACATCTGCCGTTGCTCCTGAAGTGTCTGTCTCAGAGCCAGAGCGGCGTCAATATCGAAACAGATACCATGCTGAGTCATGTGGTGGCAGTCCTGGGCAAACTGCATTTCCAAACGGACCGCGGGCATCGGTGGCTGCAGCTCCATCAGATGGTGCCACAGCTGAACGTTCAGGCGTACGTCCTGCCGACAGTATTCCGCCATTTCCTCCGACCACTGGTCAAATTTCGGTGGTTGTTGTTTGGCGCAGGTCAGACGGTCACCCCAGTCCTGCAAACGGTGTCGCTGATGTTCCGGAAACAGCATCCGCGATAATATCAAGGTGTCGTAAACATCTCCCAGCGGATCGAAGTCAGGACGGAGTTTGTGGAGGGTGGGCAGATCGAAGCCGATGATATTGTGACCGATCAGCCACAGCGCTGAGTTCAGGACCGCGCAGGCTTTGCCGAGTTCATCCGGACCGAAGACATGTTCCCGGCCGCTGTCCAGCTCGACGGCGCAGATGCACCAGATGTGAGTCGGTTCCAGACTGTCGGTTTCAATGTCAAACACCACCGGACCACGGCAGCACGGGACTTCGTCCGATCCCAGAGATTGCTTATCTTGAAACATGGCAGCTCTGGCAGTCATTTCTCTAGACGTAGTTTTTGATTCTGTGGTGTGATCTGAGATCGCTCCAGTTTTTAACGCCTCCACCAGTTCAGCTGCATATTCCTGTAACACCGGTCGGAAATGTTGCAGATTCTCGGGTATTTTAGCTGCTAAACGTCCACTGGTCTGCAATTGAAGTTCGACACCAGAGCATCGACAGATTGTCAGTAGGTGTCGGGCGTCCATTTTTCGCTCCTTAGAAAGCACTGCCAATACTGCCAAGTTTCAAGATAGGTAACTTCGTACTCACATGTTTTCTAACATGGCTGTGTTGGTGGTTGTGTTACTGGGGCGTGAAACGTGTTTGCTGATAAAGTCGCTTTCGAATATTGCCGGGTTGACTGAGAAGTTATGTGTCCTGTGACTGAGGCCACTTGTCTGCTGAACGGTGAGCCAGTGCAGATCACACAGCAACAGACATGCGGGCTGCACCGCTTTTCGATCCAACCCGTGCCAGCCCTGGCGATAAACGTCTCGCTCGCTGAATGGCGATTCAATCTTACGGCTCATCAGTTTCTGCGCCAGCAGATAAGCGCCGGCGCGGTCTGACGCCATGCCACAGCCATAGACCCGGTTGAGATGTGTCCGCAGCAGTGTTGCCCACCTCAGTGACCGGTCGACCGTATCACTGGAAATCTGTCCACGCCTCCCGTCGGCCAAATGCAGCAACAGCGCCATTGCCGGCACCAGCTTCAAATGTTTGTTGACATGGCTGCGAAACGCCTGGGGCACAGCGCAGTCACGTTTCAGCGGTTCTAAATCCACCGTTCGCCAGGTCTGCAGCAGGTTGGTCGCCTCAGGATCAAACTGAACAACGGGCACAGTGCCAACTGCACCGGTCGCCGCCGCCAGCACGGCATCTGAATTTAACCGTGTGATCAGGCGGCTGTACTGCTCCATGAGCGCGCTTTCCGGTGGCTGATCGCTGTCGATAAATTTCGGAAGCTCCGGCCAGGTGAGTAACAGGAACCGCTGGAGCAAACCGTCACCCCCCTGGTCTTCGGTCTGCTGCACCGTATTAGACAGGACTGAAGGCGTTACCGCGCCGATGATTGTCAGGCAGGCCGTGTTCAGATTGACGTCGTCACGACTGATCCGAATCTGGCTCAGCGGCGCCTTACCGCCCCACGTCATCAGTATAAATTCCCTCAGCCGGGCAAACTCCTTCAACGACATCTGCTTTAACAGACCACTGAGTTCATCACACATAACCAGCAAGCCGTTCGGATTGTGCTCCAGCAGCGACTGAACGGCTTCGACCGTGAAATCGGTGACATACAGGCGGCGCTGTTCAATCGGACGCAATTGCCGTTGCAAGTCCGACATGGCGTCTGCATGTGCCTTACGATCAATAACCTCCTCTCTGCGGATTGCCGCTGCGAGGCTTTTCTTCAATCCTTCAATCTGTTGCTCAATGACTGCATTGTACGCCTGCGTTTTGGCAGACGTTTCAGCGGACTCCTGTCGCAGTTGCTCGTCAATTGTGATAACCGGCTGCATCGCTTCCTGCATCATTGGTGACTTGCCGACGCCTGGCGGTGCAACCATCGCGGTCCATAGATTGCAGTATTCAAACCAGGTGTCGTTCTGTTTTGGTCGGACCGCCAGCCGGGTTCCGAGGCTTGCACCGAGCGCTGAGATTACGCAGCACGCAGCAAACTCAACCGGTGTCGACAAGCGACCCGCAATATTATGACACAGCTCCGATAAGTGCGCCGGCAGCAGCTCCGCTTGAAACCTCTCGACATCCGGCAGCAGTGACGGCAACGGCTGCGGCATTTTCACGGGCTGTATGGTCGCGTTCACCTGCGGCTGCGGTGCTGCGGAATCAACCTGGATTCCTGACAAGTCGATCGAAACTGGCGGTTCGAGCGATTGCCGCAGTTCCGACCACCCCCATTGGGATTCCGGAGACTGATGGCGACTGCCGGCAGCGAGACCGCCGTCCGGATGCTGAATCACGTATGCCGATGTATCGTCTGTTCGGCCGCTGACAGGATCAAAAGTGAACTCCCAGAGTCGACCCCCGTCCTCCAGTATTTTCGGGTTGGGGTGTTTCAGCGGAGCGTTCACGTCGAGCAGCCACTGCTGTAAATCCAGCCCGCCACCGTTAGTGCTGGTCTGAGAACGTCGTTCAACGCAGCCAGCAGTATATTCGTCCAGCATGGTCGTAGTAACGAACGCAGCATTACTGTGACTATCGTGCACCGTGGCAACGCGACGGGCTTTCAGATTGACGCTGCCCGGTATGCGTGCGATACGGCTCGGATCCCCAACGCTGGAGTCAATCACACAGTGCTCGTTGTTGCACTCTGCTGCCAGCACTTTCAACCAGTTATTGATACCAAACGTTATCTTTGGCTCATTCGACAGATCACATTTATATAAAATATGGTGGCCATTGCCGGTGCATATATTCAGCGAGGGTTCCGGCCAGCCCTGCTGTTGGAGCCACGTCGTTGCGATAGTTGCCGTGTGTTTAGCAGCGATCAAATCGGCATCAGTTGCCGGCTTGGTCTTGCAGTCGATATCAACAAGCAACCAGTGCCGGCAAACGATATCGCCGTTCGCGGCGGCGCCTCGACCTGCATGCCAGTCGCAGGTGGTTGAATCGCGGAGCCGGTTCAACGTCCAGTAAGTATTGAAACCCTGTGCCTGTAGATCGGTCACTGCGTCGCACAGCGTTTCGGCGGAGTCATACCGGCCCAGCGTATTTTCCCCTCAGGCGTAATCGCACGCAGTTCAACAGTCTGCTGGGGTTCAAACAGTAGGCGCCAGGCTCCGGTAATGACCGCCTGGTCAGGTTCAACTATAATGCTCATGCTGGTTTCCACTGACCCCCGGCGCCATCATGTACACTTTGACGGTGCCGGGGTTTTTCCATTGCTTATCAAAACAGTTCTTCAGCGGCAGCATTGAGATTCGGCTGAGGTTGTTGCACAGGCGGCTGCACTGCAACAGGCACTTGCTGAAACTGTTGGACCGGTTGCTGGACGGACTGTATTTCCTGCAGTCGTCGCTCGATCTGGACGTTGATCGTCTGCGAGGGTGCATCCGGTCCCACCGAGGTGGCATATAACCAACTCTCGTGAACTTGTCGTCACGAGGAACCATGGTCAGAGCGAACCGTCGACCCAGCAGTGACGCTGGTGCGAGGCCTGCCGGCACTTCGCCGCCGCAGGTGATGCGCAGGAACTGATACAAGTCACCGACCCGCGTAAATGATTCTGGTAAACGTCGCGTGACAATTTCACCGGCAGACGGTCCACAATCGACCACAAACACAAACTCGATTGACGGCTTCCAGCCCGCCTGTGCCGGCGGCCGGCGTTTGATCGCTGACAATGTTCCATGATGGCTGCCTGTCAGCGTGCAGCCGGCATCGCAAAAATCCCAGGTTACTGTCATTGCTAGTCTCCGAATCCAGTTTGTGCTGCCTGTTGAAAGACGCCGGCAGCGATCGCGTGTCAGTCCGACTGGCAATCCAGCCATTCCAGGAAATCTCCGCCTCGCACAAACCTGCGGGATCCGACCCGGATGACCCGGAGCCCTTTTCGTCGTGCTTGCCGCATTGCATGACGACCCAACCCACTTCGTTTCATGAAGTCGCTCAGCAGATAAATCACATGGGCATCGATCGGACCCAGGTCGCTGGATGATTTTGTCATTATCAATACTCCGTCACGGACTTCCGTGAGTTACCGCCTGTCTAGGCAGGTGCGGCATATATCCACGGGCGCGTCAAAATCCGGGATGTCGACTTCAAAGTGAACAGCCTGATTGACGCCACACAGCGTGCACTGCGATCCGCCATTCCGTTCGTCGTCTTAGAAAAACACGGCTCGGACTTCAGTCCAGAGCACTCGGACGGTTCTTCCGAAACGACGGGACGGCAATTCACCTGTGTCGATCAAGTCGAAAATTTTGCTCTTCGAAATTCCGGTCGCCACACAGATCTCATGGATCTTGGCCAGACCACCAATCGGATATCCGTCGGAGGCTAGAAGTCGGCCTGAGTCATCGCGGTAGTTGCTTAACCCTGACGAGGCCTGCAGTGCTTCATCGCTAAGCTCCCCAGGCCCATGTTGCCCCTGGGGTGCTGTCTTCAGCGACGTCTTTTTCTTCGTCCGTGGTCGTTGTACGGAACCTACGGTCGTCGTTTGCTCGCGTGGGAGTGCCATTGCGGATTTCTCCGGAATGCGCCGTCCACTCCCATAACCGGCTGGTTAATTCATTGGATGCCGCCCATTACAGAATCTGCAACAATCGGTAATGGGCACAGCTATGAGCGTGGTATCTTTGATTGTGCGACGAGTTGCCAGTCTAAAATCCCTGAGGGACGCCATTTCTCCCCAGGACATACAACCCGCCACTGACTCCGTCTGTACAGCGAGGTGGCACCCGAAGTATCACCTCATACCGGTTTCACCAGCGATACAACGCAGATAGCCCGCTTCCTCGGATCAGGTAAAAAGCAGGATTCAAGTCCAGTCCGGACGGTACTCAGACGCTCCGACCACCTCACCATGGCCATAGCTCAACACTGTGGGCAGACCAGAACCCTCTTTACGCTGCGCAATCAAAATAGGGCCAGCACCGGCTGCTCGATTCTCTTCGATCGATAAAGTGAATCCCATACCGCGTAATTCTGCTGCAATTTCCTCTTTCAGATACCTGCGCAGTTCCGCGAGCTGTTCCGGCACCTGACTCTCAGTGCGAAAACCCAACCTTCGACTGAGGTCTGTAAAAAACAAGCCCTGATCGAAATAATCTTCTATCTGTTCTATTGCGTTCGCTCGGCTCATCATCTGAACATCTGGCAGGTCAGCGGTTGTGTCCAGGTACCGTAATAGGTTTTAGTCCCAAATCGCCGGGAAGACCAAACAGACTGAACCCAAAGACGAGCAAAAATTCGATGTGGTAAGTAACCGTCAGGTCAAAATCCAGCCGGTTAACCGCGAGCCAGCTGTGACACCGATGGAGCCTGCAAACATCACGATACCGAAGACCATTCCGTGGGACCGGTTACCCGTGCCTCCAGTGTGTTGATTCCCCAGGACGTGGCCACACTTAATCGGAACATGATCTGGCGGAGGGGGGCAGGTCAGCGGCTGGGACGACGGAGACCAGGGAGACTTTTCTGCCAGCAGATTGGAGCCGCCAAGGCCAACAGTCTGGTCGACTTAAAGCTCCTGGAGTACGTCCTGCGCGACGACTTATATAAACATGTCCAGCTGTTCGTCGTGCTCCATCGCGCTGTAGCGCTCGTTGTTCTCATGTGATTGCGGGACGCTGCCAATGGGAACGATTTCAAATGGAAAGATCGAGGGCTCGACGCCCTTCTGCTCCACTCTAAGACACCCGTTGTGAGCAATTGACGATGCATGTTTTCTTTTGACGTATTCAAGGCTTGCAACACGCAATTCGGATTGCTCTTGTCTCGTTCGTGCTGCGTCCGACTTGTCCACAATTGACAGGAATTTGTACACATTGCCAGAAGTTCGTGCAAACTGCCGCAGGGTGTCAAATCTTCGGCACCGGTGGCTTCTGCGGCGGATAGTTTAGTACGTGGCTCGTTGGCGACGCCACCAAAACGGCACGAGCCCGACTGTGGAAAATAACATCAGGAGAGCCGTGGAAGGTTCTGGAACAACCAAAGTGGTCGAACCATTGATCGCAAAGACGAACCGCACTTCGTCGGAGGCGAAGTAACTACCGCCGTTGTTGCATGAGAAATAGTAGCTGTCCAGTGCAGCAACCGGCTGCGAGGGCAAAACACCACCATGGTTCCAAGAGTAGGACAAGGTTTCGCCTCCGTCCACAAGGAGCCAATACGCGGTGTTGTTACTCAGAGTGACTGCGCCGATCGGCGTAAACGTGAAGTCATGTACAAGATCATCGGGGAACGCAGGATTGGTCAGGGTTCCAAGCGAGCTTCCGGGAGCATTTCCACCAGCATCATCGCTGTGCAACGAGATTACAGGGGTCGGATCGGAACTTTGAGTGGACTGAAGACGCAGAATCACATTGTCCAATGTGTAGTCGGCACCAGCGGGCAGAATGAACTTGACGGCTCCCTGGGACTCTTCGTCGGCACCAAATCCCGAATTACCTATCGGTTCCGTGAATCCTCCACCAGGGGTGGTAGCAACATTCCCGATGAGTAGTAGACCGGCGTGGCCGGCATTGGGAACCAGCAATCCCAAGCAGACAATGGCGCCCAGAACTGAAACCCGGCCGTGGAGTGGTGTGACAACGTTCATCACAGTTAATGATAATGCCACAGGAACCAAGTAACAAAAGTTTTCTGGACCTCGTATCAGAAATCCGGTGATGTGGGCAGCATCCTGGCAGGACCAGACTCTCGCATTGCGAGACAATTCCTGCTACGAAGTCTCGCTCGTCACTCCATCAACATGGGAAACGCGGTGATGCATGGCGGAATTCGACTTGGTGATATACGGTGGCACGGTCGTCGACGGTCTGGGAACGCCGAGATGTCGCAGTGACATTGGAATTCGGGGCGATCGCATCGTCGCGATTGGCGCATTGGACGCGGCCAGTGGTGCAGCAGCGCTGGACGCCACCGGCCAGATCATCGCTCCGGGGTGTATCGATGTACATAACCACTCCGACGGGTGGCTTCTGAAAGAGCGGCAGTTCCTACCCAAGATCAGCCAGGGCTTCACGACGGAAGTGATCATGGCCGATGGTATTTCGTACGCACCCGTCGCATCTGACACGGCCATCGAGTGGATTCACTACCTGCGCTCCATCAACGCACTCACTGTATCCGAGTACAGCGGCTGGAAAACCATCGCCGACTACATGCGCCGCATCGACGGACGCACAGCTCAGAACGCCATCGCACAGATACCGTATGCTAATGTTCGCACTCTCGTGATGGGCTGGGGACGAGAAGTACCCGACGACGTGCAAACGCAGTTGATTCAGGCAGAGGTACGCCGTGGCATGGAAGAAGGTGCAGTCGGTATCTCCACGGGCATTGACTATGTGGCACAGTCGTTTTCAACGACGGACGAACTCGTCAGCGCCTGTCAGGCTATGGCTGAATACGGCGGTCTTTACGTGACGCACGTGCGGTACAAGAAGGGTCTGATCAACGGAATGAAGGAGGCAGTCGAAATCGGTAAACGGGCCGGTGTCGCCGTACACATCTCACACCTGAAGTCACCGACGGCCAAGCTTACCGAGGAAGTTCTCAACTACGTCGATCATGTCGCCGTCAATGAGGTTGATTTTTCTTTCGACATTTACCCCTATCATCCCGGCAGCACGATGCTGCACTTTCTGCTGCCATATGAAGTGTGGGAGGACGGCCCGTTACAGGTGGTGCCGAAGCTGGTCGAGCCCCGGGTGCGCCGGTTGGTGGCTGCCTCGCTGTTAGACGCACGCACTCCTCTGAATCGCATCCATCTGGCCTGGTTCGCATCGAAGGAGAACTCACAATATCAGGGCCTGTCCGTCGCGGAGTACATTCGCCTCACCGGCAGGAGCTCCGCCGACGCCATCTGCGATCTCCTGATCGAAGAGAACCTTGCAGTACTCGCCGTCTTTCGGCCGGGCGGGGAGGACGAAAATGTCGACACCCTTGTCGACCCGTTCCTTCAACACGACAAGTTTATGCTGGGAAGCGATGGGATTTACTATCCTGACGGGATCGTCCACCCACGTGTGTATGGGTCCGTTCCGCGGCTGCTCGGACCGCTTGTTCGCGACCGCAGCCTCTTTTCCCTGGAAGACGCGGTGCGCAAGGCCAGCGGTTACCCGGCGGAGCGATTCGGTCTGGTGGACCGAGGCATCGTGCGCGATGGAGCGTTCGCGGATCTTTTCGTCTTCAATCCCAATACGATCAGCGATACGGCCACCTACTCTGACCCGCATCAGTTGGCAGCGGGAATCGATACCGTGATCATCAACGGCAAGATCGTGTTCTCGAGCGGTGAAGCGGTTGGCGCAAACGAAATCGACCAGCCAGGGCGGGCGTTACTGTATCGTCGTTAGTTGCGTTCAACCAGACGGCAGCAGCGGACATACGTCACGGATTCCTCCGTGACATAAAAGGCGACGACGATCGTGCCATCGGAAAGTTGCGTCACGGATGGTGTTCCGAACGTGAAGTGATGATACGAATGCATCACGTTTTCCACGAGGTCACGCTTCGGAGCTAATACCGGAGCGCTGCGCACCTGTGCCGGCACCACACCCCAAAGCTCCAAATGGTTCGCCTCATCAAACGTCGCGCCTCCATTGTCCGAGAGAACAGCCCGGATGCCAAATGGATCGCGCCGGTGATTGGTCACGGCAATAACACGACCACTCTGCAAACTGCACACATCGGTGACCTGTCCCCAAAACCCTGCGTCCCGCGGTTCGGTCCACGTGCGACCTGCATCTTCGGAGAACGTTGTGTGAACGTTAAGCCCACAATCCTTCTCCATGTCGTGCGTCCAGTAAACACCGAGCAGACGGCCATCGGCGATCGCCGTGAGGCGAAGATCGAGGTAGAAGGGGTTCCTTGAGACATGGGCCGCCTGGACCGGCTCCCACGTTCGGCCACCATCGCTCGAACGGCTGACCAGACCAGCCCAATGGTCCTCGGGTACCTGGGGCGACTTCCCGCCGGGCGCTTCACCGGCGATTACGAGCGTGCCGTCCGGCAGTGTCGCCAGGTTCATGCAAAGATAAAAGACAGGATAGGGAGCAATGTCGAAGAGGGTGGGCTCCTTCCATTGAGTGCCATCGCGTGACCGGACGGAATAGGTCGTTCGTTCTTCCTCACCTCTCTGACAGGCAAGCCACGCGAGGACATCCCCCTTCTGAGTAACACCAAAGCCGCCTGCAAATCGCGGTGGTCCGCCGTCCTTGCCGGGCAGATCAGGCAATGGACCGGTACATTCCCACGTCCGGCCACCATCGGTCGAGCGGTGTATCGTAGCCAGTGCATCGTCACTTTCACGCGCCGAGCCATGGCGACAAAGACACAGGAGCGTGTCGTTCGCAAGAGCGCAGATGGACGGAAACGCAACATACTCGCTCAGCTTATTGGGTATCGCGTTACGATAAATCGTGTTGTGATCAAGGACTTCGAGATGTGTCATCGGGTTTTCTCACCTGGTTGTGATCGTTCTCTTCTCAAAACTTGTTGTGGTTGTGAGACACACGGACCTGTCAAAGCACACTCACGCGGATGAAACTGGCAGCCAGAAAATCTGCGCTTCCGCCACCGGAGTGATGCAATGTGCAGTTCGAACCAGGCTTCATCAGGCACGCGCTCTGATCTGTCTGTTAATCGTACCTCGAACGATGTTCATATAGCCAGTCGGGCATTTATCCGCACTTTTGATGACTTAAATCTGCCGTGAAACCAGCTGCAATTGATCAATCGAGGTTCGTGTATCGTTTTGCTGATTCGGGTAGCCGAGGCATCCAATGACTCAGATTGAACCTGCAATGAGCGTGGCGGTGTCAAAACCGATTGATGGCACAACGCGGTTAAATGAAATCGGTCAGAACCTGCAAATGATTCCAACACTGTTTTTGGACAGATGCTTCGGTGTTCCTCACCGAAATAACCTCCGTCCATTCGTTGTTGCGGGAAACACAGGCAACTCGACCTCATTAAAGGACCGTCGATATTCTTCGGAGACGCAGCAAACGAGTGACACGCGGTCAGAGGGCAAGGATGTATCGCTGATGGCCGATGGGAGACAGCCGCAGAGTCCAAATCCGGATGCGGTTGGGTTATGGCTCACTCCCGGGGGTAAAAATTCCTGTACAGCTGACCGACCGAGGACTGGTTCCGTCACTACTCCACAATCGTTCGCAGGACGCCGACCAGCACGCCACGAATCTCAACAGCCGCTGACGGGTACTTCATATTTTCCATGCCATCGTTGGCCGGAATCAGCACAACGGATTGTTTGTTTTTCCTGAATCGTTTCAGCGTTGCTTCTCCATCCACAACAGCAACGACCGTGTCGCCCGTCTCAGCAGTACTCGTATGTCGCACGATTGCCAGGTCGCCATCATTGATTCCGTCCTGAATCATTGAGTCGCCTTTGACCCGCAGTAAAAAATGGGTGTGTGGGTCAAACTCCTTCGACAGTTCGAACGTCTCGACATCCTCGATTGCCTCGATCGGTACACCAGCAGCAACGTCACCCAGGATGCGGAACGGCATGCTCTGATGACCGGCCTCTCCCAGCATCAGATCAGAATCGATGCCCAGATCTTCTGCGATGCGGATCAGAGCCTTCCTGCTGATTTGGTCTTTCCCATTCTCGATCTTTGACAGATGCGCGTAGTGGATGCCCACTTGACTGGCCAGTTGGCGAAGTGAGATACCACGTGCCTGCCGAGCTTCCCGAATTCGTTCGCCAATGCGCGGGCTCATTCACGCACCCTCAGCACACACGCGGTTTCCTGAATGAGATCCTCTTCAAATGCCGGCAATTCTGCGCGGCGAATCCGCACCGAGTCAGGTGCATCGAATGCCAGACTACATCCTCCGTCACTCGTACCAACAACACGGATTCGAGTGTGTTCATTAATCACAATCTCTTCACCCTTCCGACGTTTCAGAACCAGCATAACAGCGTTTCCTCAATCATTTGCCCTTGCGACTCCACGATGTTGGGGTAAAACCCAACATTTGAATTTTAACGGCGTGAACGGTTCTGCCAAGTGCGGATTGGCAGATTTCGGCTGTCGGACCGGAAGGCTGATCGATTGCGGGCAGAAAGGAAGATTCTGGCGATGCTGTTCGAGTTGCAGGCGAACGATGGCAGCCTCTGGCAGATGATTGCGTGGATCAACGAATTCGGCAATGGCAGGTATTTGGTGCCGGCGCACCCCGATCGGACGCTGCTTGACGTCCAGGCCGGAGATGTACTGATTTACAAGTGCACGCACCATCTGACTGTCAGATGGTTGAAACCCTGGCGAACATCTGAATGTAAGGATGAAACCGCCTATGGAGAGATTGTCTGTGGCTCCGACTGGGAAGCGGGGCGATGACTGAAAGATGACCGTTCAGGAGTACGTTTTCAAACTCTGAACCTCCTTCCTGAATCCTTCACGGTAATGCGTTTGACTAGGGCCTGGTCGACTACAATTTTCTGTTCCTCAGATCGTAGAATGGCTGGAATCCGTTTTCGGGCTATTCCGGGTTCGAAGATACAGCAAGTTACTTTCTCAGATTCTGTTCAACCGAAGAGGCGACCAACGAGGCCGTATGGCATCGGAGGTGAACTGTCATCATGTGGTATTCAAAGCAACAAACGCTGTCTCGACGTTTATTTCTGGTCGGCACGACGACCGCTGGAACACAGTGTTGGTCACGTGTGCAGTCAAAGGCCTCGCGCAGGCAGTCCGGTCCCGTGTCGCTTCAGGCAAGGCGTAAAGCTGCCTGGCGTCGCCGACCAATAATCCTTGATGACGATGGCGACATGGTCTACGCCGAGCAAGCCCTTCAAGGTCCCGAACAGTTCCTGAAAACGCGCTTGCATGATTGCCGAGACGCAGGTGTAGACAGTCTCGCCTGGTGCATAATGTGGGGCATCGCAAAGAAAGGGAAAACACCGGTACGATACTGGCAAACCCAGATGAAAGGTGTTCCTTTTCAGACCAACATGCCCGATCCCACGCCTGTCGTGGCCGGCTTCTGCCGCGACAACGGTATCGAGATCTTCGGCTCGATCCGCATGAACGACAGCCATGATGCGTTCGGACTGCCGTTTTCCGAATTGGTGTATCCGCTAAAGGTCGGGCACCCGGAACTGCTGATCGGTAATGAAAGTCAGCGAGGTCGCCCACAGGACGGACTGGTGGCGGCCATGTGGTCGGGCCTCGATTTCGCGTACAGCCGAGTCCGTGAAGATCGATTATGGTGGATCGAAAACACTGCCCAGCAATTTGATCTCGACGGTGTGGATCTGAATTTCTTTCGCATGCCATGGTATTTTAAGTTGGGGGAAGAAGAGAAGCACATGCCGCTAATGACGGAGTTCATCCGCCAGGCGCGAAAGCGTCTGACCGAAATCGGCCGACGGCGCGGGCGGGCAGTGCTGCTGGGAGTACGGGTGCCGGGCACACTTGCGGCCTGCAACCGCATTGGTCTGGACGTCGAAGCCTGGTTGCGAGAACAGCTGGTCGATCGTTTGCTTACGGGGGGCGGTTACGTTTGTTATTCCACGCCTGCCGAAGAGTTGATCCGGCTGGGACATCGCTTTGAGGTTCCTGTTTATCCCTGTATCAACTGTCCGGCCAACTTCAAGCTGGGAGGCGGAGATCTCCGTGCTGCTGCAGCTAACTTATGGTGGGCCGGGGCCGACGGCATCTACCTGTGGAACTTTCATTACATTCCCGCCGTTGGCTCGCTTGGCTATGGCCGGCCTGGTCACGAACAATACATGAAGATCCTGCCGGAAATCGCGGACTCCAGGCGCCTGAAGTACTTGGACAAGTCATTTGCCGTCAGTCACCGGGTGTGGGAGCAGTATCAGCGTGCCAGTGCCCCGGCACCTCTCCCGGTATTATTGCGGAGAGGGCGCGGAGAAGATTCACATACGATTCCGGTACGCATTGGCGATGACATACCGGGTGCGCTGCGCGACGCGGTACGAGTTCGTATGACGTTGCGTCTGGAGTTGCAGGGAAACGTGCCGGGCGACACACTCATGATACGTCTCAACGACGCCCCTGCGGAACCAGCACCAGTGAGCGATGACGGTCGGATTGTGTTACCACTCCAGCCGTCGGCAGCCAGGCAGGGTGTGAACGATTTGCAACTGGCCATTGCCAGCAGAGGGAATGCGGCTGCCGAGGAAATTGTGCTCAGGCAGGCACATGTGGATGTGCGTTACAGGTGAACATGGAGGTACAGCGGCCGTGTCCAGCCGCAGATTCCATGAGTCATCACCCTGCAAACGGCTGACTCGCACCGTCGACACGGATAATCTGTCCGCTGACGAAACGAGCGGCATCCGTCGCCAAAAACCCGACCACAGACGCGACTTCATCCGGACGACCATAGCGGTCCAGAGTTCCTTCCGTTATGAGTCGATCGTCGTCGATTTCATGAATGCGCAGAAATCGTTCTGTCACTGTTCCTCCCGGCGCAACACAATTCACAGGAATGTTGTATGGACGCAGTTGTTCGGCCAGACAACGAGTCCAAGAGTGCACACCGGCTTTGGCCACACTGTAAATGGAACCCGACGGTCTCCCGATGCAGCCCGCAGTACTGCCGATGGTGATGATCCTTCCCTGTTTTCTTGTCATCATTTCGTCGGCGACTTCGCGGCAGCACAGCATCGTACCCAGCAGATTCCGATCCATAACGCTCTTCAGATTGTCGACAGAGATCTTCAGGCAGTCATCATCCGTGGGCCTGCCGCCCTGACCAACGCTCGTGCCGCCGGCACCGATGTCTCCTCCGGCGCAACAAACAAGAATATCAATCTGTTGCCACGTCTTGCGGATCTCACTGGCAACACGATGCATCTCGGTTTCACTGGTGACGTCGCCCCATGTTGAAATGACTTCGGCACTGGTTGCCTCGGCAATTTCCGATGCGAGCTCCTCCATTGTGCCACCTTCGTCAAAAGTGCGCGGACTGTCAGGGCGGCTGCCGTGCACGGCCACTTTGGCTCCAAGTCGAGCCAGTTCTTCCGCCATGACTCGACCCAGCCCTCGCGACGACCCGGTCACCCACGCCACCTGAGAGGCCAGCGGCTTATTTTTTTGTGTCATGAATCTGCATTCCTGTCAGGAGGGCGCGATTATCGATAATCCTGTGTCGGCCGCGGAAAGAACGCCTGCGACCCACGCCCGCACGAAATTAACTTCAGCCGTAATCAACTATTCATCCTTGCCGGGCAGCAAAGACGGGACCATTTCCATACGGACAACAGCACACCGCCGCAGGTGCAAATACTAGATTTCTCAGTCCTCGGATGCCAGCTCCAGCAGCCACTGAGCGTGAATCACCGTGTTGCCCCAACCCATTCCGTGGCGGTGACACAATGGCAAATGCAGCGGTGAGTCTCCGTCGTGTGGCTGCGCGGGATGCCGGGTTCCGGAGACAGGTGACGGACGTTTGTGGACTGCAGAGTGATCGTGTCACCGCCGTGACGAATCATCGGAGTAAGCCCTTGGCATGCGGGCCGTCCGCTCTGAGGATGACAGGGTGACGTTTAACGGGGCAAACCATGTGGAGCTGCGGGGCGTAGAACCGGCTCAGGTATGCATCGGCCCGATGCGGCCGCGCAGGCGGGACTTGGTTGAGAATGTGATACCTTCGTACCACCACTTCACGTTCGGCACCCCCGTCGGCGTCCCTGCCCAACAACCGGCGTCCTCCACTCTTCAACTCACTGCTGAGAAGTCTTCCGGCACTTCATGGACCATCATCAGGTCATGTCCGTCGCCGAGCCAGTCGGTGCGGCCGACCACAATCACTCGACTGCCGGACTTCAGTGTCCGGTGTTTCATTCCCCACTGCACCACATACTGCAGCAGCGCTTCCGCCGGCTGACGGACGATTGCGCTTTTTAGCGAATGGACGCCCCAGTACAGGCACATGCGCCGTGCTGTGTCTTCCAGATGGGTCACTGCCAGAATCGGCACGTTGCTGCGTTGACGTGACAATGCCAGCGCCGTGCGACCGGTTTCTGTCGCGACCACAATCAGGCTCGCATTCAGTTCCTGCGCCACAGCCACAGCTCCGATAGCCACGGCTTCGGTCACCGGTCCTGCTCGACGGACCTGCTGGCTGATCTGATCCGGCACACTCATTTGAGCGGCCAGTGGTTCGGCTTCGACAGAGATTTTTTCCATCATTTTCACACAGGTGACCGGATGCTCGCCGATCGCCGTTTCGCCGGACAGCATCACGGCATCGGTCCCGTCAATGATGGCATTGACTACGTCACTGACTTCCGCTCGAGTCGGCAGCTCATTGGTCTGCATGCTGTCCAGCATTTGAGTCGCCGTGATTACCGGAATGCGTTGTTCGTTGCAGCGGCGAATAATGTCCTTCTGCAGAATGGGAACTCGGCTGATTTCCACTTCGACGCCCAGGTCTCCACGAGCCACCATCACGGCGTCCGTGGCTTCGAGAATCGCATCCAAATCAGCAATTGCCTCCGGCTTTTCGATTTTGGCCACGATGAGCGGGTTGACCTCCGGCGACGCCGAATGGATCAGGTTGCGCAGCTGTCTGATATCATTGGCTGAACGAACGAAACTCATACCGATGAAATCGAGATCATTTTTGAGCGCCCAAATCAAGTCGGACTCATCTTTCCCGGTGACGGTGGGCGTGCTGAGTTTGACGCCGGGCAGGTTCACACCCTGGCGGCTGCGAATCAGTCCTGGTTCAACCACCAGGCAACTCACTGAAGTCCCGTCTTCGGCCTTCTCCATGACCAGCATCGAGACAGTGCCGTCTGCCAGCAGGATTCGGTCACCCGATTCAAGGTCTTCGATCAACTTGTCGTAGGTACAGGTCAGGTGACTGCTGTCCGCCACAGTGTCGTCTTTCACGAAATGAAAGATGCTGCCCTCCTGACACATGACGCCGCCATCAGTAAGTTCTCCCAGACGAATCTTCGGACCGGACAGGTCGCCCAGGACTCCCACAGGAATTCCCAGTCTGGCTGAAGTCCGGCGGATGTTGCTCAGTACGGATTCAAGCCAGTCATGGCTGCCGTGGGCAAAGTTGAGTCGAAAGACGTCGACTCCGGCAAGAATCAGCTGCTGCAGAATCTTTTTATCGGCGCAGGCAGGACCCACCGTAGCAACGATGCGCGTCTTGGCGAGTTTACGAACCAGAGGAACACTGGAAGTGGTCATGGCATCCTGCTGACAAAGTAGTTCGAGGGATTCCGTTCTCACCGGCAGAGTTGGTAGTTTCCGGCTGGCTCAACGAGGAAGTATATAAAACGAGAGCAGTTACAGTGAATCACCGGGCGAAAACGGGAACCTAGAGGCGATGTCCCAGCAGAGTCCATCCCACGCCCAGCAGCAGCAGGCTACCCAAGACAGCAAATGTGATTTTTACGGCACTCCACGGGCGGTCACCCTGAACTTCTCCCGTCGCTGCATTGATGAACACCTGATACGACTTATTGCCAAAAGGATATGCCAGCAGCCACACAGGCAACAGGAGGTGCTTGAAAGTGATTGCTTCGTATCGGGAATCCACGGAATTAATGCGCTGAATGTCTCCACCAATATGTTTCTTCACTTCCTGGAGGACCAATGCATCAATGCGTTCTTTTCCTTCACGGAAACAAGCGTCCAGTTCAACGTCATAGGTTCGCGCCAGATAACCGGCCAGCATTTGCTGATTGAACGGCACTGCCAGATCCAGCGGCCACGGTTCCAGTTTAAGCATGAAGTTACGGGGGAATCCGGTGTTAGCCAGAACCAGTACATCATCGAAGAACCGCTGGAACTGACCACTTGCGGGGCGCCACCGCGTCCTCTGTTGGTAACGTTTGTTTCTTGCCCGTACCGGTCGAGACATTGTAGTGGACGCCACGCTCACCGCTGTAGACAGTGAAGGTCATTGAATCAAATGTGTAGTAGGACAGATACACCCCATTGAATTTGCCTTCGGCTCCCTGTCTGCGGAAGCTGTTCGGAGCAAACCAGCGGGAGCTGACCCATTTCCTCAGATTCTGTTCTGCATGTCGGCGTTCAATCTGAAACGGCAGAACACCGTCTACTGGAATGCGGTTTGCTTCGCATTTGTGTGCTTTCTCCAGTTGAACGGCCGAACCGCAGTAAGGACAGTGAGTGCTCGTTAGCGTGCCAACAAATTCGATGTTGCCAGCACAGGAACTGCACTGCAGTTCCCGATGCTCAGACACCTCTTCCTGCGGTTCCCGTACTGATTTCGCTGTCGGTTTCGTTCTCCATTCCAGGAGGCGAGCCAGCATAGCTTCGAAGTCCTGTTCTTCCAGGACGGTCTCTTTTGAGAGTTCGATTTCCTTGACGAATCCACAAAACCGGCAGGAGAGTTGCTGCTGGCCAATGTGGAACTCCAGATCGGCCCCACAGCCTTCGCAGGGAAAGATTCGACCTGATCCTGCATCGAATGTCTGCCCAACCTCTGCAGACATTGAATCCGAATGGCTTCGTTCGAGCGGTCCGTCGGGATTTTTGGAATCTGCGGTCATTGGTTAGTCAGGGGACGGAGCAGGAGGAGGCGGAGGAGGCGGAGGAGGCGGAGGTGTCTGGAAGGTTGTCGATAACTGTGGGACGTGTCCTGCGGCCTGCCATGAGGACATGCCGTTTGACCAAACCAGAGTGTCGGCCGTCACCTCACCGGACGAAATGCCGGCCGCCATTTGCTGAGCAGAAAACGGGCCGCGCGTTTCTCCGTTAACAGTGACATGCCAGGCAGCCGCAATCGGAGGTGGTGGAGCCGGACCAGCACCAGCCAGACCCGGTTGCATCATGCGGCCGGCCATCGCGAACCCGAGTCCCAGTCCCATGCCCTCGGCTGCACCACCTCCTGACGGATTCTCAGCTGCAGCCGTCATGGCCTGACCCATTTGGTACTGCTGGAACTGACTCATGTCGCCGATCACTCCCATGCTTGTACGGGTATCCAGCGCCTGTTCCACAGCTTCAGGCAGGGAAATGTTGACAATAAACAGTTGAGGAATTTCCAGACCATATTCGTCGTCAATTTGTTCCTGTACTGCCTTCCGAAGTGTTTCACCGAATTCCTGATACTGACTGGCCAGATCGAGCGCTGCGATATTGGATGATCCAATGACGTCGGCAAACGTGCTGATAATGATGGAACGCAGCAATTCAGTGATTTCTTCGGTTTCGACAGCGCTATCGGTGCCAACAAGTTCCTTCAGCAGGGCACGTCCCTCCACAGCCTTCAAAGCGTAGGTTCCGAACGCACGAATGCGAATCGGCCCGAACTCAGGATCTCTTAGCATAATAGGGTTCGGAGTGCCCCATTTAAGATCCGTGATTTGTCTCGTGCTGACAAAGTAGACTTCAGCTTTGAACGGGCTGTCGAAGCCGTACTTCCAGCCGGCGAGTGTGCTTAGAACGGGCAGATTGTCCGTCGTAAGTTCGTAGTGTCCTGGTTCGAAGATGTCGGCGATTTCACCGCGATGCACAAACACCGCGATTTGACTGGGGCGGACAATCAGCTGAGCTCCATTCTTGATTTCGTTTTGATACCGAGGAAACCGCCACACGAGTGTGTGTCGTGAATCATCAACCCACTCGACGATATCAATGAACTCAGCGCGAAGTTTGTCAAACAGTCCCATCGTTGTTCTCCCGGATCGTCACAGGAATTCACCACGGTCGAGAATAGTCTAGCCAGCCGGTAGTTTCGTGCCAGAGAGGTTAAACAGAGCAGACCGGTGGTACCAGTTCTCAAACGCAGGATTTAAAAGATCGGATCACCGTGATATGCGGGAGGACTGATTTTGTGGTAAACGGCGGTGTTTACGGATCGTTCCTGCTGTCTTCAGCCACACAATGTGACTTCGTTTTCCAGTATCCGTGATACCTGTCGAGGGAAGTCTCTTTGTCCTGTTTATGTTGTTTCCAGGTCTGAATATCTTCACACTGAATCCCCTGGTACATCAGTGGCAACATCATGACGATACCTGGCGGCCTGTTCGGCATTTGACTGAATCCCATGCTGCATCCGGAACAATCACGTCACTGAAAATGGTACTTATGTCTGATATCCTGCGTACATTTGCGATTTGAACGTTGCTGACCAGCGGAACCTGTCGTACACCACCTTCATGAATTCTCTTGCCGTCCAGCTGAATCGTCTGAAACTACCGAATCCCATTCTCGTGGCCTCCGGTACTTTTGGTTATGCGAAGGAAGTGGAGGCATTCGTTGACTTCGCAGTACTTGGGGGCATTATCCCGAAGACTGTGACGCCGCAGCCCCGTGCCGGAAATGCTCCGCCTCGTACCATCGAAACGGCCAGCGGAATGCTCAATTCCATTGGACTGGATAACGATGGTTTCGATCAGTTCGTTGACGCGAAGTTGCCTTATTTGCTCACACTGGGAGCGCCAGTGATTGTCAATATCGCCGCAAAAACGACGAGTGAATTTCAGCGAATGGCCGCTGTTCTGAATGCACAGGAGGGTGTCTCGGCGGTGGAACTGAATATCTCCTGCCCTAATGTCTCCGGAGGTGTCGACTTTGGTACTGACCCGGGGCTGGCGGGTGAAGTAGTCGCTGCAGTTCGTAGTGCCGGTGATTTGCCGGTGATTGCCAAACTCACACCCAATGTTACCAGCGTCGTCCCCATTGCCCAGGCCGTTGCCGATGCTGGCTGCGACGCCGTGTCACTGATCAACACATTTCAGGGTTTGGCCGTTGACTGGAAACGGCGCAAACCGATTCTCGGAAATCGCCTGGGGGGGCTCAGCGGCCCGGCCATCAAGCCTCTGGCACTTCGAATCATATGGCAGGTGGCACAGTCGGTTGACGTTCCGATTATCGGTGTCGGCGGCATCCAGTCGCTGGATGATGTCATGGAATTCCTGGTCACAGGCGCCAGCGCTGTACAGATTGGTACAGCCAACTTCTACGACCCGGGCATTTCAGGTCGGCTGGTGGCAGACCTTCAGAGTCTAATTAAGGAACAAGACGTTAAGAGCGTCACTGAGTTGATCGGAACTCTCGAGTGAATGAATGCGTGGCAGCAGACTGGTGCAAAACAGGCGATGGTGTGCAGCTGAAGTCAGATTTCTCCGAAATCCGGCCATTCCAGAAGCGTACTGCCGGTGACGACGACCCATTAACTCCGCATAACGTTGATTCCCGGCAACAGTCGGTTTCGGAAAAACCGATCTATGGTTGCAGAACTCCGGAAAATATAGCCCTGTATCGCATTGACCAGGGTCGATCTGAGCTGCACAACCTTACCACGAAAGAACACTCTCGGTCGTGTGATAGTCAGGCAAATCACCGAGGCAAACCGGGTGCCGGAAGATTTCAACCTTCCGCTATGTGCCGATCCCGTGGAGTGGACCGCTCCGGCGGAATAAGTGGTCCACAGAGGCCGACACGTCCGGGTCGGTCTCAAGCGGCTGTGCCATCTGAGGTTTCATGCGGGCATCAATCACCAGACTGCCTCGGCATCCCCAGTGTTTATCATCCACGAATGATCTGAGACCACTGATGTGTGCTGCAGGATTCGATCGTGTGAAAGTTACCCACAAAAAATTGTTCAGCGACTCCGCGCAATACCGGCTGTCGTCTGCCAGGATAATTAGAGGGAAATCATCCAGATGTGTGGTTGATTCCATTGCTGCGCAAAACCGTGCAACTGCGGGGTCACAGCCATGGGGTTCCGCTGTCCAGACTGGTGCCGTGACAGCAAGCACACCCGGGATACAAATGGAAGGGGCCGAAAAACCGTCCGGCAATCTCAGTTGGGCCGACACGTCGGTCCCCAGCGTTCGGCGTTCCGGACCTGCGGCAGCAATCACCAGTTTTGAGCCTCGATTCAAACCTGCGCCGCTGTAGTCCAGCGTGTCTATCGTCGTGCGTGTCTGAAAATGCAGGTCGCGTGTAAGGTCCACGCGTTTCAGAACATGCGTCAGAAAAGACTCGATGTCATGAATATCCAGCTGTGGATCATCTTCGTCGGCTGCGATAATTAGATACTTGGCTAGCGACAGCTGTCCCTGACCCAAAATGGCGTTGGAAAGTGTGAGAAGCTCCTGCGGACAACGTTCCTGTGCCCAGGGAACATAGCGTTCACTTCCAATCGCCAGCAGCAGTGGATGCACGCCCGAGGCATCAACTGCGTGAACGGCCTTGACTCCCGGTAACACTGCGGGGATCGCCGGTCCGGTAAGTTCATGGATCAACTCTCCGAACACGGTGTCTTCCTGAGGAGGTCGACCGACAACAGTAAAGGGCCAGATGGCATTACGCCGATGCCACACTTTGTTTACATTCAGCACAGGGAAGTCATGGGTGAGACTGTAATAGCCCAGATGGTCACCGAAGGGGCCTTCCGGCAGCTCCCCGTCGGCGACCGTGCCACAGATACAGAAATCTGCCTCTGCGCAGATCAATGGTCGGATCGTCTGTCGCACCATACGGATTGCCCGGTGTGAAAGCGCGCCTGCAAATGCAACTTCCGGAATTCCATCCGGCAGCGGCATCACCGCCGAAAGAATCATGGCCGGCGGACCTCCGACGAAAACATTGACCGGCAAAGATTCTCCGCGTTTCAATGCCGCCGCGTGATGTCCGGCAATGCTGCGGTGAATCTGGTAATGCAGCCCGACCTGCTGGTTAGCCTTGTAGTCATTTCCGCTCAGCTGAATACGGTACATGCCGAGATTGGACTGAAAATATCCCGTGTGGTCAGGGTGTTCTGTGTACACCTGTGGCAGAGTGATGAATGCCCCCGCGTCGTTGGGCCATGATTTCAGCTGAGGCAGTTGCTCGATTGTGGTTTCACAATCCATTACAGGACCGGAGCGACGCAGGGCAGGTCGCATCGATGTCAGAGTTCTCAGAATTCCGGGCAGTTTCCACGGGGCTTTGAGTGCCACATCCGGCGATTTCCTGAGAGCGATCAGAGCTTCCACACCACGGATGGCATCGCGAAAGATAAAACGAGCCCGCTCCATTGTTCCAAACAGATTACTAACCATGGGGAACTGACAGTCACGGACATTGGCAAATAATATCGCCGGCCCGCCGGCCGCGCAAACACGCCGATGGATCTCAGCCGCTTCAAGGCAGGCATCGATTTCGTCGTCGATTCGAATTAGCTGCTGAGTCCTGTGCAGATCATCTACACATTGCCGCAGGTTCCGATATCCCATGATGTTCGTGCGGCTTGTTAGAGGCTGCCGAGTCGGTTGCGCAAATAGCTGGCTCGTGCCGCATTGCGTTCGGCTGTTTTGAGCGGTCCGCCGTGCAGTTTCTGCAGGTGACTCGGCTGAGTATGCACGAACAGTGCGTTGACATCAATGATGCTGATGTCATCAATGATGCCCAGACTGATCCCCATCCTCAAATTGGACAGCAGATGCATCGTTTCATCAGAACTGATGGACCGGGCGCCGGTGAGGATTGCCCGGGCCCGGGCAATCTTGTCATCCAGGGCCTGTTTATTTTCGCGACAGAGCAGATCGCGAACGCGCCGTTCGTAACCGATGATCTGTGGAACCACTTCCATCATGTTGTCGAGTAATTCCTGTTCGGAACACCCGAGCGTCATCTGATTGGAAATCTGGAAGAAATCACCCAGGGCCTGGCTGCCTTCACCGTACGATCCTCGCACCGCCAGGTTAATCTTTTGAGCTGCCTGGTTAACCTTTTGAATCTCGCGAGTCATTCGCAGCCCAGGAAGATGCATCATGACGCTCACGCGAATCCCGGTGCCCACGTTGGTCGGGCAGGCAGTGAGATAACCGAATTCCTCATCGAAGGCGTAGGTCGCCGATTTCTCGATGCCGGAATCCAGACCATCTGCGGCAGCCCAGCACTCGTTTAGTGCAAAGCCGCTCTGCAGGACCTGAATTCTCAGATGGTCTTCTTCGTTGAGCATCACACTGACGTGTTCGTTGGGGCCGACGATGACACCGCGCGGTCCGTCCATATCGGCCAGTTCACGACTGATTAGCTGGCGCTCCATCAACAACTGAGTGTCGAGTTCTTCAAGCAGTGCAATATTCAGAAATTGAAAATCTCGGTGCGGTGTGGTGGCCGTAACGGCGGACCGGAGCGTTTCCACGAGTCGCAGCCGGAGGTCGTCATCGGCTTTTGCCATGAAGGGAAACCCGGCCACATTTCGAGCCAGTCGGACTCGACTGGAAACCACGATATCGGCGTCAGGCCCGTCACCGCGCAGCCAGGCTCCGCTCGATTTCGCCAGATCGTCCAGATAGCCGGTCCCGTTGTTATCATCCGCTGACAAGTTGTCTATCCCGTTTGAGGACAAATTGATACGGCTTTTACCAAGGGCCAGCCGTGTTGCCATTATAGGAGTCCGGGATAGATTGGCAAAGAATCGGTTGCTGTCTTTGTCTGAGGCAGATGATTCACCTGACGTGGTCACACTGGACGACCAAAGTGAGACAATCCGGAGTCGGTAATGCAAATTCAATGGAGTAGGCGAGCAATACTGTCCATCCCGAACAATTGGCGGAGGACGTCGTGCCTGAGCCAGCAGCGAATCTGACCGAGTTGTTTTTCGACCCGATTCGGCGAACGGCACCGGGGACAATCGACTCAGGTTCCATTTATCGAGTCGATGCAACCCGCAGTCCGACGATTCTGCTGGTGGAATAAGACTTGTGGTGTCGAACCACTACGCGGACTGCAGGAACTAAACCAGTTCGCGGATCGACTGCCCGGCGTCCAGCAGGTATTGAGGGCGACCATGGAGGTCATTGACTGTTGTCTTTGAAGCATCGATACCCAGATTGTGGTAGAGTGTGGCGAAGACGTCTTTGTAATGCACCGGTCGTTCAACCGGAGCACCTCCATGGCGGTCTGTCCTGCCGATGAGCTGCCCCGGTTGACACCCGCCTCCGGCAATGATCGCCGGGCCGACACTCGGCCAGTGATCACGACCACCGTTCTTGTTGATTCGCGGCGAACGACCGAATTCACCCCAGGCAATCACCGTGACGTCGTCAAGCATTCCTCGCTCATCCAGATCATCGATGAGGGCTGTCAGGCCCTGGTCGACGATGGGTGCCATCTGTCTCATTCGCGGAAAGTTGTGTGTGTGTGTGTCGAAGTCGCTGAGCGTCAGGCTCACCACACGGACTCCTGCTTCAACCAGTCGTCGCGCTAACAGCAATTTCAGCGAACCTTCCGGGCTTTCACTGGTAATGAATCGTTCGCCTGTGTCGGCCGGAGCACGGTAACGAGCAAGCACCTGGGCCGGTTCACGGCTGAAGTCCAGTGCTTCAGCAAACCGGCCGGAGGTCAGAATGCCAACAGCCTGCTGAGTGAAACCGTCCATTGCATCCATCATTCCTGTCACATCCACGTGCCGCCTGATGCGGTCCAGGCTCGAGAGCAACTGTTTTCGACTTTGGATGCGTCCCAATGACAGCTCAGGGTTGAGCGTCAGACTGATCGTGTGATTGCTTCCCAGTCGAGCCAGCTCACCCTGCATGGCTGGCTCAAGAGGCCTGGTAAAGAGATTCGAGAGGTCAGGCCGAAACGGACCATGAGATGGCCCCAGAAAACCTGGCCGACCGCTGTTGCGGACCAGCGGGCGGCCCTGCATGAGATCCACGAATCCTGGTGCTGTGTTGTTCGTTGAACCCATCAGCTTGTTGATCACACAGCCCATCGCGGGCCGACCACCCAGTGACTTCAGATCTTTGTGGCTGAAGCCACTTTGGCACTGAAAGGCATCATGCTGGCCTGCCGACCCAACCAGTGAACGGATGAACGAGAAGCGGTCCGCTGCCGCTGCCAGTTTCGGGAACAGCTCACAGATCTGGAACCCGGGCAGTTTCGTTTGAATCGGCAGGAACTCACCGCGGATCTCCCGGGGAGCATGTGGCTTCATGTCGATCGTATCCAGCTGCGGTGGACCACCATCGAGATGAATGTTAATGACTGACTTTGATGACGAACCGGTTCCTGCAGCCGCCTCGGCTCGCAGCAGATCCGACAGCATTAATCCACCAACGCCGACTGATCCGGCCGTGAGAAACTGGCGTCGTGAAACATTGTCGCAGTGGCGAATAAATCGGTCGTGAATGGTCAGCATGGTTCATGTTCCGTAGCTAGTCGGCTCGGGACTCAACACAGAATCCCAATTCCTGGGCGAATTTGCAACATCAGCAGGCGATGAATGAGATATGCATGCTATTCCGGTCACCTGTCGTGCCGCAACTTGAAGCTGAATATGGAGGTGATTCGACTCCTGTTGGCCTGCTGGCATAGTGTTTCTGAAGCGAATGTGGAGTATTTAACCGCCCATTCAGCTTGTCGGTTCCAGGGTCACACCAGCTGAAACTCACACTGAATGCCGGGGAATGAATTGATGCGGTCATGGAAATGGCTTCATCTGCGGGAATCGGAAAATGAGAATCACGGTCAGTGCAAAAGCAGAAACACGCCTGTGCTGTTCAGGCTTTTCAAGATGCATCAGCCATGAATGAAGTCCTGCATCTGTTGGAAATGGAGCACGGTGGCCGGATAGCGCTTCACCGCTTGTACGCAGACCGACCGACCGGCCCACCCGTCATCATTGCGCACGGGACTATTTCCAATGCGGAAACCGTTCGGACCCTGGGAATGTTTCTCGTGGAAAGAGGGTTCGACTGCTGGCTTCTGGAATGGGCCGGGCACGGCCACAGCGTGCCAGCCAGTCCAAAGCAGAATTTCGAGTACCCGGCGTTTCACGATCTGTCGACCGCCGTCCGTGCGGTCCTTCACCGCACACAACAGCCAAGGGTGCTTTGGGTGGCTCACAGTGGTGGAGGGCATCTGCCGTTGATGTATCTCACGCGTCACCCGGAAAAGCAGTCCCGGTTCGCCGGAATTGTGACGATGGGGACTCAGTCGACCCACGCAGCACCCCGATTCCGAGAAAAAACCGTGGGTGTCGTCCTTTGGTGCATCACGATGCTGATGAACCGGACACCCAAAGCAATCCTGCCGCTGGGGAACAAACCCGAACCGACACGACTGCTGCTTCAGTGGGCGGAATGGAATATGAAACAACGGTGGTTGGGTGCGGACGGGACTCGACTATATGGCAGCATTGGCCGGACTGACGGTACCTGTCGCTGTCATAGCCGGCAGTCTCAAATCACTTACAGTCAGCGTCCCCAGTTATTGCCTCAGCCGAAGAAAGTACGTAAAGCGACGCAATAGTTTTGGAAGATCATAATCGGAACTCAATGCGGTTTGGGCAGTACTTTCCGAGACAATCCAGATCGATATCGATCCCCAGACCCGGACTGTTCGGAATCGGCAGAAAGCCTTCATTATCCAGCGTGAACGGTTTTGAAGTTAAATCCTCAATGTATGCACATGGAGTCAGATACTCCACGTAATGTGCGTTCGGCAGGAAGGCCGCGATTTGCAGGTCCGCCGCCAGGCCAACAGCCGTATTCCACCCGTGCGGAACGACCTGGATGTTCTGATCCTGAGCCATCTGGGCGATCCGCCGGAATTCGCTAAGACCACCACACTTTGTCACGTCGGGTTGCACGATGTCGAAGCATCGCCGTTCCAGAAACGGCTGGAACGACTGCCGACGAGTCAGCACTTCGCCACCGGAGATAGGTACCGGGGAGGTGCGAGTCAACTCCACGAATCCATCGATGTCATCCGGCGGCAGAGCTTCTTCAAACCAGACAATTCCGTAGTCAGCCAGCATCGAGGCAGTATTGCGGGCCCAGTTGGTCCCGTGAGGCCAGTATTGTTCACTGCCACCGGCGTCAACCATCAGTTCCACATGATCACCCACGACCGATCGAGCGATGCGGATAAGCTGTTCGTCGAATGCACGGTCCCGTCGACCAAATGGTCGCCAGCCCATCTTGATTGCTCGAAAGCCTCGTGCCACAGTGGATTCCAGCCTGGCTGCCAGCAATTCAGGTTCATCAAACAGGATCGATCCATACGGCTTAATACGGTGCCGGTAATTTCCACCCAGCAGCCGGGACACGGGTTGACCGCAGACCTTTCCCATGATGTCCCACAATGCCAGATCGACTCCACTGATGGCATGAGTCACCGTACCGCCGCGACCCTGCCAGAATGTGGCCTGATGAAGCGACTCTGACATTCGTTCCGGCTCCACAGCTGACTCTCCGCGCAGCAACGGCCAGATCAATTTAACTGCTGCCGCTACCAGCTGGCCCGACGTAAAGCAACTGCCATAGCCTGTTAGTGTTTCGTCGGCATACAGAATGACAACGGTGTGCAGACCTTCCTGCGGCTCATGCCCCTGCGGCCATCCTCCGTCCACAGTGGCTCCACTCAGTGGACAGACATCGATTCCAGTGATCTGCACAGCGCCGGCCGCTCCTCGGTTTACATCAAGAAAAAACGGGTTCTCTGGTTCGTCATGTGATGGTCACTCAGCAAACTACCCAAAATACAGTGTGTCGCATGTCTCATTCTGTTGCGGTCCTGGTGTCGCGGTTGTTTCAGTGTGAGCGATATCTATTCTAAGCTGTCGCTGACCGACCCGCTGCGGAAGAAAACGCCAGTCTGCGACTGGAGCGTCCGCTTCATCCAGAGCATATGAAGGAGTTGCATTCACGAAGTCGCCGAAGATACCGTCGTCATCAAGGGGATTCTGCATAATCATGCCATTCAGACATTGCCTGCACCGTGAGCCATTTGAGTGAACGGTCCCGGTGAGTGACCAGCGACTGATCGCCTGCGCATACATTCAACCACCGATGTTTCATTTCTCTGGGGGAACCCATCGACAGGAACCAGCAGAATTCGCAAGTCAGAGTCAAAACATCGGTAGAAACTGCCGGAATGGTATTCCGGATGACCTGATTATGAGGCATCTGCCAAGCGGTCTGATGGAGCCACGCGTCAGGATTCTGACTGATCTCAGACAATCCGCTGCAGTTCTCTCTGAATCATGCCACCCGTTACTTGAATGGTCTGGTCCGCATGGACGAAGACATTCACTTCGCTGCGAATCCCAAATTCCGGCAGATAAACACCGGGTTCGATCGTAAACAGCATGCGTGGCAGAATGCGGCGAGTTTCGTGGGTCTCCAGATTATCGATATGTGTTCCGTTTCCGTGAGTTTCCCGGCCCAGACTGTGGCCGGTCCGATGACAGAATTTCTCGCCATAACCTGCTGCGACAATGATTTCGCGGACAGCGTCATCGACCTGCCATCCCTCAAGTGTTTCTCCAGCCGCCAATGCTGAGCGGACACGCTCAATTCCTGCGTCCCGGCCGGCTGCGACGATACGGAATACGTTCGTATAGCGATCGGGCACATCGTGTCCCGTATATCCACACCGCGTAAGATCGCTGTAGATGCCATCCACATGTGCGTGGCGGGCCCACTGATCGATCAGGACAAAGCTGTCTGCGGTGATGGCAGTATTGCCGCCCGTACCCGTCTCATAGTGTGGGTTTCCGCTGTTCGCATCTACGGCAATGATAGGGGGATGATCGGTCATCAGACCGTTGTCGGAAAAATGCTGCAGTATCATCCGCTGAACTGCCAGTTCTTCGACGCTGCCGTGCTGACGAATCTCATCGGCAATGTACTGCCATGCCTTTGAAAATGCCTCGTTCGTAACATTGGACGCAGCAAGATGGGCGGCCAGTTGTGATTCCGACAGGGTCGCCTCGAACAGTGAAATCAGATCGCCTGAGCCATCCACATCACATCCGAACGAACGTACCAGTTCCACGGTCCCGGCGTCGACACGAGCAATATAAGGGTTAGCGTTGCGGACGGAGTATTCCATCGCAACTCGCGAAGAGCCCGACACGGCATCACTCAGTGCCGTTTCCAGTTCCTGCCAGGTGAGATAAATGGCTTTGTCGCCCGGCAGATGGCTCAGCACTCCGGTTTCGATGCGATGCACAATCTTCCGTGGTGTACCTTCAGCGGGGATGAAGTAGAAATACCGTCGCGTCGCGATCGCGTCGTCGGGGATTTGCAGGACGCGACGGGCCAGCATGTTGCTTCCACGGAAGTCATACATCAGCCAACCATCGAATTGAAATTCACGAAGCGTCTGCTGTACTGCTGCAGTATCAAACATGTTTAATCGTCACGCAATTTATTATGGTAGTCTTGAATCACACTCCGGATCATTCTTAGGTTGATGACGACTTCAGACCTGGCGATTGGTGAGTCAGCCGGTTTCCATGTTCCTGGCAACTTCGGGGCGTCCGGGAATGATTGGTCGACTGACATTGACTGGACAAACAAAGTCGGCTGGTTTCACTGTAAGCAGCGAACACGGCAGAGCCGGCAGCAGTCGCTCGGCTGTGTTGCCGAACAGCATTCCCGGAACCCCTCCGCGACCGGAACTGGCCATGATTAATAGGTCAATGTCCAGTTCGTTAATCGCCGACAGCACACACGCATCAGCGATCCCCTCAGCCATCTGTATCCGGACTCCGTTCGCCAGCGTTCGACAATCGGTTCCCGCCAGCTGATCGTGGAGTTCCTGTTCGGCATCCGATTTTACCTCTGCACGCCACTTCGCGATTTCTTCGTCTGAAGCTCCTGTGCGAGCTATTCGGCGATCAAAATCCGAGTCGACAACATGCATCATTGTCAGCTGAACGGGGAGCGCCTGTCCCAGTGTCACGCCCGCTCCGATGACATCCGTACCAACTTCTGATAAATCGGTTGCCGCCAAGACGTCCAGAACGGCATCATCATCGATTCGTGGTTTGACCAGCCAGACAGGACCCGGTGCATGGCGCAGTAACTTCAGTCCGGTGCTGCCAAACAACAGCTGACTCACCGTACTGCTGCTCCGCGTACCACAGATGATCAGTGTTTTTCGCGATGCCTCTGCCGCGCGCAGAATTTCAGACCATGCCCGGCCGAAGACAACTTCGCTCGTACTCGCAGCCACCTGTACTAAACAATCGGCCTGGAGTCTGCCCAGCACCTCCTCCGCTTCTTCTTTGTCAGTAGCAGCGCGACATTTCGCATCAGATTCAGAACGGAAAAATCGGGTTTCCGGTTCCGAGAGTACGGCGATCAAATGAACCGGGACCCGCAGCGAATCGGCCAGCTGAAACGCCCGTCGAACCGCGATTCTGGTGGCCGGATCCAGATTTGCGACCTCCCATGCCTGTGATTTCGGCATTGCCACACCAACTACAATCCTGTTCAGCACGTCCATATTCAGTTTTACTCAGACACGTCGAGGATTTGATTCGATCACAGTTGATGCGTTACATCAGTGACGCAGCGAAGGACTTTGGCCAATTAGACGTCTCAGCACAACCAGTAGTGCCCGCTCTGTGGTGAATGCTGTGCTGCTTCGTGAGCTGGATTAAGAGCAAATCATCGAACTTTGCTCTACCTTTTCTCAGTGTCCTGAGAGACTGTAAGTGACGCATGACTCACCGCGACACAACATCATGATGCAGAAAAACACGAGCACAACTCTGATGAAAGGAATGATTGCACTTGGATTGCTCGTTGCCGCGGGTGTTGTGCTCTTTGGCCAGCTTGGTGAAGCCAAGGTCTATGTCGGTCAGCGTGTGTATGCAACCATGCCGCTCGAACGAATCGATCACTCTGACTGGGGGCGACTTCTGAAAACCTACGTCGACGACGATGGAATGGTCAATTACCGGGACTGGGGTGCCAGTCCCGCCGATCGTCAGAGATTGGAACAGTATCTGGCTCAGCTGTCGACCGGTGAAACAACTTCAAGGACTTCCTCAGATGCCCGGCTGGCGTTCTGGATCAACGCCTACAACGCTGTGACAATTCATGGCATCCTGCGGGAATATCCGACCAGCAGCATTCGTAACCATACAGCCACAGTTATTGGATACAACATCTGGAAGCACCTGCAACTTTATGTCGACAGCGAGCCGTATTCACTCAATCACATCGAGCATGAGCTTTTACGGAAAATGGACGATCCGCGGATTCATTTCGCGATTGTTTGTGCATCAGTCAGCTGCCCACGACTGCTCAACGAGGCCTACACACCGGATCGAGTTCAGAAGCAGCTGGAATCCAATGCCCGCGACTTTTTTGGCCGTCGCCGGAACTTCCAGCATCAGAGCAGGCAGATGCAGCTTTCGTCGATTCTGCAGTGGTTTCGTATTGACTTCGGTGGCAGTCAGGCGGAACGATTGCAGCAGATTGCAAAATGGCTGCCATCAGACCAGGCACAAGAGGCCGCCCGGTCCGGTCGCGTCAAGGTCCATTACATGGACTACAACTGGAATCTGAACGAGCAGCCGTAACAACGTGGTCGTCCGGCTCCACGTTCCACGGCTCGATATTGAATCCGGATCTCCTAAGCAGTAAAAGCGGCCAACGCCATCCATGGCAGCGCCGCTTCCGTCCCGCACACAGCGAATCCATTCGCCGTCTTATGCGGAAGCGCGAGACCATAGGGAGATTCATCAACAGTGTCAAAGGGAGTTCGGAACAACCGCTGTGTTGAATCCTGAGTACTGACGCGACAGTCCTTCGCTGTCTGAATCCAGGTTCTGAATACCGGCAGATTCTGCCAATTTCCTCTTGCTGCGAGTCCAGTGTTGCCGCTAAAAGCTGGATTGATGACCGGCCATCGGGTGATGCTGCGCATCTGGCTGGTTACCGGGTGCATTCACCGCATTTCAGATGATATACGACCAAGTGAAACTCACATTCAGACGCTCATGCCAACTGCAGTGGATATCAGCAGGTTTGGTATGCACTGCAGTCGCCGGCTGCATTAGCCCGGAAAATACGCGGTTTCCAGCGTTCTTTCGGCCGCATCCTCTTGCCGAGCGTGCGTCATACGAACAGTCGGACCCGTTGTTTGATCCCGCCATCGGACCACCAATGGAAGCTCGCCCGCGCGACTTTGCAAGGCCGAGAACAATTGAACGACGGGCAGCTCAACAGCGGCTGTTGCGTGGTTTGCCCCGCGATCCGGAAGCAATACCGCCCTTTTCGGTTGGACGCCGTTATCCGGCCGCAGTGAATTGATTCGGTGAACGCAGGTGACTGAGTTCGTCGCTGTCTCGTATGGATTCCGTTTGGTGACCTACTGTTTCTCACCAGAAAGTTAAACGGGAATCGGCTTTTTGCCCCAACTATTGTGTGCTCAACGGCATATCCCGGCGAGAACACCTGCGTGTCCTCACTTTACGACGTCGCAGGGTGTTGTCCGTAAATAGGACAGACACCACCGGCCAGATTTCCGCCACAAGCTTCTGAAACAAGCCACACCGATGACAGGATTACGGCCGCCGAGTCCTGTCTATCCGACTAATATAAAACCACATCACAAGCTGCTTTGAGAACGAACTCGCTTTCGTGGGAAGGGGGAGGAAAACATCAGGCTGGCAGTGCTACGATAGTCCCGTCAGATTTGGCCTCCAGTGATCGACGTCGACAGGGTGCGGCTGAATGTAACGAGCACCGTGTGAAACCCCACCGGCTTCAATGGTCATGCTCACGTCTCTCAAGGTGCCAGAAAACACCTTTCACTGCGAATCCGCCAACGCAGTATGTGGTGAGGAATTGATTTTCAGCGAGTTCCACGGCTGGAGTAGTAAAAGAATGCGAAGGAGCGAGCACAAACCTGGTGGATTTCGTCATTAGCGGTGTGCCCTGCTCTTTGCCGTCGACCCATGTGCGCCCTCCGTCGACGCTGATTCGAGCCAGCACACGGCTGTCGTTCTGGCCCGCATTGTGCGTCAGCACGACCACGTTGTGCTGTGTCCACAAGATCGAGCCGCGATGCCCGTACCAGTCGGTCAGGCCGCCAGGAACCAGACGGAAATTCCGGCCGCCATCGGTCGATTCGAACAGCGCGGCCTGCTTGTAATACGGCTGGGGATTTCCGGTGGAGCGCATCATTTCACTGGCATCCTCGTCGGCCCTGACAAGTCGCTGGACCCGCGCACATTCGAGTATATGAAGGGAATTCTTTGGATCGATGGCCAGGGCCGATTCATGGGGGTTCAGGTCAGTATAGACATGAGTGGGATCGCCCCATGTTTCGCCGCCGTCGGTGGACCGGAAGATGATATCCCCAAACAGATCTCCAGATTTACCCCCATACTCGTAGTTTGGCGGTTCCGGTGGACTCCTTGGAGGATTCAAACTTTGGTAATCTTCCGCAGGAACAATCGTCGTTGTGAACATCAAGGTCCCGTCCGTTTGCTCGACGAAGGTGCGGTTTCCGTCCTCGTGAAACTTCATGTTGGGAATACCTGGCGGGAACCTGCGAAAATCGGTCTGCGAGGTCTTCCACGTGCGACCGCTGTCATCGGACCAGGAGACGAACAGATCCTGGCCGTAAAGACATCTGTCTTTTGGATCGTGGCCCGTCGTCTGATGGACCAGCAGCAGGCGGCCCTTCCGATTGACACCCAAACCGTGAAGTATCTGCTTCGGCGGCACATCGGTCAGCGTTACTGATACCGGTGTCCAGGACTCTCCGTTGTCGGTGCTCCTGTAAAGCGGCCCGGTTTGGGTGTTCAGAAAGATCGTCCCGTCCGGATGCCGAAACATGCTCATCATTGCGCGGGTCAGCATTTCGGTGGGGACGATGGTGGTCCGTTTGTCAATCCGGAGCTCGATCCGATGGTCGTTACCTGCGGGTGCTGAGTTCACATGACTGATCAGGCAAAACAGCAAAGTGGTACAGAAAGCGCAGAAGCTTGTTCGAAAACTCATGTCGGATTCCTTTGATTCCACCCTCGAATCACGGTTTCAATTTTTTTTGGTGCATTTCGTTTAACCCACTGTCACAGGCGAGTCAGACCCATCGAACTCACCTGTGACAACTGGTTAGACGAATCAGCGAAACCAAAATGAAAAGAGCTTTGCGTTTTTTAGATGAAATTTCAGCTTGATCGCGCTGCCGGCCAAGTGCATCAAGTCCGACTTTCCGTTCCATGTAATTGTTTGCCGAATCCTGTCCACGTTCACGACATCACAGTCATGTTTGCTGAACCCGGCCAAAGGATTGCCGTCTGCGTCAAGAATCTCGACAAGCAGATGGCCAAGTTTCGCGTCGGCATTGATGAAGAGCCTGCTGCCTCCGAAGACAAATGGCCTGGTGGTGAGTGTTCCCTCGGCAGCTGCCGCATCAATCGAGACAAACCCGTCCAGGCGCAGCTTTGCCAGCCCGATGCCATTGGGAAATCCGGTGACGTTCG